>Ga0307417_10000915_pt1 | contig 12079 bp, 12 predicted proteins | sample SalMarWE160210MG_2_FD_202514 | JGI IMG/M metagenome (GOLD analysis project Ga0307417, IMG submission 202514) | Salt marsh sediment microbial communities from the Plum Island Ecosystem LTER, Massachusetts, United States - WE1602-10 | ecosystem: Environmental > Aquatic > Marine > Intertidal zone...
GCGCCCTCCTTGAGCGACGCGAGACGCTCCAAAATTCAATTGCTGAATTATACCCCGCGAAAGGCCCCCGTCAACCCGCGTTCGCCCTGCCGGACGGCGACCTTCTCAGGCGATCACGGATCATCGCCAGGGCCAGATACCCCCCCACAAACACCACCTCGAGGGCGAAAGTCCCCAGCAGGCTGGGGCTGGGTGTCCCGTAGTACTTCCCGGCATACCACGGGAGAAAGATGACCACAAAGCCGGTCAGGAGGACGGCCAATCGGGCGAGCCACGGGCTGCCGCGTTGGCGGGCGTGGTTCCATCCCCAGCCCGCCAGTGCGGCTTGAAGGGCGACGAATGCCGTGCGGTAGCGGGGGTTGTCCCACTGGTCCCCGGCGACGCGGAACGACGCCACCAACACCACGATCAGGGTGACCAAAGCCAGGTACAGCGCCATATGACGCCGACGGCGTTGGCCGAAGGCAGCCAGCCCAGCGTAGCCGAGGAACGGCAGCATGGCATACCAACCGATGCCCCGCAGGATGGCAATAACCCGCCAGACGACGGCTGCCGGATCGGCCAACGCCGCCGGGAGGAAGGGCTGCGTCAGGCCATAGGCCGTGGCCAGCGGAAGATGGATCCACTTCGGGGTCAGTTTGAACAGGTACTGCACGATCCCCGAAACCTGCTGCAGCTGATCGAGTTCGTAGCTGCTCCCAGCGGTGAACCACCCGATCAAGACATCGAACAGGCCTTCCCCGGGCAGCCCTCCGATGGCGGACCACGCCCGAAAGGTCAACCCGATAGCGGCCACTGCCAGCGCCACGACCAGGCCGATCACCCAGGGGCGGCGACCCACGCCCTCTGTCTGCCACAGCCAGGCGCCGGCCAATAGCAGGACACACATGGCCCCAAAGGGCGGCGAAACTGCCAGGCACAACAGGCTGCCGCCAATCAGCGGCGCCCATGCGCCGCGGTTGTCGCCGATTCGGACACGGGCCAGGCCGTAAAAGGCCGCCGCCAGGCCGGTGATAATGTACGGCTCGCGCATCTGGGACGCGCTGAGCAGGACCGCTTCTGGGAACAAAGCCACGGTCCAGGCAGCGAAACTCCCCGCCCGGGCGCCGAAGAACATCCCAGCGAACGCCCAGGTGAAGAGCACCGCCAGGGCCCCGAAGGTGGCCGTCAAGACGACGATCATCAACGGCCGGTGGACGTGACCTCCCAGGCCGCGGTAGATAGCCGCTGAAGCAAAGAGGTACGTGCCGTATTGATCGCTGACGTAACGTCCGCCAAAGGAAGCCGTGAGCGGTTTGTCGGATGCCGCCAGCGCCCAGGCATCACCGTCGCGCTTGGCGGCGTCGTAGAAGACATACCCCGCCCGCTGGATCGGCTCATCGTAGCCCCACAGCGGCAGCGCCACTTCCAGCCCCCATCCCACGAGTAAGCGCAGACCCAGGGCCAATCCCAACGCCCAGCCCAACGCATGCGGCCGATCCGCCCCGGCCACCCATCGCCAGGCGCCGTACACCAATCCGGTGCACACGGCGGTTATCACCCCGTAACCGACCCAGCCTGAGAACGGCGGGCCGACCGGGTCCATCCCCGACAGCAGGGCGGTTACGGCCACAGCCCCCGCCGCCCACGGCCAGAAGTTTGCAATGCGGCTCATGAGCCTCTTGGCTCCATCCGCCTGAGGACCAGCTCGCGCCGGATCACGATCAGGACGGTGGTGACGACCACCAGCTGCAAAGGTACCAGAAAGCGCGGGTTGTCCCCGTGATCCACCAGAGTCTGTACGATCGAGCTCACCCAAACCATCCCGGCCATCAACACCAGGGGTCCCCCCACCGACCATCGCTGTCGAAGGCGGGGTCGGGCGACCACCAAGACGCTGATCACCAGAAATGCGGCGTTGGCCAAAAGACTGATGCCTCGTCCCAGCCACCCCCAGGCGGCGAAGGCGGGGCTGACGCCAGCCGGATGGACGGCGCCGGGGTCCCAGTAGACTGGCGCCTTCCAGAACGAGATCCATCCGGTCACGACGTCCCGCCCATAACGCAAGGGATGGGTCAGGATGAGTTCGATAGAAAGCGACTCCATCTTCTGCGACAGCGCAAAGAAGCTCAAACCGGTTTTGTCGGTCAACTCGGGGATGGCGTCCCAGATGGCGTTGGTCTGGACACCGCGTTCCGCCAGGCGCTGGTCCCGGTACTTGAGGTACGTGTCGCGAATCACCGCTTCGCTGTCCGGCAGGTCGTCAAAATACGAGCCGGTGTGCTGGACCAGGTTGTAGCCGCTCATCGTGCTCGGCGAGAGCATCCCGTAGTGGCCGTCGATCCAGGCGAGCCAGCCCCCGAGCACGAGGACGGCCGGAAGGCTCAGGGCAGCCAGCGCTGCCAGCCTTCGGCGCCAATCACCGCCGGCTGCCAACCAGACAAAAGGCAGGAGCAAGACGGGCAGAAAGTAAAAGAGCGTGCGCACCATAGCCGCCAGACTGGCGGTCACCCCCAGCCCGGCGGCCAGCCAGAGCAAGTCCCTCAAACGCCGTTCGGGAGCCAGGCTTAGGGCCAACGCCACGGAGCCCACCAAGAACAACGTGGTCAGGGTTTCCGAGAGCAGGTTGGCTTCAAACAGCACCTGGGCGGCGATCAGATCGTACATCGCCCCGGCGGCAAAGGCCCATGAAGGACTTCCGGTCACGCGCAGAGTGACGAAAAACAGGAGCAACGAGATGACCACACCGATCGCCATCTGCGTCCCCCAGACGACGTTTGGTTTTTGACCCAAAATGGCGAGGAATGCGGGGTAGCCGGGCACGCGCGTGCCGTCATAGCCCTTGAGCCATGAACGGGCCAGGACATCTGCCAGGCGCATGTAGGACGGCGAATCCCCATACGTCACCGGACCGTAGGTCAGCACCAGGATCCCGCGCTCGACGATCCCGACCGCCGCCAACAAGCCGATCCAACGGACGGCACGCGCAGCCGCGCCGCGCTTCCCCCCTCGGTCCGCCGTCACGAGCGCACCTCGAGCCCACCCAGGGCCCTTTCCGCCCGTGCCTGCCACGAATGCCCCTCGGCCTGTCTGCGGGCCGCCTCCCCCAGGGCGGCCCGGCGGTCGGGGTCTGCCTGCAGACCCCGGACAGCCTCCCGCCACGCCTGGCCGTCTTCCGGCGGCAACAGCACCGCCCAATCTTTGTGAAGAATTTCACGAATGACGGGCAGATCGCTGGCCAGGATGGGGCGGCCGGAGGCCAGGTACTCGAAGGCTTTCATCGGATTAGCAAAGGGCGCCGAGTCGCCTCCGCTGCTGACGGAGATGTGGCGCTGGTAGGGCATCAGCAACAGATCACAAGCCGACTGGATCGGGGGCAGGGATTGCTGGGTGACAAAGCCCGTCAGCGTCAGGTTGGCGACACCTTTCTCGGCCGCGCGGCGACGCCAGCCCTCGACGGCAGCGTCCTCGCCCCCGGCCCACACGAAGCGAATGTCCGGCATCTGTTGGGCCAAATCGAACATCAGGTTGGCGCCCCGGCCGGCGTACAGATGGCCGGTGTAGCCAACGGTAAAAGCTTCCGGCCAGCCGGCCTTCCGGCGGGATTCCGCCGGGGAGGGCAGGCCCTGGTAGCGCGCCAGGTCCACGCCATTCGGAGCGACGACGGTGAAGGGCGGGTCCATGGTGTGATCGAACACCTGCTCCAAGTGACGCCGAAGCGCCTCCGTCGTTACCAACAGCCGTCGCGCCCCTGGACCGGCCAGGAAGCGGCGGAACAATATTGGGCCGCCGCGTCCCGGCGGGCGATCGTGGAGCTCAAGCAGCGTAGGAAGCCCTCGGCCAGACGCCATGGCGGCTGCCTGAAGGGGCCAGACGTAAAACAGGTCGGCGCCCCAGCCCGTCGCCTGACGCAGGGCGCGCCAGGCAAAGTCATAACGCCGCAAGCCGGGCCAATCTCGCACCCAGCGCAGGTCCAGACTTCGGTGCAGGCCGTAATGCGCCACCAGGTGGGCAGGCGACGCTTGAGGGTTGCCTCCCGGGATCCAAACCGCGACCTCATGTCCCAGGTCCGCCAGGGCCTGGCAGGCGTGCATGAGCTGAATCGAATTGGCGGTGCGAGACGGCACGATGGACATCCCGATGCAAGCGATACGCATGCCCTAGCCCCCCGGAGCCAGGGCCGGCTCGGCTTCGGCACGCCGGATCTCGCGCAGGGTCTTTGTGACCAGCGTGGCGGCGGTGCCCACAAAGAACGCGCTCAGCAGCGCAGCCATTCCGATGGCACCGTAGATCGGCACCAACCACAAGATGCCGCCAATGCGAACCACCGCCCCCACCAGGTAGACCTTGGTCGGGTACTCAGGCATGCCCATCGGCAGAAGCACATTGCGGTTCCAATAGAACACATTGACCACGGCCACGCCGACAATCAGCACCATCAGGGAGGCGTAGGCCGGTCCGAAGGTGATGCCGTAGGTGTGATCGATGATCCATGGACCGAGGACGACCAACCCAAGCGAGGCCGGGATGGTCCATAGGGCCGAGAGCAGGCTTCCACTGCGCAGCAGGTAGCGCACATTTTGCCAGCGCCGCCCGCCAACCTCACGCGCTACTTCTCGGTAGGTCGTGCTTATCAGCGGATCCACCGGGATCAAGAGGATGTTCATGAAAGCTTGGGCGACCTTGTAGTAGCCCGCCTGGAGCGGGCTGGCCAGCGCGTTGAGCCACAGCATTTCCGAATCGCGGGTGACCAGGGTCAGTGTGGCGGTGATGTTGGTGCTCAGCGCGAAGCGCACCATCTCCCGCCGTCGGGGGGCAATCAAGCTGTAGCGCGCCCGCCACCAGCCCGCGCCCCATTGCTTCCGGGCCTCCCAAAGGGCTGCCGCCGAGATGGCTACCGCCCACACTACTTTTCCGGCCAGGTAGGCCAGCACCACCGCGCGCAGCCCGGCTTGTGTGGCAAACGCCGCCACGATCATGATCAGGGTGACCAGACTCTGGCAGACGGTGATGATGGCAATCAGGCGATAGCGATCGAAGATCTGAAGCAGCCCGTTGGAACTCTCCGCCATCAGATTGGCCAGCACCGTCAGGCCATACAGGGCAAACAAACCGTGCAAATCTTGCCCGGGGGTGAGGATGCGCTCCGCCAATGGCGCCAAGGCCAAGATCAGTCCGTAAGCCAGGAACGACGTGGCCACTTCGGCCAACCCCGCCGTCCGAAAAACCGCCGCTGCATGTTCGTCCTGGTCGCGAGCAGCGTACTCGCCGACATAGCTCATCACCAGGTCGCCCATGCGGAATGAGGTCAAACGATTAATCAGACCGGCGAACTGAGTGACGGCGCCCAGCAAACCAAGCTGGACGACCCCGATCAGGCGCGCCGCCAGGATGCTCTGGAAGAAACTTAGGGCCGCCGAGCCCGTTTTGGCGCTGAAAAGGTAGCCCGTATTGCGCACAACTCGCTGGAGCAGGGGATTGGCGACAAGACGCTGTGCGGCCTGCCTCAGAGGCGAAGGGAGCCGATCGACCATGATGTCTCAGTCGTCCGTCTCGACCTGTCGCGCCCAACTGCGCTCTTCAAGATACCAGGCGACGCAGGCTTCAAGGCCCTGATCCAATCCTGTGCCGGGCTCCCAGCCCAACAGACGGCCGGCCTTATCGATATTGGCCCACGTGGCCGGCATATCGCCGGGGGCCGGCGGCAGCCGCTCGATATCGGCAGACTTTCCCAACAGAGTTTCGATCTTCCCGATGACGTCGTTCATTGACGCCGGCCGGTCGCCGCCCAGATTGATGATCTCATACCCCGCGGGCGACAGGGCCATGACCGTGCCGCGGGCGATATCATCGACGAAGGTGAAATCCCGCTTCTGCGTCCCGTCACCGTAGAGCCTCAGTTTGCGGCCTTCGGCAATCCATTGGATGAAGCGAAAGATGCTCATGTCGGGTCGCCCGGCCGGACCGTAGACCGTGAAATAGCGCACCACTGTCACGTCCAGACCGTGAAGGTGGTGATAGGTGTGGCACAGCAACTCAGCGGCCCCTTTGGTGGCCGCATACGGGGAAAGCGGTCGGGTGATGTCGGCCGTCTCCTGGAATGGGGTCGGGTTCCCCAGACCATACAGGCTCGAGGTCGATGCCTGCACCAACTTGGGCACACCCTTCTCGCGGCACCATTCGAGCACATTTAGGCCGCCCAAGACATTGGTTTGAACATACGGTCGTGGGTCCTTCACGCTCGGGCGAACGCCGGCGCGGGCGGCCAGATTGATGGCCCCATCGGCCTGGTCACCCTCAAGGGCTGCGAAAAGTGCCTGCCGATCGGCGATATCGACCGGCTTGTAAGAAAACCCGGGGTGGGCCTTGAGCCTCGCAAGACGCCACTCCTTCAACCGGACGTCATAGGCATCGTTCATGTTGTCAACGCCCACCACCGAGTGTCCATCATCCAGCAGCAGGGAAGCCACCTTGGATCCGATGAAGCCGGCGGCGCCGGTGACCAGGTAGTGAGACATCAGAGTTTGACCACTTTGGGATCGCTTCGCCCAGCCAAGTCATAGGCGTTGCGCGAGTCGAATACCAGCGGCGCCGCGGCCTTGATAGCCTGGTAGTCCAGGGCGTGGTGGTTCGTCACCACGACCACCAGGTCGACCCCTCCGGCCGCCGCCACCGGATCCTCAACCGAGTTGAGCGTCCAGTCTTCCTCGCTGAGCGAGTCGACATAGGGATCGTGGAAACTCACTTCTGCCCCCTTGTCCATCAGCATCCCGATTACGTCCAGGGCCGGCGATTCGCGCGTGTCGGCCACATCCGGCTTAAAGGCCACGCCGAGCACGAGCACCTTCGAGCCCTTCAGAGATTGACCGCGCTCGTTGAGTGCGTCTTGAATTCGCCCTACCACGTAGCGCGGCATATTGGTGTTGATCTCGCTGGCCAGCTCGATGAAGCGGGCGGTGTACTTGACCGACTTAAGCTTCCACGACAGGTACAGCGGATCGATCGGAATGCAGTGGCCGCCCAATCCCGGACCCGGGGTGAACTTCATGAAGCCAAAAGGTTTGGTGGCGGCGGCCTCGATCACCTCCCAGACGTCCAGACCCAGGCGTTCACACATCAGAGCCAGTTCGTTGGCCATGCCGATATTCACCGCCCGGAAGGTGTTCTCGAGCAGCTTGGTCATCTCCGCCGTCTCGGTGGATGATACCGGCACCAAGTGCTGGATGGCGAGGCCATAGAACGCGGCCGCGACCTTGGTGCAGGTGGGCGTGATGCCGCCGATGACCTTGGGTGTGGTTTCGGTGGTCCAGTCTTTCCGACCCGGATCTACCCTCTCCGGGGAGAAGGCCAGAAACAGGTCTTTCCCCACCTCCAGGCCGGCGACTTCCAGCTCCGGGAGGACCACCTCACGTGTCGTGCCAGGGTAGGTGGTGGATTCTAGGATCACAACCATCCCGGGGTGCAGATACGGGCGGAGAGACTGAGTGGCGGCCACGATGTAGGAAATGTCCGGGTCACCAGTCTTCCGCAGGGGCGTTGGAACCGAGATGCTGACTCCGTCGACGCCCTCCAGGGCTTCGTAGGAGACGCTGGCCGTGAATCGGCCAGATGCGACCAGAGGCGCCAGACGGGCTTCGGCCACGTCTTCGAGATGACTCTTGCCCTGGTTGAGAGTCTTGACCTTGGCGGGATCGAGATCGACTCCCACCACTTCCAGGCCGGCTTCAGCCAGAGCTACGGCCAGGGGCAAACCGACATAGCCCAGGCCAACCACACCGACGCGTGCTTGGCGGGTTTGAAATCGTTCGATGAGTGCCTGCGCAGCAGGCGAAACAGATTGGGTGTCTTCGCTCACGGATTGGGTTGTCTCCAGGTTCGCGCCAGCCGTTCAGAACAGGCTGAGCTGTTGCGGGTTGTCGGCGGCAGGCTCCTCAGACGGCGCCATTTCGGCGGACTTCTGAATCCAATCGGGCAGTCGTTGGAAGTCCGCCTCGATCGCCGAGCGCAGCGCAGGTTGATGAAGGGCTGCCGCAGGATGGTACATCGGGACCACCAGGCGCCCGTTAACCGGCTGGGCGCGGCCATGAACGCTGCTGATGCGTGCATTGGGGAAATAACGTGCCATCGAAAACCGTCCCAAGGTCACGATCACCTTGGGGTTGATGGCTTCGATCTGACGATCGAGATAGGTTGACGTACAGGCTTCGAGTTCGTCATCCCGCGGGTCGCGGTTCCCCGGCGGACGGCATTTGACGAGGTTGGTGATGTAGACCTGGCTTCGGTCGAGGCCAATCGAGGTCAGGAGCTCCTCCAGAAATTTCCCAGCCGCCCCAACAAACGGGCGCCCCTGGTGATCTTCATGGAATCCGGGACCTTCGCCGATGAAGATGATTTCCGCCTGGTCCGGGCCCTCGCCGGGCACGGCCATGGTGCGCGATTGTGAAAGTCGGCACAATTGGCAGGCTCGCACTTGCTCGGCGATTTCACCCAGGATGGTTTCAGCCCCCATCGCGCACCTCCATCCGCCTCAAGCTGCCGGGGAGCTCATACAAGGACATGATATGGGCATCTTCGCGGTTGTCCCGATAGTAATGCGGCCTGCGTCCGGTAATCTCGAAACCAAAGGTCTCATACAGATCGATGGCGGCAAAGTTCGAGATGCGGACTTCGAGTGTCGCCAACTCGGCGCCCCGCGCGGCCCCTTCGTGGAGCACAGATTTCAGGAGCCTTCGGGCGATACCCTGTTTCCGAAAATCTGGATGAACAGCCAGCGTGCTGATATGCACTTCATCCACCAGCAGCCAGCAGCCGATGTAGCCCACCAATCCGCCGTCCAACTCAGCCACCAACAGGATCGAAGAGTTGTTGGCCGTCAGCTCGAAACGGTAACTGCTCTCGGGCCAGGGCTGGGTAAATGATAGCCGGTCGATTGCCAGGACCAGTTCCAGGTCATCCATCGTCATGGGGCGTATCCCGACGTCGGTCACGGCCGCCATCAGGCCGCCGGTACCACGTCGCCGAGATAGGTGGGCGTCAGGTTCGCCGCATCGGGCACCTTGCCCAGCTTGAGCCGTTTGAAGGCGAGCTCGGCCAAGAAACCCGGACGCCGCACGCTCATCGCTGGCGAGGCCAGCGAAACCTGGCTGATCTTGCCCAGCTTGGCCCGCTGGGAGGCGTCCAATTCTCCGCACACGACGCTGGGCCGGTCGAGCCGAGAGACCAAATCGTCCCAACCCCAATTCTCAGGATCGGAGGCCGCTTTCCACCCGTGAGCGCTCCATTTGTACCATACCGCCGCGAACCGCCCGCGGCCGGCGACGATGACGGCCAGTAGGTCTGAATCGGCTGCTGGCTGGGCGGCCGACAGGATGTCGAGAGTCGGCACCCCAACCAGAGGGATGCGCTGTGCCAGGGCGATGCCCTTGGCAAGTGCCATCCCGATCCGCAAGCCGGTGTAGGATCCCGGCCCGCTGGCCACCGCCACCGCCTCCAAATCAGCCATGTTGACGTGATTACGCTGGAGTAAGACGGCCACTTCTGGTGCCAGCTCGACCGTATGATGCCGTCCGCTGTGCCAGATATGCTCCGCCAGCACCTGGGCGCTGTTGGCCAGACACACTCCGGTGGCTTGGGTCGCAGTATCAATCGCCAGCAGCATGCTCAGCCTCCGAACGCTGCCTGGCGGAAGCGCTTCAACAGGGACTCGTAAGCGGGTCCGCGGGCATCGAAACTCAGCCGACGACGCGAGTCATCTTCCCAACTCATGTCGACCCACAGCGCTTCCGCCGGCAGGATGGCGGCGACTTTGTCGGCCCATTCGATAAGAACCGGCCCGTCCCCATCCATCAACTCAAGCAGGCCGAGTGCTAAGGCCTCCTGCGGCTGGTCGAGGCGAAAGGCATCCACATGGTAAAGCACCGCCGAATCCGCCCGCCGGTATTGGTTAATGAGAACGAATGTAGGGCTCGTCACGGGATCCAAAGCGCCCCAGCCGCGGGCGACGCCTTGGGCAATCGTCGTCTTGCCGGCACCCAGATCACCCACCAGGCAAACCAGCCTCCCGGGCTCGAGCAGCTCCCCCAACCTCACGCCTAACCGCTGCGTTTGTTCTGGGCTGTGGCTGATAAATTCGAGGTTGCGTTCGTCTAAGATGGGCACTTCGCCGGATTATACGCCACGCGTCTTGGGCCGCCAAGCTCTTTTACTTCGTGGCCCTCCGTGCTACCATGCAGGTCATGAAGATCTTAGTCATCTCGGATGTCCACGCCAATCTCACGGCCCTCGATGCGGTTCTGGAAGACGTTTCAGCCGAAGGCTACGACGCCGTGTGGTGCCTGGGCGACCTGGTCGGCTACGGGCCTGACCCCAATGAATGCGTCGCCCGGGTGCGCACCCTGCCCGACCTCATCTGCCTGATCGGCAACCACGATCAGGCGGCCTTGGGCAAGATCCCCCTGGCCAGGTTCAATATCGATGCCCGCCAGGCGGCAGATTGGACCCGTACCGCGCTCACGGACAAAAGCCTGGAGTACCTTGTTTCTCTCCCCAGTCATGTCACCACCGGGATGTTCACCTTGGCCCACGGTAGCCCAAGGCAGCCAGTGTGGGAGTACATCCTCGACCCCCAAGTTGCCGATGCCAACTTTGATGCATTTGCCACCGACTTCTGCCTGGTGGGACATTCGCACCTGCCCCTGATCTTCCACAAGCCAGACCAGGACTCCCCCACCCTGCCGCAGGCGGTCCCCTGGGGGGAAACCTTCACCATGACGCCCAGGCTGATCCTCAATCCGGGCTCGGTTGGGCAGCCGCGTGATCTCGATCCGCGGGCCGCCTATGCTTTGCTGGATACCGAAGCCTTGACCTGGTCACCACGCCGCGTCGCCTACGCAATCTCAGACGTGCAGTCGCGGATGCACACGGCTGGCCTGCCTGAACGACAGGCCTTGCGTCTAGCGGCTGGCTGGTAGGGGAACTTTCTGCCAACGGGTGACGTTCTTAGATTGACATCCCTCCGCTGATCCGAGGAGAAGACGCCATGAAGAGAACGGCCATTCCTGCCCTGCTGATCCTGACAACCCTGTTTTTGAGCGCTTGCGGTGCCTCTGCGCCGGCCGCCTTGGAGACCCTTGGCCGGGCTCCGGCTGTGTCGGGAAGCAACCTAGCCGGCGAGGGCGCCGCCCAACCCCAACAGGCCCCACAGGCTCAGACCGATGCCAGCGGCAAAGGTGCCTTTTCCAGTGCTGACACCAGCACCGCCGCTGCTGACCGCCTGGTGATCCGAAATGCCAACCTGTCCCTGGTGGTCAAAGACCCCGCCGAAGCCATCGACAAGTTCTCGCGCATGGCCGAGGGAATGAACGGCTACGTCGTGACATCCAACGTCTACCAAACATCCTATGGCGTCGACAGCTCCGGCCGCTCACGCATGATCAATCAGGCCAACATCACGCTGCGGGTGCCCAGCGATCGGCTGAATGACGCCCTGGCGCAGATCAAGGTCGCCTCGCTGGAAGTGCGCAGTGAAACGGTCACCGGTCAAGACGTCACCGAAGAGTACACCGACTTGCAATCTCAGCTCCGCAACTTGGAATCGGCTGAGGCCCAGCTGCGCCAGATTATGCAGGATGCCCAGAAAACCCAGGACGTGCTGGCGGTCTTCGAGCAATTGAAGCAGGTCCAACAGCAGATCGAGGTCACCAAGGGCCGGATCAACTATCTAGAAGGCTCGGCCAAGATGTCGGAGATCAGCCTCGACCTGATCCCGGATATCGCCGCCGAGCCGGTTCAGGTCGGCCCCTGGTCGCCGCTGGCCACGGTCAAGGCGGCCGTGCGGGCGCTCATCCAGGGTCTGCAGCAGTTGGCCGACGTGGCCATCTGGGGCGTCATCTGCGTGCTCCCCATCGCCATCGTGATCGGCGTTCCGCTCTTTGTCATCCTCCGCCGCTGGCTCCGTAATCGGAGGGCGATGGGTGAGGGAGAAGCTCCCGCCTGACACGAAGTCCTTCGCCCAGCATGGCGGGGCCGGGCGTGCCTATGGCACGCCCGGCCCGCTTTTGGTTTGTCAATCTGTGACATGCTTCGTTTCGCTTTTTTGGGG
>Ga0307417_10000916_pt1 | contig 12077 bp, 14 predicted proteins | sample SalMarWE160210MG_2_FD_202514 | JGI IMG/M metagenome (GOLD analysis project Ga0307417, IMG submission 202514) | Salt marsh sediment microbial communities from the Plum Island Ecosystem LTER, Massachusetts, United States - WE1602-10 | ecosystem: Environmental > Aquatic > Marine > Intertidal zone...
TCTTTCTCCTGTATCGTAATTAAATGTCAGGATTGTAACATCATTTCCTTTCGATTCAAGCACTTTTGATACTGCTGCCAGTACGGCGCCGGTGGAGATACCTACAAAAACCCCTTCCTCTTTTGCTGCCCGCCTCGCGAATTCATAAGCATCAGGTGTTTTTACCGTCAATACACTGTCCACCACCTTCATGTCGAGGTTTTCGGGTATAAAACCTGCACCGATCCCCATGATTCCCTGGGGACCCGGCTCACCACCGCTGATAACAGGAGAATCAGCCGGTTCCACTGCATACACCCGGATATCCGGCATCTGTTGCTTCAGTATTCTCGAAACCCCTGTAATATGGCCACCCGTTCCCACACCTGCAACCAGTATATCAATACCACCGGGAAAATCCGCAAGGATCTCCCTGGCCGTAGTTGTCTCATGAATACGGGGATTGGAAGGATTGGTGAACTGGGACGGGATCCACGCACCCTTCATGTTCCTGACCAGTTCTTCCGCTTTGGCCATGGAGCCCTTCATTCCTTTTTCACGAGGAGTAAGCACAAGTTCAGCTCCATAAGCCCTCAGGATGTTCCGTCTTTCCACCGACATCGATTCCGGCATCACCAGGATCAGTTTGTATCCCCTCACCGCTGCCACCATGGCCAGCCCAATCCCTGTATTCCCGGAAGTGGGTTCCACGATGGTCGCCCCGCTCTTCAGCAATCCGCTCTTTTCAGCATCTTCCACCATGGCGAGTGCAATACGGTCCTTGATGCTTCCGCCCGGATTGCTCCTTTCCAGTTTCATCCAGATATTTTTTGCTCCGGGGAAGATATTCCTGATATGTAGATGAGGTGTATTTCCGATCTCCTCCAATATGTTCTCGTACTTCATAATCTCTAAATTAAATTCCTGACTTTTCTAACGCTCCCTGATTCCATTATCATTCTAAGCTTTCCAACTCCCCATGGATCTTCAAATTTGAAAATCTATGGGCATATCAAAATCCTTCCGGTCTTTCACCACCACCCGATGGTTCCTGTATACCACGGAATGTGGAAGAATGCTCTCTGTGATCCAGGTGTTCCCCCCCACAACAGTATGGTGACCAATGACTGTATCTCCCCCCAGGATGGTGCTCCCGGCATAGATCACAACATGATCCTCAATGGTAGGGTGTCTTTTGGTATTGGCCATGGACCGTTCGACGGTAAGTGCGCCAAGTGTGACTCCCTGGTAGATCCTGACCTCCCGGCCAATGCGGGCGGTCTCACCGATAACGATCCCGGTTCCGTGGTCAATGAAAAACGGTGATTCAATCTTTGCACCCGGATTGATATCTATCCCGGTCTTTTCATGGGCATACTCCGTCATGATCCGGGGAAGGAGCGGAACCTTCAGATCATAGAGAATATGGGCCACCCTGTACACTATAATCGAATAAAATCCGGGATAGCAGGTGATAACCTCCTCCACACAGCTGGCCGCCGGATCGAATTTTACAACAGCGCCGGCATCTTCCGCCAGCTGTTCAAATGCCTCCGGGAGCCTGGAAAAAAAATCATCAGCTATCTCAGAGGGTGTGCGTGCCAGTGAATCACGAATGGAGTAGAGCAATTCTCTCAGTCTTACCGAACAGCGCTCCAGCTCTATGGCTATCTCATCTTCCTCTATCGCACATTTCTCCCTGATGGGAAAAAGGGCATGAACAAGGCTCTCTGTAAACTGGCGCGAAAGTGCCACGGATGGCACTTCGGCACAGTATCCGGAATTAAACTTGTTCAACCTGCTTACAAAATCGCTATTCTTGTGTGTCATGACTATGAAACCCGCTTGGCAAGCAAAAGGTTCAGAAGTGAAAATATAATATAGACCAGGATGATCAGGGAGAGCCCGCCCAGTCCCGCTGTAAGCAGGATCACCAGTGCAAACAGAAGCAGGGTATAGCGTATCAGGTTGCCCCTCAATCGAAAGTGTTCAAACTTAAGGCTGTACATGGGAACCGGAAGTACCATATAAAATGCCATGATGAACATAATGATCCACATAAAAAGGAGATTCATGGGAGAACCAAACAAGGTCCCGTTATCCATTATCTGCCAGAATATACCGGTCCAGAACAGTGTATGCGCCGGGGTGGGGAGACCATAAAAGAATTCCCCCTGATCCTTTCCGGTATTAAACCAGGCCAGGCGGATGGCCGAGAGTGCCGGGACCAGAAGTACGGAGAGAAGAACCACCCACTGCAGGTGGGAATAGAACCCGGGGCTGTCAGCCGGCCGGTTGAGGAAAAGATGCTTAAACAATATGTAAATAAAAACAGCCGGAAGTACCCCGAAGGAGATCATGTCGGCCAGCGAGTCGAGTTGTCTGCCAATGGCGGTGTATGCCTTCAGGATACGTGCCGCAAACCCATCCAGGAAATCAAATACTGAAGCTGCAAGTACCAGGTATACGGCCCATTGCCAGTGCCCTTCAAGAGAAAGTACAATGGCTACGGTACCACAGGCAAGGTTCAGCAGTGTGATCAGGTTGGGGAGATGGCGTTTCATTCTTCCCCGGCAGATCCCGCCCGCTTTTCAAAATATCTCAATGCCAGGCGTATCGCCAGGTAACTGACCGCTATCATAAACGGCCATGAAAGATATCCAAGTAATGCTCCAATGTGCATATAAAAAATGTTAGAATGTTAGAAATGTCAGGGTTTTAATAAACATGGCCCTCCTCCATCTCCTTTTCATCAATCTTCTTCCTGTTAAGGGCTGTCCAGGCAAATATGATATATACCACTACAACGGGAACGATCAGCGATACCCAGCTCATGGCCACCAGTGTATAGTGGCTCGATGATGCATTCCCGATGGTCAGTGAACTCTGCAGGTCATAGGCCGAAGGATAGAAGGCGGTGTTGTTGAATCCTGCCAGCAAAAAGAGTGAAAATACCACCAGGATGGTACCCGGACCGGACAACCATATCCCGCTGGTCGTTCCCCGGATCAACCCTGAGGCTATGCCTCCCAGCACTGCCAGGACACCTGCCAGGAACATTATAAGTACCGCCTTCATTTCCAATAAATTGTGGAGATACTTGTTGGGCTCCATAAAGACCTCCCCGGACACAGGATTGACGGCATAACCCTGCCTGAGCATCAGCCAGACTGCAAACAGGAGGAAAAAGACCACAAATGGGACCGCATTATAAAGAAGCGCCTTTTTAGACCGGGAAATTATATTCTCATTATCTATGGTTTTCATGAAATACAGCAGCCCCAGGACCCTGGCAAGAAAAAAGACAGTAAGGCCAAGTGAGAGGTTGAAGGGATCGAGGGCAGCCTCCAGTCCGTGTGCCTCCGTAGCCCACCGGACACTATTCATTTCCGTCAGGGAGAACCGGGCCCCTGAAAAGAATGTAGCCACAGCAACACCTACCAGGAAGGTCCCCGCCAATCCGTTGATAAAAAGGAACCATTCATACGTTTTCTTACCCAGCAGGTTACTCGCTTTTGTCCGGAATTCATAAGAGACCGCCTGTATCACAAAGGCAAACAGTATGACCATCCAGACCCAGTAGGCGCCACCAAAACTTGTGGCGTAAAACAGCGGGAAGGAGGCAAAAAAAGCACCCCCGAAGGTAACCAGCGTAGTAAAGGTGAATTCCCATTTTCGACCCAGTGTATTGACGATGATGGTGCGTTCCGCTTCGGACTGACCGATGCGGAAAATAAAGGTTTGTCCGCCCTGCACAAAGAAGAGGAATACCAGGATGGCACCCAGAAGAGAGACAATGACATACCAGTACTGCTGCAATTCTAAAATTGATAGGTTTCCAAACATGACTATTGTCCTCCAGGTCCTTTTTTAATTTGTGTAATCATGATCCTTATCTCGGCAATAAACAGGATGGTGAAAGTGACCAGGAATATCCAGAAGGTCAGTTGGACAGCCCCGGGTTTCAATCGCGTCACCGCTGATAAAGTGGGCATCAGTTCGTATACGACCCAGGGTTGCCGTCCCATTTCGGCCAGGACCCATCCAGCCTGGCTTGCAATCCAGGGCATAGGCAGCGTGATCAGGGCTACCCACAACAACCACTTGCGTTTCCCCCATCGGTTCAACATGCTGAGCCACAGTACAATAAAAGTTAGAATAATGAAATGTATCCCCAGGATCACCATGATATGAAACGAATAGAAGTTCAGTTTCACATTGGGTATCAACTCCTTCAGCTGGCGCCCTTTATAATATCCGTATCCAAAATACTGGTAATACTGGTCAAGCCAAACCGGATCGCTGAATTTCTCCCTGAGGGCCGAGTAGGTCGTTTCATCACCCCGATCCTTTGCACTTTTCAGCTCTTTCAGTGTCTGAATGGCCACTGCCCCCCTGTCTATTTTCTCTTCATAGGAGATCAATCCGTGTTCATTGTTCCCATATACCATGTCGGTAATACCCGGAATGAATCCGCTGGGTGTCAGCCAGACCATATAGGACAGGGCATTGGGGATTTCAATTTTGAATATAAAATTCTGCCTGGGATTGGGCAACCTGGTCGTATCGGTCACCATTGCTCCAATGGCCACCAGCGGAGCATGGGTCTGTCCCTCGTAAAGAGCCTCCATGGCCGCGAATTTCATGGGCTGCCTCTTGGCCACCAGCCTCGCTGATGCGTCCCCTGTAAAAATGGTGGCCATGGCTGCAAACAAGCCGAATACCGCTGCTACAATAGTGCTTCTTTTTGCAAAAAGCACCTCCCGTTTTCTCAGCAGGAACCAGGCACTGACCGCAATAACAAAAATGGAAGCCAGCAGGAAACTGGACATTATGGTATGTAAAAACTTGTTGACAGCCACATCGGAAAAGAGCACATCCCAGAAGTTGGTCATCTCATTGCGCGCAGTAACCGGGTTAAAGGTGGTTCCGACAGGCTGCTGCATCCAGGCGTTGGCCACCAGGATCCAGACCGCTGAAAGGCTGGCCCCAATGGCTGTGAGCCAGGAGGCGGTCAGGTGGAAACGTTTGCTCACCCTGTTCCATCCAAAGAACATGACGGCGACAAATGTTGATTCCAGGAAAAATGCCAGGATCCCTTCAATGGCGAGTGGCGCGCCAAAGATATCGCCCACAAACCAGGAGTAGTTCGACCAGTTGGTCCCGAATTCAAACTCCAGGATGATCCCGGTGGCAATGCCGATGGCAAAGTTGATCCCGAAAAGTTTCATCCAGAATTTGGTGATCCGTTTCCACTCCTCATCACCTGTCCGCACATATATGGTGTGCATATAGGCCACAATAAATGAGAGCCCGAGTGTAAGAGGTACGAATATCCAGTGAAACATGGCCGTCAGGGCAAATTGCCCCCGCGACCAGTCAACCAGAGACATATCGATTGATTCAAGCATAGGGTTAAGGATTAGTAATTTGTTCGAGTATATAATCGGCCCGCTCTTCATCGCTTCTAAAATCGCGTTTAAGAATATCCGGGAAGAAAAAGAGCCTGAGAATGGCAAACATAATGAAAAGCTTTAGAATGATGATCCCCCACAGCTTTCTGCCCCATGTCATTCCCCTGAAGCCTTCGTAATAAAACCTGAATACTTTTCTGAGCATAGCATAATAGATCTCAAAACAATTTAGTAAATAGAAATCGATCTTAACAATAAGTTCCGATCAAATATCAAATGTATTTATTTTTACTTATTTCAAATAATTGATATATTCTGTCATTATTGGTGGGATTTACATGAAAAACAACTGATATTTGTTAAACTGCTCTTTCTTTTTTTGAGAAGGGTCATCTTACCTGAAAACAAACCTGAAAAAGGATGAAAAGAATAGTTTTTGCCTCGCTGCTTATGATGATGGTCATAGCTGCCGGGGCCCAATCTGATGCTGATGTAGAAGTCGGCATGGTCGAGAAACTGGATCAGTACATTCCCATGGATGCAAGACTCATTAATGAGAATGGCGATACCGTGGTTATCGGAGATCTGATCGATAAACCCACCATTCTTAATTTTGTCTATTTCCGCTGTCCGGGCATCTGTTCTCCCCTGATGGAGGGACTGGCCGATGCAATGGACGGCAACGACCTGGTACTGGGAGAGGACTACCAGGCTTTTACCATCAGTTTTGATCCCAGGGAAGGAACCGAGCTTGGCGTCAATAAGAAACGAAATTATCTCAACCTGATGAAGAAGAGTGAACAGGCTCAGAAAGGCTGGCTCTTTTTTACCGGCGACAGCGCCAATATTGCAGAACTGACGGAAGCCACCGGCTTCAGATACAAACCGGCCGGAAACGATTTCATCCATGCAGCAGCACTGATCATAGTCGATCCCAAGGGTAAGATCACCCGCTACATGAACGGGATCTATTTCCTCCCTTTCGAATTGAAAATGACGATGCTTGAAGCTGCTCAAAGTAAATCGGGGCCAACGATCAACAGGGTATTGCAATTTTGCTACTCATATGATCCGGAAGGTCAGAAATATGTAATGAACATTACCAAGGTGGCCGGAACCCTGATCATCTTCATGGGTCTGATGTTGTTCCTGGTCCTTGTGCTCGTTAGAAAAAGAAAAACCTCCAACGCATGATTGAAAATAATGAAGTGAACAGCGAAAACAGATCTTACCTGCAGGAAGACGGAGGGAGAAAAGGAATTTTTCGCTGGATCCTCTCCACTGACCATAAGCGGATCGCACTGCTCTACATGTATGCCATGATGTGCTGGTTTCTTGTAGGTGTGACACTTGGGCTGCTCATGAAACTTGAACTGATTGCACCCGGAAAGACCCTGATCGGGGCACAGGCATACAATGCCACCTTTACAGTGCATGGCGTCATCATGATCTTCCTGATCGTCATTCCAGGTCTCCCTGCCGTGTTTGGGAATTTTTTACTGCCCCTTATGATTGGAGCAAAAGATGTGGCCTTTCCCAGGCTCAATCTCTTCTCATGGTACATCTATGTGCTTGGATCGATACTGGTGATCCTCTCACTGTTCGGCAACGGAGTGCCTGATACCGGATGGACCTTTTATGCGCCCTACAGCTTCAGGACCACGACCAACATGCTGCCGGCTGCCCTGGGGGCATTCGTGCTTGGATTTGCTTCCATACTGACCGGGTTGAATTTTATTGTCACCATACACCGTATGAGGGCACCCGGAATGACCTGGTTCAAGATGCCGCTTTTCCCATGGACCCTTTACGGTACTGCCTGGATCCAGCTGCTGGCAACACCTATCGTAGGTATTACCCTGCTGATGGTGGCCGGTGAACGCCTCCTGGGAATTGGCTTCTTTGATCCGGCCAAAGGGGGCGATCCGCTGCTTTACCAGCACCTTTTCTGGATCTATTCACACCCGGCGGTCTATATCATGATCCTGCCGGCCATGGGTGCCATCTCAGAGATCATCCCCACCTTTACCAGGAAGACCATTTTTGGTTATAAAGCCATTGTGCTCTCCACGCTTGCCATTGCCTTTGTGGGTTATTTTGTGTGGGGACACCATATGTTCACCTCCGGCATGAGCGGAACCGCACTCTTTGCATTCTCCTTCCTTACCTTTCTTGTGGCCATTCCCAGTGCCATCAAGGTATTCAACTGGATCGCGACCATGCACCAGGGCTCCATCATTACAGAGATACCGTTTCTCTGGGCCGCCTCATTTATCTTTGTTTTTATGATCGGCGGGCTCACAGGTCTTGTACTGGGATCACTGGCCACCAATGTACATGTTCACAATACTGCATTTGTGGTAGCACATTTCCATTTTATTGTATTTGGAGGGACGGGATTTGCTTTCTTTGGAGCCATGCACTACTGGTTTCCAAAAATATACGGTCGCATGTACGACAAAAGCTGGGCCAGGACCGGATGGATCATCTTCTTCATTGGATTTGTCACCCTGTATGGTCCCATGTTCTACCTGGGGATCAAAGGAATGCCCAGAAGATATTTCGACTACCTGGAAGAGTTCCACGGACCTAATATTATCTCCAGTCTTGGAGCCCTGGTCCTGGTCACGGGATTCCTCATTATTCTGATCAATCTGGTCAAATCGGCCAGGCATGGTGAAAAAGCTCCTTCCAATCCGTGGGACGGTACAGGCCTTGAATGGAGCGTCCCGTCGCCTCCGCCGCTGGAGAACTTTGAGGAGATACCAGTCGTCGATAAAGCAACCTATAAGTTTGATTAAACCCCATACTATGGCAGCTATCACTGTAACTCATGAAGAACACCGGGACGACATCGCCTCCAAACTGGGCATGTGGCTCTTTATATTTACCGAGTTGTTACTGTTCGGCGGACTCTTTATCGTCTATTCGGTGTTTCGGCATGGAAACCTGGAAGCCTTTAACCTGGCAGCACAGCACCTGGATGTAAAAGTGGGAACGATCAACACCTTCATCCTGCTGATCAGCAGTATGACCATTGCCATGTCGACTACCGCCATACAAAAAAAGGATAAGCGAACCACCCTGATCCTTATTGCAATTACTGTGGCGCTTGCTATCGCTTTCCTGGTGAATAAATATTTCGAATGGGGCCATAAATTCCACGACGGCCTCTATCCCGGTTCAGATGTACTGGTTGAACTGGGCAGGGGCGACACCCTCTTCTTCGGGCTCTATTTCTTCATGACCGGACTGCATGCCCTGCATATCATCATTGGTATGACCTTCCTGATTGTCATATTCTTCAGGGTCCGAAAGGAGCGCATAACCCATGATAATTTCCAGTTACTCGAGAACGGGGGCCTCTACTGGCACCTGGTGGATATCATCTGGATATTCCTGTTCCCGCTTTTCTACCTGATAACTTTATAAACAGATACCATGGCCGACTCCAACCACCATATTGTACCATACAGAACCTACGTACTCATACTGTTATTGCTGCTAACCCTGACCTCCATTTCGGTAGCTGTGACACAGGTGCAGCTGACAAAATGGGCAACCCCGGTTGCCCTGTTGATAGCGACCGTAAAAAGTTCCTTTGTACTGGCCGTCTTTATGCACCTGAAATTTGATCACGCTGTATATAAGCGAATGGCCATCCTGATCTTTCTGTTGCTGGTTGTAGTTATCATCATCACCTTCCTCGATTACGCATTCAGATAAACCAACGAACACATGAATATTGCAGATCCACAAAATGCTTCAAACTTTGTCGCCGGTGTCGACCGTGCATTCATGCTGATCCTGGGGATTTCCTTTTTCTTCCTGATCTCACTCACCACGATTATGCTTGTATTTATTTTCAAGTATAAGAAAGAGAAACACCCCAAGGCTATTCAGAATGAGGGCAGTAACCTGCTGGAGATTACCTGGACCATTATTCCCCTCATACTGGTACTGGTCATGTTCTATTTTGGATGGATGGGCTGGCGGCCAATGAAACACCCCCCCAAAGAGGGATTGCATGTGACCGCCATTGCAAGACAGTGGAATTTCAAGTTCCAGTACGAGAATGGAAAGATTGCTGACTCACTCTACGTCCCTATTGATGAAGCGGTGATTGTTAACCTGGTGGCCATCGATGTGCTGCATGGCATGTACATCCCTGCATTCAGGGTGAAGGAGGACATGATTCCCAACATGAAGAAAGAGATGTGGTTTATTCCCGGGACGGAGGGGAGTTTTGACCTGTTCTGTTCCGAATATTGCGGCTTTGATCACTCCTATATGTATACCGGGGTCAGGGTAATGCCCCAGGCAGAATTTGATGCATGGCTGAACGATACCACAACAGCAGTTCAGGCGGTGGAAAGCCAGGTATCCCTGGCTGACCAGGGATTTGATGTATTGAAAAGGAACAACTGTAATACATGTCATTCAAGTGACGGCAGCAAACTTATCGGCCCCTCCTACAAGGGACTCTGGGGCGAAACACAGACCGTGATTACAGATGGGAAAACCAGGCAGGTCACGGTGGACAGGGATTATATCAGTCGCTCCATTTATGATCCGGCTGCCGATATTGTCGAGGGTTACCCCAAGGGAATTATGCTCACATATAAGGGAATGATCACGGACCAGGAGATCGATCTGATTATCGAATACCTGAAATCGCTGAATGAATAAATATCTGAAGCTGGGGAAATTCACCATCTCCATCCCTGTGGCTCTCACAGGGTTCCTGGGATATTTTATGGCCAGACCCTTCCTCGATCTGAATGCAATCTATACGGTTTTTGGTATTTTCCTTCTTTCAATGGGATCGGCCGCACTGAACCAGATCCAGGAACGTCATACCGATGCAAAAATGAAGCGGACAGCTGAACGACCGCTTCCCTCCGGTAAGGTCACTCTGAAATGGGCCATTGTATTCTCAATTGTTTGTGCCGCAACCGGTACAACGTTGCTGTTGCTTACCGGGTATGTTCTGGCTGCAGCATTCGGCCTGTTTACACTGGCCTGGTATAATCTTGTCTATACTCCTCTTAAAAGGATCACCGCTTTTGCCGTTCTCCCCGGGGCCCTGATAGGCGCGCTCCCTCCCCTGATCGGTTGGACAGCTGCCGGAGGTGATCCGCTGGACATGGAGATCATTGTTGTGGCATTTCTCCTTTTTGTGGGACAGATGCCACATTACTGGCTCCTGTTGCTGAAAGTTGGGAAGGAATTCCATGAAGCCGGACTCCCGGTCATTACCAGCCTGTTTGATCAAAGGCAGATACGCAATCTCAGTTTTATCTGGATCGCCACCTCCGGTGTTTGTGTGTTGATGCTCCCATCCACTCCTGTGATCAGGCACTTTGCCATTTCACTGTTCCTGATCGCGGCTGCCATCCTCTATATAGTCCTCATGTTCATTCTCTCCTACAAGGGAAATCTGGTGGAACATTGGAAAAAGGCATTTATTACAGTAAATTTGTTCTACCTGTTTATTATTATGGCATTGATTGCTGACAGAATGTTCTGAATCTAATTTAATATTAACCCCAACCAAGATGAAAAATATTTTTGCATTGCTAATGATCACGCTTCTTGCCTCTTCATGTATCAGGGTAAATGAAGCACAAAGGGATCCGGTTGTACCTGAGCCCAAAACCGATGGAGTCTTTATCCATATCAGTAAAGGTTCTGCCGATACCCATGCCGTACTGATGGCACTGATGCTGGCTGATAAATTTTCGACTTCCAATGATGTGCTGGTCTTTTTCGACATGGACGGGATCGAAATGGTCACCAAAGATGCTCCTCATCTGGAAATGGAGGCCTTCGACAGCTCCGACGATGTATTTAAAAGACTGGTGGACAGGGATGTCACCATCCTGGCCTGTCCTGGTTGCATGAAAGTGGCCGGCGTGGAGAAGGGGGACCTTAGAGAGGGAGTCGGAGTAGCTGAGAAAGAGCAATTTTTTGATTTTACAGAAGGAAGGATACTTACACTGGATTACTAAAATATATAGTTATGAAAAAATTGATGATGTTGCTGTTTGCAGCAGCACTGATGACAGGCTGCAATACAACAGGGGAAAAGAAGGACAGGTCATCCACTGAACAGCAGAACCCTTCAGCCGAATGGGTAGAGGTGACCATAAACGTAGGCGGCATGACCTGTGATGGCTGTGAGAAGGCCATTAAAGCAAGCGTTGATAAGCTGGATGGCATTGCCGAAGTGGAATCTTCGCACGAGGAGGGCTGGACAAAAGTGAAATACGACAAGACCCGGACCTCGGTAGAGGACATAGAAGGCAAGATAACGGAGACCGGATATACGGTGAAGGGAGCGTTATAAGACCAGAATTCTAATTTATACACACGGGATGTTTTATAAGTAAACTGGGATTTTTTGGCGTTAGCCAAATAACCACTTTGCGGTAAAATATCCCGTGGGTATAACTAATTTACCAGCAGGGAGAGAAAGCCCATATAGAGTACTGCATCAGCCGCCAGGCGATAGTAGTCATTTTTCCTGAAACGCGATGGATACAGGAGCACCAGCAGTAAAATAGTGGCCATACCGGCCAGAATCAAGGCATACTTGAAATAACGGTCCATTTCGAACACCAGGAACTGCAGCAGCGACACCAAATAGATGGTAATGTTGGTCCCGACCAGCAGTCTTCTGGT
>Ga0307417_10000917_pt1 | contig 12075 bp, 2 predicted proteins | sample SalMarWE160210MG_2_FD_202514 | JGI IMG/M metagenome (GOLD analysis project Ga0307417, IMG submission 202514) | Salt marsh sediment microbial communities from the Plum Island Ecosystem LTER, Massachusetts, United States - WE1602-10 | ecosystem: Environmental > Aquatic > Marine > Intertidal zone >...
ACGATCGAAAAAGGAACCCCAGAATATGGACACAGTTGCTGCAACCCCGGCGTATGGTCAGGTAGTGGAGATACGTGTACTCGGGCCGGTTGAAGTTGTCGATGCCGGCAACCGGGTGGACCTTGGGGGGCGGAAGCAGAAGACCGTTTTGGCGATGCTCGTCGCCAACGCGGGCAAGCCGGTCAGTACCGATCGTTTGATCGACGCCGTCTACGGCGACGAAGCACCCGATGGAGCCCGCCGGTCTGTGCAGACCTACGTCTCCAACCTACGTTCGCACCTGGGTGACCTAATCACTTCGGTGGGTTCCGGATACGAGTTTCGCCCTCTCGACTCCTCTGTGGATACGGTCGAGTTCATCGAGCGCATGGAAGCGGGCCGAGCCTTGCTTGCCGAGGATCCTGCTGCAGCAGGTGCCGAGCTGCGAGAAGCGCTGGCACTATGGAGAGGCCACCCGTTCCAGGATACTGAGGCACGCAACGAGCTCGATGCAGAGTTCACCCGGTTCAGCGAACTCCGTCTGATCGCTCTCGAATCACGGGTAGAGGCTGATCTTGCTGCGGGCCTGGATCGTGAGCTGGTCGGCGAACTGGAAGCGCTCACGACCGAGCACCCGCTTCGTGAGTCGTTTCATTCCCAACAGATGCTCGCCCTCTACCGGGCGGGCCGGCAAGCCGAAGCGCTGCGGGCGTACACCAGGATGCGGGAACGCCTCGCCGAGGAGCTCGGCATCGACCCGTCACCCGCACTCCGGCAGCTCGAGCAACGCATCCTCGACCACGACCCAACGCTGGCGTTGGCCCCGGCCAGTGCCGTGCGGCGTCGTGCTGTCCTGGTCATAGATTTGGCCGCCGGTGTCGGAGATGCGCTGGGGAGTCCCGACGAAAGACGTGAGACACTGATTGAACTGGATCGTGTGGTCGAAAACGCCATCGCCGACGCCGGCGGGATGGTCGCCGCACAACGAGCAACCGCCACCTATGGAACGTTCGAAAGCGTCCGATCGGCAATCGACGCTGCGGGACAGATCAGCGCCAAATCTCCCACCGCCGGCGGGACCGCCATAGTGCGAGTTGGGGTCGATGTCGGCGATGTCGAAGAAGAGCCGACCGGCCTCATCTCGGGACCGGCGGTGATTCGCGCTGCTGGTTTGGTCGCGGCAGCAAACCCTGGTCAGGTCTTGCTTTCGTCCGATGCCCAGGCAGCCGCGGCCGCGGACCCAACCGGCGGCTGGGTCATACGGGCGCTTGGCCAGCAAACAATCGCCCGTCTCAGAGAGCCGGAGTCGGTTCACCAGCTGCTCGTTGACGGTCAACCGTCCCAGTTCCCGTCGTTGCTGACAGACGCGGAACCCCCAGAGCTACCAATCGGCCGGGTGGGGGTGCCCGGGTACGAAATCCGGGATGAGCTTGGTCGCGGCCTGTTTGGCGCGGTGTACCGCGCATACCAGCCCTCAGTGGGCCGTGAGGTCGCGGTGAAGGTGATCAATCCTGAGCTGGCCAACGATCCCGGTTTCATCCGGCGTTTTGCGGTAGAGGCGCAGATGATCGCCCGGATCGAGCACCCCAATGTGGTGCCGCTCCACGACTTCTGGCGAGGCCCGGACGGAGCGCTCCTTGTCATGCGTCTGATGCGTGGTGGCAACCTCAGCGACTACGCCGGCGTTGCCGGGCTTGACCGGGATGGCGTCCTGCGGCTCGTCGATCAGGTTGGTGGGGCGCTCGCCACGGCACACTCGTTGGGGATTGCCCACGGTGATGTGCAGCCGAGCAATGTGCTGTTGAACGAGTCCGGCGACTTCTTCCTCGGCGACTTTGGCGTGGCCAGCACCCCCGCCAGCCCGACACAGCGAATGGCGCAAGAGCTGGACACCGCGGCATTTGCAGCAACGGTCGAGCAGGCGGCCGCGCTTTTGGTCCTCACAGATACAGAGTCGAGCCTGCTCGAGTCGGCGCGACACGGTGCCTTCCACGACGCCGGCGAGCTGCTGCTGGCATGGCGTGCAGCAATCGGGGCGGCACAGGCCTCACCGACCTATACGCCGACGAGGAATCCGTACAAGGGTCTAGCGGCGTTCAGCGAGCTCGACGCCCAGGACTTCCACGGCCGCGATGCCGTTGTCGAAGAGCTCGTCGCCGCCGTGACCACCAACCGCCTAGTCGCCACCGTCGGTCCGTCTGGGGCGGGCAAGTCATCGGTGGTCCGGGCCGGGCTGCTTCCGGCACTGCGGTCTGGTGCGGTTGCCGGGTCTGCAGAGTGGCTGGTAGCCGATTGCACCCCGGGGTCGCATCCGTTCGAGCGTCTGGCCACCGCGCTGGTCCGAGTCGCGTCATCGGTTCCACACGATCTCGAAGACCTACTGCGGGGCAGCGACCGTGGACTCGTCAAAGCCGTCGATCGGTTCCTCCCGCCCGACGCACCGCTGCTCCTGATTGTGGACCAGTTCGAGGAGCTGTTCACACTGACCCGTAGCAGCGTCGATCGTGATCAATTCCTCGATCTGTTGGCAGCATCTGTTCAGGACACCTCCCGGAAGGTACGGGTCCTTGCCACCATCCGGGCGGACTTCTTTGACCGGCCACTCCGCCATGCCGCCTTTGGTGAATTGTTGCGAGCAGGAACCGTCCCGATCTCGGCACCCACCGACACCGAGATGCGCGCCATCATCGGTAACCCGGCGACCGGTGTTGGTGTGGGTTTTGAGCCTGGTCTGGTCGAACGCATCGTTGCCGAGGTTCACGGCGAGCCCGGCGCATTGCCGCTTGTCGAGTTTGCCCTGACCGAGTTGTTCGAGCACCGCGATTCGGATTTGGTGACGCTCGGTGCGTATGAAGGCTCGGGAGGAGTTATCGCCGCTCTTGGACGACGCGCCGAAGGGATCTTTGCGGAGCTGGATGATGACCGCCGTGCTGCCACGCGCCAGGTGTTCATGCGATTGGTCACCCCCGGCCAGGACGGCTCAGACACAAGACGACGTCTCCGCCGCACGGAGCTGGATCGGATCGAGGTCGCTGCCGACGTCCTCGACAGCGTGCTCGACGCTTTCGGGAGACCACGCCTGCTCACCTTCGACCACGACGAAGTTACCCGCGGCGCCACCGTCGAGGTCGCACACGAGGCTCTCATCGTCGAGTGGCCGCGCCTCAAGGGCTGGATCGATGCCCATCGTGAGGAACTTGTCCTCAGAGGCAGACTCTCGGCAGCGGTTGCCGACTGGGAACAGGCCGGCCGCTCCGAAGCGTATCTCCTTGCCGGTGGTCGTCTCGCCCAACACGAATCCTGGACCGAGACCACAGAACTATCCCTATCGAGCGCCGAACAAGACCTCCTCGACGAGAGCCGTACCGCAGAAAACGAACGGGTTGCCAAACGCAAGCGCATCCGCCAACTCGTCCTCAGCGGATTCGCCGCCGCAGCCGTTGTCGCTGTCTTCCTCGCCGCGTTTGCATTCAACGCCCGCCGCCAAGCAGACGATGGACGACTCGCCGCAGAGCAGTCAGAACTGACCGCACTAGAACAAGCCACCCTCGCCCAACAAGAACGCGACCGGGCTGAGGCCAATGCTGCCCGTGCAGATGAAAGCGCCACCACGGCAGATCAACAACGGCGGGCGGCTGAGGGTCGGGCCCTCCTCGCCTCGATCCCCAACATCATCGAGGATGACCCTCAGCTAGCGCTCCTGCTATCGATGGCGGCGGTAGACCGCTTGGGAGACATCCCGGCCGCAACATCGGCGTTGCACGACAGCATCGCAGCCGAACCCACCCTTTATGAAGTGCCCGCCGACGGCGGCGACATTTCGCCCGATGGGCGTCTCCTCGCTGTGATTACGCCAAACCCCCCAACAGTTGCCGTGCATGACATCGACACCGGTATCGAGCTGTGGTCCCATGCCTTCGATGTTGACGTACCAGACCAGTACGAATTCCATGTGCAGTTCGCCAACAATGGCACAGAGTTGGTCGCAGCGGTGGCTTGGCTACCAGACCAAAGCAGCGCCTTCGACGCTCCTCCGGCGGACATCGGCTTTCATGTGTGGGACGCGACCAGCGGGGTACTCAAGCGACGCATGGACGGGGGCCCATGTGGCCCGCTCGGCAACTTCGTCTATCCATACGGTTACGCCAGTGGAAGCGGCGACTCCTATCTCGTTGCGGGTTCGATCGCGGATGAATGGTTCGCCCAGAACGGCTGCCGCGGATGGGATGCAAGCCCCACGGTGGACATCAACCGGTTCAATGCCACCACAGGGGCGAAAGCTCCCATCTTCCAGGGATGGGACTCAGCATGGTGGGGCGTGGAAATAGCCATGAGCGGCGATGGGAAACTCGCCGCACTGGGCGTGTTTATGGACCCCGACAACCCGTCGCCACTGGTGATCGGTGGCGACATTCAAGATGACGGTCAAATCAAGGTGATCGACATCGAAACTGGCGAGGTGACGCAGCGAATCGAGCTTCCGCCGGCACGGGCGGGTGTTGGGTTGAGCCCGGACGGGTCGATCGCGGTTTCCTATGGCGAAGTCGGGGAGGAATTCCAGACATATGACGTTGCCAGCGGATCACCCCTCTATGAGATTCCGCTTGCCGAAACCGGCGCCAACCCAGTTGGCGCGTGGTTCTCTGACGACGGGCAACTGGTCTCCGTTCAGCGTGACGACGGCATTGTCTCGCTATACAGCGCAACCGACGGAACGCTTGTCAACGCTCTCACTCCGATCGACGGAGTGCCGACGTTCAACAGTCTCAGCCGTGACAACCAACGGGCGGTGGTCTTCGGAGACGGCAAGGCGAGAGTATCGACCCTCGCCGTCTCCGGAAACACTGAACTGGCAGGGTTCGACCCATGTGGACCAGGCGCACAAGACGCTTTCTACCTCAACCGTGGCATTACTGTCCACGAGGATCTACTCACGATCTTGATGTCCTGCGACGATGACTTTGACGAAGACGGGCCTTCAGAAGCCATATACACATTCTCACGCGTAACGGGCGAACTGCTCTCGACGCAAAACGTCTGGGGGCAGCGTTTTGCTGCTACCGATAGCAACATCGCCGCCGTGCAAACGTGGAGACAGGAGCCTGACGGATCGTTCGTTGTAGGCGAACTAACGATCGTCGATCTCCGAACCGGGGAACACATCGAGACGCTGCCGGACCTATGTGGATGGGATGGGTTTGCGTTTCTTACTGTGCCGGCTATCGAGTGCGTCACGGACGCGGACGTTGGAGTCGAAAACACAGATCTGGTGATTTCACCAGATGGCAACATCGTCGCCATAGGTAGCTGGGAATGGCCAGGAGAAGCCTTCACATGGAATCGGACGACGGGAGCCTTTGCCGAGTTGGGGCTCGACCTTAGGGTCCTGGCGTTCTCACCCGATGGGTCGAGGCTCGCTGGGGCGCAGCCCTTGGATCTTGAGGATCGGCTGGAGGGAGCACTTCTCCTGTACTCCACGAATGACTTCACGTTGCTGGCAGAGCAGCCAACGGTGGACGACCCCTTCTCGAGAAACGGCATCGACTTCACCCCTGATGGCAGCAGCATTGTCGGCATCACCGAAAGCGGAGCGGTGCGCTTTCACGATGCACGCACCCTCGAGGAAACCAGGCTCTTCACCCCGCACGAAATCCGGGCCCGCGACATCGATTTCAGTCTCGATGGACTCAGGATGGCGACGGTGGGCCTCGACGGGTTCGCCAGGGTGTGGGATCTCGAAACGCTGACCCTGCTCCACGAAATCGAGGTCGGAGGCCTGCCCACGGCTGTCGCCTTCGCCGAAGACGACACACAGCTGGTGGTTGTCACCAGGGCAGGGGGCGTACGTATCTTCAACCTGGACCTCGACAACATCCTCGACGTAGCCAGGGACCGGCTGCGCAGGGGTTTCACCGAGGATGAGTGCCGGGTTTACTTCCCGGACGGGGATTGCCCGACCATGCAGGAAGTCCTGGCGGGCTAGGAACAGCCTCGGTTTTGCCAACGATTCGGGGGTGCAGAGCCATTTTGACGATCCTTTGACGTCGCCAGGCGAACATCGGGCTACCGATTGCTCTGGAAGGTGGCACGACCGTGGGCACAGCTGGCAGATCTCTCCTGTATGTTCAAAAAGTGGAATTCCATGTCTTGGGTCCGATAGAGGTTGTCACCGGCGGAGAGCGGCTCGAGCTCGGCGGCCCCAAGCAACGGACCCTGCTGGCGCTCCTGGTAGCGAATGCAGGCAGGCCGATGAGCACGGATGCCCTCATCGATGGGGCCTACGGTGATGAAGCCCCGGACGGTGCTCGCCGCTCGGTTCAGACCTACATATCAAACCTTCGCTCCCTCATCGGCGACACGATTCGGTCGGTGCCTTCCGGATACCAGTTCACCCCGATCGATTCCTGGATCGATGCCGACCAGTTCGTTTCCCAGACGGAGAGCGGCCGTGCGCTGATGGAGGAGGACCCCGCGAAAGCCGGCACCGAGCTGAGGGAAGCACTGGCGCTGTGGCGGGGCCACCCATTCTCGGACGTCGAGGCCCGAGGCCATCTCGACTCCGAGATCACCCGACTCAACGAGCTGCGGCTCGTTGCGCTGGAGACCCGTATCGACGCCGACCTGGCCGCAGGAAGAGATCGTGAGCTGGTTGGCGAGCTCGAGGCGCTCACGGCCGAGTACCCCTTTCGTGAGTCGTTTCGCTCCCAGCACATGCTGGCGCTCTATCGCTCCGGTCGGCAGGCGGACGCCCTCCGGGCTTACACCCGGATGCGGGAGGACCTCGTAGAGCAGCTCGGAGTGGACCCGTCCCCGGATCTTCGTCTACTGGAGCAGCGAATCCTCGACCAGGACCCGACCCTGACGCTGTCTCCTCAGAGCGCAGTGAGACGCAGAGCAGTACTGGTCGTGGACCTGGCCGACATCTCAACAACCGGGCTGGCCGAACCGGATGAGCGCCGCCGGGTCCTCGCGGACATCGACCGGGCCTTGGAAACCGCGATCGCCGGGGCGAGCGGGGTGTTTGCAGCTCAGCAAGCCACCGCCACCTACAGCACTTTTGATGACGTGCAGTCTGCAATCAGAGCGGTTGCCGCAATCAGCCGTAGCGTACCGGGGCTCGATGGGCATCCTCTCGTTCGCATGGCTGTCGACGTAGGGCAGGTGGAAGAAGAACCGACCGGCGCCATCGCCGGACCAGCCGTCATTCGAGCCGCAGGCCTCGTGGCTATGTCGCATCCGGGCCAGGTCCTCTTGTCTTCCGAAGCGCAAACGGACATTGCCGCGGATACGGACGGAGGAGCGCTGGTGCGCAGCCTGGGACGTCACCCGATTGCCCGGCTCGAGCAGCCCGAGACCATCCACCAGCTCGTCATTGACGGCCTTGCCTCCCGCTTCCCGGCGCTGCGCACCGGCGCTGAACCTCCGGGGCTGCCCACCACCGGTGTTGGCGTTCCCGGCTATGAGCTGAGGGAGGAAATCGGCCATGGCCTCTTCGGCACGGTCTACCGCGGGTATCAACCGTCAGTCGGGCGTGAGGTTGCTATCAAAGTGATCAAGCCCAATCTGGCCAACAGCCCCGGGTTTATTCGCCGGTTCGCCGTCGAAGCCCGGATGATTTCCCAGATCGAGCATCCCAACGTGGTTCCCCTGTACGACTTCTGGAGGGGGCCGGACCGGGCGCTCCTAGTGATGCGACTCATGCGCGGCGGCAACCTAACCGACTGGAGGGAGAGCGGGGAGATGACCCGCGACGTGGCGCTCCGACTCGTCGATCAGGTGGGTGGTGCGCTGGCGACCGCTCACAAGCTCGGCATCGCCCACGGCGACGTCCAGGCCACCAACATCCTGCTGAACGACGCCGGCGACTTCTATCTCAGCGACTTCGGGATCGCCGGCGAGATGCCAATCCTCGGTGGCGAGATGGCGCAGCAGCTGGACGTAGCCGCCTTTGCCTCGATGGTTGCCGCCACTATGGGACCGGGTTTGCTCGGCGATGCAGAAGCCGGCGTCCTGGAGGCGGGGCGCCGTGGCGACTTCACCACGGCGGGACAGCTGTTGAGTGCGTGGCGTCTTGCGGTCGGCGCCGCCGCTGAATCGCCGACCTACACACCCAGCCGAAACCCGTACAAAGGCCTGGTCGCGTTCGGCGAGTTGGACAAGCAGGACTTCCACGGCCGTGTTGCAGTAACTGAGGACCTGCTGGCTGCCGTCGCGGCTAAACGTCTCGTGGCCGTGGTTGGGCCGTCCGGCATCGGCAAGTCATCGGTGGTGCGTGCGGGTTTGCTCCCGGAGCTGCGGAGCGGAGGGGTCCCCGGCTCCGACCGGTGGCTGATTGCCGACTGCATTCCCGGGCCACATCCTTTCGAGCGCCTGGCCACATCGATCATGCGGGTGGCATCCACGTTCCCGCACGACCTCGAGGAATTGCTGGGTGAAAGCGATCGGGGGCTCGTCAAGACGGTCGACCGCTACCTACCTCCGGACTCGCACCTGCTGCTCGTGATCGACCAGTTCGAGGAGCTGTTCACTCTCGTTAGGGACGAGGACACACGTGACCGGTTCCTCCGCCTGCTCGCCGCATCGGTGACCGATGAGGCGGCGTCGATACGGGTCCTGATCACTGCCCGGTCGGATTTCCTGGACCGCCCGCTGCGACACCCCGCATTTGGCGAGCTGATCCGACGAGGAACGGTCCTGGTCTCTGCCCCAACCGACGCGGAGCTACGCCTGATCATCGAACGTCCGGCAGCCAGAGTCGGAGTCGACTTCGAACCGGGTCTCGTCGAACGCATAACCAATGAGGTACACGGCGAGGCCGGGGCACTCCCGCTACTCGAGTTCACGCTCACCGAGCTCTTCGAGCAGCGCGACTCGAATCTGCTCACGCTCGACGCCTACCGGTCATCGGGCGGAGTAACCGCCGCGCTGGGCCGCCGTGCCGAAGGTGTCTATTCGAGTTTCCAACCCGAAGACCATGACATCGTACGCCAGGTGTTCATGCGGCTCGTCACACCAGGCGCAGATGGTCGCGACACTCGAAGACGAGTCCGCGTCTCCGAGCTGGAGCTGCTCGACCTCGACGCAGAGACGCTCCAGCTGACTCTGACCGCGTTTGGCAAGCATCGCCTGCTCACCTTCGATCACGACGAAATCACCCGGGGCGCAACGGTGGAAGTGGCACATGAAGCACTGCTGCATGAATGGCCCCGTCTGGCAAACTGGATCGACGAGCATCGCGAGGAGCTATTGCTGCGCAGCCGGCTCGCTGTCGCCGTCGCCGACTGGGAATCCTCGGATCGGTCCGATTCGTACCTCCTGAGCCGGGGCCGCCTTGCCCAGCACGAGACTTGGACCACAGGGTCGGGTCTCACCCTGTCGCGGGGAGAGCGGGAGCTGCTCGAGTCGAGCCGCCGTGCCGAGGATGAGCGCGCCTTGGCCCGGCGCCGTCTTCGCCGGGCAATCATGAGTGGCCTGGCTATCGCTGCCGCGGTTGGTGTCGTGTTGTCCGCCGTCGCCTTCAACGCAAGCCGACACGCCGGTGAGAGCGAGCGAGTTGCTCTCTCCCAGGCCGCAGATGCCGAGGCAGCCCGCGTTGAGGCGCAACAAAGTGCAACGCTCGCTCAGGCTCGAGAGTTGATCCTGGGAGCAGAAAAGGCCACCGCCGGCGATTCGGAGCTCGGAATCCAACTCGCCATCCGTGCGATTGAGCGTTTCGAAGCGACGGGTGACGTCCCGGGCGAAGCGGTGACCGCCCTCCGCAGCGCAATCGCCGGCAACCGCGTTGTCGCCAGGTTTCCATCGAGCCCATTCGTTGCAGCAAATCCCGACGGATCCAGCTTTGCCATCGCAAGCCAGGACGGTGGCGTCTCAATCATCGATGCAGAGTCGTTCGAGCCGATCGACTCGCTCTCGATCGAAACCGGCCCGGCGGTGTACGCCTGGTACTCCGGTGACGGGGCGGAGATGTTCATAGCGGGAATCAACCCGGAAGGTCGAGCGGTTATCTGGGCGGTGGACACGAAAGATGGATCTCGAGAGCTGCTGCCGGGCCCGGCAGGGGGCTTGGATGTGACCATCGATCTCAATGTCGACGTCAGCGCGACCGGTGACGTGGCAGAGCGTCGGGACGGGGTGCTAACCATGTGGGACCGCGCCACCGGCAATTCGTTGTTCGAACTCCCGGCAGCCCCGTTTAGCGGGTCCGACTTCGCCCGGGACGGGCGCCTGGCATACGTAGCACTCGACAGCGCCGGTAACCCGACGCTGAATGTCGTCGACGGGACAACGGGTGAGCAACTCGACAGCATCGCGATCAGCTCCTTTGTACCGAGTTATGTGACCTTCTCGCCGGACGGCCGTCGCGTTGCGCTGTCGGAGGACACGGGTTGGGTTGGTGTCGTCGATCTCGACACCAAAGACCAGCCCTGGCGCCCGTTCCAGCTCAACAGGGCGAATTCCCCCCTATGGAGTCCCGATGGCTCGAACCTGCTGATCGGTGGGGAGCGGCCGCTCGAAGTTCTCGAAGCAGCCACCGGTCTCGAAGTCACAGAACTGGCTACCGGCTCCGGGGGCAGCCTGGCGTATGCGTGGGTCCCCGGCTCGGACCTCGTTGTCATGAACACATACGAAGACGACACTCTCGTGCTCGACCTTGCCAGCACATCCCCGGAAGCTCTAGAAAGCATCGAATCGCCGATCGGCGCCCTCGGGCTGCGCGTGACCCCGGACGGTGAGCGGATCGTCGCCCGGGAAGCGGCGTCGGGCTTCGCTACGGTCGACCTGCGGAGCGGAGACGTTGTCTCCGGTGTCGAGCGGCGGGACCCAACGCCGGTGACGCTCGATATTGGCATGTCGATTCTCACCGCCGATGGTCAGTTCGCTTCCGCTCTCGACGATGACATGCGGTACAAGATCTGGCCCACCACCGGTGGTGAGCCCATCTACACGGCCGAGTCCGGCTGGGTCATCGTTGGATTGAACGCCGACGCGTCGCTCGCAGTACTCAAAAAGGATCAGGATCCGACTGCGCGGCTGGTCGACACCAACACCAATCGATTGGTCGCCGAATTGGACGTGGGACCCTGGCTCCCGTTTGCGACGTTCTCGCCCGACGGTCGCTACCTCATCGGCTCGACCGATGAGACCCCCGATCTCTTCCGGGTGTTCGATACCTCCGACGGCTCACTGGTCGCCCAATTTGGCGGCGAGACGAACGAGTACGGAGGTCTCTGGGTCAGGTTCGTGCCGACAGGCGACACCGTCGTGGTGACGACGCCTCGTGGCGATGTCATCATCTTCGACTTCCTCGCAATCCTCAACGGAGCCGCCACCGAGGACGCCATCACCAGAATCATCAATGCCCACGACAGTTTTGTCTTCGAACCGGCCATCTCGCCGGATGGCACGATGCTGGCGACGAACGCCCAGGGCGAGCCAGCCCGGGTGTGGGACATCTCAACCGGGCGCCTTCTCGACGAAGTCGGAACGGGCGGATCCAAGGCGGTCGCCTTCGATCCGATAAAGCCGTGGCTCTATGTCGCCGAAGGCAACACAATCACAGCCCACACCCTCGATATCGACGCTCTCGTTGCGCTCGGTCGTTCGACGCTCACCAGGGATCTGACAGCCGAGGAGTGCCAGCAGTACCTGCACGGCCCCTGCGACGCCTAACGGGATTCGCGGCGTGACCAGGGGCGCAGCGATCGCCCGACCATGGAGAACCCGTCGACCTAAGCAACAGGCTCGGCAGTCAGCATGTCGTGGACCATATCGAAGGCTTCTTCGAGAGTCAGCCCGTCCGGTTCGCCACCGCCAAGGCGATCGAGCAGATCGGCCCAACGCTGAGCCTCTCCGATCTCCTCCCAATGCTGGAAGCTCGCCTGTGCCATCAAGCCAGGCGCTTCTCGGGCAATCTGGCGTGCGTCGTCCACCCGGCCCGTCGCCTCGAACGCCAGCGCAATGGGAAGCAACACCTCGAAGAAAGGTGACTCGTGCCACGCCACGAGGTCCAAAGCATCAGCCAGATGGCGATGTCCATCGGCGTCGACTGCGGCAAGCAGGTCTCCGGTCCACTCCCGGCTCAGAACCAGCACGTCG
>Ga0307417_10000919_pt1 | contig 12063 bp, 9 predicted proteins | sample SalMarWE160210MG_2_FD_202514 | JGI IMG/M metagenome (GOLD analysis project Ga0307417, IMG submission 202514) | Salt marsh sediment microbial communities from the Plum Island Ecosystem LTER, Massachusetts, United States - WE1602-10 | ecosystem: Environmental > Aquatic > Marine > Intertidal zone >...
AAGGGGGGGCCTTTTCCGATTCGGAAACGCCAGCGCTCAAGAACCGCGTGCTCGGCTTTTGCTGCCGTCAAAAAGCCGAAAGACCCTAGCTTACCGTCCGCAAGAACTGCGCCGGCCGAGTCGAAAGCGCCCGCCAGGTCGTCGCCGCCCCTGCCGCGACCGTCATCGCGATCGCCCCGAGGATCACGCCGGCGATCAGGGCGGGATCGGGCACGAAATCGACTTCGAGCGTCGTCTGGGTGATCGCCCAGGCCGCCGCGTTGCCGACGATCGAGGCAATAATCGCGGCGAAGGCCCCCAGGAGCCCGTATTCGAGAACGAACGCCTTCAGGACCCCGATCCGCGTCGCTCCGAGCACTTTCTGGATCACCGCATCCGCCTCGCGCCGCTTGCGTCCGGCCGCCATGGTGCCGGCCAGTACCAGAAGTCCGTTGATCACCGCCAGTCCGCCGACAATGGTCACCGCCGTGCCCAACTGGCCGAGCACGTCGGCCACCTTGTTGAGCGTATCGCCGATCGGAATGAAGCTGACATCGGGAAAGGCCCGGGCCAGGGCGCGTTCCACGGTCTTCTCCTTGCCTGGCGCCGCCTTGATTCCCGCCAGCAGGGTCGCCGGGAAATCCTCGATCATCCCCGGCGAAAACGTCACCATGAAATTGATGCCGTTCTGCCATTGATAGTCGCGGAAATTGGCGATCCTGGCGTCGATGATCTGACCGAACAACCTGATCTGCAGCGTGTCGCCGATCTTGAGCCCCAGTTCGTCGCGCATGGTGCTTCTAAGCGAGACGAGCGGCGGACCGCTATAGTCGGCCGGCCACCATTTTCCGCCGACCACCGTCGAATGCGCCGGCAGATCGGCGAGCCAGGTGAACGGCACCTCGCCGGACAGCAGAAAGGCCGATTCCTCCGGCAGGTCGGCCGGCGAAGGCGGCGGCTTGCCGTTGATCCCCACGATCGCCCCGCGCAGCATCGGGTTGACCGAGACGTTGACGAAATCGGGACTGTCCTTGGCCATGTCCTCGAGCACCGCCGCTTCGTCGTCGAATAGGTCCGTGGCAACGAAGGTCGGCGCGTCGCGGCTGACCGCCCCCAGCAACTGGTTGTAAAGGTTCGATTCCAGGAGCGCGATGATCAGCAATACCGCCAGCCCCAGCCCCACCGAGACGATCACCACCGGCGCCGCCGATCCCGGCCGGTAGATATTGCGCAGCGCATGGCGCACATCGACATTGCCGAACGCCGGCATTTTCCGCAGCACCCACTGCAACCCGAGCCCCGTCAGCCGCAGCAACAGGAACGACACCACGACCCCGAGCGCGTAATAGCTCACAAGCACCAGATCGCCCGTCGTCACCACGGCCAGAACGAAAATGCCGATGGCGGCGAGAACCAGCGGAATGAGCGACCTTGATGTCAGCAAGGTCCGCCAGCGCAAACGCGGCATCGTCGCCCCGAGCGAGCGGAACAACAGGGCCGGACTGACGGCCCGCGCCCCCATCAGCGGCAGATACGAAAAGGCGAAACCCGAAAGGAAGCCGAACCCGGCGGCAATCAGAAGCGGCACCGGTTCGATGCTCGGCGGCAGGCCGACCCCCAGCGCCTGCCCCACGATCGGCAACAGCAGATACGACGCCAGCGCCCCCGCCACGACGCCGAGCCCGACGCCCACCGCCGTCAGCACCGCGATCTGGGTGAGAAAATGAACCACGATCCTGAGCCCCGTCGCCCCCAGGCTCCTCAGGATGGCGATCGATTCCTGCCGCTCGGTCACATAGGCCGAAACGCCGTTGGAAACCCCGACGCCGCCGACCAGAAGCGACGAAAGCCCCACGATCAGCAAAAAGCTCGAAAACAGGTCGTAATACCGCACCAGCCGCCCGGCCGCGTCGCGTGGCGAGCGGATTTTCCATTCCGGATCGTCGAGCTTGGCCGCGACCTCCGCCGCCGCCTCTTCGAAGCCGAGTCCGTCCGAAAGCACGAGCTTGTAGTGATGCTGGGTCAAAAGGCCCGGCAGCGGCGGACGCAGATCGCTCATCGTCGCCAGCGCTTCGGTGGAGATCACCACCGTCACCCCGAGACTGAAACCGCGCACCGCCCCGTCGGGCAGTGATCCCAATATCCCGCGCACCTCGAACGAGGTCTTGCCGACCGAAAAGCTGCCCCCCAGAGCGATCCCCAGCTTGTCGAAGAGCACCGGATCGACAATGGCGCCGAAATGCCCGTCGCGCTCACCGAGCAAAACCGCCGGCTTCTCGCCCGGCTTCAATTGCGGGCTGACCACCTGCCCGCGCAGCGGATAGCTGTCGCTGACCGCCAGCAGGTCGACGAAGGCGTTTTCGTCATTGGCCGTGGCGTGGGCATTGGTATCCACGATATGCGTCACCTGCCCGAGCGACTTGAAATAATCGAGCTCCGCCTCGGTCGCATCGCGGTCGGGCCGCGACAATTCCAGATCGCCGCCCATCAGCGTGACCGCATCGCGGTCGACCGCCCCCTTGAGCCCCGAGCCGACCGAACCGACCGCGGCAATGACGCTCGTCCCCAGGGCCAGACAGGCGATCAGCACGCCGAACCGGCGCAGATCGCCCCGAAGATCGCGCAAACCGGCCCGGATCCAGCTGATCAGCCGGTTCATGCCTTGGCACCCGCGGTCTGCTCGGACAATTGGCCGCGATCCATCACCAATCGTCGATCAGCCTGTCGCGCCAGCTGCATGTCATGGGTGATCAGCACCACCGCGGTGTCGTGCTTGCGGGCCATGTTGAACATCAGTTCGATCACCACCGCCCCGGTATCCTGATCGAGATTGCCCGTCGGCTCGTCGGCCAGAAGCAGGCGCGGCATGGTCACCATCGACCGCGCCAGCGCCACCCGCTGCTGCTCGCCGCCCGACAGGGCGCTCGGCAGGTGATGCAACCGCTCGTCCAGCCCGACTTCGGCCAGCGCCGCCTCGGCCTTGGCGACCATCTGCCGGTAAGGCGCCTCGCTTTCGGCGATTTCGAGGGCCAGAGTCACGTTTTCCAACGCCGACAGCGACGGAATGAGGTGGAAATTCTGAAACAGAATCCCCAGATTACCACGTCGGAAGTCGGCCAGGGCGTCCTCGTCGAGGTCCGACAGCTCGTGTCCGGCAACGATCACGCTCCCCGTCGTCGCGCGCTCGAGCCCGGCCAGAACCATCAGCAGCGAGGTCTTGCCGCTCCCCGAAGGGCCGGCGATCGACACCACCTCGGCTGGCGCGACTTTGAGGTTGATATCCTTGAGAATATGCAGAGATTCCTCGCCGGACATCAGGAACAGGTTGGCCGCCGCGGCCTCCACCACCGGCACGCCGCTACGCCTGACTTGTTTGTTCATGCCAAGGAGCACCCCCCGAAAAACGCCCTGCCCGCCCCGGTATGTTCCGGATTCGCCTCACGTACAATATGATGGCCAAGATTGACGGGGTGCAAACGCATGGGCCCTATATGGGTCGTTGTACCGGGATTGCCACGGGTGAACATTTAGCCAAAACGAAGTCGCTGTCCCGAAAACCAAATAGAATCAGGACTTGAGGATCATGTCAAAATCCATATTGCCATATGTCGCGGGGGCGATTTTCGCAATGCTCGGCGTTGTCGCGCCGGCCGCGGCGGGGCCGGCGGAGAACGATCTTCTGGAGTCCTACGTAGGAAGCTGGAGCGGCTCCGGCCTGCTGACCGGCGGCGACCAGCCGGAGGACTTCACCTGCCGGATGCAAATCAAGAAGGGCAATGGCACGCGCATCAACTTCGCCGGCCGCTGCACCCTGGTGAACATCAACCTGTCGATGAACGGCACCGTGGCCTACAATGACGGCGCCGGGCAATACGAAGGCATTATGAGCTCGAGCACCCGCTATAGCGGATTGGCCATCGGCCACCAGCGCGGCAACACCATCGTGTTCAACTTCCAGCAAACCCAGGCCGACGACAAGGGCAACGAGATGGCCGTCGATTCCAAGATCATCCTGGGAAAGGACGAGGTAACGGTCGACTTCGTTGTCTCTTTCGCCGATTCCGGAGACAAAATGCGGACAACGGTTCCCTTCTCGCGCAAATAGGGCCAGGGACGCCCGGAACGCCATGCGCGAAGGCCACGGCCCCGCGGTCCCTACCGCAGTTTCAGGGTGCTCAACCCGATCAGGGCGAGGACGAAGGCGATAATCCAGACGGGAGCGCGAGCAGGAAAGGTGGCGGCCGGCTTTCCGCTTCGCGAGCGCGACGACCGGTAACAACGCTTCTGGAGGAGTTCCGCGGTCCCTACCGCAGTTTCAGGGTGCTCAACCCGATCAGGGCGAGGACGAAGGCGATGATCCAGAAGCGTATGACGATCTGGCTTTCGGTCCAGCCGATGGCCTCGAAATGGTGATGGATCGGGGCCATTCTGAACACCCGTTTGCCGGTCAGCCGGAACGAGACCACCTGGACGATGACCGACACGGTTTCCAGAACGAACAGGCCGCCGACGATCGCCAGGACGATTTCGTGCTTGATGGCCACGGCGATCGAGCCGAGCGCCCCGCCGAGCGCCAGCGAGCCGGTGTCGCCCATGAAGACCTGCGCCGGTGGCGCATTGAACCACAGGAATCCCAGGCTCGCCCCGATCAACGCCCCGCAGACCACCGCCAGTTCGCCGGTACCGGGCACGAAATTGATGAACAGGTAGTCCGCGAAGGTCTGGTTGCCGACCAGATAGGCGATCAGCCCGAAAACCGCCGCCGCGATCATCACCGGCACGATGGCGAGCCCGTCGAGCCCGTCGGTCAGATTGACCGAATTGCCGCCGGCCACCACGACGAAGGCGCCGAACGGCACGAAGAACCACCCCAGATTGATCGCCACGTCCTTGACGAAGGGAAAGAGCAGCGAGGTCGCATAGGGCTCCGACCCCAGCCGCGACAGCCAATAGACCGCGATCAGCGCCACCAGCGCCTCGACCGCCAGCCGCGAGCGGCCGCCGAACCCGGCATGGCTCATCCGCTTGAGCTTGAGATAGTCGTCGTAAAAGCCGATGGCCCCGAACGACACCGTCACCAGCAGCACCACCCAGACATAGGCCACCGAAAGATTGGCCCACAAAAGCGTCGAGACCAGAAAACCGGAAAGGATCATCAGCCCGCCCATGGTCGGCGTGCCGGTCTTGGTCAGGATATGCCCTGCCGGCCCGTCCTCGCGGATCGGTTGTCCCCTGCCCTGGCGGATGCGCAATGAGGCGATGATCCCCGGGCCGAACAGAAACACGAAAAACAGCGCCGTGATGACCGCGCCGCCGGTGCGGAAGGTCAGATAGCGGAAAACATTGAGAACGCTGACGTCCTCTGCCAGCTGTTGGAGAAAATAGAGCATGGCCTCCCGCCTTCGCGCCCGTATCAGGAGGCGCCGTCCCCCCCGAATTCCTGCCGGATTCGCGCCACCAATGCCGACAGGCGCACCCCGTTCGATCCTTTGATCATAACTACGTCGCCGTTTGCAAGCGCGTTCAGGACCGGGCCCTCGATGTCCGCCACCCCCTGTCCCCAACCGGCCACACGCCCAGGACCCAGCGCCTCGGCAAGGGCCTGCATCCGCGGCCCGACCAGAAAGACCAGGTCCGCCCCGGCCCCGGCGACCGCCCGTTTGAGCCCGGCATGCAGCTCGGCGCTTTGCGCCCCCAGCTCAAGCATGTCCCCGAGCACCAGCAGTTTTCGCCCCTCGATCGCCTGCCGGCTGGCGAATACGGCGAGCGCCGCCTCCATCGAGGCGGGATTGGCATTGTAGCTCTCGTCGATCACTTCGACCCGGCGCCCGTCCCGGCCCAGGCTCAAGACCGCGCCGCGCCCTTCGCCCGCCCCGAAGCCGGAAAGCTGCGCCGCCGCCCGCGGCAGATCGAGGCCGAGCGCCCGTGCCACCGAGAGCGCCGCAACCGCATTGGCGAGCATGTGTCGTCCCGCAACGGTGAGCCGCAGCGCCTGGCGATGCCCGTCGAAGGTCACGTTGGCGACCTGCCCCCAGCCCTTGACCCGCGGCGGCCCGATCCGCACCTCGGCCTCTGACGAAAACCCGTAGGTGACGATCTTGCCGACCCCCGCCGCCCGCGCCGCCGCCGTCAACTGGTCGATCTGGCGGTGATCGGCATTGAGGATCGCCGTGCCGCCCGGCGCCAGTCCTTCGAAAATCTCGGCTTTTGCCGTGGCGATCGCTTCGAGCGATCCCAGCGCCTCCAGATGCGCCTGCGCGATATTGGTGACCACCGCGACATGCGGCCTGACCAGCCGGCTGAGCGGCCCGATTTCACCGGCATGGTTCATGCCGAGTTCGAAAACCCCGAACCGCGTATCCGGCGGCATGCGGGCCAGCATCAGCGGCACGCCCCAGTGATTGTTGAAACTCCTGATCGAGGCATGGGTGGCCCCGAACCCGCTGAGCACCAGCCGGATCGCCTCCTTCGTCGTCGTCTTGCCGGCGCTGCCCGTTACCGCCACGATCCGCGCGGCACTACGGGCCCGGGCATGCCGGCCGAGCGCCTTGAGGCCGTCGAGCACATCCGGCACGATCAGGATCGGCAGATCGGCGAAATCTCCGGCCCGGGCCTCCGACACCATCGCCACCGCGGCGCCGTTGCCGACCGCTGCCCGCACGAAGTCGTGCCCGTCCCGGCTGACGCCCAGGATCGCGGCGAAAAGCCCGCCTTCGGGCATGTCCCGGGAATCGATCGATACCCCGGTGACGCCGGGGAGCGCCACGGCACCCGCCCGTCCTCCCGTCGCCTCGATCAGGTCGCGCGCGCTGTAAAGCATCGCTAGCGCCCCAGGGCCGCCGCGACCGCCTCGTGATCGGAAAAATGCCGCTTCTCGGTCCCCACGATCTGATAGTCCTCATGGCCCTTGCCGGCGACCAGCAGCACATCGCCTTCCCTGAGCGCGTCCATCGCCGTGGCGATGGCCATGCCGCGATCGGCGATCTCCGTGGCTCCCGGCGCCGCCGCGAGGATCTGCCCGCGAATGCTTTCGGCGTCCTCGCTGCGCGGATTGTCGTCGGTCACGATCACCCTGTCGGCAAGATGGGTCGCGATTTCGCCCATCATCGGCCGTTTGCCCCGGTCGCGCTCGCCGCCGCATCCGAAAACGACCACCAGCTTGCCCTTGGCATAAGGCCTCAGGGTTTCGAGCGCGCTCTGCAGCGCCGCCGGTTTGTGCGAATAATCGATGAAGACGGCCGCCTCGTTGTGCCGCCCCACCAGTTCCATGCGCCCCTTGGCGCCCTTGAGACTGTTCAGCGCTCTGATCGTCGGCTTGGCCGCCGCCCCGCTCTGCAGCGCCAGCGCCGCCGCCATCACCGCGTTGTCGACCTGAAACCGCCCGGCAAGCGGCAGGGTGAATTCGACCGGCTCGCCGACAAGCCGCCCGCTGACCTTCTGCCCCAGTCCCTTGCGTTCGACGTGGGAAATCTCGAAATAGGCGCCCTGGCTGCCAACGGTCAGCAAGGTCGCTCCCCGGTCGAGCGCGGCGAACATGAAGGGCATATGCTCCGGATCGTCGGTATTGATGACCGCCGCGCCGTCCACCGCCAGAAGCTCCCGGAACAACCTGAGCTTGGCCTCGCGATAGTCCGCGATCTCGCCGTGATAGTCGAGATGGTCGCGGCTGAGATTGGTGAACCCCGCCGCCTGGAAAGAAATCCCGTCGAGCCGCCGCTGGTCGAGCCCGTGGCTCGACGCCTCGAGCACCGCGTGGTCGGTGCCCCCCGCCTTGAGCACCGCGAGCGTCTTGTGCAGCGTCAGGGGATCGGGCGTCGTCAATTCGCCGGGCACGATCCGCCCGTCGACATCGATGCCGAGCGTCCCCACGCTCGCGCCCCTGATATGATTGGCCTGCCAGATCTGCCGGACGAAGCTGGCGACCGAGGTCTTGCCGCTGGTGCCGGTCACCGCGACGTGCACCTCGGGCTGCGGCTGCGTCGCCAGTGCCGCCGCGCGGGCATAGGCACGCCGCACATCGTCGACCACGACCACGCTGACGCCGGGATCGGGGGAGCAGGGCCGGTCGCTGACCAGGGCGATCGCCCCGTTCTGCACCGCCTCGCGGGCGAACATGTCGCCGTGGGCGCGGGCGCCCGGAAGTGCGAAAAACACGTCGCCCGGCCCGATTGCCCGGCTGTCCGCGCCGATCCCCCGTACGGTAATCGCCTCGATGGGCACGGGTCCGCCCGCCCCCTCCAGCAATTGGGTCAACAAGAAAGCCAAACCGCACTCCCCGGCTATTCGCGTGCGTCCGATCGCAGTTCCGGTGGAACCAAAGCGCTATCTAGCTGGTCATCGAAGCTCGGCGCAATGCCCAGAAGCGGCGCGACCCGATGCACGATCCGCCCCGTCGCCTCGCCCGCGTTCCATCCGGCGGTGTCGCCGGAGTGCTCGTTCTCCGGTTTCGCGTCGTCCACCAGCACCACCATGGCATAGCGCGGCGCATCGATCGGAAAGGCCGAGGCGAACACGTCGAGATTGTGCGTGGACGAATAGCGCCCGTTGATCACCTTTTCCGCCGTCCCCGTCTTGCCGCCGACCCGATAGCCATCGGCGAGCTTGTTGGCATGCGTGCCCGAGCCGGCAAGCGCGTTGAGCCGCAACAGGTAGCGGATACGCTCGCTGGTGGCTTCCGAGACGACCTTCTTGCCCAGGGACGCCGCCTGGGCCGGCGAACGCTTGTAGAGCGTCGCCGGCAGGAGCGTGCCGCCATTGACCAGCGCCGCCATCGCACTGGCCATATGCAACGGCGTGACCGACAGGCCATGCCCGAACGCGGCCGTCGCCGCCACCACATCCGAGAACGTCTTGGGAATGTCCGACCTGATCGTCTCTGGCAACTCGATCGCCAGCGGATCGTCGAACCCGATCCGGGTCAGGAAGGCCCGGTAGTTGTCCTTGCCCAGGGTCTGCATGATCTTGATCGCGCCGACATTGGACGAATACTTGTAGATTTCCGGCACCGTCAGGATGCGGTGTTTGCCATGGAAATCGTCGATCGTGTAGCGCCCGAACTTGATGCCGAACCGGGCGTCGAAACTGTCGGTCATTTTGATCGCGCCCGCATCGAGGGCGGCGGCGAAGGTGATGGTCTTGAACGTCGATCCGAGTTCGTAACGTCCAAGCGTTATCCTGTTGAATCTCTGGTTCTTCTTGCCCATCCACAAATCGTTGAACGTCCGCGGGTCATTGGGATCGAAATCGGGCAGCGACACCAGGCCGACGACCTCGCCGGTATGAACGTCGAGCATGACCGCCGCCGCATCGGCGGCCTTGTAGCGGCTGAGCGCGTCGAGCAGCACTTCGCGCATTGCGTGCTGCACCCGCATGTCGATCGACAGCGACACCGGCGCCAGGTCGCGCCCCCGCGCGAAGCCGAGATTTTGCAATAGCGCCACATCGTCGCGATCCATGCGCGCCTCGATGCCGGCGATCCCCTGATTGTCGATATTGACCATCCCCAGGATATGCGACGCCTCCGATCCGCCGGGATAGAAACGCTTGCTTTCGGTCAGGAAATCGAGCCCCGGAATGCCGAGCGTCAGGATCCGGTCGCGCTGCTGCGGCGTCAGTTCGCGGGCGATCCACACGAATCCCTTGTCCCGGTCGAGCCGGCCCTTGAGCCATTTCGCATCGAGGTCCGGCAGGACCGATCGCAATTCGCTGACCGCCTCGTTCTTGTCCACCATCCGGTTGGGTTCGGCATAAAGCGAGGGCACCCGGATATCGCCGGCCATCTCGATGCCGTTGCGGTCCAGGATCGCCGGCCGTGTCGCGGTGATCGCGTCGCGCGCCTGCCCCTCGATGCTGGAATCCACCACCGTGTTGCCGAGCTGAAAGAGCCGCATCCCGACAAGGCCGAAGGCGGTCAGAAGCACCAGCATCATCAGCCGGATGCGCGTATGCGTCAGCTTGCCGCGCGCCTTGCGCCCGCCGTCGAGCGCAATGGGTGCCATTTCGTCGCTCGCGGTCATCGCCATGTTCAATTGGCCTCGATCAGTGCGGCAATCGGGTCGACGCCCGATTCGATCGCGTTGAGGAATTGCGTCAGCGCCGCCGGATCGAGATCGTCCGGCCGCATCGGCAGGTCGTCGAACGACTTGATCTGTTTGGGCGACACCGTCTGAAGGCCCAGCGCCTCGGCATGACGCTGGATGATCGGCTCGATATGCCCCGGCTGCACCAATACGGCCCAGTCGGCCTTGAGCATCGACAATTGCCGCTGTTGCTCGCCGATCTGCCGTTCGAGCGCCGCCCGCTCCGCCGCCGTGCCTTCCGAGTGGAATTTCACCCCATAGACGCCGACCAGCGCCACGGCCGACGCCACCAGCAGGCCGAGATTGAGCCAGCGGATCATGCGACCCCCCTGACCATGGGAACGCCGAGCCCGTCATAGCGCACCGCCCGCGCCGCGGCCGCGCTGCGCACCGCCGACCGCAAAACCGCCGAACGCGCCCGCGGATTGGCCGCGACTTCCGCCGCGCCCGCCTTGAGCGGTTTGGCCACCTCGCGCCAGCCCGGCGCCTCGGCTTCGGCCCGCGGCAGGTGCCGCGATTGTGCCGGTCCCGCCTTTTCCGGCGCGAAGAACCGCTTGACCACCCGGTCCTCGAGCGAATGAAAACTCACCACCGCCAGCCGTCCGCCTTCGCCCAGCAGCCGCTCGGCGGCAAAGAGCCCCTCGACCAGTTCCCCGAGCTCGTTGTTGACCGCGATCCTCAGCGCCTGAAAGCTGCGCGTTGCCGGATGGATATCGCCGGGCTTGCGCCCGATGGCCTTTTCGATCAGCCCGGCCAGTTCGCCGGTCGTCGCGATCGGCCGCCCCGCCACGATTGCCGCCGCGATCCGCCGCGATTTGCGTTCCTCGCCGAAGCGGTAAATGAGATTGGCGAGTTCGTCCTCGTCAAGCGTGTTGACCAGATCCGCCGCCGACCGTCCCGCCCCGCTCATCCGCATGTCGAGCGGTCCGTCGCGCAGGAACGAAAATCCACGCTCCGCCTCGTCGAGCTGCATCGAGGAAACCCCGATATCGAGCACCACGCCATCGGCGCCGGCGTCCGCCAGACTGTCGAGTTCGGCGAACCGCCCCGCAACGAAGCTGAAACGGTCGCGAAAATCGGCCTTCACGGCCTCGGCAAACGCCAGGACCCTCGGGTCGCGGTCGATCCCGGTCACCAGCGCCCCTTGCGCCAGCATCGCCCGGGAATAGCCGCCCGCCCCGAAGGTCCCGTCCACAAATCGGCATCCTTCGAGCGGCGCCAGTGCCGCCAGCACCTCTTCGAGAAGCACCGGCTGGTGTGGACTTTCGGAACGATTGGGATGAGCCCCCCGGTTCTGGGCCATGACGAAACGCTACTCCACTCCGGCCGCTCCCGGGACGCGCAACGAAAAGGGGAGGCGCACCCCTTCCCGCAAACCGCGTCAAGACACGGGAAACCAAGGATTTCCCCGTTTCGGGGAGCTTGGAGACAATTGCACGTCGACGTTTAATATTCTGTTTCCCAAACCCGCTTTCCGGCTCCGCCGCGAACCCCGAATCCTAGCGATCGCCACCCACCCCGTGATCCGGCTGATGCGCCAATGCCGAGGGGGCTTTGCAGCTCACGATCGCCGGGGCTTCATGGACGAGGCTGTCGTCTTCGAGCGCGGCAACCATGAACAGGGCGAAATCGATCCGCCGCGTCCGGTTGCTGGCCAGCGCCGCATCGCCGACGTGCCGGCTCCAGACCGGCAGGCCCTCGCTTTCCCCTTCCTCCAGATCGCTGCCCCGGACCACGGTCCAGCGCCGGTCGCTGGCAAAGATCCGCCGCGTGGCCGCGACCTGATCGGCAATATCGACGGCCCGCACGACCCGTCCGAGCCAGCTCGCCAGCGCAACCAGCCATCTGAAGCCGCTGGAATAGACGTCCTTGCCGTCCTGCGAGATATGCCAGCCGCACGAAAAGACCAGCCGCGCCTCTTTCGGGGCCAGATCGAGCACGGCTTGAGCCGTGCCGGACGCATAGTGCTGCATCCCCCAGGGCACCAGCACCGTCAGCACCCCGT
>Ga0307417_10000920_pt1 | contig 12053 bp, 9 predicted proteins | sample SalMarWE160210MG_2_FD_202514 | JGI IMG/M metagenome (GOLD analysis project Ga0307417, IMG submission 202514) | Salt marsh sediment microbial communities from the Plum Island Ecosystem LTER, Massachusetts, United States - WE1602-10 | ecosystem: Environmental > Aquatic > Marine > Intertidal zone >...
AATCAGGCGACGCCGCAGTCGACGCACGCAAGCGGCGCCTGGGCTGGATAGTGGTCGGCGCCGGGGTGGCGGCAATCATACTGGTTACCGTACTCGGCACCACGGGACTCGTGGACTTGCACCCCATCGAGGTCTCTGAACAATCCACGAAATTCATCGTCGGTGTCTTCGTCGTGTTCTTCGCCTACGTGCTCCTGTTCGGCAAGCTGACGAGCGACGAGAAGAAACGGACCATCGCACTGATCATCCTGTTTCTGGGTTGCGCGATGTTCTGGGCCGGCTTCGAACAGGCGGGCAGCTCGCTGAACCTGTTCGCCGACCGGTACACGCAGCTCACCTTCAGCTGGCTGACCATCCGCTCGACCTGGTTCCAGTCGGTCAACTCCTTTTTCATCATCGTCTTTGCGCCCATCTTCGCATGGCTCTGGGTAGCGCTCGCAAGAAGAAACCTCAATCCATCGACGCCGGCGAAGTTCGGCATCGGTCTCGTGCTGCTGGCCAGTGGCTTTCTGGTCATGGTCGGAGCATCGGAGATCGTCGTCTCCGGTGACCTGGCGGCACCGACATGGCTGATCATGACTTACCTGCTGCACACCTTCGGTGAACTGGCCTTGTCTCCGGTAGGTTTATCGGCAACGACAAAGCTCGCACCGCATCGCTACGTCGGCCAGATGATGGGGATGTGGTTCCTCGCGACTTCTCTCGGCAACCTGATCGCCGGCCAGATCGCCGGGGAATTCGATGCGGAGAACATCGCTGCCTTCCCGCACCAGTACATGAATATCGTGTTGACCGCGGGCGGGGCGGGACTGGTCATGCTGATCTTCTCGAAGCCGATCAGGAAACTGATGCGTGGAGTGGACTAGGGTCGGCGGGTCGCCTACCGCGGCCGTCTGAAAAGGTAAGGAAACACCATGAGAAACTATCTGATCCTCGTCTTTGCCGTCATGCTGACCGCGGCCTGTGGACGCAGCGAACCCACCGCCGACGAGAGCGCTGCGGCACCGGCGGAATCGGCCGAGGAATTCGTGGCGCGCGTCAACAGCGAACTCGAGGACCTGGGGCGCGAACTGGGTGCCGCCGGCTGGGTACGGGCGACCTACATCACGACCGACACGGCGATCCTGGCCTCGCTCGCCAGGGAACGCTATGCCGAATGGCACAGCCGGACCGTCGAGGAGGCCAGGCGTTACGACGGTCAGGACCTCGCGCCCGCGACGCGCCGGGCACTCGAACTCCTGAAGCTGGACACGTCGCTCCCGGCTCCGAAGGACCCCGCAAAACGCCGCGAGCTGACCGAGATCGCGACCGACATGACCGGCAGGTACGGCGCGGGCAAGTACTGCCGCGACGACGGCGCGTGTCTCGAACTGCCGGACCTCGAGGACATCATGTTCCACAGCCGGGACTACGACGAACTGCTGGATGCCTGGCGCGGCTGGCGCACGATCTCTCCGCCGATGCGCGACGAATATTCCCGCTACGTGGAACTGGCCAACGAAGGCGCCCGGGAACTCGGATACGCCGACCTCGGCGAGATGTGGCGCGCCAAGTACGACATGAGTCCGGCCGAGTTCGAGGGCGAGACGGAGCGGCTCTGGCAGCAGGTCAAACCCCTGTATGACCAGCTCCACTGTTACGTCAGGGCGAGGCTCGGACAGGTTTACGGCGAGGACAAGGTGCCTCCGAACGGTCCGATCCCGGCGCACCTGCTCGGCAACATGTGGGCACAGGAATGGGGATATATCTACGACATCATGGAGCCGTACCCGGGCGTGGCCGACCTGGACGTCGACAAGACGCTGGAGACGAAGAACTACTCGCCGCAGGAGATGGTGCGTTCCGCCGAGAATTTCTACATCTCGCTCGGAATGCCGCGGCTTCCCGACACGTTCTGGGAGCGCTCGATGTTCGTCAAACCGGCGGATCGGGACGTCGTTTGCCATGCCAGCGCCTGGGGCCTGGACGGCGGCAAGGACCTTCGCATCAAGATGTGCATAAAACCGAACTACGAAGATCTGAAAACCATCTACCACGAGCTCGGTCACAACTTCTATCAGCGTGCGTACAGCGACCAGCCGCCGCTGTTCCGGGGCGGCGCGCACGGCGGCTTCCACGAGGCGATCGGCGACACGATCACGCTGTCGATGACGCCCGAATACCTGGCCGAGGTCGGACTGGTCGGCTCCGCCGAGGAATCTCCGAAGGCCATCCTCAACCGTCAGATGCAGCTGGCGCTCGACAAGATCGCATTCCTGCCGTTCGCGAAGATGATCGACGAATGGCGCTGGGCCGTGTTCTCCGGCAAGGTCGCGCCGACAGATTACAACAAGGCCTGGTGGGAGCTGCGCACGCGCTACCAGGGTATCGCGCCGCCGGTCGAACGGACGGAAGCCGATTTCGATCCCGGCGCGAAATACCACATACCGGCAAACGTGTCGTACACTCGTTACTTCCTCGCCCGCATCCTGCAGTTCCAGTTCCAGCGCTCGTTGTGCCGGATCGCCGGCCACGACGGTGACCTGCAATCCTGCTCCATCTACGGCAGCAAGGAGGCGGGCCGCAGGTTCTACGAGATGCTGGAGGCAGGACAGGGCGTACCGTGGCAGGATACGCTGGAGAAGCTGACGGGTACGCGACAAATGGACGCCACCGCGATTATCGACTACTTCCAGCCGCTGATGACCTGGCTCGAGGAGCAGAATGCCGGCCGCAGCTGCGGGTGGTAACGGGAACGAATCGCACAAGCGGCCGGACACGGTCATGCAGGACTTCGAGAAACTCGGCGCCTTCTATCTCGGCAAGCAGGTCGCTGCCGGTGACGACTCCCTCACCGACGAGCTCGTCCTCTACGACGCGAAAGACCTGACGACCCATGCCGTTATCATCGGCATGACGGGCTCGGGCAAGACCGGGCTCGGCATCTCCATCCTCGAGGAAGCCGGCCTCGACCGCGTGCCGGTGATCGCCATCGACCCGAAGGGAGATATCGGCAACCTCCTGCTCACATTCCCGGACTTGCGGTCCGAGGACTTCCGCCCATGGATCAATCAGCAGACCGCGGCAGACAAGGGCCAGACGCCGGACGAATATGCCAGTGCGCAGGCGGATCTGTGGAAGCATGGCCTCGCCGATTGGGGACAATCCGGCGAACGCATCGGGCGGCTGCGCGACAGCGTCGATCTCGCCATCTACACGCCCGGAAGCAGTGCGGGACTGCCTGTGTCGATTCTGAAGTCGTTCGCGGCTCCGGGCCCGGCGCTGCTGGATGACGCCGACCTCTACAGAGAACGCATACAGGCGACCGCGACCGGCATCCTGACGTTGCTCGGCATCGACGCCGACCCCCTCGTCAGCCGCGAGCACATCCTGTTGTCGACACTTCTCGACAATGCCTGGCGAAACGGCAGGAGCCTCGATGTCGCCGGACTGATCGGTGAAATACAGGACCCGCCGGTCAAACAGGCAGGCGTCATGGCCATCGACTCCTTCTTCCCGACGAAGGACCGCTTCGCCCTGGCGATGCGCCTGAACAGCCTGCTGGCGGCGCCGGGGTTCGACGTCTGGATGCAAGGAGATGCGCTGGACGTAAAACGACTCCTGCATACGAGCGCCGGGAAGCCGCGGATATCGATCATGTCGATCGCGCACCTCGACGATCCGCAACGCATGTTCTTCGTATCGATGTTGCTCAACGAGCTGATCGCATGGATGCGCGCACAGCAGGGGACCTCGACGCTCCGTGCCGTGCTGTATATGGACGAGATCTTCGGCTACATGCCGCCGGTGGCCAACCCGCCCTCCAAGAATCTGTTGCTCACGCTGCTGAAACAGGCCCGGGCCTATGGCCTCGGCCTCGTCCTGGCGACGCAGAATCCCGTCGATCTGGACTACAAGGGACTCTCGAACACCGGCACCTGGTTCATCGGTCGCCTGCAGACGGAACGCGACAAGGCTCGTGTGCTCGAGGGGCTCGAAGGCGCCGGACATGCGGAATTCGATCGCCAGGCCATGGAACGCACGCTCGCCGGACTCGGCAAGCGTCGTTTCCTGCTGCACAACGTGCACGAAGACGAGGCAGTCGTCTTCAACACGCGCTGGGCCATGTCCTATCTCGCGGGACCCCTGACACGCGTGGGCATCCGCGCGCTGATGTCGGCGCAGAAGGACAGGGCACCCGCAGCGGCAGACGCCGCACCCGGGCCGGCCGCTTCCGCACCCTGCCCGGCGCCGGCGCTACCCCCGTCGATCGAACAGGTGTTCGTGCCCGGCGAAGGCGAGGGTCTCGTATACCATCCACGGCTCGTCGCGGCTGTCGAACTGGCGTTTTCGAATGCACGATACGGAATCGACGAACGCCGGAACCGTTTGTACGCCGTGGAAATCCAGGACGGTCCCGTCCCGGTCGACTGGGACCAGTCCGAATCGATCGACATCGGCGTCGACGACCTGCGGGACGAGGGCGTTGCGGCTGCCGCGTACGGAGAGTGTCCTTCCTGCGCGAGCGATCCCGCCAGTTACACGGCCTGGAATCGTGACTTCAAGCGCTGGGTGAGACAACACGAGACGGTAAGCCTGTACCGCAGCAAACGCTTCCGGCTCACGTCGGAGTCATCCGAGACCGAAGGCGAATTCAGGGCCCGCCTGCAGCACGCCGCCAATGAGGAACGCGACAGCGAGATCGACAAGCTTCGGAAACGATACGCCGGCAAGCTGGCGACGCTGGAGAAGCGCCTGCAAAGGGCGGAGAGGGCGGTCGATCGCGAGAAGCAGCAGGCGACGAAAAAGCGACTCGACACCGCGGTCTCTTTCGGCACCGCGATACTCGGTGCGGTGCTCGGCAGAAAGCGCCTCTCCAGTACGTCGGCGCGTGGTTTCGGTACCGCGATAAGAAGCGCGAGCGGCGCCCACAAGGAGGCAGCGGATGTGGAGCGTGCGGAGCAGAACGCAGAACAGGTTCGCGCCGATATAGCGGCGCTCGACGCCGAGCTCGAGCAGGAAGTCTCCGCGCTCGACGTGGGGTTCGATGCGCAGTCCGAGCCACTGGACGAGATTGTCGTACGGGCGAAAGTTTCGGACGTCTCGGTGCCCCTTCTTGCCCTCGCGTGGATGCCTTATCTCACCGACGCCGACGGCCGGCTCAGGCCTGCCTGGCGCTAGTCTCCCACACAGGCGCCGGCATAGGCCTTGTCCGCTCCCGCGTTCTCGAGCCGGCACTCGTTATCATAGGTGACGCCGTCGAGCCCGCACACCGGCGCATAGACCCGAGGGCAGTTCTTGCCCTGTTCCTCGCACATGCCGGCGTATTCGATGCGCACTCCCTTGCGTTCCGCCTGACAGGCATTGCTGTAGGTGATGCCGTCCGAGCCGCAGACCGGCACAAACAGCCTCGGGCAAGGACGCACGTTGCAGATGCCCTCGGTGAATTTCGTGAGTCCGGCTTTCTCGGCGTTGCACGCATTGTCATAGGTGACGCCATCGCCACCGCAAACCGGCGCAAAGACTATGGGGCAATTGTCGACGTCACAGATGCCCTTGCTCTGCACCGGGACGCGCTCGGCGTCCGCGTCGCAACGGTTCAGGTAGCTCCGGCCGTTCACGCCGCACACCGGGTCCTGGATGCTGGGACACCCGTTCGCCGTACAGGCACCGAGCCCCGCAACCTCGACCCCGGCCAGGCCCGCGAAGCATTCGTTGATGTAGGTTGTACCATCTGCACCGCAGACCGGGTCGAACTTGTCGCTGCACCCGGTGTTGCCCGTCGGGCATATTCCCTGTCTGGCGACCTCGACGCCGGCAGCCTTCGCCACGCAGTCGTTGCTGTACGTCTGTCCGTCGACGCCGCAGACCGGATCGTACTGCATGGTGCATGCCACGCCCTTCGCCGCAGCGTCGCCTTCGCCGGAAGACGATTCGTCGGCGATAGCGACCAAGGGCAGCAGAAATGCCGCCAGCATTGCAATCGTGGATCGGACACCAGTCATGACGAATTGGACCCGGCGCGCCCCCGCAGTTCCCTGGCACCGATCTATCTGCCGTATCCTCCGGCATCGCGGGTGCGTTCTACGGCGCATCGATGCCCGGCGCCTGCGCGAAGATAGAACTGACCGGTACGAGTTCATAGCCTTCCCCTGCGAGGGTCGGCAGTCTGCGCTCCAGCATGTCCAGTGTCTCGGGGTAGGGATGTCCGATCGCAATCGCCCGGCCGCGTTCACGCGCCAGCGATTTCAGCCGCTCGAACTCGTGTTCGAGCGCGCGGCCCGACCGGTCGTCGTCGAGGAAGACGTCCCGCCGCGCCGCTTTCACCCCGGCTTCTCCCGCGATCCGAAGCGCGACACTCTCCGGCGTCGTGTAACTGTCGATGAAGAACATGCAGTGATGCTGAAGGATCGCTTCCATCAGCCACTCCATGTATCCCGGATGCCGCGTGAGAAGGCTCCCGCGATGAGTGCTGACGCCGATCGCGAATGGTACGGACCTGATCGCACGGTCGAAGACCCGCTCGAAGTCTGCGCGATCCATATCGATCATGATGACATCCGGCTCCACCGCGCCGTCGAAGTTGGCGGCCTCGAACGGCATATGCAGCAGTATCTCCTTGCCGTGAGCATGCGCGGTTGCGGCGAGAGCCCGCCCGCGGGGCGTGTCGGGCAGGATCGCATACGCTACCGGTCCAGGGAGATCGATGGCCCGGCGGCCCGCATCGAGAGCATATCCCAGGTCATCGATGATGATCGCGATCCGGGCGGGTGCCGCCGCCATAGCCGCCTGGCCGACGAGCGTGAGCAGCGCCGCGAGGAAGAGTTTACGGCGGATCATGGAGCCTTGCTTTGCATGACCTTCTTGTGTTGCAGTCGCTCCAGTGCCGTAACGAGTTGCACGTCTTTCCGGCTGTCGACCGCGCTGCTCAGGCTGAGGTCGGGAAAGCCCGGAGTGTCGTCGATGTAGACGTCCGGAGTGATTCCCTTGCCATTGATCGAATCCCCGGACGGCGTGAAGTATCGCGAAGTCGTCAGTTTTATCGCCCGGCCCTTGGACAAGGGCACGACGGTCTGCACGAGGCCCTTCCCGAAGGTCGTCGTACCGACGACCAGGGCCCGGCCGTTATCCTGCAGTGCGCCCGCTACGATCTCCGAAGCCGAAGCCGACCCTTCGTTGACCAGCAGGATCAACGGCGCTCCGTCCAGCACGTCGCCACGATGCGCCGCACGACGGAATCTCGATTCGGTCGTCCGGCCGTCCGCCGTCACGATGACTCCCGTGTCCAGGAACAGATCCGAGACGTCGACCGCCGCGTCGAGTACACCACCGGGATTGTTGCGCAGGTCCAGCACGAGCCCGTCGAGCATGCCGCCCGCCTCCTCCTGGAGATCGTCGATCGCACGTGCGAGTTCCCGTGCCGTCGTATCGGTAAACTGATTGACGCGGACGTAGCCATAGGGCGGGGTAAGCATCTGGTCGTACACGCTGGCGACCCGAACCACCTCACGCCGCATCTGGTAGACGATAGTCTTGCCGTCGCGCAACACCGTCAGGATGACCTGCGAACCCGCCCGGCCCCGCATGTGTTCGATAGTCTGCCTGAGATCGGCCGTCTCTGTGGTGATGCCGTCGATGGCGACGATATCGTCGCCGCTCCGCACGCCGGCCCGGGCTGCCGGCGAACCCGCCATCGGCGTGATCACACGAATCTTGCCGTCGACCTCGCCGACCTCGATACCTATCCCCGTGTAGCTGCCCGTCGTGCTTATCCGGATGTCACGGTATTCGTCCGCGTCGAGGAATTCGGAGTGCGGGTCGAGATCGCCGACCATGCCGCGGATCGCGTTGTCGAGAAGCACCGCATCGTCGACGGGTTCGATGTAGTCACGCTTGACCCGCTCCATGACCTCGGCGAACAGGCGCGCCTCGTCGGCGGCCGGATCGTCGGCCGCGGAGCGCGTCTTCGGCATCATGGCGCCGCCGAAGGACAGGCCCAGGCCCATGGCCGTGCCGATTACGACGACCAGAATAGCTCTGGTTTTCAATGACATACGTGTCTCCCGACGGCCCGCGCGAACCCCGGCCGACACGGACCGATTGACGATAGCACAGGCCCGGGAACTCGCCTATATGCGCCGTCACGCCGTCACTGGCTGGGCCGCCGCGTCACCCACAGATTCGGGTCCACCGGCTGCTTGCCGTGCCGGATCTCGAAGTAGAGTCCCGGCTTGGCCTGCCCGCCGCTTTCGCCGACCGTCGCGATCACGTCGCCCGGCGCGACCCAGTCGCCGGCATTTTTCAGGATCGTCTCGTTGTAGCCGTAAAGCGTCATATAACCCTCACCGTGATTGACGATGACGAGCAAGCCCATCCCCGCGAGCCAGTCCGCGAATTCGACGCGACCGTGATAGACGGCGCGGACCTCGCGCCCACGAGGCGCAGCGAGCACCACGCCGTTCCATTTCAGCTGGCCGCCGGCCCGGGGCTGTCCGAATTCGTGTATCGGTTGACCTGCGACCGGCCAGGTGAGGCGACCCTTGTGCGCCGTGAAGGGATCTTCGGAGCTGATCGGATAGTCCGACAGGATGCTCGTGAGTTCCTCGATGAGCCGCGTCAGGTCCTTCTCTTGCGCTGCCAGCCGTTGGACCTCCCGACCCTCGCTTGTGATCTTTTCCTTGAGTTGTGCCAGCAGCTGTTTGCGTTGCTCTTGTGCCCTGCCGAGTTTGCCGAGTTCCGCGTAGCGTTCCTGTGCGATATCCGAGATGCGCGCTTCCTCCGCTGCGGCGTCGCTGCGCAGTTTCGCGAGTTCGTTGATCGCGTCGGTCACGGCCTCGATATTCGTAGCACGGTAGTCGTTGAGGTATCCGTAGTAGGTGAGGACCCGGCCCAGCGTCGCCGGATCCCGCTGGTTGAGCAATAGCTTGATGCGCTCCTGGCCACCACTCATGTAAGCCGCACGCACTTGCTCGGCGAGCTGGGCCGTCTCCTGGCCGAGTTCGGCGCGACGCTTTTCGATCTGACCGTCGAGTTCCGCCTTGCGCCGGGCGCTGTAATCCCGTTGCTTCTCCAGTTCCTTCAGGTGGATGCGTTTCTCGGATATCGCCACCTCGGCTTTCTGCAGTTCACCGGTCAGGCGGTCGCGAGCCTTCGCGCTCTGGTCCATGCTCGCTTTCAGGTCCGAGATGCGCTCGCGCACCTGCTCGAGCTCGCGCTCCTTGACCTTCGCCAGCTCGCCATCGTTGTCAGCGGCGGGCGCCGGAAGGCTCGCGGCAAGGAGCAAAAACAACAGGAGCAAGACGCGCTTCATGAATCGGCAGTTTGGTATAATGCGCCCTTTGCCACAAGCCGGGCGCGACGATAACGCCCCGCACTTTTCCGATGGACAGACTCGTCGAATTCTCCGGCAATCACGCGTTGCTCGTGCTCGCGCTCCTGGTCAGCTTCTTCCTGCTGCTGGCCACCGAGCTGCGCCGCAAGGCCAGCGGGCTGACAAACATCGAACCGCTCGCCGCCGTATCGCTGATCAATTCGGAAGCCGTAGTCATAGACCTGCGTAATCCGGAGGCGTATTCGCGGGGGCACATCGTAAACGCGCGGAATATTCCCTTCGACGAGTTTGACGTGAATCGGGACAAGGTGGGCAAGCTCAAGGGCAAGTCCGTGATCGCCGTATGCGATACCGGCATCAGTTCCACCAAGGCCGTCGGGCTCCTGCGCAAATCGGGATTCGAAAACGTATTCGGGTTGAAGGGCGGCATGTCAGCATGGAGCGCCGCGGGCCTGCCCGTCGTAACCGGCAAGAAGACGAAGAGCAAAGGCTGACGCCGCGATTTTCACGTGCACCGGGGTCCTGCCCCGGCGTATGCCATGCAAACAGGGAACGGAAATGACTGAAGAAGCAACTGCCGAAACGGCAAAGCAAGTATCGATCGCGAAGATTTATCTGAAGGATTTCTCTTTCGAGTCGCCGCAATCACCGGCGGTATTTCAGACGGCGGAGTGGAAGCCGAAAACCAACCTCAATCTTCAGAGCCGCCACAACGAAATCCAGGGCGATCTGCACGAAGTCGTGTTGACCATCACAATCGAAGCCAAGGAAGAAGAAAAGACGATCTTCCTGGTCGAATTGCATCAGGCAGGACTGTTCGAGATCACCGGCTACGACCAGGAAGAGATTGGCCCGATCGTCGGGAGTTTCTGTCCGAGCATACTGTTCCCGTATGCGCGCGAGTCGATCGCGAACGCAGTGCAGAAGGGCGGGTTCCCGGAGTTCGTCCTGCAGCCGATCAACTTCGATGCCTTGTACCTGCAGTCTCGCCAGCAACAGAACCAGACGCAGAGTCCGGAGGTAAACTGATAGGCACGACGGCCGCCAGCACCGTCGCCGTCATTGGCGCGGGTTCCTGGGGCACGGCGCTGGCCGTGCAGTTCGCCCGCCGCGGCCGGGAGGTAAGGATCTGGGGGCGCGACCCGGACCAGCTGCATGCCATGGCGACGAAGCACTGCAACGAACGGTATCTGCCGGACGTAAGCTTCCCCGAGTCGCTCTCTGCATTTCCCGACCTCGCGGACTGCCTGCATGGCGTCCGCGATATCGTCGTCGCCGTGCCGAGTCACGGCCTTCGCGAGACGCTGACGGGGATCGTGCCGCTCATCTCCGCCGACGCCCGCGTATGCTGGGCGACGAAGGGATTCGAGCTGCACACCGGCAAGCTCCCCCACCAGGTCGCCGCCGAGGCGCTGGGAGAAGGGCGGCCGATGGCCGTGCTGTCTGGGCCGACCTTCGCCGAAGAGGTCGGCGCGTCGCTGCCCACCGCCATGACGGTCGCCGCCAACGACGCCGAATTCGCGGCAGACCTCGCGGTGGCATTGTCCGCCGACAACTTCCGTGCCTACACGTCGGATGACATGATCGGCGTCGAGGTCGGCGGCGCGGTCAAGAACGTACTGGCCATCGGGGCGGGCATCTCGGACGGACTCGGTTTCGGCGCGAATTCCCGTATCGCGCTCATCACGCGGGGGCTTGTCGAGATGACACGGCTCGGCGTCGCGCTGGGTGCCCGCAAGGAAACCTTCATGGGGCTGGCGGGCATGGGCGATCTCGTCCTCACTTGCACCGACAACCTCTCGCGCAACCGCCGCACGGGCCTCGCCATCGCACGCGGCAAGTCCGTGGCCGAGGCGCAGGCCGAGATCCGGCAGGTCGTCGAAGGCGTGAAGGCGGCCGAGGCGGTAAACGAGGTCGCCGAACAACTCGGCATCGAGATGCCCATCTGTCACCAGATCTACCGGATCCTCTACGAGGGCGCGCCTCCGCGCGAAGCCGTCGCCGCCCTGATGACGCGCGAACTCAAGTCGGAATGACGTCCGCCCTCCGCACAATGCAAACCGGCATGGCGGCCGCTACAATTGAACAATAACAATTCCGATTAACGGAATACCCGAGGGAGGAACCTATGGACAGGCGACAATTCTGTCGTTCGACGCTGGCCGCGAGCGTGGCGGCCGCGATTCCCCTGCTGCCCGGCTGCGAGAAGAAAGCACCGGTGGCGACCGAAGCCAGGACCAGCATTCGCGGCATCTCGCTGGACGGCAAAGAACTCGAAATCGAAAGGGCCGCCCTTAAGGAGCTCGGCGAGAGCATGACCGGCCCGGTCATCCTGGCCGGCGACCCGGAATACGACACCGCCCGCAAGATCTGGAACGGGATGCACGACAAGCACCCGGCGCTGATCGCACGCTGCATGAGCGCCGATGACGTCAGCCAGGCCGTGACTTTCGCGCGCGAGCGGGAACTGCTGGTGGCGGTGCGTGGCGGCGGTCACAGCTGGCCCGGCAAGTCCGTCTGTGACGACGGCCTGATGATCGACCTGTCGCAGATGAACACCGTGACGGCTGATCGCGATGCCATGCGCGCACATGTGCAGGGCGGCGCATTACTGAACGCGCTCGATACGGCCTCGCTGGAGAACGGGCTGGTTACCACGGCCGGCGTCGTCTCGCACACCGGCGTGGGCGGCTTCACGCTCGGCGGCGGCTTCGGCCGGCTCAACCGCAAGTACGGGCTCGCC
>Ga0307417_10000923_pt1 | contig 12049 bp, 8 predicted proteins | sample SalMarWE160210MG_2_FD_202514 | JGI IMG/M metagenome (GOLD analysis project Ga0307417, IMG submission 202514) | Salt marsh sediment microbial communities from the Plum Island Ecosystem LTER, Massachusetts, United States - WE1602-10 | ecosystem: Environmental > Aquatic > Marine > Intertidal zone >...
TCGAGCCCACGTGCACGGTGTGCGGACTGACATCGGGCTACCAGGGAGAGGGTTCCAAGACCGTGCTCCCGGCGCGGGCTTCCGCGAAGGTGGACTTCCGCCTCGTTCCGGACCAGACACCCGAGGACGTCGTGAACGGGCTCCGCGCCCACCTGGATGCCGGCGGCTTCGACGACGTCTCTCTCCGGCTTCTGGGTGGCGAGGCCGCCGGACGCACCGATCCCGACGACCCGTTTCTCGCCATGGTCGCGCGCACCGCCGAGCCGGTGTACGGGGTGCCGATGCAGGTGGTGCCGATGATCGGCGGATCGGGGCCCAATCACGCGTTCATCCATGAGCTCGGCGTCCCGGTCGCCTGTGCCGGGCTCGGCCATCCCGACACACGCGCCCACGCCCCCGACGAGAATCTGCGGATCGATCTGTACCTGAAGCACGCGAAGCACGTAGGGCGCATGATGCAGGCGTTCGCGGCCGAGCGCTGAGCGCGCCGTGCATGCCCGGCTCTTCCACGCTAGGATGTGTCCGTTCCGAGCCGCGGAGGGCACCGCGCGGCTCACACCACAGGGAGGGATCAACGATGTCGCTTCAGAACACGTTGCGCTCGATGTGCACCGGGATGGCGCTGGTCGCCGTCGTGGCCGTACCGGCCGCGCGGGCCGAGGACACGGCGGCCGCGTCCGGGGTGAAGGCCGAGATGCTCCACTGGATCGGCGACGCCCAGAGCAAGCTGGAAGAGCTGGCCGACGTGACCCCCGAGGCCAAGTACACCTGGCGGCCGTCCAAGGGAGTTCGATCGACGGGTGAGGTATTCCTGCATGTCGCGGCCGCGAACTTCGGCATTCCGTCCTACTGGGGAACGGCGCCGCCCGAGGGATTCAAGTTCCAGGGCTACGAGACGTCGATGACCAAGAAAGCTGACATCCAGAAGGCGCTCAAGGACTCTTTCACGCACATGATGAATGCGCTGGAGAACGCGAGCGACGAAGATCTGAACAAGCAGGCGGAGGTCTTCGGCCAGACGATGACCGTGCGCGGGGGCTACATGCTCATTCTGTCGCACGTGCACGAGCACCTGGGACAGTCGATCGCCTACGCACGCTCGAACGGCATCGTGCCGCCGTGGACGGCGCGTCAGAATGCGGCGGCGGCGGCGAAAGCCAAGGAAGCCGAGGCGAAGAAGGAGCACTGAGCGGACGGTCGTCCAGGAATCACCGGAGGACGAACCGAGAGGGCCCGGCGCAATTTGCCGCCGGGCGTGGCGGTGCGGGCGGCGGGCCCGCGCCGCCCCCGGCGTCGCGACGATCGCTGCGGCCCGGCTACTTCCCGGTCTGCACGAAGCGCCAGCCGAAGCGCCCCTTGATGCACAGATTGCCGAGGGTGATCGCGTTGTCGAGCGGCGAGGTCGCCTTGACGATGCGCCCGTCCTGCACGTGGAGCGTGAGCGTACAGCCCACCCCGCAGTAGGGGCAGATCGTGTCGGTGGTCTTCTGCACGGGCTCGTTCCACGTGCCCTTGCCGCGCATCTCGAACTCGGTGCGGTCCATGAGCGCGCCAGTCGGGCACACGGCGATGCAGTTGCCGCAGTAGACGCAGGCGGAGTCGGTGAGCGGCACGTTCATCTCGGTCGAGATCCGCGCGTCGAAGCCGCGCCCCGCGACCGCGATGGCGAACGTGTTCTGGTGATCCTCGCCGCACGCCTCGACGCACTTGTAGCAGAGCACGCACTTTCCGTAGTCGCGCACGTAGAGGTCGTTGTCGATCTTGACCGGCTGGTGCACCGTCGCCGCGTGGGCGAGGTCGGGCGCCGCGTGGTGCCCGGGCGTCGAGTGGTCGCGGTCGCGCGGCGGCGCCGGCGGACCGTAGCGGGCCGCATCGGCGCGGTACTCGGCGATGCGCCGCTGCAGATCCGGCGCGGTGGACAGATCCACCGACGATGCAAGCATCTCGAGCACCATGCGCCGCGAACGCACCACGCGGTCGGAGTGCGTGTGCACGATCATGCCGGGCTCGACGGCGCGCGAGCAGCCGGGCGCGAGCACGCGGGCGCCTTCGACTTCGACCACGCACAGGCGGCAGGCGTTCGCGGGCTTCAGCGTTTCGAGGTAGCAGAGCGTCGGGACGTCGATCCCGAGCCCGCGGCAGGCTTCGAGGATCGTCGCGCCCTCGCGCACCGCGGTGCGCCGGCCGTCGACTTCGAGCGCGACCATGCCGGGTCCCGCGCCGTTCGATGACTCGCGGACGGGCGGGGGCGCGGCGGGCGCGGGTGCAGGCGCGGGTGCGCCCGCCGGGGCACCGAACAGTTTCAGCCGGCGGATCGCCGACTCGACCGCGACGTACGCGGTCTGGCCGAGGCCGCAGATCGACGCGTCGCGCAGTCCTTCGCCGACGTCGCCGATCAGCGTGAGCTCGGCGCCGGTGCCGCCGCGCGGGGCGCCGTGAATCAGGCGGTGGAGCGCTTCTTCCTGGCGCACCGTGCCGACGCGGCAGGGGACGCACTGGCCGCACGACTCGTCGCGGAAGAACGAGGCAATGCGCAGCAGCACCTGCTTCATGTCGGTGCGATCGTCGAACAGCATCACGACGCCCGAACCGAGCGTCGAGTTTGCGGCCCGCGCGTCCTCGAGCGAAAGCGGCATGTCGATCTCGTCGGGCCGCAGGAACGTCCCCGCGGCGCCACCCATGAGCACGGCCTGCAGCGTCCGGTTCTCCGGCACCCCGCCCGCTCGCTCGATCAGTGCCCGGAGCGGCGCGCCGTGCGGCAGCTCGTAGACGCCGGGCTGCTTCACATGACCGCTCACGCAGAAGAGCCGCGTGCCGGTCGATTGCGCCGTGCCGGTGCGCGCGTAGGCCGCGGCACCCTCGAGCACGATCGGCAGCACGTTCACCAGCGTCTCGACGTTGTTGACGACCGTCGGCCGGCCGTAGAGGCCCACCGCCACCGGGAACGGCGGCTTGCTGCGCGGCTCGCCGCGCCGGCCTTCGATCGATTCGAACAGCGCGGTCTCCTCGCCGCAAATGTACGCCCCTGCGCCGCGGCGAATTTCGATGTCGAACGCGAACCCGGTGCCGAGAATGCGCTCGCCGAGCAGCCCCGCCTCACGGGCCGCGTCGATCGCGTGGTGGAGTCGCCGGTGGGCGAGCGGGTATTCGGCACGCAGGTAGACGAAGCCCTTCTCGCAGCCGGCGGCGAACGCCGCGATCGTCATCGATTCGATCACCGCGAACGGATCGCCGCACATCAGCAGGCGATCCTTGAACGTCCCGGGCTCCGATTCGTCCGCGTTGCACACGATGTAACGCGGACCCTTCGGCTGCCGCCGGACCGCGTCCCACTTGCGGCCCGTCGGGAACGCGGCGCCGCCGCGGCCCGTGAGCTTCGAGGCCGTGACCTCGGCGATCACGGCTTCCGGGCCCATCTCGACGGCCCGCGAAAGTGCGGCGTAGCCGCCTGCGGCGCGGTAGGCGGCGAGACTCCCGGGGTCGACCGTCCCGACCCGCCGAAGCAGCACGAGCGACGGATCGCCGCGTTGCGGCAGCGGCGGGCTGGCGGCGCCGTCCTGAGCCGGGGCCGCACCTTCCAGCAGGGCGAGCAGCGCGGCGTCATCGGCCTCGGCCACCTGCCGCTCGAGCGGCGTGCGTCCCGCCTCGGTCACAAGGGCCGCAGGCGCCCGATCGCAGAGGCCCAGGCATGGCGAGCGCATCCACGCCGGCTTCTCGGCGTGGTGGTGCACCGTGTCGCCCTCGGGGGCATGCGGCAGCGCCGGGCCGAGGGCGCGCTCGAGCCGTTCGCACAACTCGCCCGCGCCGCGCGCCCGGCAGGCGATGTCGTCGCAGACGTGCGCCACGCGGCGCGGCCGTGGCGTGGTGGCGAGCATCGCGTAGAAGGTCGCAACCGACCACGCCTCGGCGGGCGGCACGCCGAGCCGCTCGCACACGTAGCCGAGCCCCCCTTCGCTCACCCAGCCGACGCGGCTCTGCAGCGCCTGCAGCGCGGGGAGCAGCTCGGTGCGCCGTGCGCGCTGCGCCGCACCGCCGTGCGCGGTGTGCGCATCGCGCTGCGAACCGCGCGCGCCACCGTCCCAGGCGGACGCCGGCGCGCCGAGCACGGCATCGACGGCGTCGCGTTCCTCGGTGGTGGGCTCGGTGTCGAGGAGGACCAGGTCCATCAGGTGCCCGCCTTCCCGGCGAGTGCGGCGACGGGCTCCACCCGCACGGCGCAGGCCTTGAACTCGGCCGTGCCGGAGAGCGGATCGGCCTCGTCGATCGTCAGCGTGTTGGTGGCGACGTTGTCGGGGAAGTGCAGCGTCATGAACACCACGCCGGCCCTGAGGCCGACATCGATGCGCGCGGGCACGATGAGCGAGCCGCGCCGCGAGGTGACGCGTACTGGTTCACCGTTCGCGACGCCGAGCCGTGCCGCGTCCTCCGGCGACAGGTCGAGCGTCTCGCCGATCCGGAGCGGCGATGCGTAGCCGCCCGACTGGACGCCGGTGTTGTAAGACTCGAGACGGCGACCCGTCGTGAGCAGCAGCGGGTACTCGTCGTCGGGCTGCTCGACCGGGCCCACTTGATGCACGACCGAGAACGGCGCCGCACGTCCGCCGCGAGGGGACTCCCAGAGGCGGCCGTGCAGGAACGTCGAGCCCGGATGATCCTCGCTCGGGCACGGCCACTGGATGCCGCCGAGCGCCTCGAGCCGCGCGTAGCTCATGCCGCCGGCGAAGTCGGGCGCAACGTCGCGCAGCTCGTTCCACATGTCCTCGGCGCTCGGGTGTCCGAAGTCGACCCCCATGCGCCGCGCGATCTCACACAGGATCCAGATCTCGTCGCGCGCGCCGTCCGGCGGATCCACGGCCTTGCGTACGCGCTGGACGCGCCGCTCGCTGTTGGTCACCGTGCCCTCGGCCTCGCACCACGAGGCTGCGGCCGGCAGCACCACGTCCGCGAGCTGCGCGGTGCGGGTGAGGAAGATCTCCTGCACGACCAGGTGGTCGAGACCCTCGAGCAGCTTCTGAACGTGGCCCGCATCGGCGTCCGACTGCGCCGGGTTCTCGCCGATCACGAACAGCGCCGTCATTTCGCCACGGTCCATTGCCCGGAACATCTCGGTCAGGTTCCAGCCGGCGTTTGGTTGCAGCTTCACGTTCCACTTCTTGTCGAAGCGCGCGCGCACGGCGGGGTCGAGGATGTCCTGGAAGCCCGGCAGCCGGTTCGGTATCGCGCCCATGTCGCCGCCGCCCTGCACGTTGTTCTGGCCCCGGAGCGGATTGCAGCCCGAACCCCAGCGGCCGATGTGGCCGGTGAGCAGCGACAGATTGATGAGCGCGAGCACGTTCTGAGTCGCGTCGTGGTGCTCGGTGATTCCGAGCGTCCAGCAGACCATCGCTTTGTCGGCGCGGGCATAGGCATGCGCCGCCTCGCGGATCACGTCGGCCGGAACCCCCGTCAGACGCTCACCCTCTTCGAGCGTGTAGCGCTCGACCGCCTCCCGGTAGGCGTCGAAGCCTTCGGTCGCACGTTCGATGAACTCGCTGTGGTGAAGGTTCGAATGGATGATCTCTCTCGCCATCGCGTTGGCGAGCGCGATGTCACTGCCGACGTGCAGGCCGAGCCAGACGTCCGCCCATTGCGCGGACGTCGTCCGTCGCGGATCCATGACGTAGAGGCGCACCCCGTTGTGGATCCCCTTCAAAAGGTGGTGGAACCAGATCGGGTGCGCTTCGCGGGCGTTCGAGCCCCAGAGGAAGACGACGTCCGTCTCCTCCACCTCACGGTAGGAGTTCGTTCCGCCCCCCGCACCGAAGACCGTCGCCAGACCGACGACGCTGGGCGCGTGTCAGGTTCGGTTGCAGCTGTCGATGTTGTGGGTCCCGAACACGACACGGGCCAGCTTCTGCGCCACGAAGTTCATCTCGTTCGTGGACTTGGAGCAGCTGAAGATCCCGAGCGCGTTGGGGCCGTGCGCTTCGCGGTTCCGGCGAAAGCCCTCCGCCGCACGATCGAGCGCCTCGTCCCATGTGGCAGGGCGAAGAACGCCATTGTCGCGAACCAGCGGTTGGGTGAGCCGTTCGTAGGAACGCGAAACCTTCCGTGGTGCCACGATGCACCTCCTCTTGGAGACACGACGATTCAGAGAATGGCGCAGCCGGAGAGGCGAGGCAAGCCGGGGACCGATGAGGAGGGCCTGGGCCAGGGAGCGCGTGGACGGATGCGAAAAGGGCTCCCGCGGAGGGAGCCCTTTCGCTTGAACAGATGTCGAAACTGCGACGACTACCGATACGCCGCCTTGATGCGTCCCCAGCTCGTCAACGCAGTGGGCGTCGCCAGGCTGATGACGTCGCCGAAGGTCTCGCCGACCACGATGTCGTCGACCAGCTGCTCCGACAGCGTGCCGGATCCCTCGCGAAGTGCGTACTGATCGATCAAGTCGCCGGCCGCACCGGCGGGGCTGACGATGCTGGGGCTGGCCTCGCTCACCGGGTCGACCCACAGCGTGGCCGATCCGGCCGCAGCGTCGTACTGGGCGATGATCTGGTGAGTGGATCCAATGGAGAAGTCGCTTCCCCACCACACGATCGGAACCGACGACGTCTCCCTGATTCCGAAGGTGAACTCGCCACCCGCGAGCGGCGGGCCGATGTAGATGCGGCCCGGGTAGACGAAGTCGGCCGAGCTGCGGAAGTGGGCGAAGTAGTCGCCACTGGCGAGGCTGGTGGCCGACGCCACGGTGACCGTGAGCGACACGTAGGTCTTGTCGGCCGCGCCGCGCGCGGCGTAGCCGGTATTGAGGTCCTCGGACTGGCTGTTCATGATGACATCCGCCTGTCCGCTCACCACCTGCATCTGATCGAGCACGCCACTGTGGTTGGTCCAGCCACCCTGGCCGTTCAAGGGGCCATCCGGGTAGTTGAACGGCTCGTACAGCAGCACGGCGGCACCCGCGATGGCGGGCAAAAGCCCAAGCGCGAGCACAGCCGCTGTGGTAGCGAGGAACGCGGAACGCCTTGTAGCTGTCTTGCTCATTGCGGTCTCCCCTTGGAGGATGGTGGACGCAAGCTGCGATGCATTGCCGAGACTGCCGAACGAGCTTGGATCGCGAGCCCGGATCCACAGACCGCCATAAGGTCTTGAGATCGCGAGGACTCGGGGGCAAGTCAGCACCGGCCGAACACCGGGTAATCCCGGCCAATGCCAGGCGGACTCTCGGATCCACCCAGACACCGAATGATGGTATCGAGTCTTGGAGGGGTAAGACAAGCACCAAGTGCGTCTGATCCGCTCCAAAACAGCGCGGATTACGCCCGTAGCGCCGGCAGACGGTCTGCCACGCTGTCGTGAACCCCGCCTGGGCCGGGTCCAGCGGGCGATGCCGCATGGTCGGTCGGAGCCGGGGGCCGGATGGGCTAGGCTCCAGGCCGGACCCGGCGCCCGCAGTTCGCACGCGAGGCGGGCCACCCTTCCGAACCCCTGAACCCGGGAGAAACTCCATGGCAGATGTGACCGCCGTCTGGCCGCGCGGCGTGCCCGAAATCGGGCAGACGGCCACCCGTTCGAGAGCCGTGACGACCCGCGACATCGAGCGGTTCACCGAAATGACCGGCGACCGCAATCCGCTCCACTACGACGAGGCACTCGCGAAGCAGACGCGTATGGGCGGGATCGTCGTCCAGGGCGGTGTGACGAGCGGGATCCTCAATGCGGTGGTCGCCGAAGAGCTGCCGGGCCCGGGCACGGTGTTCCTCGAGGTGCACTGGAGTTTCAAGGCTCCCGTGCGCCCCGGCGACACGATCACGGGCGAAGTCAAGGTGCTCAAGGTGCGTGATGACAAGCCGATCACCGAACTCGCGACGCGCGTCGTGCGTGACGATGGCACGGTGGTGCTCGACGGAACGGCGGTCTGCTACACGATGCCACTCCCGGTCGCCTCGTAGCGGGTTCCAGCTTCGAGCGGACCCTGGCGTCCGCGCGTGACCCGGACCGGCGCCCTCGGCTAGATTTGCCGGATGCCCCTGACCCCCGAGACCCGTCTCGGAACCTACGAGATCGTCGGCCGCCGCTTCGCGGAGGCTGAGGTGGCGTATCGAAAGGCGCTGGAGCTCGCGCCCCAGAGGGGAGGGACGCACGCCTTCCTCGCGCTCCCCCAGCTCGCTCAGAGTCGTGGTGACGAGGCCCTGGTGGAGGCGGCGCGGGATCCGGAGACCGTGTTCCGCCTCGCGGCGCTGGCGATCGTTCACCACGCCCTGGGTCACGGGCCGGAGTCGGACGAGGCCCTGCGGGAGCTGGTCGCGACGGTCCCGGAGGATGGGGCCGTGCAGATCGCGGAAGTGTATGGGTCGCGCGGGGAGATGGAGGCCGCGTTCGATTGGCTCGAGCGTTCGCGTATCGGGATCCAGGACTCTCCGAGATCAAGAGCAGCCCGGAGTTCCGCTCGCTCCACGGCGATCCACGCTGGGGCGCGTTCATGACGAAGATGGGTTTCGAGAACTGAGTTGGCGTTCGCCCTCGGCACCCGCCTCGACACCCTGGAGAACGTCGCCCTCGGCCCACTTGAACGTGCTCGGACTCGAGCCGTGCGCCGCTGCCTCCTCCCGGATCAGTTCACGAGGGTCATGCGTCGCGTCTGAGTGCGATCGCCCGCGACCAGCCGGGCGAAGTAAATGCCGGGCGCCGCGGAGGCGCCGCCATCGTCCCGACCATCCCAGAGGGTGACGTGTGAACCCGCACCCAGCGCGCCATGGAGCAGGGTGCGCACGATCCGCCCTCGCACGTCGAAGATCACGAGTTCTGCCGCCGCCGGTTCCGCGAGAGAGAAGCGGATTGTGGTCGAGCCATGGAACGGATTCGGGAGATTCGGCTCGAGCGCGAAACGCGCGCCTTCGGTCGGAACGTCCGCGGTGTCCGTCACGACGATCCACCGCGCGCTGGTCGCGATCGCGCCGTCGTCGTCGATCAAGGTGAGGAAGACGGGATAGGTCCCGGGGCTCGTGAACGAGTGCGAGATCTGCGTCGCGCCCTCTGCCGTGGAGCCGTCGCCGAATTCCCAGTGGTACGCAATCACGATCCCGTTCGCGTGGCTGCTGCTGCCGGTGAAGCGCACGCTGAGTGGCGCCACACCTTCGACGACGTCGGTGTTCACGGTCGCCGACAGGGTCGCACCTGGCGCACGCGGTCCGAATCCCGGCACGGCGCGACCTCGCTCGTAGCAACCGAGATCTGGAGCGGAACCGCTGAATCCATCGTTCACGTTGGCGAGCGGAACACCGCGGTCGATGGCGGCACTCGCCGTCGAAAGCCGCAGGTCGATATCCGTCACGGCGTACGGGGCGCCGTATCCGCTCGAGTAGTTCCATTCGGGATGGTGTGGCAGCACGGCACTTACGAAATCGGGGAGCCCGACCTCGACCCCGGCAGCCTCGTGGCCTCGGTTCGTGTAGAAGGCGGCGAGCGTCGGATAGCTGGCGCCGCCGTAGCGGACCAGGTTCGACGTACCGTTGACCCGGTTGTAGCCGTCGTAATCGAAGTCGGCGCCGGGGAAAGAATAGTCCGTCGTGAACGTGGGCTCGTTGAGCCGGCCCCCGAGGATCAGGTTGTTGCGGAACGTCGCATGGCGCCACTCACCGGTTTCCTTCCAGCCGTTGCGGTTGCAGACACTCGTGTTGTGAAACGCGACGAAGCCGCTCGTCTCCTGGGTCCAGCCGTAGAAAGTCTCCTGATGAAACTTGTAGGGCTCGATGCGGTTGTTGAACATTTCGTTGAACAGCATGTATCCGGGGCCGCCGAATGCGGGCTGGAAGCTGATGCCCGACCCCGTGTTGAGCAGCCGGTTGTGGAAGATGCGCACGTTGTGCTGAATCGCGTCTGCCTGAATGCCGTCGTCACTCGCGCGATCGACGAAGTTCTCGTAGATGTCGATGTTGCTCGTGGTCCAGGCGGGAACGCCGGTCCCCGTCACCGGAATCGAGATCGCATCCCACGCTTCGGTGATCGTGTTGTGACAAATCACGTGCCCGGTGCCTTCGATGAGGATGGCGTAACCGCCGGTGCCATAGGCCCCCGTGCGTCCGATGGTCTCCCATTGCCCGGGCATGTCGATGGTGTTGTTCGCGATGAAGAGGTCGGTGCTGTAGGCGGCGCGGATGCCCTGAGTGCCGGTGAGCTGATTGACCGGACGAATCGTGCAGCCGCGGATGGTGATCCCGGTCGACTGATCGGCGTTCAGCGGACGCAGACCATTCACGAGGCTCATGTCCTCGACAATGACGTGCTGCCGGCCCGTGAGGTCGATGCAGTGCGAGGTCGACGACGTGCCGCCGTCCGCATCGAGAATCACCGTGGCCGCGTCTACACCGCGCCAGGTGATCGGAAGACTGGCTGTGCCGTCGTGGGTCACCTTGAACTTTCCGTGATAGGTCCCGGGCTGGAGCAGGAACAGATCGCCGGGCTGCGCGATCGCGTCCGCGGCGGCGAGACCTCGATACGGGTTCGTTGCGGTTCCCGAGCCGCCTCCCGAGCCGGGCACCACGTACAGGGTGCGGACGGCCGCCGTGCGCGGCGCTCTTCGGGTCGCGAACGCCACGATTCTCTGATCGGCTCCACCGTCGGGATCGGAGAGCGTGAGCCGCGCCTCGTACGACGTCCCGGGATCGAGAAAGAACAGGCTCCCGGCGAGCAGGTTTCCAGGATCCTCGCCGTGCGTCCAGATCCCGTGCTCCACCCGGAGCAGCGGCTGAGCGGCACGCCAGCCGGTCTCGCCCGCACGGCGATATTCGAGGGCGACCGTGCAGTTGCCGTTGTCGTCGCCGTCGATTCGCCACTCGAACCCCGCGGAGATGAGCGTCGTGTACGCGGCGATCACACCGGGGATCGTCGAATTGGCGAGCACGTGCGAGGACGTCGCCGGGCCGACTGAGGGCGCCTGCTGGGCGTCCGCCCGGCCGGCTGGGACCAGCCACACGGCCCCGATGAACACTGGAAGCATCCACGGGCGCATTGGGGCGCTGCGAATGTGCATGAACCCGCGGCCCACGTCGCGGCCTTGCGACGATCGAGTCAGAAGCGACACTTCTCCCTCCATGGGGGCGTGCGGGCCACGCTCCTGCCGCGGAATCGGCGGGTCACGGCGCTCGAACGCCCTGAAGTGTTGTCGGCCCCGGCGCGCGTTTTCCGCACGCCGAAGCGATGGGTCTAGCCCTGGAGACGGTAGGCCGTGGCGATCTGCTGTGCTCGGTCAGCCGCGGCGGGGGAGGGTCGCTGCCGCTGATCCATCGAAATAGGCCGCAGGGACTGTCGAGTCCCCGTCTGCCGGTGCTGGGCGCGCGAGGAGGCCTCGGCGGACCGCGTAGGCTAGGCCGGTTCGGCCACGAAGCGCAAGTCCTCGGTGTGGAGACGCGCAGAAACAAGAAAGGAGGCGCCGTCACGGTCCGACTCGGGGGCCGCACCCGAGGGTCACGCGAACTCAGGCGCCTCCACTTGGAAGACGTATTGAAAGGACCTGGCAGCTTCGGGAAGGCGCAATTAGGGTGCCACGGCCGGAACGCACCACTTTTCAATGCAATGGGCTCCGTGCATGGAGCGAAACGCTACAGTTCCGCCCGGCAGTTGCAACATTTCGACCGAACCGCGACCCCGGCTGCGGTCTGCCATTGATCCCCCATTCGCCGCGGCTTATCGTCCGGCGTATGGGTACCATGCTCTCCCATCCAACTGCCGATCTGCGCCTCTGGGAGCGATTCCAGTCGGGCGATTGCTCGGACCACGAGGTCCAGAGCAGCGTCGTCCTGCAGCGCTGGTCCCGCTGCCGCCGGGCGGGGCTCTCGGCGGACAATCCGGGTGAGGCTGTCATGGCGCTGGCCGGTCTCGCCGAAGCCGTCGATTCGTTCGCGCCGCTGCTCGCCACGGGAGCCCCGTTCGACGCATTTGCCAGCACGATGGCGAACGCCGGCTTCTGCGGGCTCTTTTGCGATTCGAGCGGCGTCATTCTCTCGCGCAGGATCGCGGAGCCCTTCGCAAAGAGAATCGCCGAGACCCGCATCGAGGAGGGCGCCGTCTG
>Ga0307417_10000925_pt1 | contig 12039 bp, 7 predicted proteins | sample SalMarWE160210MG_2_FD_202514 | JGI IMG/M metagenome (GOLD analysis project Ga0307417, IMG submission 202514) | Salt marsh sediment microbial communities from the Plum Island Ecosystem LTER, Massachusetts, United States - WE1602-10 | ecosystem: Environmental > Aquatic > Marine > Intertidal zone >...
TCCGCATCCCCACGATATGGCCTGAACGGCTCTAGTCGTCTGATCTAGATCGCCGGATCATCACGCCAGAAGGAGGCCGAGGTGTCCACGAAAGGCTCGGTCACATCTTCAACCAGGGGCGAAAGGGAAATTGACATGACCAAACCGAAACGTCGCAAGCAAGCGACACTCACCGCGTTGGTTGGCAGCGTGATTGCGCTCCAGATACTGGGGCGTACCTCCGGGTCAACCCGGGCTGAGCGGCGCTCCACAATGCCGGGCGACCACATAGTGCCACGCCCCAACCTATCGACTACACACGCCACCACGATCGCGGCGCCGCCCGAGTGTGTATGGCCCTGGCTGATCCAGATGGGATGGCACCAGGGCGGCTTCTACACATCGCCGCTGATCGATCGAGTTCTCTTCCCGGTGAATGCCCCTTCCGTCGACTACGTCATCCCGGAGCTGCAAACTCGCGAGGTGGGCGACTTCATCCCGGACGGACCGCCGGAAGCAGAGTGCGGCTATACGATCGCGGGGCTCGAGTACCAGCGGTCCCTCGTTCTTCACTCACAATCGCACCTTCCGCTCGCCTGGAGACAACGTCTCGGAGCCCGACTCGACTGGACGTGGGACTTCCAGCTGGCACCGGTGGATGCCGGCACACGCTTGATCTTCCGTGCCCGCGGAGTCACGGGCCCGTGGTGGGTCTGGGCTCTGTACCAGCTGGTGGTTGTGCCTGCCGACTACATCATGGGGACGCAGATGATGCGAGGGGTGGCACGGCGTGCCGAAAGGCTCGCCGCTAATTCGCCGATGGCGGTGCCCTAGCTGATCGACCGACTCTTTCTGATGGCAGCGGCTGTTGGCCCCTGGTCGGTGGCGAGATTGTCGGCGCGCTCGGTCAGCTCCAGCCAACGTGTCTCTGCCTCATCGACGGCATCGGTCGCCGCTGCGAGTGCCTGGGAGAGCTCGACGACGCGCGCAACATCCCGTGACTCTTCGGTGAGCCTGCTCGAGAGCCGATCTCGTTCGGCTTCGAGCTTGGGAATATCACGTGTCAACCGGTCGAGCTCACGTTGATCGTTGTACGTCAGTCGACGGGCTTTCCTCGTCGGCCGGGTGGTCGTGGCGACGGTCGGTTGAACGGTCTTCGCAGCGGCAAGCATGCTGTCTCGATACGCGATCCATCCGCCCGGATGGTCGCGCACCGAGCCGTCAGGGTCGATCGAGAAGATGTCGGTGCAAGTCCGCTCCAGGAAGTAGCGGTCGTGACTGGCGACCACAAGGGCCCCGTCCCATGCATCGAGATACTCCTCGAGCACACTGAGCGTGTCGATATCCAGATCATTGGTTGGCTCATCGAGCAGCAGCAGGTTTGGTGCTTCCATGAGGCTCAACAACAACTCGAGCCTGCGCCGCTCCCCTCCCGACAGATCGCCTACTTCGGCTTGTTGCTGGTCACGGCTGAACAAGAATCGCTCGAGCAATTGGGCCCCTGAGACTCGGACGCCGCTCTTCAGGAACACTCCCTCGAGATGCTGGCGAACTGCGTCGTGAAGCCGCATCGTGGGAGGGATCGGTCGCGGGTCCTGGCCGTACCAGCCAACCTGGACGGTGGTTCCTGTTGACACCTTCCCTTCATCTGGTTCGAGCCGGCCCGCAATCAGGCTCAACAGAGTCGTCTTTCCCGCACCGTTGGGCCCGACCACACCAATACGGGCATCGGAGTGCAGCTTGTACTCGACGTGCCGGACCACCCATTGGTCGCCGTAGCTTTTGCCGACGTTGAGCAGGTCGACGACCTTCGACCCGAGACGCCTGGTCGGCAGATCGATGGTCAGGTCCTTGCGGGTGTCGTTTCTCTGCTCAGCCATCAGGTCGTGTGCCCTATCGATGCGGGCTCGCGATTTCGTGGTCCGTGCTTTCGGCGACCGACGCAGCCAGGCGAGTTCGGTCTTGATCCGTCGTTGCAGCCGGTGAGCCGCCGCCGTTTGCTGGGCATCACGAGTGGCAACCGCTTCGAGATAGCCCTGATATGTCCCCTGGTGGGAGTACAGCGACTGATCATGAACCTCGAGGACACGATTAGCGACCCTGTCGAGGAGAAGTCGATCGTGCGTTACGAGGAGAACCGCCTCTCTCCTACCTCGCAGGTGGTCCTCCAGCCAATCGATGGAGTCGACATCCAGATGGTTGGTTGGCTCATCGAGTATCAGTAGATCGCACTCGGTTGCCAGGGCGACCGCCAAGGCAAGTCGCTTCCGCTGGCCACCCGAGAGAGATGAACAAAGAGCCCCGGTGTCGGCCAATCCCAGGCGATGTGCCAGGGAAATGACTGGTCGGTCTGAACCGAGTACACCGGCGATCGTGTCGCTGCTGTCGAATTGGGGGTCCTGATCGAGGCGAGCGATCCGCAGGTCGCGAGCGCGGACGACGCCTCCTGAGTCGGGTTGGATGTCTCCGGCGATGAGCGCAAGCAGCGTCGACTTCCCCGACCCGTTCCGCCCGATGATGCCGATTCGTTCGCCCGCGCTGATACCTACCGAGATGTTTGACAAGACAGGATTCTCCGGGAACGCCTTCGAAACGTTCTCCAGGCTGAGCAAGTGCATGGTCGCAGGCTAAGCGATGTGGCACCGTCGGGGGCGATATCGCGACAGGCCGACGTCCCGGGCGCCCGACCCATATCCCGGTTGAGAAAGGGTGCACCTGAAGCAGATTCCCAGGCTATTGCCGGCCGCTACCCCATCGTCCTCGTCACCCCCGATCCAGGCTCCTCGTTGCATTCGCAGGCGCTGGGCCGCGTACCAACCGATGACGTCCGGAGCCTGACCAGCCTGCCCGGGCCTTTCGGGCATGTTTGAAGGGACTCGAAGGCTCGCTGCGGGGACGTCCGACCCTAGCTACGCGTTCTGCTCTGACAGCAATATCGCCGACGGGCGTTTTCAGACTACGACTTTTCAGACTACGACGAGGAGGGTCTACATGAGTTCGGTGTTGCTGTCCCGATGGCAGTTCGGCATCACCACGATATACCACTTCCTGTTCGTCCCCTTGACGATCGGGTTGGCGTTCCTGTTGGCGGTGATGCAGACGATCTATTACCGGACAGGCAATCCTCAGTACAGGAGGATGACGAAGTTCTGGGGCAGGCTGTTCCTCATCAACTTCGCGCTGGGTGTCGTGACAGGCATCGTCCAGGAGTTCCAATTCGGGATGAACTGGTCTACGTACTCGCGCTTCGTGGGCGACATCTTTGGCGCTCCGCTCGCGATCGAGGGACTGCTCGCCTTCTTCCTCGAGTCGGTGTTCATCGGCCTCTGGATCTTCGGATGGGATCGGCTCAGCCCGAAGGTCCATCTCTTCTCTATCTGGATGGTGGCGCTGGGGACGAGCATCTCGGCGTTTTGGATCCTCGCCGCGGGGTCCTTCATGCAGAACCCGGTCGGCTACACCCTCAACTCCGTGACGGGTCGCGCCGAGCTCGACAACTTTGGTGCGGTGTTGACCAATGTGTCGCTGTGGGCGCACTTCCCGCACACTCTTTCTGCCTCTCTGGCCACGTCTGCCGCACTGTTGGTTGCGGTATCGGCGTGGCACTTGTTGCGCAACCGCGACGAGGATTTCTTTGTTACTTCTGCCCGTTTCGGTATGACGTTCCTGCTCATCGGGGCACTCGCTGTCGCTTTTACAGGCCACAGCATGGGTCAGGTCATGACGGACGTCCAGCCGATGAAGATGGCCTCGGCGGAAGCACTCTGGGAGACGGAACAACCGGCGGGCTTCTCGTTGTTTGCCATCGGTGACATCCGGAATGGTCGCAACCACATCAACATCCAGGTTCCCAAGCTACTGAGCCTGTTTTCTGCGAACAATTTCTCAGCCGAAGTGAAGGGTATCAACCCACTCCAGGCCGAGATGGAGGCGAAGTATGGACCGGGCAACTACATCCCCAATGTGGGCCTGATCTACTGGACGTTCCGCATCATGGTCGGAGCGGGTTTCGCCATGATCGGACTCGCTCTCTACGGGCTCTATTTGATCCGCAAGAAGAAGCTGATGAAATTCGCCTGGTATCACAAGGTCGCCTTATGGGCTCTGGCGCTTCCCTTCATTGCCAATGCCACAGGGTGGGTGATGACCGAAATGGGCAGGCAGCCGTTTGTGGTGTACGGCCTGCTCAAGACCGACGACGCCGCCAGCGTCGCGGTCAGCTCGGGTGAGGTATTGACGACGCTCATCGGCTTCACCCTGCTCTACGGCGTACTCGCCTTCGTCGACTTCTACCTGATGGCGAAGTATGCGAAGGCCGGTCCTGACCCCGACATGGATGAGGCTCAAATCGCAGCCTCCATGGCCTACTGAGGAGGCGACGACTATGGATATTTGGAACCTGAACACACTCTGGTTCGCTCTGATCGCCGTGCTCTGGGTGGGCTACTTCTTCCTCGAGGGCTTCGACTTCGGGGTGGGGATGCTGCTCCCATTCGTGTCAGACGATGATCTGGATCGCCGTGTTGTCATCAACACGATCGGCCCGGTCTGGGATGGAAACGAGGTATGGCTACTGGTTGCCGGGGGCGCCACGTTCGCCGCATTCCCGGAGTGGTACGCCACGCTGTTCAGCGGCTTCTACCTGCCGCTGTTCTTGATCCTGGTTGCTCTGATCATCCGCGGGGTCGCCTTCGAGTTCAGAGGGAAGGAAGACAGCGCCCGCTGGCGGGCGACGTGGGATTGGGCAATCGTCATCGGCAGCTTCCTGCCTGCATTGCTGTGGGGCGTTGCATTTGCCAACATCCTGCGGGGTGTGCCGATCGAGATGGTGAACGGGTACCACGAGTACACGGGCGGTTTCTGGAACCTCCTCAACCCATATGCGCTTGTCGGCGGCCTGGCCTCCCTATCGCTATTCCTCCTCCATGGGGCATTATTCCTGTCGTTGAAGACCGAAGGAACAGTCAAGGACCGTGTCGATGCGTTGCTACGGCTTCTCGCCTGGCCTGCGGTCGGGCTGGTGCTCGCCTTCATGGTCTGGACCTATATCGATCTCGGCGAAGGCCTGATCCCTGGTCTGCTCCCGCTGCTTGCCGTCGTAGGGCTTGTTGCCATCCCGTACCTGGCGCTTGGCAAGAAGAACGGATGGGCGTTCACTGCTACCGGTGCGGCAATAGCCCTCATTGTGGCGACTCTGTTCATCATCCTTTACCCGAACGTGCTCCCTTCGAGCGTCGATGCGGCTGCCAGTCTCGACGTGTACAACGCAGCCTCCACGAACCTGACACTGAAGGTAATGACTGTCGTCGCGGTGATCTTCACGCCGGTGGTCCTGGTGTACCAGAGCTGGACCTACTGGGTGTTCCGCAAGCGCATCGGACGCGAGACCCTCAGCCCGGCCAGCCATTGAACCCTACCGGCGGTGCACCCGGGTCTCCCGGTGCACCGCCGGTACGCATTCTTGCTGCTGAAATAGCCCCGTGACCACACGAGCCGTTGACATCCGTCTCATGGAGCGCGGGCGGGGCGCCCTGCCCATGCTCGTCGCCACCGTTGCCAGTGGCGTGGCGACTGCCCTGCTGGTCCTCGGTCAGGCGGTCATCCTCGCATCCATCATCAACCGTGTGTTCCTGGGCAAGGAGACACTCACCGACGTCAGCGGGAACCTCCTGCAACTGGCACTTCTGTTCGTTGCCAGGGCTCTCACCGTCTGGATACGCCAGGTGTTCGCGGCAAGGGCGGCGGTTGCAGTCAAGCGCAGCCTGCGGCGTGACCTGATCGCTGCCGTGTTGCGCCGCGGCACGAGGGCCGGCGACGCCGGCGGCGAACTGGTCGTTCAGGTAGTCCAGGGGGTCGATGCACTCGACCCCTATTTCGCCCGCTACCTCCCCGAATTGATCCTGGGGGCGATCGTGCCGCTTGTCGGCGTCATCTGGGTGGCAACCATCGACCGCCTCTCCGCGGGGATCCTGCTCGTGACGGTCCCTCTCATCCCGGTGTTCATGATCTTGATCGGCAGCATCGCCGACGAGCAAACAGCGAAGCGCTGGAGACGACTGCAGTCACTGGCCGGGGCGTTCCAGACGATGGTCCGGGGAATGACAGTCCTTCGAGTTTTTGGACGCACCCGCGATTGGCTCGAGCGTCTACAGGAGAGCTCCGAGGACCTTCGCCGCGAGACGATGGCGACACTCCGAATCGCCTTCCTGTCCGCACTCGCACTCGAGCTGATCGCCACAATCAGTACGGCCCTGGTGGCAGTAGCCGTCGGCATCCGTGTCGTTTATGGGCAGATCGATTTCCAACCGGCCTTTACCGTCCTCATCATCGCGCCGGAGATCTATCTACCGCTGCGGCGGGTCGGCGCTGAGTTTCACGCAGCCATGGAGGGTGTGAAGGCATCGGGATCGGCATTCGACCTCATCGCGCAAGAACAGGAGCCGACGGGCGCCATTCCGGCACCCGATGCCGCGACGTCGACCATCACCCTCGATCGGGTGTCCGCCGTCTCCGGCGGACGCACTCTTCTGGCAGATCTTTCGCTACAAATCGAGCCGGGCGAATTCGTAGCACTCGTCGGGGAATCCGGAGCCGGCAAAACCACACTGCTCCGTTTGCTCATGGGGTTTGCCGCACCAGCTGGAGGCCGCATCTCGGTCGGTGGCATCGACCTCTCCGAGGTTGAGCTGCGCGGATGGTGGGATCAAATCTCATACTTACCACAGGAACCATTCTTCAGATCGGGGAGCATCCGGGACAACGTCCAGCTGGCAGATCCGCATGCTTCGGATGCGCGCCTCTGGCACGCACTCGATGTCTGCGGGCTTGCAGATTTCGTCAAGTCCCTTCCCCAGGGGCTCGACACCGGCGTGGGTGAGGGAGCAAAGCTGCTCAGCGCCGGGCAACGTCGCCGGCTCGCCCTTGCTCGTGTATTCGTTCGTCGGTCTCCCATCGTTCTGCTCGACGAGCCCACCGCGAATGTGGACGCTACCACTCGATCGGTGCTCGGTAGCGCGATCAAGAAACTGAACGAAAGCGGGACCGTAATCGCCGTGTTGCACGATCGCGAGATGGCGGACCTCGCCGACCGGTGTATCGAGGTGACCCCGGAATGAGGAGAATCCATCTCCTCATCGGCAAGCGCTCCGGGCAGCTCGCGTTTGCCGTGCTCATGGGCGTTGGCACAATCGCCTCGAGCATCGGCCTGCTCACCACATCCGCCTACCTCATTTCGCGGGCGGCTCTGCTTCCGCCCATCGTTGATCTCTCTACCGCTATCGTCGGCGTTCGTTTCTTTGGCATCAGCCGGGGCGTCTTCCGCTACGGAGAGCGACTCGTCTCTCATGACCTGAGTCTCCGCGTCTCCGGCCGGCTCCGGACCCGTATGGCCGGAGCGCTTGCCCGTCTCTTGCCGGCCGGTCTCGAGAGCACACATACCGGTGATCTGCTGCAGCGGATCATCAGCGATGCAGACGCCTGGCAGCATGTCATCACCCGGGTGGTGATCCCCCCGATGGTCTCGACGCTGGTGATCGCAGGGGTGTTCGGATTCGCCTCGCTACTTCTGCCGGAGGCGGGGCTCGTATTGCTAGCCGCTCTCGTGGTAGCGGGCCTTGTCCTGCCGTGGCTGGCCGGGCGGCTCGGGCGGTGGAGCGAAAGCGAGGTCGGAGACGACCGCCGTCGATTGGCGGAGGCCACCGTCGAGGTCATAGACGGAGCACCCGAGATCGTCGCATACGGCCGGGAAGACGTGTTTCTCGACGAGATTGCGGAGATCGAAGATCGTCTGGAACAGAAGGCCATTCGCACGGCATGGGTCGCCGGTCTCATTGATGCGCTGTTGTTGCTCATCATTGGGTGCGCCGAGGTGGGAATGCTCATCGTGTCCATTCCCGCCGTCACCGACGGCCGTCTCGGTGGTGTGCAGCTTGCGGTGGTGGCGATGCTGGGCCTCGTCTCGTTCGAGGCGGTTCAGGAATTGCCCCGGGCGTACCTGAGTCTTGGCGCCAGTGTGGAGGCTATCGCCCGCGTTGACGCCGTCTTGGAAGCGACGGCGCCGGTAGCGGACACGGTGAGCCCGGAGCCCATGCCGGAACGGCCCGCATTGTCTTTGCGTGGGATCCAACTGCAATATACGTCCCGCCCTGCCGCCACGCTGGGTGAATTGGATCTTGATCTCCCGTTCGGCAGTCGCACCGCACTGATAGGTGAGAGCGGAGCAGGCAAGACCTCGGTTGCCCACATACTCCTCCGCTTTCGGGATCCCGACTCAGGTCAGTACCTCGTCGATGGTCTCGCCGCCTCACGAATCGATCCCGACGAACTACGTAAGCGCGTTGGCCTGGTCGATGATCGGGCCTTCATCTTTGCCACCTCAGTGCGAGAGAACTTGCTGGTCGCCGATCCGCACGCCGGGACGGAGCGACTGGAGGAAGCCTGCGGGCTGGCAGGTCTCACTGGTTGGGTGCAGCAACTCCCGGACGGCATCGATAGCCTGATCGCCGAATCGACCATCTCCGGCGGCGAACGCCGGAGACTGGCGATCGCCAGGGCCCTGCTTGCCGATTTTGCGGTCCTCATTCTCGATGAGCCCACCGCAGGGCTCGATCAGGCCACCGCAGGAGCCGTAATGGCTGACATCCTGGCTGCCACTGTCGGGAAGACGGTGTTGCTGATCACCCATCGTGTTGAAGGGATCGAGGCAATGGATACGGTGGCGACACTCAGCTCTGGTCGTATCTCGCTTCCGCCAAACGACACGGTCGCTACGTGAGCCTGGCGGGTGTGACGTGGCCGCGGACATCGGCGTTAGTGTCGGCGGGCCCGATACCGCGACTGGCCGACGGCTTCCCCGTTTGGCCGAGTCAGACTGTAGGGCTTTGCTCAGCTAGCCTCGACTCCGGCTTCGCTCGCCCCATGGGTGCGAGCTGTTGATGGCGCCGCAAAGGGAGACAACGTGCGATTCGGGCATTTTGACGATTCGGCCAGAGAATACGTAATTGAACGGCCGGACACCCCTCTCCCCTGGTTCAACTATCTCGGAACCGACGGCTACTTCGGCTTGATCTCCAACACCGCCGGCGGCTACTCGTTCTACAAGGACGCCAGGCTGCGCCGGATCTCCCGATATCGCTACAACAACGTGCCTTTCGATTTTGGTGGGAGGTACATATACGTCAGGGACAACGATTCCGGTGAGTTCTGGTCCCCGAGCTGGCAACCGGTTCGAATCCCGGTTGACGACTACTCCTGTAGGCACGGGATGGGCTACACCATCATCGGGTCGGCACGTTCGGGGATCCGAACCGACACTCGATATTTCGTGCCACCCGGCGAGAACCTCGAGATCTGGGATCTGACCGTAGTCAACCAGAGACAGACGACCGCCGGGCTGTCCCTGTTTGGAGCGATCGAGTTTGCCCTTTGGGATGCCCAGGACGATATGACCAACTTCCAGCGGAACTTCAACACCGGTGAAGTAGAGGTTGAAGGTTCCGTGATCTATCACAAGACCGAGTACCGGGAGCGTCGAGACCACTTTGCATTCTTTGCATGCTCGGAGGCAACCGCGGGCTTCGACACCCAACGTGAGGCCTTCCTCGGCCCTTACCGGGGCTGGGACGATCCCGCGGCGGTCGGTTCCGGAGCGACAACAGACAGCATTGCCCACGGCTGGTCGCCTATCGGCGCCCATCAGGTGAAACTCTCGCTCCAACCCGGGGAAACGAAGCGAGTTGTCTTCCTCCTCGGCTACGCGGAGAACCCCACGGAGGAGAAGTTCGACCCGGCAGGCTCAACGGTCATCAACAAACGCCGGGTGACACCGGTGATCGATGAGTACTCGAGCGTAGATCGGGTTGACGCTGCGTTCAGCGCGCTGGCACAAGAGTGGGACAGGTTGCTGGGCCTATTCCAGGTGAAGACCCCCGACGTGGCAGCCAATCGGATGATCAACATCTGGAACGCCTATCAAAACATGGTCACGTTCAACCTCTCCCGGTCGGCATCCTTCTATGAGTCCGGTGTCGGTCGTGGCCTCGGTTTCCGGGACTCGAACCAGGATCTCCTCGGCTTTGTCCACATGGCCCCGGCCCGGGCCCGCCAGCGGGTCCTCGATCTCGCCGCAACTCAGCTCGCCGACGGCGGTGCGTTCCACCAATACCAACCGTTGACCAAACGAGGGAACGATACGGTCGGATCCAACTTCAACGATGATCCGCTCTGGCTCGTTCTGGCCGTGGTGGCCTACGTGAGGGAAACCGGGGACGAGTCAATCCTCGATGAGCCCGTGGTCTATGAGAACGCCCCGGGCACAGAACAGCCTCTCCTTGATCATCTAGTTCGTTCCCTCGAGTTCACTCTGGGCCGCCTCGGGCCGAACGGGCTCCCTTTGATCGGGCGAGCGGACTGGAACGATTGCCTCAATTTGAACTGTTTCTCCGACGAGCCCGGCGAATCGTTCCAGACGACAACCAGCAAGGACGGCAAGACGGCCGAGTCGGTGATGATCGCCGGTCTGTTCTGCGCCGCGGCAGCCGATATGGTCGATCTGGCGCGGCACATCGGCCGGCTCGATCTCGCCGGGGTCTATGCGGCGGCGCGCACCGCAATGCTCGAGACCATCGAAGGACCGGGCTGGGACGGCGAATGGTTCGTGCGGGCTTACGACGACTTCGGACATAAGGTCGGGTCGGCAGAATGTGACGAGGGCAAGATATTCATCGAGTCGCAGGGTTGGTCGATCCTCGGTGGCGCCGGGCTGAGCAATGGCATGGCACAGAAGGCGCTCGATTCGGTGGCCCGACATCTGGCGACGGACCACGGAATCGTCGTCAACCAACCCGCATTCACCTCCTATCACCTGGAACTCGGAGAGATCACCACTTACCCGCCCGGGTACAAGGAGAATGCCAGCATCTTCTGCCACTCCAACCCGTGGATCATGGTTGCCGAGACGAAAGTCGGCAACGGTGACCGCGCCTTCGACTACTACCGCCGAATCTGCCCTGCGGTGCGCGAGGAGATCAGCGAAGTGCACCGGGCAGAGCCGTATGTCTATGCGCAGACAATCGCGGGAAGAGATGCCCCGACCCACGGTGAGGCGAAGAACTCGTGGCTCACAGGAACCGCAGCCTGGAACTACGTGGCCATCACCCAGGCGATCCTGGGCATCCGCCCTGGATTCGACGGTCTCGAGATACAGCCCGTGCTGCCGACATCCTGGGCGGGTTACACCGCAACCCGGGTCTTTCGTGGCGTCACCTACGAGATCAGCGTTTCCCGTAGCACCCCGGGCACATCCAACTCGCTCACCGTTGCTGGCCGGGCGGTGGAGAGCACCACGATCCCGATGCCTGGTCCCGGCGTTGAACGTGTGACCGTCGCGGTGGCGCTCTGAGTCAACCAGGAGGACACGGTAGATCAGACCGGGTCGCGGGCAAGTTCGAGAAGGCGCTGGAAGAGCTCCCGGATCTCCGCGTCGGCGAAATCGCCCGCTGCACTGCCGATGGTGAACTCGGATTTGGTGACGCCGGGTACTCCGGTCTCCTCCAACCAGCCGAGCAGCTCGACGTCGGCCTCCTCGATGAGCTGTCGGTGTGCCACACGCAACCGCTCCCCGTCGCCCTCGATGAAGACGTGCATCATATTCGTATGCGGCGGGTTGGGAGTCACCGAGACGCCGGGCAGCGAGCTGAGGATTGCGGCGATGGCAACGGCTCTGTCGTGGTACTCCCGCATTCGGTCCAGATGCTTGTCGAGCCCCAGATCCGCCGAAATTGCCAGTGGATACATGTGCGCGAGATTGCCCCCGTGGCGGCGCAGCCAAACCCTGGCGTTGTCGATGAGGTCCTGTGGCCCGGCGAGTGCCGCACCGTCGATACCCCCGAGGATCTTGTAGAACGACACGTAGACCGAGTCGAAGAGAGCGGCGATATCAGCATACGTCCTGTCGTAGAACGGCTGCGACTCCCAGAGCCGCGCACCATCCATGTGGGTAACCACGGACCGATCGTGAGCCCAGGACGTCATGGCGACCAGGTCATCCCAGGGGGGCAGCCA
>Ga0307417_10000926_pt1 | contig 12038 bp, 10 predicted proteins | sample SalMarWE160210MG_2_FD_202514 | JGI IMG/M metagenome (GOLD analysis project Ga0307417, IMG submission 202514) | Salt marsh sediment microbial communities from the Plum Island Ecosystem LTER, Massachusetts, United States - WE1602-10 | ecosystem: Environmental > Aquatic > Marine > Intertidal zone...
GTGTAAGACAACCACCAATATCAGTGTCAGGTAGACGATGATCCCGTTCTCAAAAAGGATTGGGCCAAGGATAGGAATTTTTACCAGACCGGGAATGGGAAGAATTGGGAAAGTGCCAGAGTTGTTCAATGAATCGACATTCTGTTGCAAGAACCGCGATGAGATAAAGCTGGTCATGCCGGTTGCGAAAATATTGATCGCTACGCCGCTCACGATTTGGTCGACTTTGAAACGGATGACCAGAAAGGCATGTGCGGCCGCCACCAATCCTCCAGAAATAATTGCAAGCAGCAGACCGATGTAAAGATTGTGTGTGACGGTTGCAGAGACAACCGCAACCTCGGCTGCGATCAGCATGATCCCTTCAATAGCAATATTGATCACCGCGGCTCTTTCGCTGATTAAACCGCATAGTGCAGCCAGCGCAATCGGGATTGCGCGAACGAGTGAACTGCTCAACATCCCGACTAAATTTAAAGATTTTCCACGTGCAGCCCAGATCAGGAAGGCAGCGATAAAGATGAACGCCACAATCCCGAGTAATAGTCCTGTCGAGCGGATGCCGCGCGCCATTTGCCAGGCACCCAGGAAGATGACCGCAATGATCAGAATATAGATCGAGGGTTGGACGGGTAGGACCAAATCAGGGATAGGGATCGCCTGTGAATTAGATCCGGAGCTCAATCCAAACTTCGTCATTTGCCCGGCTTCCAGGTTGCGGCCGAAAAAGAAAAGCATCAACAATCCGGTGGCAATCAGCAGTGAGCCCGGAATGAGGCGTGAACGCGTCGATGATTTTGTGCTGGGGGAATTGGTCGATTGCTGTGTCATGAAGTCCTCAATCTTCTAAGCATCTGGGGCTATTTTCCCCAACCTCTCGTAATAACGATTTCCTCGGTTTTTGCCAAGCGGATACGGTAGATCCAACGGATGATCTCAGGTGCGGCCACAAAGACAATCACCAGACCCTGAATGATCGAGATGATGTCGATTGGGATACCTGCCATGGATTGCATCCGGGTCGCGCCGCTGCGCAGCGTGCCGAATAGCAGAGCTGCCAGCACAACTCCCAGCGGATGGCTTTTCCCAACCAAGGCCAGCGCAATTGCGTCGAACCCATATCCTGCCGAGAACCCCTGTCCGACCCAGTGATCTACACCAAGCACCTGACTGGCGCCAGCCAGACCGGCCAGCGCGCCGCTGATCGTCATCACCAAGACGATATTGCGGAGGATACTCATGCCCGAGTAGCGAGCAGCGTCCGGATTGGTGCCGACGGTGCGGATTTCAAAGCCCAGCGTAGTTTTGAATAAAAACCAGTAAGCCAGTAGAGCAACTAATAATGCCAGGACAAAGCCCCAGTTAAAACGCAGCGGGTCGGAGAAGAATCGAGGCAGTTCTGCCGTCGATTCGATCACCGGCGTGATCGGGCGATAACCGGGTGCCTTCATGGGTCCATTCAGCAGCCAATCACTGAAGCGGAAGGCAATGTAGTTCATCATGATCGTGTTTACGACTTCGTGTGCGCCTGTAACCGCTTTCAGATAACCAGGGATGGCACCCCAGATTGCGCCTCCAATCGCACCGGCCAGAATTGCCAGCGGCAGGTGGATGTACCAGGGTAGTCCCGTAATGCTGTAACCCACAAATGCAGATGCCAGAGCGCCCATATAGAACTGGCCTTCCGCACCGATGTTGAACAGGCCGCCGCGAAAACCAATTGCAACAGCCAAACCAGCGAAAATGTATGGGGTGGATGTAACCAGGCTTTCAGTGAAGGGATAGATCGCTTTTATTAATGCGGCATTATCACCGCTAGAGAAGTAAATGCGAATTCCTTCGACGATATCTTTGGGGTTACCAAGCGAACCATAAAACAAGGCACCGTAAGAGACAGCGATCGCGTTCCAGGTTTCGCGAAGAGCGCTGAGGGGATCACTGAAAAAATTGCCATATGCCGCAATGACTTTGGCGTCTGTGATGGCGATGAAAATAGCGCCGATCACCAGCCCGGTAAAGACGGCCAGCACCGGGATCAGCAGGGTTTGCCAGAAGCCGCTTGATCTGTGTTTGGATTCGGAAGTGTCTGTCCCGGGTTCGGTCTTAGGAGCTTGGTTGCTCACTTTGTTGTCCGTCACAGTGCAATCCTCCTAAAAGACACGTTCCACTACACCGCCATCCGTGGCGGATGAGTCGGATTCGGGGGCTTTGTCTGATTTTATGCCAGCCATCAACAGTCCAAGGGATCCTTTTGTGGCTTTGGCGGCCGGAACAATATCAATGATCTGACCCTTATACATCACCGCGATGCGGTCAGACAGGGCCAGGATTTCATCCAATTCGGACGAAACCATCAAAACGGCGGTGCCCTCATCGCGTTTTTCGACTATTCGGCTGTGGATGTACTCGATCGAGCCGACATCCAGGCCGCGGGTGGGCTGGGACGCGATCAGCAATTTAATGGGGCGCGAGAATTCGCGCGCCACGATCACCTTTTGCTGGTTGCCGCCCGAAAGGGTCGACGCGGTAACATAAACGCTTGGCGTGCGGATATCGTATTGTTCTGTTAATTTTTCGGCAGTTTGAATGATGATCTTTTCTTGAAGCTGTAAGCCGTGGGCAAAGGGGGGCAGATAGTACGAGCAAAGTACCAGGTTGTCATAAATTGGAAATGGGAGTACCAGGCCATGTCGCTGGCGGTCCTCCGGGATGTGCGCCACACCCCTTTCCAAAATCTTGCGCGGGGAGGCGTTTTTTAGGCTTTCTCCGAGGATGCGAACTTCTCCGCTGTCAGCCGGCAACAATCCGGTCAGGGCGTAGACCAATTCGGTTTGTCCGTTGCCCTGCACGCCAGCAATGCCTAATACCTCACCGATGCGAACGTCGAATGTAACCCCGTTGACGACTTGATTTCCACGTTCATCCCGGACATACAAGTCCTTGACTTCCAGGGCCGTCTCTTTTGGTTTGGCCTTTTTTTTCTGAACAACCAGATTGACTTCGCGGCCTACCATCATCGAAGCCAGTTTTTTCTGATTAACTTCCTCGGATTTAACCGTGCCAATCACCTTACCCCCGCGCAGCACGGTGATCCGGTCGGCAAGTTCCATGACCTCTTTTAGTTTGTGCGTAATGAAAATGATCGATTTGCCCCTGGCAATTAAATTCTTCAGGATTGTGAAGAGCCCCTCAACTTCTTGAGGGGTGAGAACAGCCGTGGGTTCATCCAGGATTAAAATGTCAGCTTCTCGATAAAGAACTTTGATGATTTCTACGCGCTGCTGGGTGCCTACTGGCAGATCCTTGACGTACGCCTCCGGATCGACCTCCAGGCCATAGTGCTCTGAAATTTCCAGGATGCGTTTAGCCACTTTGGCGCGATCCAGAAACATCCCGTTACGCGTCGTTTCGTTGCCGAGCATCACATTTTCAGTGACGGTCATAACCGGTATCAGCATGAAATGCTGGTGGACCATGCCTATCCCGCGCGCGATTGCATCGCTGGGACTTTGAATGTCGATCTTTTCCCCTTTGACTAGAATGTCACCCTCATCCGGTTTATACAGGCCATAGAGGATATTCATCAGGGTGGTTTTCCCGGCGCCATTTTCACCGAGCAAGGCGAGGATCTCCCCTTTTTCGAGGGTGATGTCAATGTGATCGTTTGCCAGGACCCCCGGGAAAGATTTCGTGATTCCGCGTAGTTCCAGTAATGGCATGCCAGAGTCTCCTGCTGTCGTGCGCGAGAGGTTTTGGTAGAAGAAGGGCCGGGAACCCCGGCCCTTCCAGATTCTCAAACTGGTTTTGTTATTGGCTGATGCCCAAGACGCCATCAACGGTAATTGCGCCGCTGATCAAGTCTTGTTTAGCCTGTTCGACCTCAGCCTTCAGGGCGTCGGGTACTTTGCTCTCAAAGTTGTGGTACGGAGCGATATCCACGCCACCATCCTTGATGGTGTAGACTGCGGTGCCGCCTGTGAAGTTGCCGTCGATGACGTCTTTGATGGTGTTGTAGACGGCAATGTCAATTCTCTTCAAGACGCTGGTCAGGACCACATCCTGGTATTCGGGTGCGGTGTCGTACCAGTCGGCGTCCACGCCAATGATGGTGCAGTTGCCGGTCTCTTTGCAGACAGCGGCCGAGCCGAGTCCCACGGGGCCGGCGACGGGCATGATGATGTCGGCGCCTTCCTGCATCAGGGATTCAGCGATACGGCGGCCATCATCGGTGGAGTCGAAATTGCCAGCGAACAAGCCGTCATCCTTGGCGGTGTCCCAACCCAGGACCTCAACACTGGTGCCTTTTTGCTGGTTGTAGTACTTCACGCCAGCCTCGTAGCCTTTCATGAAGATGGTCACGGTCGGGAGCTTAATGCCGCCGAAGGTGCCGACTTTGCCAGTCTGGGTCATACCAGCAGCCAGGTAACCGGCCAGGAAGGCAGCATCGTCAGTCTGGAAGGTCAGACCGCGCACATTCGGGATCTCCACGTCAGAACCACAGTCCTTGCCAACTTCAGCACCAGGCCAGCAGTCAGGGAAGGTGTAGTCCACAATGGCGAATTTGGTGTCAGGATTGGCCTGGGCAGCCTTGGCGGTGTCCACACCCAGGAGGAAGCCAACCGTAACGATCAGGCCGGCCTTCTCGTCCAGGAATTGCTGGATGTTCTTGGCGTAATCAGACTGTCCCTGGGATTCCAGGTATTTGCCATCCACGCCGAAATCGGTCATGGCTTCCTGGACACCCTTCCAGCCATTGGCGTTGAAGGATTTGTCATCGATACCACCCAGGTCGGTGACCTCACCCACCAGCATCTTGGGTGCTTCGGTCATCGCTGGGGCTTCGGTCGCAGCAGGGGCTTCGGTCATGGCGGGAGCTTCGGTCGCGACAGGGGCCGGGGTCGGCGTAGCGCTGGGACCGCAGGCTGTCAGAACCATGGACGCAACGATAAGTGCGACCATTACAAGATAAAGTTTCTTCATTTTAAATCTTCTCCTCTAAGAAGTTTGAGTTTGGGATGGTTCTTTTTGGGGGGTCCGGTATTTTCCGGTAACAGCAATTTGCGCGTGGCACCTCCTTAACAACATATTAAGTAAGTATACAGCCTCTGGTTGCTTTGTGCAAGACTGTACGAGCGGGCGTAATAATTATCCCTCAGGATTATCTAAAGTCACACCCGTTTCAAGTGTGCCATCCTTGAAATTGCGTTCCAAATCCTGCATTTGTGTTGCCACGAGTGCGGAAATTATCTTTTCCGACTTGTGCAAAGGAGCATACCCGACCTGACCGGCGTAGATGGGAAGCGCCTTCTCCGGTGCCTTGCGTTTGATGGCCAGCAAATCGTACAGGGTTGGGCTGAACTTTTTGAGTGCGCTCGAGAGCAATACATCGCGAACTTCTGGCAGGGCGTAAAACTGATCGATTTCCGAGCCGATAGCATAGACATTGTCTTTCGCCGCGGTTCTGAGGGCACCTTCTGCTGTCTGCCCCCCGACTGCAAAGATGACATCTGCTCCATCATTTATCATTTTGTCTGCTGTCGCGCTGCCCCATTCGGGATCGGCAAATGTTTTTTCGAGGCTTCCCTCCCTGTATTCGATCAACGGGTCGACTGCCGGATTGATATATGCGACGCCTGCTTTGAAGCCTTCACAGTACAACTTGATTGTCTCGATCCCTTCCGATTCGCACACCGCGCCCACTTTTTGGGTCTGGGTCATCATGGCGGCCAGCGCACCGGCCAGGAAGCCGGCCTGATCTTCGGGATAAATAACCAGTGTCAGATTGCCTGGAATTATGTTTTCTACCGTCGGGGTCGATTCTGGAGTGGCAGTCTGAAGTGTGGATGGGGTTTCTGAGTTCCCCAAGGGGGGAGGCGAAGCCGGAAGCGGCTGATCCATGCCAATGAAAAGAGTGTGGGGGTATCTTTCGGCAGCATCAAAGGTGGCCTCGCGCGCGTCATATCCGATCGTCACGATCAGGTCATAACCGACTTCGACGAAGGCCCGGATATTGGCCGCATAGTCTTTGGTGTCGACGGTTTCGATGTAAGCAACCTGATCGACCAGGTTTTCTTCTTTTGCGCGTTGCAAGTCGATCCAGGCTGCCTGGTTGGGTCCCTGGTCCTTGACCGGTCCGATCTCCGTCACCAGGCCGACACAAAAGACCTCACTGCTGGCGCAGTTTGGCTCCTGGGGGGTACACGCAGCCAGGCTTGGGGCGAACAGCGTCAGGCAAATATAGAGGATAAGAGGCGCGCGAAGCGAGCGAATATTCACCTTACATCAATTCGATCGAATCCCCCACCTGGACGGTTCCGCTTTGGACGATTTGCGCCCGCAGCCCGCCGCGGTGTACGAGTCCCGGCCGGACCTCGCGACCGGTCAGCTGCTCGAGGTGGCTGCACGGTTCGCACAGCCGGACGCCGCGCAAGATCGCCTGTCCGATGCGGAATTCCTGGTCCACCAGGTGATTCAGCGCCACGCCGCGGGTGGCAATATTGCGACGGCTTTCGGCCGGGGAAATCTGCAATTTGTAATCGCGAGCCAGGGCTTCCAGCGCTTCGTATTCGATCAGGGTCACCTCACGCGATTCGTCCCATTTTTTGGCATAACTGCCCTGGCGCAGGTAGTAGCGGTCGCCTTCCAGCCCCATACCGGCCACGGCCTGGACCTGCTGCATCGATCGGGGAAGCGCGCCAGCTTCGGGAGCAATGTGGATCGAAATAACCTCGCCGAGTTTCATAGAAGCCTCCTTCAAGATGCTGGCTGCGTTGCCGGCTTCTTACCCGCTTTCACGCCACCCATGGCGAGCCAGGCAAGCGCCATAAAAACCGTACTGAAGAGCCACAGCCAGCGATACTGGTCTCCGAGCACGTCCACTACTACACCGCCCAGGGTAGGTCCAAGTACAGCGGCTAATTGAGACGAGAAATAATACAGGCCGGTATAAGCCCCGATGCGTCTTTCATCACCGTGATCGTAGACCAGCGGTAGGCTATTGACATTGACCAGCGCCCAGAACCCCCCCGCCAGAACTAATACGATGACGAACATCACCGGCCCCTGGATCAAAAAGTAACCGGCCAGCATCAATAACGTTAACCCGATCAGCCCAACACGAATTGTCAAACCACGCCCGAAGCGCGTTCCCAGAAACCCAGCGGGCACGGCAAAAATAATGAAAGATATGGTCACCGAGCCTGCATAGATGGAAGCCGTACCCGCCTTCATACCCAGGGTGAAAACCGCGAATGAAGAAAGGCCCGTTTCCAGTGCATTGAAGGCCATGAACCACAACAGGATGCCTAACAATACAAACACGCCGCTTTTGTCCGGATTACTGAAGAGAATCCGGACGTTTTCCAACACACTGCCAGCCTCATCCCTGGTCGGGCCATTTGCTAACTCATGTGGCTCTTTGACGAAAAATAAAACGACCACCAATGCAATCAATGTGGCAATTGCCCCGGCGATAAAAGGCGCCGAACGCCCAAGTTGATTGAATAGAATTCCGCCGCCGAAATAGGCCAATAATCCGCCGACGCCGCCCATCAGGTTGATAACGCCGTTGGCTTTGCTGCGCTCCTCGACAACGAATAAGTCGCCCAGCCAGGCAACGGTCGGCGAGCGGAATAGCGCCATGCCGAAATCTGTGATGAGGATGAATGTGGCAATCGCTAATATGGATTGCGCTACGGGAATGAAGATAAATGCCAGTAAAGCAATCGGCATGCCAAGCAGAATCCATCCTTTGCGGCGGCCAAAGCGGTTCCAGGTTCGATCGCTTTTTGCGCCTGCCCAGGGCGCAATGAACATATTAAGAATATTGTCCCAGGTCATGATGAACAACGCCAGGCTTGGAGCCAATCCAAAACCGACGATGTTGGGGACCTCACGTCCTTGCGCTTGCAGTTGTCTTACAAACTCAGGATTCCCTGCCTGTAGAAAAATCGGGATGTACTGGTTGAAGATCGGCCAAATGATGCTGATCCCCAGAAACCCAAAGCCGAGTAAAAAGGTTCGACCCCATGGGAAACGACGTTGGTTCATTGGCATGCTCCTGTTCACGGGTTGATGGATTATATATCAGTCCCACTCTCCGGTTTGCGGCGAATGGTTTTGAGGTATTCGCGATCCTTCTCGTTCAAGACCGCCGTTTCAAGCAAGTCCGGTCTGCGTTCCAATGTGCGGATCAGCGCCTGTTCACGCCGCCATTGGTTGATTTTGGCATGGTCGCCGGAAAGCAGGATCTCGGGCACCTCCCAGCCGCGGAATTCGGGCGGACGGGTATAGTGCGGGTATTCCAGCAGGCCTGAAGCGTGGGAATCGTCTTGGGCCCCGTCCGGGTCGCCCAGCACGCCCGGGAGCAGGCGCGAGACCGCGTCGATCACCAGCAAGGCTGGCAGTTCGCCGCCGGTCAGCACGTAATCCCCAATCGAGATCTCATCCGTCGCCAGATGCTCACGAATGCGTTCATCCACCCCTTCGTAGCGTCCACAGATCAAGGCAATTTGTTCGTGTCCGGCCAGTTGTGTGGCAATCCCTTGATCGAAGACGCGTCCCTGCGGGGTAAGCAGGATCACCGGACATTGCGGTGGTTTTCCCAGCACGCCTTCAACCGCTTCGAAGACCGGTTCGGGCTTCATCACCATGCCGCCGCCGCCACCGTAGGGCGTGTCGTCGGTAACGTGATGCCGGTCGTGGGCCCATTCGCGGATGTTGTGCAGACGTACCTCAATCAAGCCGCGCTCGGCGGCTTTCTGTAAAATACTGGATTGCAGATAGGGAAGAAAGGTTTCGGGGAGGAGGGTGAAAACGTCAAACCGCATAGAAACATTCTACAATGAGGCGGACTTGTTGGCAACTGTTTCTGATGTTATCATAGTCCAAACGGTTCGATTAAAACAAAGGAGCGGATATGCCAACGCTGAACGATGTCCTGGCAGTCATCATGGGAGGTGGGCGAGGGACACGTCTATACCCGTTGACACAGATGCGATCCAAACCGGCGGTGCCGATCGCCGGCAAGTACCGTCTGATCGATATTACCCTCAGCAACTGTATCAACTCAGGCCTGTACCGTGTCGCGGTTCTGACTCAGTTCAATTCAGTTTCCCTGCATCGCCATATTACCCAGACCTATAATTTTGACGTATTCCACACTGGCTGGGTGCAAATCCTGGCGGCCGAGCAGACGATGGAAAGCGCCGACTGGTACCAGGGCACGGCGGACGCTGTCCGTAAACAGCTGTTTGAGATCAAGGCCACCCGCGCGGATTATGTATTGATCCTGGCTGGTGATCATCTTTATCGCATGGATTATGCCGCGCTGGCCGAGTATCACTGGCAGACAGGTGCAGAGGTCACTGTAGCAGTCCAGCCGGTCACGCGAGAAGAAGCGCCTCGTTTCGGAATCCTGAAGCGCGCCCCAGATGGGCACATCACTGCCTTTACCGAAAAGCCTAAAGACCCGCAAGTGTGGGATGAATTTGCCAGTAGTAACGATCCCGATCGCCCGCTGCTCGGTTCGATGGGAATCTACGTTTTCAATACCGAGGTTTTAATCGATCTACTGACGAATTACCCGGATTACGATGATTTCGGGGGCGATGTCATTCCCCACGCGATTGATCATCACCAGGCTGTCTTTGGGTATAACTTTGATGACTACTGGGCTGATATTGGAACGATGGACTCGTTTTATAAAACAAACCTTGAATTGACAAAGCCAGATCCCCCATTTAATTTTTATTATCCAGATCGACCGATCTACACTCATGCGCGATTCCTGCCTGGCTCAATTGTTGAAGACAGCCTCTTGAAGGAAGTGCTCTTAGCAGAAGGTTGTCGCATTCAGGATGCCGAAATCAGCCACTCGGTAGTGGGTGTGCGCAGTCAGATCTATGCTGGTGCCAAGCTTAAAGACAGTATTCTGATGGGAGCAGACTATTATTCCATCGATGATCATCTTTCTAAAATCCCGATTGGCATTGGACCTGAATGTCATGTCGAGGGGGCAATTCTTGACAAAAATGTTCGCCTGGGCAAAGGGGTGGTGATCAAACCGTTTCCAGCGGGCATTGATCTTGATCACAAGAATTGGTACGTGCGTGATGGCATCGTCATTATCCCCAAAGATACAGAGCTGGCAGCGGATACGCACATCACACCGAAGGATTTGTAGGTCGATTATTGGGTTTGTGAAATCGGGGATTTTCTCTTGACATCCATTCTTTGACCGTGTAAACTGATGATTGGTACGGGGAGTAGCGCCTGCCCTGGCAGGACAAACTGTCGTCAAGACGGAGCGGAGCTCCCGGCAGTTTGTACGCTTTTGTGCGTTTGCGAGACCGCCACGATGGTGGTCTCGTTTTTTATCGGTTTATACTTAGTAAAGTCGAGGTTGGCATGAAAATGCATTGGATTTTCGTCCTCTTGGATGTTATCCTGTTCTTGGGATACGCATGGGTGTTTTTGTTTCAGCGCTTGAAAAAGGCATTTTCGCGTTGAAAGTAAACCGCCGGTATTATCCCGGAACCGATATGAGAAAAAGGCTGGATGATGATTCCTTCCTGGTTGATTATCTGGCTTGGATGATGGATAAAACCCTGAATTTTGTGAATCAGTTATCTTCGATCACGGAGAATGCACGATGGCCGATCTAACTGGCAATATCCCACCCCAGGCTGCCGAACAGGCTGAACCCTGGCATGCATTATCAACAGAAGAAGTATTGGATCATTTGCGGGTTGAACAAAATGGTTTGATGCAGGAAGAGGCCGCCAGACGTCTGGAGCACTACGGCTCTAACCAATTACGTGAATCCCAGCGGCCTTCCTTCCTTAAATTGCTCTGGGAGCAGTTCAATAATTTTATCGTCATGTTGTTGATCGTGGCCTCGGTCGTTTCAGCCTTCCTGGGTGAGTGGATCGATGCATCTGCAATCATGGCAATCGTCGTGTTGAACGCGGTGCTGGGCATCGTCCAGGAGCGACGGGCGGAACAAGCCTTGGCGGCCCTAAAGAAACTGGCTGCGCCTGATGCACAGGTCTTGCGTGGCGGACACCGTCTGACGATCCCGGCCCGCGAGCTGGTCCCGGGGGATATTGTTTTCCTGGAGGCCGGTAATTTTATTCCGGCCGATGTGCGCCTGATCGAAGCAGTCAACTTGCGCGTGGAAGAGGCTTCATTGACCGGGGAGTCGCTTCCAGTGCAGAAAAATGCTGCCATGGTTTTTGATCAGGATGTGCCCCTGGGAGATCGCAGAAACACAGCTTTTATGGGGACCACGGTTGCATATGGGCGTGGGCGTGGCGTAGTCGTCAGCACCGGCATGCGCACCCAGTTGGGTTTGATCGCCGACATGCTCCAGCGGGTGGACGATGAAGAGACGCCGTTGCAGAAGCGTCTTGACCAGCTTGGCAAGACCCTCGGCTGGGCGGCGTTGGCCGTCTGTGGCGTGGTCTTCGTCCAGGCTGTGGTGCAAAACACAGATGTCAGCATGATCGTCAATCCGGACATGGGTGTTCTGGAATACCTGCGGGTCAGCAAGCAGGTTCTGGTGGACACCTTCCTGGTCGCGGTCAGCCTGGCAATTGCAGCGGTGCCCGAAGGCTTGCCGGCCGTAGTGACCATCAGCCTGGCGCTGGGCATGCGCGAGATGATCCACCGCCACGCATTGATTCGCAGGCTGTCCTCAGTCGAGACATTGGGCTCGGCCACGGTGATCTGTTCGGACAAGACCGGCACGCTGACCCAGAATCAGATGACGGTCACTCGCGTCTGGGTAGACAATAAATTTGTAACGGTAACCGGCTCAGGTTATTCCCGAAGCGGAGAATTTCAGATCAATGAGAAGACGGTCAACCTGACGGATTATCCTGCGGTTCACACCGTCCTGTGGGTCGGTGCACTCAACAATGACGCTGATCTGGAAGCGGTGGAAGGTGACGAGACATCCTACCGCATCGTGGGCGATCCGACAGAAGGCGCCATGCTGGTGGCTGCCGCCAAAGCTGGCGCGATCCATGTAGACCTGG
>Ga0307417_10000927_pt1 | contig 12023 bp, 11 predicted proteins | sample SalMarWE160210MG_2_FD_202514 | JGI IMG/M metagenome (GOLD analysis project Ga0307417, IMG submission 202514) | Salt marsh sediment microbial communities from the Plum Island Ecosystem LTER, Massachusetts, United States - WE1602-10 | ecosystem: Environmental > Aquatic > Marine > Intertidal zone...
CCCGATGTCATGCATCGGGGCGGCCATTTCGATCACTTCTGCATCTTCGTTCGGCATGCCCAGCTGTTCGGCAATGATGCGTGAATATTTTGCCATGCGAATAATATGATTGCCGGTTTCCTCGTCACGGTATTCACCGGCTCGTGCCAGCCGAAGCAGGGTCTCACGTTCACGCAGTCGTATTTCACTGGTAGCCTCGGCAACACGTCGCTCCAGCCACCTCGATCGATCGCTGATAATCTTGTACTGCTGGTGCTGGATCAGCATGTTTCTGCAACGGGCGCGGCACTCGTGGTGATCTACAGGTTTCATCAGGAAGTCGGTGGCGCCAGCTTCCAGTGCCTCGTAGCGCACATTGCGATCTTCGATGGAGGTCACCATGATCACCGGGACATGGCTCGATGCCGGGTTGGCGCGGAACTTGCGAATAAACTCGACCCCATTCATCTCCGGCATCTTGTAGTCAACCAGTATCAGGTCGGTCGGATTGCGAACTGTCCAGGCGAGTGCCTCCACCGGATTGGCGAAATCGTGCAAATCAATGCCCTGTTCGAGGTTACTCACCAGCTGTTTCAGGATCTGTCGGCTCGTCAGCTGGTCATCGATAATCAGAATTCTGCTCATGTCATCGTATCCGCAATCATGCCTGGAGTTTGTGCCCGTTTCCGGCCAGCTCTTGTATTTCCCGCTACAGCAACCAGCACAGTTCACATAACCGGCTGATCAGCAATGAATAAGTGCCGCATCTACCTGCTCAGTCCGGTATCGGCAAGACAGGGAAAATCTGAAGGGATTCAGTGTGCTGGAGATGCCGGCAGGCCTGATGGTGCTGACCGGTGGCGGATGGTGCGTTCAGGTACTGTACCGTGGTCCACCTTGCGGTGCCGGTGGGCGCCTGTAGAATAGCGGCGTAATCAGCGACGGATTTCCCATGGACGAGCACAGCAATACTTCCGGCAAGACACCATCCCTGCTGTCTGTTTTCGGCAGCGTCCTGGCAAGCATGTTCGGTGTGCAGAGTAGTCGACGGCGTGAGCAGGATTTCACCCACGGCAAGCCGTCCCAGTACATCATTATCGGGCTGATCGTTACCCTGGTTTTCGTGCTGACCATCTGGAGCGTGGTACAGCTGGTCATGATCCTCGCTGGCGCCTGATTACAATTTCTGGATCTTCTCCTGTTGTGACCGGAGATTCCGGATCCCGAGAGTGAGTTCGTCAGCGCGTTCACGCTCCTTTGCAACCACTTCTGCTGGTGCCTTGCCGGTAAACCCGGTATTGGACAGTTTCTTCTCGCAGCGCCCCAGTTCATCCTGTTTCTTTTGCAATTCCCGCGCAAGGCGTTCCAGCTCCACCTCCTTGTCGATCAGGCCGGCAAGCGGTATCAGCAGTTTCATGTTACCGATCAGGGCTGTGGATGATTCTGGCGCGGTAGAATCTGCAGACAGCCAGTCAACTGACTCGATACGCCCGACGCTCATCAGGTAATGCAGGTTACGCCTCATGTGGGCGCGATCGGTCTCCGATCCGTCCTGGAACAGCACCGGTAATGATTTGCGCGGATCGATATTCATTCCGCTGCGAATCTTGCGCACACCCACGATGACATTCTGTACCCAGGCGATTTCACTCATAGCCCCGGGATCCACGAGCCCGCTGTCCGGCTCCGGATAGGGTTGACGCATGATGGTGTTAGCCGTTACGCCGGCCAGCGGGGCGATGCGTTGCCAGATTTCCTCGCTGATGAACGGGGTTAACGGATGGATCAGCCGCAATACGCATTCCATCACCCGCACCAGTGTATGACGGGTTCCGCGCAGGGCAGCTGCGGAACTGTCGGTGCCGGTCAGTACCGTCTTGGACAGTTCCAGGTACCAGTCACAATATTCATCCCATACGAAGGTGTAGATCGATTGAGCAGCCAGATCAAAACGGTATCCGGCGATCGCATCGATGACTTCGCGAATGGTTTCCTGCAGTCGGCTGGTGATCCAGCGATCGGCCGCGGACAGCGCCAGTTCGCCATCGTCCTGGCCGCAATCCATTCCCTCGGTATTCATCAGCACGTAGCGGGCCGCGTTCCACAGCTTGTTGCAGAAATTCCGGTACCCCTCGGTGCGCCCGAGGTCGAAGTTGATATCACGACCGGTCGAGGCCAGTGCTGCAAAAGTGAAACGCAGGGCGTCTGTGCCGTAGGCCGGTATGCCGTCGGGGAAATCCTTGCGTGTGATTTTCTCGATCCGGTCCGCCATCTGCGGCTGCATGAGTGCCGAGCGCCGCTTGGCAACCAGTGACTCCAGGTCAATTCCGTCGATCAGGTCGATCGGGTCCAGCACATTGCCCTTGGACTTTGACATCTTGTTGCCATGTGCATCGCGCACCAGTCCGTGGATGTATACCTCCCGGAACGGCACGTCACCCATGAAGCGCAGGCCCATCATGATCATGCGGGCTACCCAGAAGAAGATGATGTCGAAGCCGGTGACCAGGACACTGGTCGGGTACCATGTCCTGAGCGCCTCGGTCTGCTTCGGCCAGCCCAGTGTGCTGAACGGCCACAGGGCGGAGGAGAACCAGGTGTCCAGCACATCTTCGTCCTGGCGCAGGACAACATCCGGCCCCAGTTGGTATTGTTCGCGGACGCCGGCCTCACTGCGTGCGACGTAGACATTGCCGGCAGGATCGTACCAGGCCGGGATGCGGTGGCCCCACCAGATCTGGCGCGAGATGCACCAGTCCTGGATATTGCGCATCCATTCAAAGTAGGTGTTCTTCCAGTTGTCGGGGACGAAACGGATGGTTCCGTTCTCCACGGCTGCAATGGCGGGTCCCGCCAGCGGTCCGATCTTCACGAACCACTGGTCGGTCAGATAGGGCTCCACGACGGCACCGGAGCGGTCCCCGCGCGGAACCATGAGCCGGTGGTCCTCGATCTTCTCCAGCAGGCCCTGTGCCTTCAGGTCTTCGACAATACGTTTGCGCGCCTCGAAACGGTCGAGCCCGCGGTATTCGCTCTGGACCTCGTCGTTGATACGTGCGTCCACGGTGAAGATGTTGATCATCGGCAGGTTGTGGCGCTGCCCGACAGCGTAGTCGTTGAAATCATGCGCCGGGGTGATCTTTACACAGCCAGTGCCGAATTCCGGGTCGACGTATTCGTCTGCAATCACCGGAATCTCGCGCCCGGTCAACGGCAACCGGATGGCCTTTCCGATCAGCGGCTGATAACGCTCGTCATCCGGATGGACCGCGACCGCTGTGTCACCCAGCATGGTTTCCGGGCGCGTGGTGGCAACCACCAGGTGGCCGCCGCCATCGACCAGCGGGTAACGCATATGCCAGAGGTGTCCGGCTTCCTCCCCGGAGATCACCTCGAGATCGGACACCGCGGTATGCAGCACCGGATCCCAGTTCACGAGGCGTTTGCCCCGGTAGATCAGCCCGTCTTCGTACAGGCGCACGAACACTTCCCGTACGGCATCGGAAAGTCCTTCATCCATGGTGAATCGTTCACGCGACCAGTCCAGCGAGGTTCCCATGCGGCGCAGCTGGCGCGTGATGGTGCCGCCGGATTCCCGCTTCCAGTTCCAGATGCGCCGGATGAACTCGTCGCGCCCCAGGTCGTGGCGCGTGACCTCCGCGGCAGCCAGCTGTCGTTCCACCACCATCTGCGTGGCAATGCCCGCGTGATCGGTGCCGGCCTGCCAGAGCGTGTTGTCACCACGCATGCGGTGATAGCGAATCAGGGCATCCATCAGGGTGTCCTGGAATGCGTGTCCCATGTGCAGGCTGCCGGTGACGTTTGGCGGCGGGATCATGATGCAGTAGGGGATGCCTGCGCCGGACGGGGCAAAGTGGCCTTCGCGTTCCCAGGTTTCGTACCAGTGTTGCTCGATCGAGTGCGGGTTGTAGGTCTTGTCCATGTGCGCCCGGGAGAGGGTGTGACGGCCTGTTCGGCCAAAGCCGGAGATTATACCTGATGGGTGCGGATTTTCCTGCGCGGTGGCCTCAGGCCGGGATCCCCCTGTCCTGTATGGCCTTGGCCAGCATCCCCGGCAAGGCATCTTCCAGTTGTTCACGAATCAGCTCAAAGGAGCGTGCATGGTTATGCTCGAGTGCCTTGCTGATGACATCCTCGATGGCGATACCCAGTGCCTGTTCGATCTGCAGGCGGAGTCCCCGGCTCAGCTCGGAGGCGATCTCGTCCAGTTGCTTCCGGAACAGTTCACTGGACAGCAGATCATCGGCTATTTCCGCCGTCGACAGGTTGCTTGGGCTATTGTCCGGTGCGGGCTCGTCATTCGCCCGTAGCATTTCCTGACGGCTGACCAGCCGGGTCAGGATCGGAATTCCGTCGGAGTCCACCGGCAGAGGACTTTTGTGGTCGCTCATAGTCTGTGTGTATTCAGTGTGTAACCGCGTTCCTGGTAGAAACGGTAACGCTCGCGAGCCGCATTGCGGTTCGCCTCGTCACCACCGACCACTTCGGCGACCCGGTTGAAACGGCTGAAGAAGGGCGGAACGGTACCGGCCAGGTTAACCAGCACGTCATCCATTCCGTGGGGTGAGTCATCCGCCCCGAGCAGGACCGGTTGTGCACCTGCCGGCTTGTCCCGGGCCACTGCATGGGGCAGAAAACTGCCGGCCCGGAAGGTCCACAGCAGATCGTCGAGCTGCCGCAGTTGTCCCGGAGACGCGGCGTGGATGTAGACCTGGTGTCCCATCCTGTAGGCCTTTTCGGTCAGCCGGCAGGCGAGCAGGGGACACGCTTCCGGTCCTCCTTCCTGCAGGATGTAGAAATCGACCCGGGTCATGGCCGGTTGCAGCGATCCAGCAGGAACTGGGTAAGCAGGGACACCGGCCGACCGGTAGCGCCCTTTTCCTTGCCGCCTTTCCAGGCCACACCGGCGATATCCAGGTGCGCCCAGCGATACTTTCTGGTGAAGCGGGCCAGGAAGCAGGCGGCGGTGATGGTACCTGCCTCGCGCCCGCCGATATTGGCCATGTCGGCAAAATTGCTGTCCAGTTGCGGTTGGTAGTCCTCCCACAACGGCATGTGCCAGGCACGGTCACCGGCGGTAATGCCGGCATCGAGCAGCTCGCCGGCCAGTGTGTCATCATTGCTGAGCAGGCCGGCGGCATGGCTGCCAAGCGCGATAACGCAGGCACCGGTCAGGGTGGCGATATCGATGACCACATCGGGGTTGAAGCGGTCGCTGTAGGTCAGTGCGTCGCACAGGATCAGGCGTCCTTCGGCATCCGTATTCAGGATCTCGATGGTCTGCCCCGACAGGCTGGTGACGATGTCACCGGGTTTGCTGGCACGACCGCCCGGCAGGTTCTCGGTCGCCGGGATCACGCCGACCACGTTCAACGGCAGGTCCATGGCGACGCAGGCCTTGATCGTGCCCAGTACGCTGGCCGCGCCGCACATATCGAACTTCATCTCGTCCATGGCGGCCGCCGGCTTGATGGAGATGCCGCCCGAATCGAACGTCACCCCCTTGCCGACCAGCACCACCGGCTTGTCCCCGGTCTTGCCACCACGGTATTCCAGAGTAATCAGTTTGGCCGGTTCGTCGCTGCCGCGTGCCACGGAAAGCAGGGCGCCCATGCCCAGCCGGGTCATGGCGGCCGTGTCCAGCACGCTGACCTTCAGCCGTTTGTCCGATTTGCCCAGCTCGCGTGCCTGTTCCGCCAGGTAACCCGGTGTGCAGATATTGCCCGGCAGGTTACCCAGCTTGCGTGCCAGTTCCACACCGGCGGCCAGCGCCTCGCCATCGCTCATGGCCCGGTCGGCGGTCTCGGTTTCGGCGGCCGGTACACTGATGGCGAGGCGCCGCGGCGGGTGTTTTTTGTCTGCCTTGCTCTTCAGTTCATCCGGGCTGTACAGGGCGCTGCGGGACAGTTCCACCTGGCTGCGCACCTTGTGGTAGAGGTCGCCGTTTTGCACATCCAGTTCGGCCAGGAAGCTGACCGCATCGCCGGCACCGGATTGTTGCACGGCCTGCATGGCGCAGCTCACGGCCTTGCGGTAGGCCCGGGCATCGAATTCGCCGGGTTTCCCGCAGCCGACCAGCAGGATGCGTTCACATTTTGCCCCGCGCGGGAAGTGGACCAGCAGTGTCTGTCCGGGTTTTCCATCCAGTTCACCGTCCTTCAGCAGCTGCGTCAGCAGGCCGCGCGAGGTCCGGTCCAGGCGGCCGGCCGCCTCGGAAAGCTTGCGGCGTTCAAATACCCCGACGATCACGCAGCCGGTCTTGACGGTTGACGGATTTTCACTCCGGATACTGAATTTCATGCGCCTGTCCTCGTTGAGTCGTCTTTCGATTGCAGACAGCAGGGCTGTGTTATACGGTAGCCGCTGGTTGTTGCGGTATGTCCAGCGGTTCCGACATGAGCATGGAGTGTACTGTAAGCTGCCGGTTTTTTCATCGCGTCGTGCGGGTATCGTTCCATGCTGAAAATCTTTGACCGTTACCTGCTCAGGGAAGTGATCCAGAGCGGGCTGGCGGTTACCGTGGTGCTTTGGCTGGTGCTGTTCAGTGACTGGCTGGTTCGCTACCTGTCCGATGCCGCGGAGGGGGATATCCCCGGCAGCGTGGTGTTCCGGCTGCTGGCCCTGAAGATGGTCTGGTTCCAGACGCTGGTGGTGCCGTTCGCACTGGCACTGGGTGTGATGTTCGGACTGGGCCGCATGTACCGGGACAACGAGATGGTGGTGATGTCGGCCTGCGGGGTGGGGCCCGGACGCATCTACAAGCCGTTGCTGGCCTGCAGTTTGCTGGTGGCACTGGGCCTTGCCGTGCTGTCGTTGTATATCAGCCCGTCGGTGCAGGCGATCAGTAACCAGCTGAAGGCCGACGCACAGCAGCAGGCCAACCTGACCGCGCTGGGTGCCGGGCGTTTCAACGACCTGCAGGGCGGCAAGGTCACCTTTTATGCCCAACGCCTGTCGGCGGACCGCAGGCAGATGGAAAACCTGTTTATCCTGGTGCACGACCGGGAGCGGCCGGAACGCCCGGTCCAACTGCTGACGGCACAGACCGCCACGCGCACCCAGGACCTGGACAGTGGCGACGATTTCCTGATGCTGAAGAACGGCTATCGCTACCTGGGGCAACCCGGTGCGGCGAACTACCAGATCATGCAGTTCGGCGAGTATGGTGTGCGGGTCGACCTGCCGGACGTGTCCCCGCAGGACAAGCGGCGGGAAGCGACGCCGTCCCTCCGGCTTCTGCGTTCCACCGACCTCTGGGATATCGCAGAGCTGCAGTGGCGACTGGTCATGCCGCTGTCGGCGATCGTGCTGGTCGTCCTGGCCGTCCCGTTGTCGAGGAGTGAGCCGCGACAGGGCCGGTATGGCAAGCTGGTGCTGGCCATCCTGCTGTTCCTGATCTACTACAACCTGATCGGCACCGCCCAGTCCTGGGTCGGGCGGGGGATACTGCCGCCGCAAATCGGGTTGTGGTGGGTGCCGCTGCTGCCGCTGTTGCTGGCGGTGCTGCTGTACAGGGGCAGGGCGATTGCCGGTCGCCTGGGGCTGTCGGGGTGAAAATCATCGACCGGTACATCGCCGGCGTAGTCGTGACCGGCACCCTGATCGCGCTGCTGGTACTGGTCGGGATGGAGAGCTTCTTCGCCGTCATCGACCAGATCAGCCGGGTCGGCACGAACGGCTACACCATGACCGACCTGTTCCAGTATGTCCTGTTTACCATGCCCCAGAGTTTCTACGAGCTGTTTCCCATGGCGGCCTTGCTGGGCAGCCTGATGGGGATGGGTACGCTGGCATCCAACGGTGAACTGGTTGCGATGCGTGCCGGCGGGATGTCGATCTGGCGCATCGTTCGTTCCGTGCTGCAGGTTGGCCTGCTCATGCTGATCGTTGCCGTCGCCATTGGCGAATGGGTCGCACCGGCGGCCGAACAATACCGTCAGCACCTGCGCGTCGCGGAGACCGACGAGGGGGTGAGTTTTCTCGGCAGCGAAGGCCTGTGGGTGCGCGACGAGAAACGCTACATCAACGCGCGGCGCATCCTCGACCAGAAAAGCCTTGCGGACCTGACGGTATACGAACTTGACGACAGCGGCCGGCTGAAGGTCACGACCCACGCCACGCACGCGGATTTCAGTGACGGGCAATGGATGTTGTATGGCGTGATGCAGTCCGAATTTTCCCCGGCGGGAGTCACCACGCACCACCTTGCAAAACTGGCGTGGCCGTCGTTGCTGACACCGGACCTGCTCGGTATCGTGATGCTGAAGCCGAAGTTCATGTCGGCCAACGACATCGGGCAACTGGTCGACTACCTCGATGAAAACGGGCTGGATACCCGGCAGTACCGGTTTGCCTTCTGGGGGCGGTTCATGACGCCGGTTTCGACACTGGTGATGCTGTTCATCTCGATCCCGTTTGTGTTCAGCGGCCTGCGTTCGGTCAGTGCCGGGCAGCGGATCTTCATCGGGGTGATGACCGGTTTTGTGTTTTATATCCTCAGCCAGGTCGCTGCGCAGATGGGGAAGGTCTACGATTTGCCGCCGCTGCTGACCATGGTGACCCCGAACCTGCTGTTCCTGCTGTTTGGCATCCGTGCCGTGCGGCGCCTGTAGCCGGTTCTGCTCGTGCCGGGGGCAAACCCTGGAATATCGCTATTGTGGTTTCGGTAACACCACCATGACCGATTCCGAGACGCGGTCATACAGGGTCATCCGGTCGCGGTCGACCAGCATCCAGAAAAAACCGAGACCGCCCGCGGCCAGGGAAGGGATCGCCACCATGAAGCGTAGCAGTGCCTGCCAGAGGCTGATCGGACCGCCGTTGCGGGTCTGTACCCGCAGCCGCCAGGCGCGCATGCCGAGTGTCTGCCCGCCGTGCAGCCAGAACCAGCTGTGAAAGGAGAAGCAGATCAGGAACAGCAGGGTCTGGAAAAAGGGGTTGTGGTAGAGCTGGGCACCATGCGTTGCGATCATTACCAGTGCCGTCGTCACCAGCAGGGCGGACAGCAGCAGCATGCTGTCGTAGACCATCGCCACCAGGCGTCGCAGCAGGCCGGCCGCGGGATACCCGGTAGTGGAGTTGTGTTGCGTCATGGAACATCCCGTGGTCCCGCTACGTATGCGCCGGGGGTTTGCAGGAATTCCGGATGTGGCCGGAAGAATTGGCGCTCCCAGGGGGATGATTCGTCACTGCGTGACTCACCCCTGCCGGGCCAACGCCTGCGGCGTTGTTGTCTCGCCACGCGCTGCGTGGCTCGGCTCGAACCGGGGGTTCTCATCCCCTTGCTTGCGCACAAACACCCAAAAGCCGCTTGCGCGGATTTTGTGCCTATGGCGCTCCCAAGGGGATTCGAACCCCTGTTACCGGCGTGAGAGGCCAGTGTCCTAACCACTAGACGATGGGAGCATGTAGCCCATGGGCTGCAAAGCGGTGGTATTATACGCCCACTCGATTTATCCACAAGCAACAAACGTGAGCGACACAGGCCCGATACCGATCGACAGCGCACCCAACATCATTCCCCGCTCGGCACATTCCGTGTCCCGGTCGAATATCAGCCCCAACGCGCTGAAGGTGTTGTACCGCTTGAAAGATGCCGGCTTCCAGGCCCACCTGGTCGGGGGCGGTGTGCGCGATCTGTTGCTGGGTCGCGAACCCAAGGATTTCGATGTTGCCACCGATGCTCACCCCGAGCAGATCCACCGGCTGTTCCGCAATTGCCGCCTCATCGGCCGCCGTTTCCGGCTGGCGCACGTGATCTTCGGGCGCGAGGTCATCGAGGTTGCCACCTTCCGCGCCTTGCAGGACCCCGGCAGTGACGATGGCAGCCAGCATGTCGACGGGGAAGGCCGGCTGCTGCGTGACAACGTCTACGGCACCATCGAGGGTGACGCGTTGCGCCGCGACTTTACCGTCAATGCGCTGTACTACAACGTCGCCGACTTCTCGATCATCGACTATACCGGCGGCATGCGGGACCTTGAGGCTGGTGTGCTGCGCCTGCTGGGTGATCCGGATACCCGCTACCGGGAGGATCCGGTGCGCATGCTGCGCGCAGTGCGTTTCGCCACCAAGCTGGGATTCCGCCTGGATCGCGCTACCGAGCAGCCGATCCAGACGCTGGCCTCCCTGCTCGGCGATATCCCTCCGGCACGACTGTTCGACGAAATGCTCAAGCTGTTCATGGGCGGCTGTGCACTCTCGAACTTCGAGATGCTGCGCCATTACCACCTGTTCGAACAGCTGTTCCCGCTGACCGAACGTGCACTGGCGCACGAGCAGAACCATTTTCCACACACGCTGATCAGCCGCGGCATGGCCAATACCGATGCGCGCATCGCCGAGGGCAAACCGGTCACGCCGGCCTTCCTGTTTGCCGTATTCCTGTGGCACCCGGTCTGCGAGCGCAGCGCGCAGTTGCAGGCGGAGGGACAGCACCCGGCCATAGCCCAGCAGCACGCCAGTTCACAGATCATCGAGGAACAGGCGCGGGTAATGGCCACCCCGCGGCGCTACTCCATGCCGATGCGCGAGATCTGGATGCTGCAGATGCGGCTGGAACAGAAAGGCGGACGGCGTGCCGCGCGGGTACTGGAACACCCGCGCTTCCGGGCCGCATACGACTTCCTGCTGCTGCGCGGCGAGGCCGGTGAGGTCAGCCAGGAGGTGTGCGACTGGTGGACGGAATTCCAGCAGTCGTCGGGACAGGAAGCACCGGTACCGACCCCGCGGGAAGGCAGGCGGCGTCCGCGCCGGCGCAGTCGTTCCCGGCGCAACAACGGCGGTACGCCGTGACGGTCCGGGCCTATATCGGGATCGGCAGCAACCTGAACGACCCCGTGGCCCAGGTCAGGGAGGCGATCGAGGAGCTGACGCTGTTGCCGGACAGCCTGCTGGTGGCGCGTTCCAGCCTGTATGGCTGCAAGCCGATGGGGCCGCAGGATCAGCCGGATTACGTCAACGCAGTCGTCGGGCTCGATACCCTGCTGTCGCCCGAAGAGCTGCTGCAGGCACTGCAACGGATCGAGGAGAGCCAGGGCCGCGAGCGCACCGGCGAGCGCTGGGGGGCGCGCACGATCGACCTGGACCTGTTGCTGTACGGCCGCCGCGTGATCGATACGCCAGGACTGCAGGTGCCGCACCCGGGGTTGCACGAACGTGACTTTGTTATCATCCCGCTCGCCGAGATCGCCGGCAACCTGAACATCCCGGGGCGGGGATTGTTGACCGCCCTGATCAACCGGGTCGAGACTCACTCACTGAAGAAGCTGATTACCGGTCAATGAGCAAGGATATCCCCGGCTATATCGTCGTCGAGGGGCCAATCGGGGTCGGCAAGACCAGCCTTGCGCGGCGCCTGGCACAAAGCTTCGACACCGACCTGATCCTGGAAGGCGCGGAAGACAATCCGTTCCTCGAACGCTTCTACGAGGATCCACGCAAGGGGGCGTTGGCGGCCCAGCTCTTCTTCCTGTTCCAGCGCGCACGCCAGATCGAGGACATGCGCCAGGCCGACCTGTTCCGGCCGGTGCGGGTCTGTGATTTCCTGATCGAGAAGGACCGGCTGTTCGCCGGGCTCACGCTGGATGCGGAGGAAATGAAACTCTACGAGCAGGTCTACGCACACGTGACGGTCGATGCGCCCGTGCCGGACCTGGTGATCTACCTGCAGGCGTCGGTGGAGGTGCTGCTGAAACGGATTGCCCGCCGTGGTATCCACTACGAACGCAATATCGACGCCGCCTGGCTCGGCCGGCTGTCCGAGGCCTATGCGCGCATGTTCCTCTACTATGACGCGGCGCCGCTGCTGATCGTCAACGCGGCGAACATCAACCTCGTCGACAGTGACCAGGACTACCAGGCCCTGCTGGAACAGATCAGGAGCACCCGCAAGGGCATCCAGTATTTCAACCCCATGTCGGCGGCGATCTGACGGCGGGATTTCCTGTATCGCGTCACCGCCATGAATAACCCGTCAGCCATCCGCCTGGAACACCTGTACGCACTGCGCGCACGCGGCGAGA
>Ga0307417_10000928_pt1 | contig 12022 bp, 13 predicted proteins | sample SalMarWE160210MG_2_FD_202514 | JGI IMG/M metagenome (GOLD analysis project Ga0307417, IMG submission 202514) | Salt marsh sediment microbial communities from the Plum Island Ecosystem LTER, Massachusetts, United States - WE1602-10 | ecosystem: Environmental > Aquatic > Marine > Intertidal zone...
TAGAGATTAAGCGCCACGGCTCCGCCAGGGTCGCCACGGCGCACAGTCCGGCGCCCCCCAGCAGCTGGCGCAGACCCGCCGCGGGCCGGCCTCGCAGCAGCCGGCCGAGTCCGGCCAGCACCAGCCACAGGCCCAGTGTCCCCAGGACCAGGACGCTCAGGCTGACAAGCATGGTAAACTGCCTGCCGGCGGCCGGGCCGGGGAAGTGTAAAGACTGGTGCCATGAAACATTGCTGGGCGACATACCTGCTGTGGCTGACCATCGCAGTGCTGGGCCTGGGCGGCGCACTCACGGGCTGCGGCCAGAAAGGGGACCTGTATCTGCCGGATAGGTCTCACGAGCCGCCGCACGGCCGCTAATCCGGCTCACAGATTATCCCATCGTCAGGGCCGACGCGCCCCCACCGGTACCTGCGCGCCGATATTCGTGGACTCCGCACATGGACCACTTCCACTATCGCAATGGCCGCCTGCTGGCGGAGGACACCGATCTCGCCGCGCTGGCGCAGCGCTGGGGCACGCCCTGCTACGTCTACTCCCGAGCGACCCTGGAGCGCCACTGGCATGCCTTCGACCACGCCCTTAATGGCCAGCCCCATCTGGTGTGCTATGCGGTCAAGGCCAATTCCAGTCTAGCGGTGCTGAATGTGCTGGCGCGTCTCGGCTCGGGCTTCGACATCGTCTCCGCGGGCGAGCTGGACCGGGTGCTGGCGGCAGGGGGCGATTCGGCCAAGGTGGTATTCTCCGGCGTGGGCAAGCGCGAGGACGAGCTACGCAGCGCCCTGGAGGCGGGTATCCATTGCTTCAACGTGGAGTCTGTGGCCGAGCTGGAGCGGTTGAGCGCGGTGGCCGGAGCCATGGGCATCCTGGCGCCGGTGGCCCTGCGCATCAACCCGGACGTGGATGCCCGCACTCATCCGTATGTCGCCACCGGCCTGAGGCAGAACAAGTTTGGCATCGACATCGACCAGGCCCTAGCGGCATACGCTCGCGCCGCCGAGCTGCCCTACCTGCGCGTGGTCGGGCTGGACTGTCACATCGGCTCCCAGCTCACGGACCTGCGGCCTTTCGTCGACGCCCTGGACCGGGTGCTGGCCCTGGCAGATCGGCTGGTCGAGGCGGACCTCGAGCTGGAGCATCTGGATCTGGGCGGCGGACTGGGCATCACCTACCGGGACGAGGCGCCGCCCCTGCCGGCCGCCTACGCCGAAGCGCTGCTGCAGCGGCTGGCGGGGCGGCACCTGAGCCTGCTCATCGAGCCCGGACGCGCCATCGTCGGCAACGCGGGCGTGCTGCTGACCCGGGTCGAGTACCTGAAGCCGGCGGCGGAGAAGTCCTTCGCCATTGTCGATGCCGCCATGAATGACCTGCTGCGCCCGGCGCTGTACCAGGCCTGGCAGGAGATAGTTCCCGTGCTCCCGCGCGATGATGAGTCGCCGTCGCTTTACGACGTGGTAGGCCCGGTGTGCGAGACCGGGGACTTTCTCGGCAAGCAGCGCATGCTAGCATTGCGCCCCGGGGACTTGCTGGCGGTGCGCTCGGCGGGCGCCTACGGCTTCGTCATGGCCTCCAACTACAACACCCGGCCACGCCCGCCGGAGATCATGGTAGACGGCGACCAGGCCTACTTGGTGCGGCCGCGAGAAACCCTAGAGCAACTGCGCGCAGGGGAGGCCCTGCTGCCGCCGACGCGCTGAGCAGCCTGCCCATGGAACGCATCCCAGAGCCCGAGCTAATGGAGGACGAGGCCCAGGCCCTGGCCTACGCCCGGGCGGACTTCGCGGATGCCAACGAGACCTTCATGGCGCTGTTTCGCACCGTGCTGCCCCAGCCGCCGGAGACCGGTCGGGCAGTGGATCTGGGCTGCGGTCCGGCAGACATTACCCTGCGCTTCGCCGAGCGCCATCCGGGCTGGCATGTCGACGGGGTGGACGGCGCCGAGGCCATGCTGCGCCACGGGCGCGAGGCGCTGGCTCGCCTGAGCCTGGGGGATCGGGTGCGGCTGTTGTGTATCCGACTGCCCAGCGGCACGCTGCCAGCCGAGCACTATGATGCCGTGCTGTCGAACTCCCTGCTGCATCACCTGAATGATCCCTTGACATTGTGGGACACCGTGCGCCAGGTGGGCCGAACAGGCACCAGCGTGCTGGTGATGGACCTGGCTCGTCCGGACGGCCCGGACGCGGCCCGGGCCATCGTTCAGACCTATAGCGGCGACGAGCCAGAGGTGCTGCGGCGGGACTTCTACCACTCTCTGCGTGCCGCCTACCGGGTGGAGGAAGTGCGCGGCCAGCTCGACCGCGCCGGCCTCGGCAGCCTACGGGTGCGCATGTGCAGCGACCGTCACCTGGCGGCGTACGGCGCGCTGGACTGAGGGTCTCGCCCGGCAGACTTTCCAAGCTTCGGGCATCCCGCTAAGCTTGGCCGATGCAGCTGAATTTCACCAAGATGCACGGTCTGGGCAACGACTTCGTGGTGCTAGACGCCATCTCCCAGAGCGTCCACCTCAGTCCCGCCCAGGTCCGTCGGATTGCGGACCGCCACTTCGGCGTGGGCTGCGATCAGGTGCTGCTGGTGGAGCCGCCGCGCACGCCAGACACCGATTTCCGTTATCGCATTTACAACGCCGATGGCGGCGAGGTGCAGCAGTGCGGCAACGGCGCGCGCTGCTTCGCCCGCTTCGTGCGGGACCATGGTCTCACCGGTCGGGACGAGATCACGGTGGAGACGGCCGGTGGCGTCATCCGCCTTTGCATCGAAGTCGACGGCCAGGTGACGGTCAATATGGGCGTGCCTGACTTCCGGCCCAGTGCCCTGCCCTTACTCGCACTGGACGAGGCCCGGGAGTATGCACTGGAGGCCACCGGAGATACGGTGCGGATCGGCGCGGTATCAATGGGCAATCCGCATGCCGTGGTGCAGGTGCCGGACGTGATGAGAGCCGAATTAGCACGCCTAGGCCCCGCCATCGCCACCCACCCGAGCTTTCCCGAGGGGGTCAACGCCGGCTTCATGGAGATAGTGGGGCCGGGGCACATCCGGCTGCGGGTGCACGAGCGTGGGGTCGGCGAGACCCTCGCCTGCGGCACCGGCGCCTGCGCCGCCGTTGCGGTGGGACGCGATCGAGGCCGGCTGGCGGAGCAGGTGCGGGTGGATCTCGTGGGCGGCGCGCTGCAGATCCGCTGGGCCGGTCGCGGCAACCCGGTGTGGATGACCGGTCCCGCGGTGAGCGTATTTGAGGGTCGACTGATCCCATGAGCAAGCAAACTCCCGAGCAGGCAGAAGCGGACGACCTGGAAGAGCGGCGCGTCGAAGCCTATCTGGCGGAGCATCCTCGCTACTTCGAGCGCCACCAGAGGCTGCTCGCCGAGCTGTGGCTGCCACACGAATCGGGAGGGGCCGTCAGCCTGGTGGAGCGCCAGATCAGCCTGCTGCGGGAGGAGAACCGAAGCCTGCGACGGCGCCTGGCGAGCCTGACCCGCAATGCTCAAGATAACGAGCGGCTGCAGAGCCGGCTGCAGCGCCTCAGCATAGACCTGATGGGCCGGTGCGAGATCTCGGACGTGCACGAAGCCCTCAAGCGCAGCCTGCACGTGGATTTCCGTGCCGACGCCTTCGCCCTGCGCCTGCTCCTACCTGCGATGGTGCACCCTGAAGTGCCCGCCGGCCTACGTTTCGCCGTGGACGGGACGGAGCGAGCCATGTTTTCCGCGGTGCTGGAGGCGGGTCGCCCCTCCTGCGGGACTGCCGACCGGGAGCAGCTCGCCCCCTTGTTCGGCGACGCGGCGGGGCAGCTGGGCTCGGCGGCCCTGGTGCCCCTGGGACGCGGCCCACGGCGCGGCCTGCTAGCCGTGGGCAGCCGGGATCCCCAGCGCTTCCACGCCCGGGTCGGCACCCTGTTCCTGGACCAGCTTGGTGCCCTGGTGACGGGGGCAGTGAAGCGCTACCTGTGAATCCGGTCACGTGGACAACCAGCTCGAACCGGCCATCGACTGCTTCCTGGAGCATCTGCACACCGAGCGCAGGCTCTCGGCCCACACCTTGGAGAGCTACCGGCGCGATCTGAGTCAGCTTAGCGCCTATGCACGGCGCCAAGGAGTGGCCGACTGGGGCGCGCTGCAGACCGCCCAGGTGCGGGGCTACGTGGCGGAGCGCCATCGCCAGGGGCTGGCGGGACGCAGCCTGGCGCGCGCGCTCTCGGCCTTGCGCACCTTCTACGGCTACCTGCTGCGGGAGGCGGCGGTCAAGCACAATCCGGCCCTGGGCGTCGGCGTGCCGAAGGCGCGCAAACGACTGCCCGCGACCTTGGATGTCGATCAGCTGAATCACCTGCTGGCACTGCCGGGAGACGATCCGCTGGTGCTGCGGGACCAGGCGCTGATGGAGCTGATGTATTCCTCGGGCCTGCGCCTGGCGGAGACAGTGGACCTGGACCTGGAAGGACTGGACCTGGCGGACGGTACCGTGCGGGTCACGGGTAAGGGCGCCAAGACCCGCGTGGTGCCGGTGGGCCGCCAGGCCCGGGAAGCCCTGCGGCGCTGGCTGCAGGTGCGCCTTGCCCTAGCCGGCGCGGGCGAGCACGCGGTATTCGTCAGTCAACACGGCCGCCGCCTGTCGCCCCGCACGGTGCAGCAGCGCCTCGACCTGTGGGCAAAGCGGCGCGGACTGGCCGGGCCACTGCACCCGCACATGCTGCGGCACTCCTTTGCCAGCCACCTGCTGGAATCCAGCGGCGACCTGCGCTCCGTCCAAGAGATGCTGGGCCATGCCGACATCTCCACTACCCAGGTGTATACTCACCTGGATTTCCAGCACTTGGCCAAGGTTTACGATCGAGCCCATCCCCGGGCCCGCAAGAAATCCCGTTCCGAGGAATGACAATGACGCCTGCCATAATCGGGTAGTCCGAGCCATGACAGCCACGACCCACGCGTACACCCTCAGCACCTTCGCGATCGGCCTGCTGCTCGCCGGGCCCGCGGCCCAGGCACAGCAGTGGCAGAACAAGCTGCGGGGCGGCGGCGATGTTCGGGTGGACGTGAGCACCAACCGCGCCACGGTGACCGAGAACGGGGTGACGGTGCCGCTTTGGGACGGAGTGCACCGCCTAGAGGACGGTTCGAGCCTGACGGTGCGCTCCGGGATCGTGGTGCCGAATGAGAGTATCCTGGACGCCCGCCACCCGCCGCCGCCGGAGGAGCAGGCCGTGGCGCCGCCTCCGGGACAGGCGGTCAGCACCCAATACACGACCTGTGTGCGCCTGGTGTACAAGGTCTGTGGCGCCCAGGATCAGTGCCTGGCGCACCCGGGCTGCTCGCCGAGCAAGCAGCTGCTGGCGATGGAGCGCGAGGAGATGAAGCAGAGCCAATACAGCACCTCCATGACCTACACCAGCTGGAAATGCGACGAGGCCCTGCGCGACGAGGCCTTCTTCACTCCCTGCGCCGAGAAATCCGCGCAGTGACGGCGGGCTAATCTGCCGGCGCCGGGGCGATGGTGTACAATCCGCCGCCTGCCGCAATGCGAGGATCCCCGGTTGGAGCAGTTCCGAGGTACCACCATACTTGCCGTGCGACGCAACGACCAAGTCGCCCTGGGGGGCGACGGGCAGGTGTCCATGGGCAACACCATCATGAAGGGCAACGCACGTAAGGTACGCCGGCTGTACCGTGACCAGGTGCTGGCCGGCTTCGCCGGGGCCACCGCAGACGCCTTCACCCTGTTCGAGCGCTTCGAGGCCAAGCTAGAGTCCCATCATGGCAATCTGACCCGCGCCGCGGTGGAGCTGGCCAAAGACTGGCGCACCGATCGCCTGCTGCGGCGGCTGGAGGCTCTGCTGGCGGTGGCCGATGGCAAGGCCTCTCTGATCCTCTCGGGCAACGGGGACGTGATCGAGCCGGAGCACGGACTCATCGCCATCGGCTCTGGAGGGCCCTACGCCCAGGCGGCGGCCCGTGCGCTGTTGGAGCACACCGAGCTGGACGCGCCCGCCATCGTGGAGCAGGCGCTGCACATCGCTGCCGATATCTGCCTCTACACCAATCACAACCTCACCGTAGAACGGTTGTCCGGCGGCTGAGCTCGACCCGCAGGCGGCGACCACCCATGAAGTGGCGGACCCAAGTATGTCTCCCATGACACCCCGCGAGATCGTCCAGGAGCTGGACAAGCACATCATTGGCCAGACCGCGGCCAAGCGCGCGGTGGCCATCGCCCTGCGCAACCGCTGGCGCAGGGCCCAGATCGGCGAGCCCCTACACAGCGAGATCACGCCCAAGAACATACTCATGATCGGACCCACCGGCGTGGGCAAGACCGAGATCGCCCGCCGGTTGGCCAGACTGGCCAATGCTCCGTTCATCAAGGTCGAGGCTACCAAGTTCACGGAGGTGGGCTACGTGGGCCGTGACGTGGACTCCATCATTCGAGACCTGGTAGACGCGGCCATCAAGATGACTCGCGAAGAGGAGATGGGCAAGGTCCGCCACCGCGCCGAGGAGCGCGCCGAGGGTCGGGTGCTCGATGCCCTGCTACCGTCACCGCGGCCCGCCGTGGGCTTCGCCGGAGAGCCGGCCCAGAGCGGCGAGGACGGCGCCACTCGCCAAGTCTTCCGCCGCAAGCTGCGCGACGGCGAGCTGGACGAAAAGGAGATCGACGTCGAGGTGAGCGCCACCCCCATCGGCGTGGAGATCATGGCCCCGCCGGGCATGGAAGAGATGACCAGCCAGCTGCAGGGACTGTTTCAGAACCTCTCCGGCAACCGCACCAAGCACCGCCGCATGCGGGTGCGCGACGCGCTCAAGCTGCTCGGGGACGAGGAGGCCGCCAAGCTGATCAACGAGGACGACCTGAAGCTTCGAGCCCTGCAGATGGTGGAGCAGAACGGTATCGTGTTCCTGGACGAGCTCGACAAGGTGGCCAAACGCTCCGAGACTAGCGGGCCCGACATCTCGCGGGAAGGCGTGCAGCGGGATCTGCTGCCGCTGGTAGAAGGCTGCACGGTCTCTACCAAGTTCGGCATGATTAAGACTGACCACATCCTGTTCATCGCCTCCGGCGCCTTCCACCTGGCCAAGCCCTCGGACCTGATTCCGGAGCTGCAGGGTCGCCTGCCCATCCGGGTCGAGCTCGGCGCCCTGAGCGTCGAGGACTTCGTGCGGATCCTCACCGAGCCCGATGCCTCCCTGACCGAGCAGTATGCCGCCCTCCTGGCCACCGAGGGCCTGGGCGTGGAGTTTACCTCGGACGGCATCTCGCGCATCGCCGAGGTGGCCTGGCAGGTGAACGAAAGGACCGAGAACATTGGCGCCCGGCGCCTGCACACGGTGATGGAGCGCCTGCTGGAAACCCTGTCGTTCGAGGCCACCGATCGCCCCGGCGAGCGGGTCGCCATCGACGCTGCCTACGTGGATCGCTACCTCGCCCAGCTGGTCGAGGACGAGGACCTCAGTCGCTACATCCTGTGACTCCATCCAGCCGACTACAGCGGAGACATCAAGCCATGAGCTTACCCAGACCCACGGACATCAGCCTGCATCGCAAGTCGCGACTCCTGGAGGTGGCCTTCGACGACGGCGAGCGCTACGAGCTGCCCTGCGAGTATCTGCGGGTCTACTCGCCCTCGGCGGAGGTGCAGGGTCACGGACCCGGCCAGGGTGTGCTGCAGGTAGGCAAGGAGAACGTCAACATCGAGTCGGTAGAGCCCGTGGGCAATTATGCGGTGCTGCTGCGTTTCGATGACGGCCACGACACGGGCATCTATTCCTGGGACACCCTCCACAAGCTGGGCAAGCATCGCCAGGAGTACTGGCAGGACTACCTGCAGCGGCTCAAGGACGCCGGCCACAGCCGCAAGGAGCCTGCGGCGAGCTGATGCGCTGCCACGCACGGCGCGGCACTGCGCTGGACGCTCGCGCCGCGTTCTCTTAACCTTGCGCTTTGCCGGGCGGGCTGCAACCTGGGAAGAAGCCATCCGTGAACGATTCGAGCTCCGATCAGCGCACCACCCACTTCGGCTACGAGGAGGTGCCGGTGGCCGAGAAGGCCCGGCGGGTGGCTGGCGTGTTTCATTCGGTGGCGGCGAAGTACGACCTCATGAACGACCTGATGTCGTTCGGCATCCATCGTCTGTGGAAGCGCTTTACCATCGAGCTGAGCGGGGTTCGCCACGGGCAGCGGGTGCTCGATCTGGCGGGCGGCACCGGGGATCTGGCCAGCCGCTTCTCCAGGCTGGTGGGCCCAGAGGGCCAGGTGGTGCTGGCCGACATCAACAGCTCCATGCTGGAGGTGGGGCGCGAGAAGCTCACCGACGCCGGGGTCGTAGGCAACATCGTCCACGTGCAGTGCGATGCCCAGCGCCTGCCCTTCGCCGATGACACCTTCGACTGCATCACCATCGCCTTCGGGCTGCGCAACGTGACCGATGTCCCCGGGGCTCTGGCCGCCATGAACCGGGTCCTCAGGCCCGGGGGACGCCTGCTTGTGCTGGAGTTCTCCCAGCCGCGGGTGGCGGCACTGCGACCCATCTACGACGCCTACTCCCTGTACGTGCTGCCGCTGCTGGGCAAGGCCGTGGTGGGAGATGCCGAGAGCTACCGCTATCTCGCCGAGTCCATCCGGCGCCATCCAGACCAAGAGTCACTCAAGGCGCTCATGGTAGAGGCGGGGTTCAGCCGCTGCCAGTATTTCAACCTCACGGGCGGGGTGGTGGCCCTGCACCGGGGCTACAGGTTGTGAGTGAGCCTCGGGGGGCGACCGTTGACGAGCCAGGGGTCGCCGTGGTTGCGGGGCTGGAGACCATGCTCAACGGCTACCTGCGCCTGGATCCCGTCACTGTTGCGCGTCTCGACGAGCTCTCGGGCAAGGTGGTAGGCATCGAGCTCAAGGGCCTCGGAATGCGCTTCTACGTGCTGCCACAGTCCGGCAGAGTGTGCCTCTACCAGCACTACGCAGGGGATCCGGACACGCTGCTCCAGGGCACTCCACTGGCACTGCTGCGCATGGGCTCTACCCGTGAGCCCAGTCGCGTGCTGTTCGGCGGTGAGGTGAAGATTAGCGGAGACGTGGCCCTGGGGCAGCGCTTCAAGGCCATCCTGGACGACATGGAGGTGGATTGGGAAGAACAGCTCTCACGCTTGACCGGCGACATCGTCGCCCACCAGCTGGGCAGCCTGGTGCGGGGCGCCCTCGGATGGGTGCGACGCGAGCGCCGGGTGCTGGCAGAGGACCTCTCGGAGTATCTACGCGAGGAGGCTCGGCTGCTGCCCACACGGGACGAGGTCGACGAGCTGCTCGACGGCGTGGACACCCTGCGTGCCGACACCGACCGCCTGGAAGCCCGTGTCCGGCGCCTCGAGTCGGCGCTGGCGGGCGATGCTGGCACCGCGGATCCGCCGGCCGAGAGCCCGGAGTGATTCGCCCGTCGCAGGCGCTACGCCTGGCACACATCAACTTCGTGCTCACCCGTCATGGGCTGGCGGAGATCATCCTCGCCACCCATCTGTTCCGGCCGCTGCGCTTTCTCAATTACTTCCTGCCCTCCTACTGGCTGCGCGGAGTGCATGGGCCGCGCGGGGTGCGCATCCGCCGTGCACTCGAGTCCCTGGGACCCATGTTCGTCAAGTTTGGCCAGCTCCTGTCCACGCGGCGCGACCTGCTGCCCGAGGACATCGCAGTGGAGCTGGCAAAGCTGCAGGATCAGGTGCCGCCGTTTCCCGGGGCCCGGGCCCGCACCATCGTCGAGGCCGCCTACGGCCGCCGGCTGGAGGAGGTGTTCGCCAGCTTCGATGAGAAGCCGCTAGCCTCGGCCTCCATCGCCCAGGTCCATGCGGCCACCCTGCACGACGGCCGCCAAGTGGTGGTGAAAGTCCTGCGACCCCACATCGAGCGTATCATCCGCCGGGATATCGGCCTGATGTATGCAATGGCCGGACTGGCCCAGCGCTACTGGCCGGACGGCCGCCGGCTGCGCCCCCGCGAGGTCGTAGCGGAGTACGAGAAGACCATCTTTGACGAGCTCGATCTGCTGCGCGAGGCGGCCAACTGCGCCCAGCTGCGGCGTAACTTCGAAGGGTCGGACATGCTCTACGTCCCCGAGGTGATGTGGAGCTACACCCGGCGTAACGTGCTGGTGATGGAGCGCATCTCGGGGATTCCCATCAGCGACATCGCCGCTCTGAGGGCCCATGGAGTGAATTTGAAGCGGCTCTCGGAGATGGGAGTAGAGATCTTTTACACCCAGGTGTTCCGCGACAACTTCTTCCATGCCGACATGCACCCGGGGAACATCTTTGTCTCCCGCCAGGGCAGCTACATCGCGGTGGATTTCGGCATCATCGGCACGCTCACCACCGAGGATCAGCGCTATCTGGCGGAGAATTTCCTCGCCTTCTTCAACCGCGACTACCATCGGGTGGCGGAGCTGCACGTAGAGTCTGGCTGGGTGCCGGCGGGAACTCGCATCGACGAGCTCGAGTCCGCCATTCGCTGCGTCTGCGAGCCCATATTCGGGCGACCGCTGAAGGAGATCTCCTTCGGTCACTTGCTGGTGCGCCTGTTCCAAACCGCGCGTCGCTTCAATATGGAGGTGCAGCCTCAGCTGGTGCTGCTACAGAAGACGCTGCTCAACATCGAAGGGCTGGGCCGCCAGCTCTATCCGGAGCTGGATCTGTGGACCACGGCCAAGCCCTTCCTGGAGCGCTGGATGGCCGAGCAGGTGGGCGCCAAGGGCTTGCTGCGCGGTCTGCGCCGCCATACTCCGCGCTGGGCCGAGGCACTACCCGAGATGCCCTCTCTGGCCTATGACGTGCTGCGGCGGGCACGAGAGGGTAGGCTGGCGGTGCACATCTCCAGCCCCGAGCTGCAGCTCCTGCGCCGCGAGCTACGGCGCGCCAGCCGGCGCTCCTATGCCGCCACCGTAGGCTCTGCCCTGCTGCTCTCAGCGGCCATCATCAAAGGCCTGGACGGCTACAGCGCGAAGATGTGGGGCGACATGCCCGCGCTGAGCTGGGTGCTGGGAGGGCTGGGCCTGTGGCTGGTATTGCTCGCCTGGCCCGGTGAGCGGGACTGAGCATCCTCAGCCGGGGATAGTCGCGGTCGCTCCGACCGAGGCACGAGTATAGTGGTCAATGGCGGCCTGGGAGCGGGTACAATGGCTATTGGCCTGGTGCTTTGGCAGCCACGGCGACGGGGGACGAGTAGGCGGCCATGCGGCTGATTATCATCAGTGGAATGTCCGGGTCCGGCAAGAGCGTAGCGCTGCATACGCTGGAGGATCTCGGCTTCTATTGCATCGACAATCTGCCGATCGGGCTGCTGGCCGAGTTCGCCAGCCAGCTGACGGACCCAGGCCACCAGGCGCGGGACGATGCCGCCGTAAGCATCGACGCCCGCAGCCAGGTCGACCGCCTGCCGCAGCTGGAGCAGATTCTCGAGCAGGTGCGCGTATCCGGCATCGAAACCGAAGTGCTGTTCCTGGAGGCCGACGACAAGACGCTGATCAAGCGCTATAGCGAGACCCGGCGCCGCCATCCCCTCAGCCGCGACGGTGCGCCCCTGGCGGAGGCCCTGAAACGAGAGCGTCGGCTGCTGGAACCGATCTATGCCTGTGCCGACAGCCGCATCGACACCAGCCAGCTGCGCTTCCAGCAGCTGCGTGAGCTGATACGCTCACGGGTGCTGGACCGCGCCGTGCAGACCCTATCCATCCTGTTCGAGTCTTTCGGCTACAAGCACGGGGTGCCGAACGACGCGGACTTCGTCTTCGATACCCGTTGTCTGCCCAACCCCCATTGGGAGCCGCAGCTGCGATCTCTCACAGGCCTGGACAAGGCGGTGGTCCAGTTTCTGGAGAATGAGCCCTTGGTAACCGAGATGTTCGAGAGCCTACAATCATTCCTGGGCATGTGGATGCCGCGCTTCGAAGCCGACAACCGCAGCTACCTCACCATTGCCATCGGCTGCACCGGCGGCCAGCACCGCTCGGTGTATCTCGCCGATCGCCTGGCCAAGCACTTCAGTCGGC
>Ga0307417_10000929_pt1 | contig 12016 bp, 10 predicted proteins | sample SalMarWE160210MG_2_FD_202514 | JGI IMG/M metagenome (GOLD analysis project Ga0307417, IMG submission 202514) | Salt marsh sediment microbial communities from the Plum Island Ecosystem LTER, Massachusetts, United States - WE1602-10 | ecosystem: Environmental > Aquatic > Marine > Intertidal zone...
GGTGGCCAGCCAACTTATTATTTGATCAATCGGCAAGCGCGAATGGAGTAAACCAAGCCATTGATTTCTCAACCGGTCATATTCAATATGAAGTACGGATCGATCTAAGTGCCAGTGAATTAAACGCCTCTCCCGGAGACGAAATAGGATGGTATATTTTCAGTCTGGATATTGCTGCAAGCACTTTTTATGGAAGTTGGCCTACGGACGTCTCTCCACTGAGCGGCGGCGCCTGGAGCGCGCCATTCAGCTATGGGACGCTGTTATTAGCGACTTCATGCACGCCCGGCATATTGGGCGATGTGAATAATGATGGCCTTGCCAACTCAACTGATGCTCTGATTATTCTGTCATTCGATGCGGGGTTGCCTATACCTCAGCCGATTCTGGATCGCATTAATCTTGGATTTGGCAATGGGAATGGAGATGGATTAACCAATTCTACCGATGCTTTACTAATAATATCATTTGATGTCGGCCTTCCGGTACCATTTCCAATCGGTGATCCGGTGTGCCTATGAAAAACAGTGAAAGAAGAGGAATACGCCGCGGTCAGAGGAAGTGCGGGTGGCGATATATTCTGTTTTGGGTCAAAGAGAAAGGATGAGAGGAAAATCGCAAACTCCCCTTATTGGAGGCCGATAAATTTATATCCGAAACAAATATTGGAACTTCAGAAAAAACTGCCTGGAGATGTGGGAAAAATCATTTCCGAATTGTTGGTACCCCATTGTGGAACCGATGTAAAAAATTGAGAAGGGATTTATTTTATATGTCAGCAAAGGCTCGATCGAAATCTGGTCGTCAAAATTATCGTATTGAATGATAAATCGCAAAAATAGCTCCCGGGTAAATTGGTAATTGATGCGGTTTCGCAAAATATATCCAGAAAATAAGACCTCTTTTGTGTCAGGATGTTCAAGAGTTGAGTAAAGGAGTGAAGGACTGATGATAAACCGGTTTAGAGGCTTAAGGGTGCTCCAGGCTTCCAGGGACAAATAGTTTTTTCCCAGAACAGGGGGGTCCTCCCCGCGGGCAATAGATGTTCCATAAGCTGTTTCGAATCCTCCCCGGATAAATTCATTGAAATTACTTTCGGCAGAAAATTGCCAGCGATGGATGCCGGAAAATAATATGCCGTGGAATCTCTCGGAACTTGCAAGATATGATATACTCACGGAGGTTTGCCCTTTAAATCCCAAATAGATTTCCGGGTTTATCCAGATGTCTTTATGGATGCCGTCGTAATTCCAAATTTTTCCAACATCGATGTTCGGAGAGATTTCTTCAAAGATTTTAGTATTAGGGAAAAATCCTAAGGCGGTCCAAAATATTGCCCTTCTATAATTGGTCTGAGTTACAAATCCATTATCTGCCCGAAATGACGGACTTGCCTGCCAATAGTCCAGATCAAAATCCCATAGTTCAGCATTTCTTTCAATGCTGGCATAAAGGGCATTACCTGAAAATGACTCGCCATCAAATTTTGCACTGTGCTTATTATTGTCAAAACGCATATTATCGATATCCGAAGTCAGAGATGTATCTTTCGGCTCCTTGGTATGGCTAAACAACGCCTGCCATTCAAAATGGTGATTTTTATGAAATCTTATGATTCCATCAGCGCTAATGAGGGATCCGGCGCCCTCATCTTCAAACCTGCGGTCGGTAATCATCCCCCCAATATAGGAATCTTTTCCAAAGGTTCTTTTAACCCGCAGAATATTTGAGATGCTTTGCTTATCAGTACTTAATACTTCGCTTTGTTCTTCGAAAGGCAGGATAATAGGCGAGTTTTCATCCAATGCTGAAATAAACCCAATACTAGTCCGGTTCAGTCTTCCGGTTAATTTAGCGGCAGCAATGGGATTGTTAATGGAGCGTGTATATACAGGATTGAACCAGGTACTATATAAATCGCTTCCTTCCTGGAAGAAGGGACGTTTTTCTGGATAAAACAACGCAAATGTGGTATTGACATCTATCTGTCCGGCATCAGATTCCACCTGGCTGAAGTCAGGATTATAAGTTAATTCAGCTCCCACGCTTGGTGTTATCCCGTAGCGGAGACCTAATGAAGCCTGGGCATCCGGATCTTCATTATTAAATCCCGAGTTGGGATCATCCGCATCATTTAAAGCTCCACTTTGATAGCCCACCAGTGAAGGAAGCAGCTCGAATGAGCTTCCCGATTTCACATTCTGAATATTTGTCAAAGTGCCAAGCTGACAAAGGAAGCAAGGATTATCCCGATCGATGGTTGCCCATGATGAGCGTTGGCGGCTATCCCGTGGACGATTCCGCCAAAAAGTAGCTTTCCAGGTTTGCACGGATTTGTTTGGAAATCGCAGACTACTGAAAGGAACCGCCAACTCCGCTTGGTAACCTTCGGAAGTTATCTTCCCTTCCGATTCAAAAATCAGATCGAATGAAACATCTTCCCCATCCGGCGTCCAGCGAATATCCCCCTGAATTCCCAATGGGTTAACAAATATTTCATAAGCCCACGCCGCATCGCCATATGTATCCAGAATAATACCAATATAATCATCGGAAAAACACTCGTCGCGGTCCCTGAGGGAGGCTCTTACGGTTTGAGGGTCATCGTAGCATTTGAATGCAATATATAGATAATTGTCATCGAAAGTAACCAGCGCTTCAGTTTGCACGGGCGGCTCAATTTGATTGCCGGGCCAGGTTTCGGTAAAGTTGGTAGCAGTGGCAGCGTTAATCCATCCAGAATCATTCAATTCTCCGTCAATCTCAATAGATGAATGGATTCGATTTACCTCAAGCACCGGTTTTACATTCGGTTGAAATTCTTTCCGAGGTGCATTGGTAGATTCATTTTGAGCAAATGCTTGCAAAAAAAGAAGGCTAATAATGCCAACAGAAAAGATTTGGGACATAGAATGCCTCTTCTAATTAATTTCAATTGGTGAGATCAAGATCAAAATAACCTTTTGCCGGAACACTAACTTAAATGAAGTTCAAATAGTTGACGCAGTCTGTATGTTTACGTCGTTTGATGTTTTGGGTTACAAAGAAAATTTTGCTTAATAATTCTAAAAAATGATTGTATTCATATTTTGAATTCTTAGATTAAGGTCAATTTTTTACTAAGTGCCTTTTGGTCATATCATTATTTATTTTAAAGACTTCAAAAAGGCGGAAAAGTAAGCATCAGAAAAAAATTCGATATCAGACGGATATTTTTGCCAGAGAGACATTAATGATAAAAAGAATGTTCTGCTTTATTATTCTATTTGGAGTGTTTTGTCATGCTCAACTTTTCGCGGCAGATAATGATCGATTCAGCCTTGGCATAGGGATTGCGGGCATAGGCAACGAAACCACCCTTGCTGAAAGCCGCTTTGAATACCGCTTCCAAAAGAAGTTTTTTTCAATTATTTCTCCAATGACAGGATTAATGGTTTTCAGTGATGGAAGCAAATATTTATTCGCCGGCTTCAACTTGATTGATTATTTCGGCAAACGATTTATGGTTGCGCCCAATTTTGCGTTTGGTGCATATCAGAATGGTGGGAAGAAAAACCTGGGGGGCGTTATCGAATTTCGTTCAGGAGTAGAAGTCGGATATCAACTTATTGATAAGCTCATGCTGGGTGTGGCATTTCATCATTTATCAAATGCCAGCATTTACGATCACAATCCCGGTACGGAAACCTTATCGCTTATCTTGACAGTCGGTTCTCGTCAACACAATAAGACGAGTCGGAATTGTTTTTAGAGTTTTCACATTTTTAATCTTTGCGATCCTTTGGAAAACAATTTTAAAGAATTGAAAAAGCGGGCTGCTGAAAAGGCGGTCGAATATATTAAGGATGGAATGATCCTGGGATTGGGAACCGGCAGCACGACCCATTTTGCCCTTCAAAAAATCGGGGAATTGCTTAAAAAAGGAGTATTCAAGGGAATAAAAGGAATTCCGAGCTCAATGGAAACAGAGCACTTAGCCCGATCACTGAATATACCTCTTTCAAATCTGCATGATCATCAACAAATTGACCTTACCATTGATGGCGCTGATGAAATTGATCCGGAAATAAATCTTATCAAGGGCGGCGGCGGGGCGCTTCTCAGAGAAAAAATATTGGCGCAGGCAAGCAAGAGAGTTGTCATCATTGCCGATGAATCCAAGCTTTCGCCGCAGTTAGGTACGAAGTGGGCTGTTCCTGTGGAAATCGTTGAATTTGGAATCCAGCCGGCAATACATTATCTGGAATCCATGGGGGCAAAAGTCGTTAAGCGATTTGATAAGGAAGGCAAATTGTTTCGGACAGATGAAGGCAACCTGATTTTGGACTGCGATTTTGGACCGATATTCAACCCAGATGAATTGGTCATAAACCTGAATAGACAGGCGGCGATCGTTGAAAGTGGTTTATTCCTGGGGATCGCTTCTGAAGCTATAGTTGCCTGCAAAGATGAAATTAAATATTTAAAAAGAAATTAATTCATAGCTCGCCTTTTGCATTCGCCTTTCATTTACCTTTCCAAATTAGCTCCTTCACCGAAAAATAGGGTCAGTTTGCCGATTTATTCTGTCATTCTTGCCTGGGGCTTAGTAGGTTATAGCTGTATTGCATCGAGAATTAACAATAAAGAATCGTGAGGATGATATGACGCGCGGCAGAATAAATAGCGGACCGACATTCTGGTTCAGCATCATTCTGATACTTCTTGGAATTTTCCTGCTTTTAGAAAATCTTGATATTTTTTATTTTGACGGTTTGTGGGAGTACTGGCCCCTGATACTGATCGGTATTGGGGTTTACCGGCTTTTCAATTCGGGATTTCGTGACGTTTATGGCAGTTTGATGTTTATCATCTTCGGCGGGCTTTTGCTTTTGCTGAGTCTGGATATTTATGATTTTGGGGAGATATGGCAATTCTGGCCGGTAATTTTAATTTTGATAGGAGCCAGGATTATCTATTATAAGGTGATTCTCGATCCGGAAGACAGAAAGCGGCGCACCACAATCAGCGATGATACCATTGATCACGTCGCAATTTTTGGGGGAAAGGAGAAGCGCGTTACCTCTAATAATTTTAAAGGCGGTAATATTACCGCTATGTTCGGAGGGATCAATCTGTTTCTAGGCAATGCAAAACTATCGCAGGATGAGAACATTTTGGATATTTTAGTGATGTTTGGAGGCGCCGAAATCTATGTTCCGTCAGACTGGACAGTTATAACCAAGGGATTTCCGATTTTTGGGGGCTTCCAGGATGCCAGGAAAAATCCTCCTGAGGAATTCAATGCGAGTAAAGGCGTTTTGGTTATCAAGGGATTGATAATGTTTGGCGGCTTGGAAATTAAAGATGCCTAAAACCTTTTAAAATGTCACATCCACTATTTCAGCGAAAAAACAGTCTGTTCTATTACTTGTTCGTTTGGAGCTTAATTACCGTTTCACATACGGTTATTTTAAATATCGGAATAGGTCTTCGATGGGAATTTGCTCTGTGGGATGGGATTGTATTAAACCTCACCTATGCTTTTTTGGCGTTGAGCTTCTGGTATTCCTGCAAATTCATTTCCCTGGAGAAAAGGAACTTTTTCCCCATCCTCATCAATCACTCCCTCGCATCGGTAGTTTCCTCTTTAATATGGCTTGGGATCGCTTACATTATTCTTGTTAGAATTGCCATCCCCGATCAATTATATCATAAATTTTTTAATAATGCATTTCTTTGGCGACTGCTAATTGGCATTCTTTTTTATTTCATCATGGTATCCTTTTATTACCTGTTGATTTACTACCAGAGTTTTCATGAGAAACTGCTGCGTGAATCCGAACTCAAGGCATTGGTGAAGGAAGCGGAATTAAAGACGCTAAAATTTCAGATAAATCCTCATTTTATTTTTAACAGCTTGAATTCCATTAATTCGCTGATTCTATCGTCCCCCCAAAAAGCCGGTGAAATGACCATTAAGTTGAGTGAGTTTTTACGATCGACTTTGGCAAAAAATGAGGCCCAAACTGGTAAGCTCGAGGATGAAATCCGAACAGCAAAACTATATCTCGATATTGAAGAAGTTCGTTTTGGAGATAAAATTGATTTTATTGAAGAAGTTGATGGAAAATGTCTGAATAAAGCAGTGCCAAGCATGATTCTGCAGCCTTTATTCGAAAATGCTATTAAGCACGGTGTTTATGAAAGCATTGAGATGGTTCAAATCAAATTTACCTGTAGGATCAACAATAATTATTTGAAAATCATGGTTGAAAACAATTTTGATCCCGAAACTGTGAATAGGACTGGGATCGGTGTAGGATTAGATAATATTAGAAACCGGTTGGAGAAAGCCTACAATCAATCCAATCTGTTACATATCGAAAAAGAAAATTCCCATTTTCGGGCAATCATTAATATTCCAATCGAAGAACGATGAAGAAAAAATTGAGCGCCATAATCATCGATGATGAGGCTCCGGCACGGGATATTATCAAGACGTATTTGGATGAATTCCCCGATGTGGAAATCGCCGCCGAGTGCCGGAACGGATTTGAAGGTGTTAAAGCCATTCATGAACTAAACCCAAATATCGTTTTCCTGGATATTCAAATGCCCAAAATTAGCGGATTTGAAATGTTGGAACTACTGGATGTCGAGCCAATTATTATCTTCACTACGGCATTTGATGAATATGCGGTAAAAGCTTTTGAAGTAAATGCAGCAGATTATTTGCTGAAACCTTTTTCCCGGGAGCGATTCAGGGAATCGATTGTTAAAGCGAAGGGTTTGTTAAAGGATAAATCAAAGAAACGAGAGATCACAAATAAGCTTATCCACCATCACGATTCTAATATTCAATATCTGGAAAGGGTTGTAATAAAATCCGGATGGCGGATAAAAATCGTCCCCATCGAATCCGTGTTTTGGTTTGAAGCCCAGGATGATTATGTAATGATACATGCCAATGAAGGCAAGTTCTTAAAACAAAAAACTATGAAATTTTTTGAACGGCACTTGAATCCCCGCGATTTTATTCGAATTCACCGTTCGCATATTGTCCGCATTTCCCATATCAAACAAATTGAGCCATTTTCAAAAATGTCCTACCAGGCAATTCTCAACAATGGGATTTCGATTCCTCTTAGCAAAACGGGCTACCAGAAGATTAAGGACATCATCTGACCGGATGATTGGTTGGCCCATTGGGTTCAATAGAAGTTGGAAGAGATTATTCTACCCCTATCATGAATGATGGGGCGAATCCGTAAAACCGCATCGGGCTCATGAATTCTATCCTCTAAAATGAACATTTCTTATTCTCCTGCTTAAAAGAATTTAACTTTTTATTCTTTTGTGATGAATTCGTTAAATTATTCTCTTAGTTTAATAAATGACTTAAGACCTATATTTATTACGGATTGGAAATAGGATTATGGATACTTCGATTAGTTTTCATTTAATGATACCTAGCTTTAAAAAGCTAACGAAAGTGAAAACAATATTTTTATCCCTGGTCATCATCTCACTTCATATTGCTTGCGCCAATGCGAATGATTCAAGCGCCGTCACAGAAAGCCAGCAATTTAAAGATTACTGGTACCAGGGCAAAGCGGAGATGAATCGCTATGAATTAAGGCAAGCCCGCTATGGCGAAATCCATAAAGGGGATGCAGTTTTGGTTTTTGTTACCGAGGATTTTCTGACCGATAAGCAGGTTAAACTGGAACATGGAAAATCCGAGAATGCAATATCTGTCCTCAAATTAAATACGTCGCGGAAATTCTTTACCGGAATTTATCCCTATTCTATTTTAACATCAACCTTTACCCCGATTGATTTGCAAAAATGGGGAAGGACATTGAAAGTATCCAACTCAAATCAGGAGTGGTGCGGACATACCTATGCGCAAATCAATTTTAGAGATGGAGAATACAAAGGAATTGGTCATTCTTATTTTCAGGATGAGGCGGATCGGGAATTTGTCGTCAAGCCGGAGTTATTGGAAGATGAGGTTTGGACGCTTATTCGATTGGCTCCTCAATCTTTGCCGACCGGTGATATCGAGATGCTTCCCGGATTATTCTTCATCAGGCTGCGCCATATGGATTTTAAAACACAGCAAGCCAATGCTCAATTATCTACAATTAATGACGCTTCGGTTTCGGATAAGCCTGTCAGGGTATATACCATTCAGTACAAAACCATAAGTCGATTATTGAAAATTATGTTTGAAAGCAACTTTCCCTATTCCATTCTGGCATGGGAGGAAACATATAAAAGCGGCTTTGGGGATAACGCTAAGGAATTAACCACAACAGCAAGACGAACCAATACGGTTTACACAGATTATTGGACCAAACACTCAGTAGCAGATTCGACCTATAGAAAAAAGTTAGGGCTTTATATTCAACCGTAGCAACTATAATGGAATTACAGCTTTTAATTTATTTAATTCTTTATTCGATTGCGATTTTAGCTTTGGCTTTTTTCGGGCTGCATAAATATTTCCTACTGTACAAATACTACAAATTTAAGAACTCTCCAGTTAAGGATCCTCCTGAACCCCCGGAATGGCCGGCAGTTACGGTGCAGCTTCCCGTATATAATGAAAGATATGTTGTTAAGCGGCTTATCCGCTCTGTGGTATTGTTTAATTATCCCAGGGAAAAATTGCATATCCAGGTTTTGGATGACTCAACAGACTCGACAAGCGAATTAGCAGGGAAGATAGTTCATTTTCTATCCCGCAAAGGTTACAACATTGAGCATATCCGGAGAGAAAGCCGGCATGGTTTCAAAGCCGGGGCGCTTGATTACGGATTGAAAAAATCCGCTTTGGAGTATGTAGCGATTTTTGACGCCGATTTTGTGCCCAAACCCGATTTCCTCAAAAAAACCATACCTCATTTGATGCAGCCTGGCATTGGGATGGTGCAAACAAGATGGGGGCATACCAACCGCGAATATTCACTATTAACACGGTTGCAGGCAATATTCCTGGATGCCCATTTCTTGATTGAGCATTTTGCTAGAAACCGCTCCGGACGATTTTTCAATTTTAATGGTACGGCGGGAATCTGGCGGCGGCAAGCCATTGTGGATGCTGGCAGCTGGCATCATGATACGCTGACAGAGGATCTCGACTTAAGCTACCGGGCGCAGTTAGCAGGATGGAAGTTTATTTTTCTTCCCGATGTCATTAGTCCAGCGGAGCTTCCGATCGAAATGAATGCATATAAAAATCAGCAGCACCGCTGGGCAAAAGGCTCCGTACAAACCGGGTTGAAGTTAATTCCAACTATCATCAAATCCCGTTTGCCCTTTTTTATTCGTTTCGAGGCAATCATTCATCTTAGCAATAATTTTGCCTACTTATTAATGATAATTCCGGCATTGTTTATCATACCGATCCTGAAGTTTCAATTGGAAATGAACTGGAAATGGCCGATCCTCCTATATCTTGCAGTGTTTTTCTCAGCCACCGCATCAATTCTTGTCTATTATTCAGTGGCTATAAAAGATTCCTTTGGAAAATTGTGGCCTAATGTGCTTTACATCCCCTTCCTGATGTCATTTGGCATTGGCTTATCTATTAATAATGGCAGAGCTGCGCTGGAGGCTCTATTCGGGCATAAGAGCGAGTTTAAGAGAACGCCAAAATTTAAAATTGAAGGGAGGAGTGGGACCTGGAAAAGAAAAATCTACAAATCAGGGAAGGATTATTTTTGTTTTCTTGAATTTCTCTTTGGCATCTATTTTACTTATGGGATGATCTATTTCATCTTTGAAGGATTATACCTTTCCATTCCATTTTTTCTTTTATTTCAATTTGGGTTCCTGTATTTATCACTGTCATCTTTTGCAATGCAGAGGTCATAAACTCTAAGCAAGGAATCAATTTGTCATTTGTTCCCCCCACTTCAAACAGCCCTCAAAATCGGTATATCTGGATTATTTCAGGAGTAGCCTTATTGAGTCTTTTTATTATTCTGTCTTTGCTCTCTCCAAAATTCAAATATGAATTACCTTTAACTGATGCACCCGTATTACTCATGACCTCCATTTTGGCAGTTGCGGGAGTCATTTATCTGGTTTTGGCTGCCATAACAAAAAGAGATTTGCATTCAAAGAGATTGGTTGTATGGATTATCATTATTGGCTGTGCGGTTCGCATCGTTACTATTTTTTCCACGCCAATTCTTGAAGATGATTATTTTCGCTATTTATGGGACGGTGCGGTTACCGCGAAAGGCGTTAATCCTTTCACATACGCTCCGAAATCCATCATAGAGCATGATGCATCCGTTCCTGATAAGCTTGAAAGGCTTGCGATAGAATCCGGCAATGTTATTCAGCGAATTAACCATCCCAACATTCGTACTATATATCCAGTAGTAACACAAGCTGCTTTTGCCGCCGCTTATTTGCTCAGTCCGTGGAATTTATCTGGGTGGAGAGTGGTACTGCTGATCGTCGATTTGGTCAATCTAATTTTGCTACTGAGGCTATTAAAATTTCTTAACCTCCCGGGATTTCTCATATTCATTTACTGGTGGAATCCACTGCTTGTGAAAGTAACCTTCAACTCTGGGCATATGGATATTCTGATCATCCCTTTAGTTTTTGGCGCTATCCTATTATTAATGAAAAACAAACATTTGCTGTCATTCGGCATGTTAGCCCTTGGGGTGGGCGTTAAATTGTGGCCTGTACTATTGTTACCGCTATTCCTAAAAAGAGTCTATCCCGATTTTAAAAAAATGATTGCTGGTTTTCTGATATTTGCCTGCATCACTATTTTAGTATTTGTACCTGTCTATACTTCGGGCGTCGATGAGACTTCCGGTTTTGAAACTTACCCAACGAGCTGGGAGAATAACGATGCTTTTTTCGTGCTGCCGGTTTGGATCGGAAAACTTTTGTTACCGATTTTTAAAATCCATCCCGGTTATGCATATTTGGCAGCAAGGATAACTGTTTTTATTATTTTGATTGGTCTAATTGCCTGGTTAATGGTGCGCGGAAGCAGGGATAATTACCGATTTTTAAATCAATGCTTAGTGATTATCGCTGCGGCTTTTTTGATCAGCCCCACCCAATTCCCATGGTATTTTGTGTGGGTGATCCCGTTCTTAACGCTGAATCCCAAAATGTCAATTTTGATTCTGACCGCATTGCTGCCGCTCTATTATTTGAGGTTTTATCTGGAACCACGAGGATTGATAACATATTTCAATTACGGCGTTGTCTGGCTTGAATTTGTCCCGGTATGGATACTTCTGATCCTGGATTGGGTTAAATTACGAAAGAGCCGGACAATTCCGGGAAATCAATATCGGTTGCTCCATGAGGAATAAATCGGAAATTTCGGTCATCATTCCAGCTATCAACGAAGCGCCGTCTATAGGAAAAGTCATTGCTGAAATTCCTGACTGGGTGGATGAAATTATTGTCGTCGATAACGGCTCGACCGATAACACAGCTGAAGTTGCCGATGGGTCGGGCGCGATTGTTCTAGTTGAACCGGTTAAGGGATACGGGGCAGCATGCTTAACTGGTATTTCCAATTTGAGCGATCCGGATATCGTTGTTTTTCTCGATGGGGATTATAGTGATTATCCGGTGGAAATGGCTCGATTGGTTGATCCGATAATTAGAGAAGAAGCCGACATGGTAATTGGCTCCCGGGTACTTGGAAAAGCTGAAAAAGGGGCGCTGACACCTCAGGCACGTTTTGGTAATTGGCTTTCCTGTAAATTAATTCGCCTATTCTGGCAAGTGCGCTATACCGATCTGGGACCTTTTCGCGCTATTCGCTTTTCCAGTCTCAAACAACTGGATATGCGAGATATGAATTATGGGTGGACTGTGGAAATGCAAATTAAAGTAGCGCAAAAAAAAGTGAAGTCGATTGAAGTGCCCGTGAGTTACCGGAAAAGAATCGGCAAATCGAAAGTATCCGGTACGGTTCGGGGAGTGATTCTCGCCGGCACAAAAATTCTCTATACAATTTTTGCTGCAGTAATCAGTG
>Ga0307417_10000930_pt1 | contig 12011 bp, 8 predicted proteins | sample SalMarWE160210MG_2_FD_202514 | JGI IMG/M metagenome (GOLD analysis project Ga0307417, IMG submission 202514) | Salt marsh sediment microbial communities from the Plum Island Ecosystem LTER, Massachusetts, United States - WE1602-10 | ecosystem: Environmental > Aquatic > Marine > Intertidal zone >...
CCACAGCGGATTCAATCCTTATGGGACGGGCAGCTTTTCTTCTTTCCGCTGCATACGAAAGAGATAATCAGCCGGAGAAAGCAATTCTGGAATTAAAAAAGCTTGATGAACCCGGACGAAATTTCCCGGAAACAATAATGGCAGAATCCTGGCTTAGGATCGCTTTACTCCATCTGAAACAAGATAAGATTAAATTAGCAAAATCCTATTTTGCTAAAGTTGCTGAAAGCAAAAGCAATCAATTTATAAACCGGGAAGCAGTATTGGCGTTGGCATGGATAGCGGCAGAACAAAATGAATGGACCATCTGCGATTCACTGTTGTCGGAGTTGGCATCCGATGGATATTCTGAAACAAATGATGATCGGATAACCGTTTTGAAAGCACGCCAGGCCATTGCCAAAAATGACCCCCAGGCTGCAATAGAAATGCTTGCCTACACTCAAAGCCAGGCAGGACTTTATTACCTGGCTAAAGCTCATGAAAAAGCTGAAAACAGGATAATGGCAGTGAGTGTTTATAAAAAGCTGCAAGATGTTTACTATGACTCGCCGGTAGCCAAACATGCACTATTCCAGGCGGCCGAAGTTTTTATGAGAGCCGGGGATTGGCTGGCAGCACGTTCCGAATTGAGAAGATTATTGAATAGCGGATTGGGGAATTCCGATGCCATCCATTATCGGTTGGGATGGGTTAATATAAATCTAAACCAATTGGATCAGGCATTCGAAGAATTTCAAACGCCGCATGCTCCGGAGAATGCCAGCTATTTCAAATATATGCAGGCTGAATGTATGCGCAGACAAGGCGCAGTGGATTCTGTGAAACTGGATAAATCAATTCTGATGTTCCACAATATCGCATCAGTCGAGCTTCAATCTCCCCTGGCGCCTCTGGCAAAATTAAAGGCAGCCCTTACTGAAATGGAAAAAGGTGATACCTCCGGTGCACTGATCAGTTTGAGGCAATTTTTGAGCCTTTATCCAAAGGATGAAATGACGCCAGCCGTTTACTTTCTATTAGGAGCTAACGAGACTCCCACAGCAGGCCAACGCTATTTTGACAAAATCATTCAACAGAGCCAGAAAAGCAAGTTTTTTGATGTATCGTATTTTGCTTTGCAGAATCATGATTTTAGCAGAGGCGATTATCAGAAGGTGATTACTCGTAATGCTTCGATGCCACAGCAGACTGAATCTGGTCAACTAAGCTACTGGCAAAGAGCAACCCACCTTCTGATGGGTGAATCTGCCTATTTTTTGAAGCATTATAAACAGGCAATGGCGGAATATCAATTAGCCGGGGATGCTAAAACAGACGATTTAACAGAAAAAGCCTTGATCGGGGAAGCCTGGTGCAAGCTGCAGTTACATGGAACGGATTCAGCTTTTGTTGCCTTTGAACGACTACGAGATGAAGTAAAAGGTTACAATAAAATACTGGCTAATTATGGATATGCTACCGTGCTGTTTCTCAACCAAAATTATATGGAAGCCTTAAAAACATATCCAATAGCGATCCAAACCCAGGATTATCCTGAGTTGACACCGCTTGTTGTAAATTCATTGTTTAGACGAGGTCAATGTTTTTATCGGCTCGAATCTTACATGCAAGCCATCGAAACCTGGGATGAGTTATCCAGGAATTATCCCAATTCCAAACGTTCTGTGGAATCCCTGTTTAATATTGCGGATGTTTATTTCAGAGCCAATCATTTTTCTGAAGCGGATTCGGTTTATCTGATTATTATTGACAACTATCCGGATGATCCTGTTGCAGCAGAAAGTGCATTGAAATTGGCACAATCTGCTTACAATGCCTCTAATTATGAAGAAGCTGTAACGCGTTATAAATCGTTCATAGAAAGTTACCCGGATCATGAAAAAAATAAAGAAGCGCTGGAAGGTATTCAATTAGGTTACTATCAATTGGGGCAGGTCGATCAAGCCTCCGAAATATTGCAAAAGGTAGTTGAACAAACCTCAAATGCAGATCTGGCAATTGATGCGCGGTATCGGATTGCTACCAATTATTATCAGGAAAAGGATTATCAGGAAGCCATCGAGGCATTTAAAGAAATTTTAACCCTTTATCCGAACTCCACTTATGCGGTGGATGCGCAGTTTGCGCTTTCCAAATGCTATTTGGCTTTGGAAAATTATCAATCAGCTCTGGATGAATTTCTACGATTTGTTCAATACTTCCCGGAGAGCTCGCAGGTACCGGAAGCATATTTCCGGCTTGGCGTGGGATATTATCAAATGGAGAGCTATTTGTCCGCAATAGATTACTTTGATAAGGTAATTCAGGATTATTCCAATTCAGAATACTATGGACCGGCGCTAAAGAATTCAGCCTGGTGCTACGATCAACTGCAGGAAAAACAAAAAGCGATTCAATCCTTCTCAGCCTATCTGGCAGCGTATCCTTCGGCTGAGGATGCTCAGACGATTCAATTGCAAATCGGCAGGCTCCTGCTGGAAACCGGAAATACGCAGGATGCGATTACTAAGCTGTCAGCTTTGGAGAGGGTAGACGATCTCGCAATATCTCTTGAGGCGAGCTACCGGTTGGGTATGCATTATCTATCAAATGATAAAGTCACTAAAGCGGAACAATCGTTTAAAACAGCGACGAATTCCGGAGGTAAAGATAATTATTACCGTCTAAGCGCTTTGGCTCAGTTGGCGGCACTATATGAAAATCAGAATGAACAACAAAAAGCCATTTCCACTTATGAACTATTGGCAAATAGCACAAATGAAGAGCGTTGGACTGCAGCGGCAAAAGAAAGGATCGACATGCTCAGATTCCAGGTTCAAAATACTCAATAAGGAAATTGAAATAGCAATTAATGATCAATATTCATGTTTTTAAAAACAGGAGTCTAATATGGACATCAATATAGTTGATACACTGCGATCCAGTTTTACCATGATCATCCTCGTGGGGTGTTCGATAGTCGCTTTGACATATATCTTCGAACGCTGGTTGTTTTATAAAAATACAGCGGTAGATGCCGATCGGTTTTTTATAAAGCTAAAAGATGCCTTTCGCAATGAAGGCGTTGAAAAGGCAATATCCGTTTGCAACAGTTCACTTTCTCCTCTGGCAGCAGTAATAAAATCCGGTTTGGAAGAATTCGGAAAGGATGCCAAGTCGGTTGAGGATATGATGGATGCAATGGCAATCGATCAGAAAACCAAACTGGAGAAAAATCTGAGCATTCTCGGTACACTTGGAAATATTGCCCCCTTGATTGGTTTGTTTGGGACGGTCGTGGGAATTATCAGAGCTTTTCATTCTTTAGCAGTTGCCGGATCGGCAGGGCCTTCGGTTATTTCCGCCGGTATTGCGGAAGCGCTGATCACCACCGCGAGCGGATTGGTTGTGGCTGTTCCAGCCGTAATTTTTTATAACTATTTTTTGCGCCGGGTCGGCACGGTCATGAACGAAATTGAATCGATAAGCAAGAGGGTTATGGTGCTTTTGGGATTAACCACCGATTCGATTCAACAAGCTAAATCAAACGCCTAAAAAGGCTCTAAGCCCAAGGTTCTAAGATGAAACGAAAGTCCTATATAAAAGAGAGCAAAGCCTTAACGGAGATTAATCTGACTTCGCTGGTGGATGTATGTTTGACGCTGGTTATAATCTTTATGGTTTCTTATCCGCTAATTATGCAATCCGGAATCATGGTATCTACGCCCTCATTGCAAAAAGCAAAAACCCAGTTAGAAGAAACGGAGCTGAAAGCGGAGATCATGCTTAAAGAAGATTATTCTATCCAGCTCAATGGCAAAAAGATTGAACCGGATTATTTAGCTGACTCCCTTAAAACACTAATGGCTGCCAGTACCAATAAAATGGTTGTTATTAGCGCAGAGGAGAATGTTCTTCATGACCATGTGGTGGCAATTTTGGATGAAGCCAAGCAGTGCGGTGCCGAACAGCTTTCAATTGTAAAAAGAAAAAAGTAGGAATCAGGAGATAATATGCTTTCACCTGTAAGCAAAATTGATATAACACCGCTGGTTGGAGTGGCGCTGATTCTGGTAATTATCTTTATGGTTACGTCGCCTCTAATGATGACGCCTGTGGACCTTGATATAAATCTGCCTAAAGCCAAAACTATAGAGGCAAAATCCGAAACAAATATTACCATTTCAATTTCGCAAAACAATATCCTGGCGCTAAATGAGGACGAAGTGCCGTTGCAGGGTCTTGAAAACGAGCTAACTAAATTGCTAAAGCAGCATCCCGATCGTTTGGTCGTTATTCGGGCCGATAAAAATTTACATCACCGGAAAGTGCTCGATATTTTGTCGATTGCCAAACATGCTGGTGCAAAACGATTAGCCATCGCAACGCTTCAGCGAAATAGAGGCAAAATTTGATTAATGGATCAAAACCATTATTATTTAATGAAAGTGACTATTGACCATTATGTCTACAAACACTAAAAGATCTTATCAAAATAATGCGCTTAAAGTATTTATTTTACGCTACTGGTATCAGTTGATTGCGGAAGCCCGATATCGTATCTCCGGCAGTTTGTCTTTCTCTATCATTATTCATATAATATTCTTTTTGGGATATTTTTCGCTCTCAGCGCTGGATCAACCGGTTGAGCCGCCCATACGGGAGATCAGTTTTATCGATTTGACTGAGGTAGAGAAAAAACCGGAAGAGGTCATCAAAAAGAAGGAGCCCCAATCTCCTCCCAAACTCAGAATTGCTAAAACAAAACCTCAGGAACAACCGAACATTGTAAAATCAGCATCCGCCGCCCCCTTAGCTCTTGGAAATGATAAAATCTTTTTGGATAGTCCTCGTAAACAGGCCCCTATTAGTATGGAACAATTTGAACCGGCTGCTGATAATGTAAATCAAATCAATGAGGTTTTAAGCGTTTCGGAGGCAATTGGTGTAAAAAAGGATGACAGGATTTCAAAACCTCAGGCACTCGATTTGGGAAACAATAGCGAGGTGCTAATCGCATCGGCATCTCAAACACAGGGCGCAGTGGCATTTGACCCGTCTGCAAAGCCTCAAATCAATCTTGCGCAAGGCAGAGTTGCTTCCGAATCGGTGAAAGCTGTAACAGGCAATTATAATGCCCCCCCTCCTCAACCTAAAGAAAAAGAATCCTTATTGAAACCAAGAGAAACTCAGACAGTTATTACGGGCGTTCTGGCAAACCGGGAAATTCTTAAAAAGGTTGTTCCCCCATTCCCCAGGTGGGCAAAAATCCAGGGCGTGGGTGCAACTATTTCATTGCGGTTTACTGTCATGGAAAATGGCTCAGTTAAAGAAAACGTAATTATTGAAAGAACCAGCGGTTCGCTGCAATGGGATCAGATGGTTATTGCAGCCTTGAAAAACTGGCAATTTGTTGCATTGCCCCACAAAGGTGTCCGTGAAGATCAAACAGGGGTGATTACTTTTAAATTTGAAATTTAATTTATGCCAATTGATAAAATCTATATCTCCATTGTGAGGCAATTATGAACTATTACAATATATTTTTTGTTGTTTTAATATTAATCTCAAATGGTTTTGCACAGAACTCATCAGGATCGGAAGTAGGGAAAAAATCACTTGATGATGTGGTCGTCAAAGAAACTTATGAAGCCGGGGCGGAAGAGGAGAAGCTGCCCGTTGTTCTTAAATCGGATTTCACTAATTTAGTCGAAATCCGCGAGCGTATTCATTGGTCTTCAGTACCATGGACTTTTAAAGACCTAAATCCGGCTGTCGCATTATTTGAATGTAAAACGTCGGTGCCTGAATTGGTCGGAATTATTCCTGAACCGCCAAAAGTATTTCATGTGGACTTTAAGGATCTGGCTAACTGGAAACTCGAGATTTTTGCAAGTGACGGAAGCAAATTCCGCAGCCTTAGTGGAGAGGGCGATCCACCAAAAAGTATCTCATGGAATGGCAGGGGAGATTCCGGTAATCCGTTAATTCCTGGCGAAAAATATGCCTACTCATTCACGGCGATTGATAAGGCCGGAAATCGGCGTACCTTTCCGGGGGAGGCATTTTCAGTGCCAGCGCTTTATCTTTCCTCGGATCAGGGAGTTTGGATCGGTATTTCTGATGATATGCTTTTTTCTCCAAATGGCTATGGATTATCCAGAATGGCTGAGAATTATTCAGATGAATTGGCAAATCTTATTTATTACTATGCGGATGAAGGGAAAATAAAGATTCAGAGCCATCATCCCGATATGGAGAAATTCCTGGAGCTCCTGGCGAAAAAATTAAAAATGGAGGTCGCCAATTTTGAGCAAGTGAATAGTAGCGATCCGCAGGGAGATTGTTTTTCGGTGTGGGTAAATTGATTGAATTAATTAATTCCGTATTTCTTCAATTTGGACATAAAGGTGCTTCGATGAATTCCCAGTTTCTCGGCAGTTCTCAGCTTGTTGAAATGATTGTCTCTTAACGCTTTTAGAATTATCTTCTTCTCAAAATTATCCACAATTTCTGCCAGATCACTATCAGCATCTATATTGATTTCCTCCTCAGTTTCCGTTTGGGATAGGAATATCGGAAAATCCTTTACCGTGAGAACACCTGTCTTGTTAAGGACGATGGCACGCTCCATTAAGTTTTCCAATTCCCGAATGTTTCCAAACCACTCATAGGATTGAAGGTATTTCATTGCTTCATCATCTACCGCATCGATATTCTTTTTAAAATCAGCATTGAATTTATCCAAAAAATGGGTAACCAAAAGCGGTATATCATCCTTCCGCTCTCTTAAAGGCGGCACATCAATGGGGATGACATTCAGTCTGAAGTAAAGGTCCTGACGGAAATGTCCATTTTTCATCGCTTCTTCCAAATTGCGATTGGTGGCGGCGATCACTCTGACATCAACTTTTTTAGTCTCGTTGCCACCCACTCTCTCGAATTCTCCCTCCGCGAGAACACGCAATAATTTTAGCTGCATATTTGGGGATATATCTCCGATCTCATCTAGGAAGATTGTCCCCCCGTGTGCCATTTCGAATCTCCCGACTTTATCCCTTATGGCGCCGGTAAAACTGCCTTTCATATGACCAAATAATTCACTTTCCAGGAGGTTCTCAGCTAAAACCGCGCAATTAACTTTAACGAATGGCTTATCAATACGCTCGGAGTTAAAATGAGTCGCATTGGCAATCAATTCTTTACCGGTTCCGCTTTCGCCCCTGATTAACACTGTGGAATTGGTCGTGGCAATATCGCGGATCAGATCGAACAATTCCTGCATCTTCTTGTTTTTGCCAATAATATTTTCAAAGTTGTATTTTTTTGCCAGTTTCTCTTTAAGATATCTGTTCTCCTTGATCAGCGTTTTTAATTGTGCGATCGTTTCTACTTTGGCGACTATTTCATCAAGCCGCAGCGGTTTTAATATATAATCTTTGGCTCCCTTTTTCATCGCCTCGACAGCGGTTTCAATTGTACCGTGAGCGGTGATCATAATAATTGCCATATCAGGATATTTTTTTCTTACCGTCTCAAGGAGAGCCATTCCATCCATTTCCGGCATGAATATATCCGAGACCATGATGTCCATATCGGATGTTCGTAAATTATTAAGAGCTTCGATGCCGTTTTTGGCGGTATAAGTCTCATACCCGTTTTTTTGGAATAATTCTTCCATCAATTCGAGGGCGTCAACTTCGTCATCAACGATTAGTATCCTCGTTTTCAAATTTAGACTCTCCTTTATGCTTTAATCTTGCTGTGTTTTTTCGAATTATTTTTGCTCATTTCAATGACTTCAATGATTGGTAGCTGAAATAGGAGAGCAGAGCTATTATCATCTAAAAAGTCCTGACTAAGCTTTATCCCATAGTTGGCAAAAATTGTGTGCATGATAGCTAATCCTAAACTGGATTGATTGTCCTGCAGGGATAATAAGGTGAATGGTTCCAGAATATTGTCGAGCGCAATTGGCTGGCTAAATTCGAGTCGCATTCTGAACACTGGTTTTGCAGTAAAGGATTTTGTCACGCTGCAAAAAATCTCTACCTTCAAAGGTAGTGCAGCAATTTCATTTATGGATGTAAAAAGATACATGAAAGCATCTCCAAACTGGACTTTGGAGGCTTCTACATTAACGTCAATCTCATGTCCCTTCGAATGAAAGTGAAGCTTTGATTGCGGATTCCTGTCTAAATATTCCCGGATGAAATCTTCAAAAAAATCGATAAAGGAAAAAGTCTCGGGAATGGTATCATCGCGGTTAATATTAAATTTCTCCAACAGTTTGATAATATCTGAAATCCGATCCACCTGGCGATTGATGGTAGAAAATGTCTTTTGATATTTTTGATCATCGATTTCGTTTCTAAGCAATTGCATTCTTCCATAAAGGATGTTGATTGGATTCCGAATTTCATGGGCGAGCGCATTTGCTAGGTTGGTCAGGGTGACAAATTTTTCCTTCCGCAAAATTCGATTAAACAGTTCATTTTGCAAAGAAGTGATTTCCATTGTAATGATGATACCCTCAATACGATCTTGTTGATTGTAGAGAAAGTCAGCGCTTAAATTGACTTCGTGTTTCTCCTCATTTTCGGTGAGCAAATTTATCCGGTATCCGCCAAGTTTTTTGCCAACCATTAGCTGCTGATAAATATGATTTAATACCTTGTAACCGTCTTCAATGTGAAATTGCAAATTGTGATTTAATAAAAGGTCTTTATCTGAATTGAGGAGCTTTTGAGCTGCCGAATTACAGTATTGAATATCAAAATCCAGGTTAACAACAAAAACAGCCTCGCCGGTGCTGTTCAGTAGATTTTCAAAGAATTGACGTGTGGCAATATTTTCTTCGTGCAGCCGCTGGTTATCTTCTCTCAATTTCAATATTTTATTAGCCTGCTGAAGGGCCGCATCAAATTGCTCTACTGAGAATGGCTTTAGCAGATAAGTATCCACTCCCTGGTTGATAGCTTCAACTGCATTGTCCAATGCTGCATTTCCGGTAATGATAATGCAATATAATTGAGGGAATCGTGATTTTAGGTCTTGGTAAATAAGAAATCCATTACCGTCAGGAAGCATAATATCAAGAATAGCAAGATCAAAGGTCTGCTGCTGCATCAAGTTATTTGCCCCATCCCTGGAATGAGCAGAAAAGACTTTATAACCCGCGCTGGATAATCTTTTTTCCAAATCCGCACAAATTTCCTTATCGTCATCAACCAGGAGAACTTTTCTTGGATTCATCAGTTCTTCCTACTTACGCCTGATAATCTATTTTTTGCATAATATCTTCCCGTTTTGAGATCAACCTATTCAGTCGTCTCAATACGGCTTCCTTGCCTATAATTTCCATCATTTCGAATAAACCCGGACTGGCGGTTTTGCCGGTTAAAGCTAATCTAACCGGATGAATAATTTTTGCTGCAGAAATATTTCTTTCCTCTGCTATTGCTCGCAAAAGATTTTCAATACTTGTTTGATCGTAATCAGAAAGCGCATCTAACTGCTTTGTAAATTCTGACAGATAAGTCCATATATCGGCATTTTTGAAATATTTATTAATACCTTTGTTGTCATAATCTGCCGGATCCTCATAGAAATATTTCGCGGACTCCACGAAATCTGACAGAACCTTTGCCCTATCCTTCATTAGATGGATTACACTTAGCAAATAATCTGAATCTGGGGTTTTGACTGAATCAAATTTTTTGGTTTTCAGGTAATCCCTGATATAGGGCAGGATTTGTTCATCCGCCAATTCCCGGATGTAATGACTGTTCATCCAGATTAGCTTTGTCTCATCAAAAATGGCTCCCTTTTTCGAAATTCCTCTTAAAGAAAACTTTTCTTCGATTTCTACTAAGGTCATGATCTCGCTGTCATCACCTGGAGACCATCCCAGCAGAGACAGGTAATTTAAAAGTGCCTGTGGCAAATAACCCTTGTCCCGGAATTCGCCCACGGCAGTAGCGCCGTGCCGCTTGCTTAGGCGTTTACTGTCAGGTCCTAAAATCAATGGTACGTGGATGAATTGGGGAATCGCCCAACCAAATGCTTTGTAAAGCAAAATTTGCTTTGGGGTGTTTGGGATATGATCATCGCCGCGGATGACGTGGCTGATCCCCATTTCATGATCATCTGCTACAACGGCTACCTGATAAATCGGGCTGCCGTCTGATCGTTGGATGACGAAATCATCAATTTCTTCATTATTGACAGAAATCTCTTTGTGGACGCCATCTATCCAATTTGTTGAGCCTTCAGGTACTTTGAAGCGAATAGTATATGGCATTCCTTTGTCCAGATTTGTTTTAATTTGATAATCCGAAAGATTCCTGCAAGTGCCATCATATAAGTAGGTGCGTTCTGATTTGACGCCAATCTTTCGTTTTGCTTGCAGTTCATCAGGCGTGCAAAAGCACCGATAAGCATTTTGGGATTCAAGCAATTGTTTAGCAAAATCTTGGTATAAGGAGATTCGATTGCTTTGATAAATAATTTGCTCATCCCAGTGAATTCCTAACCACTGAAGATCGTTTATGATTTGTTCTACTTTTTCACTGTCCGATCGGGAGGTATCAGTATCTTCAATCCGAAGAAGGAATTTCCCACTATGCTTTTTAGCGAATACATAATTGAAAAGCGCCGTGCGGGCACCGCCGACGTGAAGAAAACCCGTAGGGCTGGGTGCAAAACGGGTCCTGAAATCTGTTGACTTCATGATATCATGCGTCATCATTTGCTCATTAATTATAATATAATATTCGATTGATTAATAAGTGTCTTAATTTTCGACAGTAGGAGAAAAATCTATAAATAGAAAATAAAAAATCAAGGGCAAAATCAAAATTCCAACGTTCTCCATCAATGAAATTCAACTGCCCGGACGCTCAAGCGTCCGCTATATGGGAATTTTTGACCGCATCTCCTCCTGCGGGAATCTCTCCTACGGCTTGTAACGCTGTATCCTTTCAACTAATGAATTTAGTCTATAAATGCGAATAACTTAGGTGTGAAATAAGATTGATAGCTTTAGGTGATAGAATGGATTGAAAACGGCATCGTTGGAAAATGTCCACAATTATTCAACTTCTCTTAATTTCTCGCGAAGAAATTTGAGCACATCAGGCAGTTTGTCCACATTTTTTGCGCCTGCTGTCGCCAGATGCGCCCTGCCGCCTCCCCCGCCGCCGGCGATTTGAGCTGCTTCTCTGATCAGGTCTCCGGCTTTTAAGCCCCTATTCTTAATGAGGTCATCTGTTACTGCGCACACAAAATTCATGCGATCTTCCCCGGCAACAAGGTTGATAAAAAATCCAACTGTTTTTTTGCTGCTGCTGCGGATTTTATCTCCTAACTGCTTAAGCAGATCGATTTCGATATTTTGAAATTCCTGAATGACGAGATCTACTGAACCAATTTTTTCGGCATTCTTAAGGAGAGAATCCGTCTCATCTAAAAGCTGCCCAGATTTAAGTTTCTGTAGCTCTTTTTGCAGATTTTTATTTTGCTCTATTAATGATATAACATGGTCAGGAATTTCGCTAAGTTGGGTGCTGAGCAAGTGCTCTAGAGTTTGGATAGTATCCCGGGAATTTTGGACGAACTCAACCGCCTTCGGTCCGGTTAGCGCATCAATACGGCGAATACCGCTTGCAACACTGGTTTCTTGGGTAATAATAAATAATCCGATTTGCCCGGTAGATTTTACATGGGTTCCACCGCATAATTCACGGCTGAATTTGTCAATAGTTATCATGCGTACACGGTCGCCGTATTTTTCCCCGAAAAGCGCCATGGCGCCCATTTCCTTTGCTGATTTAAAATCAGTGTATTGGATATCCAGCGGAATGTCTTCCTGAATTTTTTCGTTTACCAGCCGTTCAATCTTCTGAATTTCATTTGGCTTTGGCTTTTTGAAGTGAGTGAAGTCGAATCGTAAATAATCAGGAGCAACCAGAGAGCCTGCCTGCTTAACATGCTCGCCCAATACCTTTCTCAATGCGGCTTGCAGTAAA
>Ga0307417_10000932_pt1 | contig 12008 bp, 7 predicted proteins | sample SalMarWE160210MG_2_FD_202514 | JGI IMG/M metagenome (GOLD analysis project Ga0307417, IMG submission 202514) | Salt marsh sediment microbial communities from the Plum Island Ecosystem LTER, Massachusetts, United States - WE1602-10 | ecosystem: Environmental > Aquatic > Marine > Intertidal zone >...
CCTCGTACACCGCTGACGCCTCGGCCTCGATCTGCATTTTGCGGATACGATGATGCGCCAAGCCGGTTCCGGACGGGATGAGACGGCCGACGATGACGTTCTCCTTGAGGCCGCGCAGATCGTCCTTCTTGGTCATGATCGCCGCCTCGGTCAGGACACGGGTCGTTTCCTGGAAGGACGCGGCGGAGATGAAGGAGTCGGTCGACAACGAAGCCTTGGTGATGCCGAGCAGGATGTTGTCGTGCGTCGCCGGCTGCTTCCCGTCGGCGATCATGCGGTCGTTCTCCTGCAACAACTCGGAACGCTCGACCTGCTCACCCGGGATGAAAGTCGTATCGCCGGCATCGACCACGTTGACGCGGCGCAGCATCTGGCGCACCACGACCTCGATGTGCTTGTCGTTGATCTTCACACCCTGCAGACGATATACATCCTGAACCTCGTTGATGATGTAACGGGCGAGCGCTTCGATACCCTGCAGACGCAGAATGTCGTGCGGATCGACCGGACCATCGACGATCATCTCGCCCTTCTGCACCAGCTGGCCGTCGTGCACGGTGACGTGCTTCTCCTTTGGGATCAGGTATTCATTGGACACACCGTCCATATCGGTGATGACCAAACGCTGCTTGCCCTTGGTGTCCTTGCCGAAAGTGATCGTGCCGGTGACGGCCGCCAGAACGCCGGCGTCCTTGGGTGAACGCGCCTCGAACAGTTCGGCCACACGCGGCAAACCCCCGGTGATATCGCGGGTCTTCGAAGTTTCCTGCGGAATACGTGCGATGACGTCGCCGACATTGACCTCCTGGCCGTCCTTGACGGTAATCAGGGAACCGACCTGGAATGCGATGTTCACGGCATGGTCGGTACCGGCCGCCTTGACATCCTCTCCGTCAGCGCTGATGAAGCGGACCTGTGGCCGGGCGCCCTTGATAGTGCTGGAGCCACGGCGCTTGCCGTCGATGACGATCAAGGTCGACAGGCCGGTCACCTCATCGATCTGCTTGGCGACGGTGGCACCCTCCTCCACGTTTTCGAACTTCACGCGACCAGCGTATTCGGTGATGATCGGCCGGGTGTGCGGATCCCAGGTCGCCAAGGCGATGCCCGGCTTGATCTGGTCGCCGTCCTTGACCACCAAGGTGGCGCCATACGGCACTTTGTGGCGCTCGCGCTCGCGGTTGTTGTCGTCGACGATGATCACCTCGCCGGTGCGGGAGATGACCACCTGTTCGCCCTTGACGTTGGTGACATAGCGCATGGCCGGGGCGAAACGCGCAGTACCGGCCGACTTACATTCGACCTGGTTTGCCGCCGCAGCACGGGAGGCCGCGCCACCGATGTGGAAGGTACGCATGGTGAGCTGGGTGCCCGGCTCGCCGATCGACTGGGCTGCGATCACGCCCACGGACTCGCCGGAGTTGACCAGATTGCCACGGCCAAGGTCGCGGCCGTAACACTTGGCGCACAAGCCCCAGCGGGTATTGCAGGTCAGCGGGGTGCGCACCTTGACCTCGTCCACACCAAGCTCATCGACTTGATTGACCAGATCCTCGGTCAGCATGGTGCCGGCCTCAATCACGGTCTCGCCGGTGTCGGGATGGATCACGTCGATAGCGACCACACGGCCCAGGATGCGGTCGCGCAACGGCTCGATCACGTCGCCGCCCTCGACCAGGGCCTTCATGACCATGCCGTCGGTGGTGCCGCAATCATCCTTGGTGATGACCAGGTCCTGGGTCACGTCGACCAGACGACGGGTCAGGTAACCCGAGTTGGCGGTCTTCAGCGCCGTGTCGGCCAAGCCCTTACGCGCGCCGTGGGTCGAGATGAAGTACTGCAGCACGTTCAGGCCTTCGCGGAAGTTCGCGGTGATCGGCGTCTCGATGATGGAGCCGTCCGGCTTGGCCATCAGGCCGCGCATGCCGGCCAACTGGCGGATCTGGGCAGCGGAACCACGGGCGCCGGAGTCGGCCATCATGTAGATGGAGTTGAAGGACTCCTGCTTGACTTCCTGGCCTTCGCGGTCGACCACGGTCTCGTGCGAAAGCTGGTCCATCATGGCCTTGGCCACCTTGTCGCCGGCCTGGCCCCAGATGTCCACCACCTTGTTGTAACGTTCGCCCTGAGTCACCAAGCCCGAGGTGTACTGGGTCTCGATCTCCTTCACCTCATGTTCTGCGGCGGCCAGGATGTCGTGCTTCTGGGTCGGAGTCAGCATGTCCTGCATGCAGATCGAGATACCGCCCTTGGCCGCCATGGAGAAACCGGTGTACATCAGTTTGTCGGCGAAGACCACGGTATCCTTGAGGCCGCTCTTACGGAAGGAGGCATTGATCAGGCGCGAGATTTCCTTTTTCTTCAGCACCTTGTTGATGTGCGAGAAATCCAGCCCGGGTGGCAGGATGTCGGCCAGCATGGCGCGGCCGGCCACTGTGTCGTAACGGCTGGTCTTGGTCACGACCTTGCCATCCTCGTCGCGCGTGCGCTCGTTCAGACGCACGGTGATCTTGGCGTTCAGGTCGAGCAGGCCGGATTGCCAGGCACGGCGCAGCTCGTCGGTATCGGTGAACATCATGCCTTCGCCCTTGGCGTTGATGCGCTCGCGGGTCATGTAGTACAGACCCAGCACGATATCCTGCGACGGCACGATGATCGGCTCGCCGTTGGCAGGCGACAACACGTTGTTGGACGCCATCATCAGGGTGCGCGCTTCCATCTGCGCTTCCAGCGACAGCGGCACATGGACGGCCATCTGGTCACCGTCGAAGTCGGCGTTGAAGGCGGTACAGACCAGCGGGTGGAGCTGAATCGCCTTGCCTTCGATCAGCACCGGCTCGAAGGCCTGGATACCGAGGCGGTGCAGGGTCGGTGCGCGGTTCAGCATCACCGGATGCTCGCGGATGACCTCTTCCAGGATGTCCCAGACCACCGGCTCCTGGGCCTCGACCATGCGCTTGGCGGCCTTGATCGTGGTGGCCAGACCCATGGTTTCCAGGCGGTTGAAGATGAACGGCTTGAACAGTTCCAGGGCCATCAGCTTGGGCAGGCCGCACTGGTGCAGCTTGAGGGTCGGGCCGACCACGATGACCGAACGGCCGGAGTAGTCGACGCGCTTGCCGAGCAGGTTCTGGCGGAAGCGGCCACCCTTGCCCTTGATCATGTCGGCCAGGGACTTGAGCGGACGCTTGTTGGCGCCGGTCATGGCCTTGCCGCGGCGGCCGTTGTCGAGCAGGGAATCGACGGCCTCCTGCAGCATCCGCTTCTCGTTGCGGACGATGATCTCGGGGGCCTTCAGTTCCAACAGACGCTTGAGGCGGTTGTTGCGGTTGATGACGCGGCGGTACAGGTCGTTCAGGTCGGAGGTGGCAAAGCGTCCGCCGTCCAGAGGCACCAGGGGGCGCAGTTCGGGCGGCAGCACGGGCAGCACCTCCAGGATCATCCACTCGGGGTGGATGCCGGACTTGTGGAAGGCCTCGAGGACCTTCAGGCGCTTGGCGATCTTCTTGATCTTGGTGTCGGAACTGGTCTTGTCCAGCTCGGCGCGCAGTTTCTCGACCTCCAGGTCGAGGTTGATCCCCTTGAGCAGGTCGCGAACACCTTCGGCGCCCATGCCGGCCCGGAATTCGTCGCCGTACTCTTCCAGCTTGGACAGGTAGTCGTCCTCGGTCATGATCTGGCAGCGATTGAGCGGGGTCATACCCGGCTCGGTCACGACGTAAGCCTCGAAGTAGAGCACGCGCTCGATGTCACGCAGGGTCATGTCCAGCACCATGCCGAGACGGCTGGGCAGGGACTTGAGGAACCAGATGTGGGCAACGGGCGAGGCCAGTTCGATATGGCCCATGCGCTCGCGCCGCACCTTGGACAGGGTCACCTCGACGCCGCACTTCTCGCAGATCACGCCACGGTGCTTGAGGCGCTTGTACTTGCCGCACAGGCATTCGTAGTCCTTGACCGGGCCGAAGATCTTGGCGCAGAACAGGCCGTCGCGCTCCGGCTTGAAGGTACGATAGTTGATGGTTTCCGGCTTCTTGACTTCGCCGTAGGACCAGGAACGAATCTTGTCGGGCGAGGCGAGGCCGATCTTGATGGCGTCGAACTCTTCTTCCTGGGTGACTTGTTTGAACAGGTCGAGTAGGGCTTTCATGGTCGTCTTGCTCCTGGTACCCGATTAAAAACGTTCGAGGTCGATGTCGATGGCGAGAGAACGGATTTCCTTCACCAACACGTTGAAGGATTCCGGCATGCCGGCATCGATCTTGTGCTCGCCCTTGACGATGTTCTCGTAGACCTTGGTCCGGCCGGTGACGTCATCCGACTTGACGGTGAGCATCTCCTGCAGGGTGTAGGCGGCGCCGTAGGCCTCCAGCGCCCACACCTCCATTTCGCCGAAACGCTGGCCGCCGAACTGGGCTTTACCGCCCAGAGGCTGTTGCGTCACCAAGCTGTACGGGCCGGTCGAGCGGGCGTGCATCTTGTCGTCGACCAGGTGGTGCAACTTCAGGATGTGCATGTAACCGACGGTGGTCGTGCGGTCGAACGGCTCGCCACTGCGGCCGTCGTAGAGCTGGACCTGGGTCTTGCCCGGCGTGAAGCCGAGACGCGCGGTGCGCTCGTCCTCGTCCGGATAGGCCAGGTCGAGCATGGCCTTGATCTCTTCTTCCTTGGCGCCGTCGAACACCGGCGTGGCGAACGGCACGCCGCCGCGCAGGTTGCCGGCCATCTCGATGATCTCGTGATCGGAGAAGGACTTGAGGTCCTCCTGCTTGCCGGATGAGTTGTAGACCTTGTCCAGGAGTGCGCGCATTTCGGCGGCCTTGACCTGCCGGTCGAGCATCAAACCGATGCGATTGCCCAGGCCCTTGGCGGCCCAGCCGAGGTGGACCTCAAGGATCTGGCCGACGTTCATCCGGGACGGCACGCCGAGCGGGTTCAGGACGATATCGACCGGGGTGCCGTCGGCCATGAAAGGCATATCCTCGACCGGAACGATCTTGGATACCACACCCTTGTTGCCGTGGCGGCCGGCCATCTTGTCGCCGGGTTGCAGGCGGCGCTTGACGGCCAGGTAGACCTTGACCATCTTGATCACGCCCGGGGGCAGTTCGTCGCCGGAGGTCAGTTTCTTCTTCTTGTTCTCCAGCATGGCATCGAATTCCTGGCGCTGGCGGTCGATGCCGTCCTTGACGCCTTCCATCTGGCGGCTGACGTCCTCGTCGGCGGCCCGGATGTCGAACCAGTCGTGCGGATTGAGTTCGTCCAGATAGGCCTCGGTGATCTCGGCCCCCTTGGCCAGCTTCTTCGGACCACCCTTGGCGGTCTTGCCCACCAACAACCGCTTCATACGCTCGAAGGCGTCGTGCTCGACGATACGCATCTGGTCGGCCAGATCCTTCTGGTACTTCTTCAGCATGTCGTCGATGATCTGGTTGGCACGGGGGTCGCGTTCGATACCCTCGCGGGTGAAGACCTGGACGTCGATCACGGTACCGTTCATGCCGGTCGGCACGCGCAGCGAAGTGTCCTTCACGTCGGATGCCTTCTCACCGAAGATGGCACGCAGCAACTTCTCTTCCGGGGTGAGCTGGGTCTCGCCCTTGGGCGTGACCTTGCCGACCAGGACATCGCCGGCCTCGACCTCGGCACCGATGTAGACGATGCCGGCCTCGTCCAGGCGGCCGAGCTGGTTGGGCGACAGGTTGGAAATGTCGCGGGTGATCTCTTCAGGTCCCAGCTTGGTGTCGCGGGCGACGATATTCAGTTCCTCGATGTGGATCGAGGTATAGCGGTCCTCGGCCACCACGCGCTCGGAGATCAGGATCGAGTCTTCGAAGTTGTAGCCGTTCCAGGGCATGAAGGCCACCAGCATGTTCTGGCCCAGTGCCAACTCGCCCTTGTCGGTCGAGGCACCGTCGGCGATGACGTCGCCACGGGCGATCTTGTCGCCGCGGTGGACCAGCGGACGCTGGTTGATGTTGGTGTTCTGGTTGGAACGCATGTACTTGGTCAGCGTGTAGATATCGACGCCGACCTGGCCTGACTCGGCTTCCTCGTCATTGACCCGGACCACGACGCGGCTGGCGTCGACATAGTCGACCACGCCGCCGCGCAGGGCCTTGACCACGGTGCCCGAGTCGACCGCAGCGGTACGCTCGACACCGGTGCCGACCAGCGGCTTGTCCGGACGCAGACAGGGCACCGCCTGGCGCTGCATGTTGGAACCCATCAGGGCACGGTTGGCGTCGTCGTTCTCCAGGAACGGGATCAGCGAGGCGGCCACGGAGACGATCTGCGACGGCGCGATGTCCATGTACTGGACACGGTCGGGCGTCATCAGCGCGAATTCGTTCTTGTGCCGGCAGGACACCAGTTCGTCGATGAAATGACCCTTGTCATCCAGGGTGGCGTTCGCCTGGGCGATGACGTACTGGCTCTCCTCGATCGCGGACAGGTAGTCGATCTGGTCGCTGACCATGCCGTCCACCACGCGACGGTACGGGGTTTCGATGAAGCCGTACTCGTTGGTCTGGGCATACAGGGCCAGGGAGTTGATCAGACCGATGTTCGGACCTTCCGGCGTCTCGATCGGGCAGACCCGGCCGTAGTGGGTCGGATGCACGTCGCGCACCTCGAAGCCGGCACGCTCGCGGGTCAGACCGCCCGGGCCCAATGCGGAGATACGACGCTTGTGGGTGATCTCGGACAGCGGGTTGGTCTGGTCCATGAACTGGGACAGTTGCGAGGAACCGAAGAACTCCTTGATCGCGGCGCTGATCGGCTTGGCGTTGATCAGGTCGTGCGGCATCAGGTTCTCGGACTCGGCCTGGTTCAGACGCTCCTTGACGGCGCGCTCGACGCGTACCAGACCGGCACGGAACTGGTTCTCGGCCAGTTCGCCGACGGAGCGGACACGACGGTTGCCGAGGTGATCGATGTCGTCGATCTCGCCGCGGCCGTTGCGCAGTTCGACCAGGATCTTGATCACCGAGACGATGTCCTCGGTGGACAGCGTGCCGGCCCCGGTCAACTCGTCGCGACCGATGCGGCGATTGAACTTCATACGGCCGACCTTGGACAGGTCATAGCTCTCGGGAGAGCTGAACAAACGCTGGAACAGGGCCTCGACCGCATCCTCGGTGGGCGGCTCGCCCGGACGCATCATGCGGTAGATGGCGACGCGCGCGGTCCACTGGTCGACGGTCTCGTCGGTGCGCAGGGTCTGGGATATCCACGGGCCATGATCGAGATCGTTGGTGTACAGCGTCTCAAAGCTGGCGACCTTGGCCTCGACCAGCTTCTCCAGCAGGGTTTCGGTGATCTCGTCGTTGGCATGGGCGATGATCTCGCCGGTCTCCTTGTCGACGATGTTGCTGGCGACGGTACGACCCAGCACGAAGTCATTTTCGACCGCGAGCTTCTTGATGCCGGCGGCTTCCAGATCACGAATGTGCTTGACGGTGATGCGCTTGTCCTTGGCGATGATGACCTGGCCATCCTTGCCGACGATGTCGAAACGGGCGGTCTCACCCTTCAGGCGCTCGGGCTTGATCCCGTACTCGAGACCCTTCTTGCCGAAGTAGAAGGTCTCGAACTGATAGAACTCGGTCAGGATCTGCTCGGGGGAGTAGCCGAGCGATTTGAGCAGGATGGTGACAGGCATCTTGCGGCGACGGTCGATCCGGAAATAGACGAAGTCCTTGGGGTCGAACTCGAAGTCGAGCCAGGAGCCACGGTAGGGAATGATCCGGGCCGAGAACAGCAGCTTGCCCGAGCTGTGGGTCTTGCCGCGGTCATGCTCGAAGAACACGCCGGGCGAGCGATGCAGCTGGGAGACGATGACGCGCTCGGTACCGTTGATGATGAACGAGCCGTTCGGCGTCATGAGCGGAATCTCGCCCATGTAGACTTCCTGCTCCTTCACTTCCTTGATCTTTTCCTTGCTGCTCTCGCGGTCGAGGATCACCAGGCGAACCTTGGCGCGCAGGCTGGCGGCAAAGGTCAGGCCGCGCTGCTGACATTCGACGATGTCGAACACCGGGGTGCCCAGGGTATAGCTGACGAAGTCGAGCCTGGCGTTGCCGCTGTGGCTGACGATCGGGAAGATGGAGCTGAAGGCCGCTTGCAGACCGGCGTCCCTACGTTCGGCGGCAGGCTTCTCTTCCTGCAGGAACTCGAAGTAGGACTGGATCTGTGTGGTCAACAGGTAAGGTACCTGCAATACGCTTTCGCGTTTGGCGAAGCTTTTGCGGATACGTTTTTTCTCGGCGAATGTGTAGCTCATGTTGGCTCCGTGTCGCGGACAGGATTCGAATCAGGTTTCAGGAATCAGGTGGCCGAACCCGGACACCGGATTCCTGACGCCTGAAATGAGGAAAGGCCGGCGGCCGAAGCCGCCAGCCATTTCCTGGGCAAAACGCCCGTTTGCCACGTCTCGATTACTTGACCTCGACGGTGGCGCCAGCTTCGGTAAGCTGCTTGGCGATGTCGTCGGCTTCCGCCTTGGCACAGCCTTCCTTGACGGCCTTGGGGGCGCCGTCGACCAGGTCCTTGGCTTCCTTCAGACCCAGGCCGGTGATGGCACGCACCACCTTGATGACGCTGACCTTGTTGGCGCCGGCGGCGGTCAAGACAACGTCGAACTCGGTTTGCTCTTCCGCGGCAGGCGCTGCCGCGGCGGGGCCGGCTGCCACGGCAACGGTGGCGGCTGCGGCGGAAACGCCGAATTTTTCTTCCATGTCCGTGATCAATTCGGACAGTTCCAGAACGGTCATGCCAGCGATGGCATCGAGAATTTCAGCTTTGGACAAAGCCATGATGTACTCCTGATGAAATCAAAAAACAGTTAAAACGAAATACGGGTTGTAGCCTGAAACGATTACGCCGCCTGCTTCTCGCGCTCGTCGCGCAGCGCCGCAACGGTGCGCACGAACTTGCTCGGCACCTCGTTGAGGGTCTGGACGAACTTGGCGACGGGCGCCTGCATGGTGCCCATCAGCTTGGCCAACAGTTCCTCGCGGCTCGGCATGCTGGCCAGGTTCCCCACGTCCTGGGCGGACATGACGAAATTGGCCATCGCACCGGCCTTGATGACGAACTTGTCATTGGCCTTGGCGAAATCGTGCAGGACCTTGGCGACCGCCACCGGGTCAGAGGAGATGCCATACGCCAAGGGACCGACCAGATGCTCGGTCAGTCCGGCGAAGGGCGTACCCTCCACGGCACGGCGCACGAGGGTGTTCTTCAACACCCGCAGATAGACGCCGCTTTCGCGGGCCTTCTTGCGCAGAACCGTCATGTCGGCGACGGCGATGCCCCGATATTCGGCAACCACCACGGCCTGCGCCGTGCTGACCTTCTCGCCGACTTCGGCTACTACCGCCTTCTTGCCTTCTAGATTAAGACTCAAGGTCCGACTCCTTTCGTTACAAAAACCCTGCCGCGAACAACTTGGCCGGGTCCTCCGGCGACCTTGATCAGGAGTACTGCATCCTGCCTCGGGTTACGCCGTCTGCGTAGACCGGGAACAGCGGCCGACAGCACAGCTATCGGCTTGAACCACGATTAAGCCTTGCGACGTCTACGGTCTTGGACAACCCCGCCGCACCCCGGCCGAAACCGGAATGCGACGGGCCCCAATTCATTAAACCAGGCTGCCCTGGTCGACTCGAACACCGATGCCCATGGTGCTGGACACGGCGACCTTCTTCATATAAACGCCCTTGGCGTTGGCCGGCTTGGCCTTGTTCAGCGCCTCGATGATGGCAGTCAGGTTCTCCTTCAGCGCATCGGCTTCGAAGGAGGCTCGACCCAGCGTGGCATGGATGATGCCGGCCTTGTCGGTACGGTACTGGACCTGGCCCGCCTTGGCGTTCTTGACCGCCTCGGTCACGTTCGGCGTCACGGTACCGACCTTGGGGTTCGGCATCAGGCCGCGCGGACCGAGAATCTGGCCGAGCTGGCCGACGACGCGCATGGCGTCGGGCGTGGCGATGACGACATCGAAGTCCATCCGACCACCCTTGACCTCGGCAGCGAGTTCTTCAAAACCGACGATGTCGGCGCCGGCGGCCTGGGCGGCCTCGGCGTTGGCACCCTGGGCGAACACCGCAACGCGCACGCTCTTGCCGGTACCGCGCGGCAGCACGACAGCGCCACGCACGACCTGATCGGATTTACGAGGATCGACACCCAGGTTCACGGAAACGTCGATGGACTCGTCGAACTTGGCGGTGGCCGCTCCCTTGACCAGGACGAGGGCCTCGTCGATGGAATACGTCTTGTTGCGGTCAACTGTGGCCTTGAGGGCCTGCAAACGCTTGGAAACCTTGGCCATGATCAAACCCCCTCCACGTTGAGACCCATGCTGCGCGCGCTGCCGGCGATGGTGCGCACGGCGGCGTCCATGTCTGCGGCGGTCAGGTCAGGCATCTTGGTCGTGGCGATTTCTTCCAATTGGGCGCGGGTGATCGTGCCCACCTTGTCGGTATGCGGCTTGGAGCTACCCTTCTGTACGCCGGTCGCCTTCTTGATCAGCACCGAGGCCGGTGGCGTCTTCATGATGAAGGTGAAGGACTTGTCCGCGTAGGCGGTGATCACCACGGGAATGGGCAGCCCCGGCTCCAACTGTTGCGTCTTGGCGTTGAAGGCCTTGCAGAATTCCATGATGTTCAGACCACGCTGACCCAGGGCGGGACCGATAGGCGGCGAAGGGTTGGCCTTGCCGGCCGGCACTTGCAGCTTGATGTAGCCGATTATCTTCTTTGCCATGTTGGCATTCCTTTCATAGTGAGTCGTAACGCGCGTTCGGCCTCAGACCTACAGGCGCTCCTCTTACCGGTTTCAGGCCCCGGTCAGGCCTTCTCCACTTGGGAGAAATCCAGTTCCACAGGCGTCGGGCGACCGAAGATGGTCACCGACACGTGCAGCTTGCTCTTTTCATAGTTGACGTCTTCCACCAAGCCATTGAAGTCGGCGAACGGGCCGTCGACGACCCGAACCATCTCGCCCACCTCGAAGGTGAACTTGGGCTTGGGCTTCTCCACGCCTTCCTGCATCTGCTGCATGATGGCCTCGACTTCGCGCTCGGGGATGGGCGCCGGCTTGGTCGGCGTACCCCCGACGAAACCCGTGACCTTGGGCGTGCTCTTCACCAGATGCCAAGTGGTATCGTTCATGTCCATCTGCACCAGGACATAGCCCGGGAAGAACTTGCGCTCGGAAATGCTTTTGTGGCCACCCTTCATCTCGACCACTTCCTCCACCGGCACCAGAATCTCACCGAACTGATCCTGCACACCGGCACGCTCGATACGCTCCTTCAGGGCGCGCATCACGCTCTTCTCGAAACCTGAATAGGCATGCACCACATACCACTGCATCGCCATTACTCACTCCTGCCCATAACGAGCTTGACCAACCCAAACAGGGTGCTATCCACCCCCCACAGAAACAACGCCATCACCAGCACGAACAGGACCACGACCCCGGTCATCTGCACGGTTTCCTTGCGCGTCGGCCAAACCACCTTGCGGGCCTCGGCCATCGATTCCCTACCAAAGCCATACAACTCTTTACCAGGCGCGGTCATATAACCTACGGCCATCGCCAGCCCGGAACCCGCCAAAACGGAAAGCACCCGTACCACTGTCGGCTCACTGGAAAGCAGGTAGAACCCCGCAATCCCGAGTGCCAGCAGCAAAAAGGCAGCCAGGAGCTTTATCTTGTCGGCCATATATATCGAACTTCTTTATAACTGTTAAATGGCAGGGGCAGAGGGAATCGAACCCCCAACCTTCGGTTTTGGAGACCGACGCTCTGCCAATTGAGCTATACCCCTGCAGCAGAGACACCAAGGCGCCCCACACAGGGGCGCCCGCGGTTTCTTACAACTTACAACCGATCACTCGATGACCTTGGCGACGACGCCGGCGCCGACGGTACGGCCGCCTTCGCGGATAGCGAAGCGCAGACCCTCTTCCATGGCGATCGGCGCAATCAGGCTCGCC
>Ga0307417_10000933_pt1 | contig 12006 bp, 14 predicted proteins | sample SalMarWE160210MG_2_FD_202514 | JGI IMG/M metagenome (GOLD analysis project Ga0307417, IMG submission 202514) | Salt marsh sediment microbial communities from the Plum Island Ecosystem LTER, Massachusetts, United States - WE1602-10 | ecosystem: Environmental > Aquatic > Marine > Intertidal zone...
TACGGTTTTCAGTACAGGAGAATACGTTCGCTGCATTAGGAAGTAAATTTGAAACAGTAGGGAGAGTCAATGATATCAGTATAAGAGGTCTGACTTTATCGTATTTATGTGATAACATTAAAGCCGGTTTAGATAGAGATTTTTCTCAAGTTGATATTTTTCTTTCTGGAGACAACTTCTACCTTCCCGAAGTGCATTGCAAGATCGTGTATGACATTCAACACCCTAAATGCGATAAAAATGGTAGTATTATAAAGCGCCGATGTGGTTTGCATTTTGACAAACTCAGTAAAAATCAATCGGACCTATTGGAATTATTACTTAAAAATTACGCAACAGAGGCGCTATTATCATAGCTTTTAATAAGTAGAGTCGAGCAAATAGGGCAAACTGGAGGGGCATTACCGGATCGAGGTGAAACCAAAATAGCTTCAGCAGACAGTTGATGTGAATCGCCAATGTCAGCCTGATCGAACCAACCCTGCCGCTGAATGTAAAGATTCCTGCCTTTTACGTATAACTCAGATAGCATCCAGATTTAAAAAATTTCGGTATGAAATCATCAACTCCAAGTCGTTGATACCTGCAGAGACTGTCGAAAAAGGTTCAGTTAGAGAGCATATATTTTTAGAGCTTTGCTATACTATGATTTTTTAGCCTTCCTTTAAATATCCTTTTCAACGAGTAAGATCTTTTCTGTAGTTTTCCTTTAAAAAGTCTATTATTTCCTTTTAAATTAAATTGTTATGTGATATAGGATAGATGTTTGAAAGCACTAAATTGTTGAACATATCAACTATTAATTGGAAGGAGAAATGGCCAAATATAAACGTTACGAATATTCACAAAAAATATTTATTCCTGTTTCACTTGAAGATCAATTGATGCCTGGAACATTAGAATTTGCGATTCACACACTTGTAGAAACACGAATGGATATGTCTGTTTTTGATGGGAATTATAAAAATGACGATACAGGTCGTTCGGCGTATGATCCCAAAGTTCTTTTAAAGGTTGTTTTGTTGGGGTATTCACGCGGGTTGATGTCTTCTCGAAAGATTGAGCGAGCGTGTTGCGAGAATGTGATCTTCATAGCGATTTCGTGTAACCAGCGGCCGGATCATAGTACATTAGCGTCATTTGTTTCCTCGATGAAGGATGAGATTTCGCCTCTTTTTACAGACATATTATTGGTTTGTGAAGAAGAGAAGCTTTTGGGAGGGACTTTTTTTGCTTTAGACGGATGCAAACTTCCTTCCAATGCTTCCAAACGATGGAGTGGTAAAATTTCTGATATAAAGAAGAAAAGGGAGAAGATCGAGCAAAAGGTCAAGCGATTATTAGCAGAACAGATTGAGTCCGATAAAAACGACAGCGATGGTTTAACCGAGCTATCAAACCGTGAGAAACAGATTGAGAAATTACAAAAGCAAGCCAAGCGGATTGAGAATTGGCTAAAGGAAAACGATGCTAAGATAGGGACGACAGGCAAAGAAATCCAGAGCAATATTACGGATAACGAATCGGCCAAAATGATGACATCCCATGGTACGATTCAAGGTTACAATGGCCAAACGCTGGTGGATAAAAAACATCAGGTGATCGTTCACGCCGAAGCCTTTGGCAGGGGTCAAGACCATGACCATATTTCTCCCGTGATAGAGGGAGCAAAAGAAAACTTGCAGAAAATTGGAAAGCCAACGGATTATTTTAAGGACAAAATTTTAACTGCCGATACCAATTATCATAGTCACAGCAATTTGAAAAAGTGCCAACAAGAGGAACTGGATGCCTATATCCCTGATATCTATTTTCGCAAACGAGATCCACGGTTTGCAACGCAGACAAGAGGTCTGGTTAAAAAAGAAAAGAAATTTGTTTTAGAAGATTTCACATATAATGAGGCCGAAGATCAGTATGTTTGTCCCAATGGTAAGATTTTGAGACTAAATATAAAAAGGCACCTCCAGGATCGTAACATCTATCGTCGATATATGGCGGATGCCGAAGATTGTAAAAGATGTTCGTTAAAGAGCAGATGCTTTTATCGTAAAAACACAAAACGCCGATCATTAGATGTTCCAATCGGAACTGAAGAAACCAATCTTTCCAAAGCAATGCTTAAAAAAGTAGACAGTGAAAAAGGACGGAAAATATATCCTCAACGCATTGCCATTGTTGAACCCATATATGCCAATATAAGAACCCACAAGCGATTGGACCGCTTTACCCTTAGAAGCAAAATTAAAGTCAACATACAGTGGATGTTGTACTGTATGGTTCATAACATAGAAAAAATAATAAACTATGGCATGGCTTAAGAGGATTTTGAGGAGATAGTATAATGCTGGCGGATAATAGGAAAATAGTGACATAAATATATAGGCCTTTCGGGGAAAAGAACTTTCTAAAAAACAAAAATCTTGCACTACGGATGAATACTTGAAAAGGACTTTTTCGACAGTCTCGCAATTTATCTCAAGTATTTCAACCCTAAAATCTTTACAGATATCACAACACCTGTTAAACAATCTTATAGTCCACATACTGGCAAGATATCTTGAAAAGACACATCCATTTTTTCTATCAACTTACCCTTATCCATAACCACTACAATGCAGCACATACTCACCTGGAATAAAATATTATGTAAACAATGTAATAATATTTTATGTAATTTACACCATAATTTCAAATGCTTTGGCATTAGTTAATACTTCCAACCGGACATTTAAATTTATATAACTATCTAATTTAAATACAACTTGAATTGAATTATTCGCAACCATTTGAATTTGCATGGTTATTGCATATGTAGAAGGAATTAAGCTTACTATTTATGATTAATTCAAAAATTATTTTTTTCTAAAAGATTAAAGGGTAAGTTATCATGTTTAAAATATGTCTCTTCATTGCAATGGTAGCTTACTTTATTTGCCTGTGTTTATGTCTGTTTTTCTTTTGCCTTTGGATCTGGGTGTTGATCAGTATTTCCCGTGACAACTACCCCGACACAATGGACTTATGTCAAGCAAAGGGTCAAGTTGACATACAGAATTAACCTACCTGGGGTAGACAAGTTCATCCTTTTGGATAATTTAAACCCCCAATATAACATCTGAGGCAGGGAAAAATGTCAAAAAAAATTGTGTGTATCCTAATCGTTCTAAGTTTTCTTCCATTAGGCTGTAACTGGCAATCCGCACAAATCAATAGATATCCAGATATCGTAAAAAATTGGAATGGTCACAATATGGATGACCTTATGGATAAGTGGGGATATCCTCAGCAATCATTCATAGCACCGAACGGAAATAAAGTATATGTTTACTCTTGGGAAGCTGCTTATACCACTCCAATATGGACCACCCCAATCACTAATTACAGAATATATGGGGGAGAAACCAGCATCCTTTATTGCACTACATATTTTGAAACAAATAATAACGAAACTATTGTCAAGAGCAGTTATGAGGGTAACTCATGTAATTGACGCTCACTGTAATAATGGGAGCCACGAATAGTAGATTGGCCGGGTTCTTGTACCACCACTAATTTAATTGACTTTGCACATAGGAGATATCACAACACCTGATAAGCAATTTTATTTTCCACATACTGGCAAGATCTCTGAAATCAAACACACCCTCCTTTTAATTCTTTCTGTTTCACCTAAAGTTTATATTTAAGTCATTCCTTCTCGGCTCCAAATGCAGATACTGTGGGATTAGGATTATGTAAATTTTTTCATAGAATTGGGCAGTTTACCTCATAATTTAAGACACTTTGGTATAAAACAGCATCTCCATTCAGAGCCTTCAAATGATGTAACCATCTGTATTTATATAAATTTAAATCATATGATGTCTCAGCCCCTTGTTGTTGCACGGTCTTTGCATGAAAAAATAAGGCCATATTAGGTTCAAAAAGAAGGGAAGAAATGAACATCGCTTCATCGGCTCCCCGTTTAAAAAAGACTGATATGGAGGGATTGAAATGAAAAAACAAAGGGAGCGGATTGACGTGGACCTGGAAAAAATAAGGGGCCTGATGAGCGACGGTGTTTCCTGTCGAAAAATTGCATATATACAAGGCGTGCCAGTAGATGTTTTGTATCGGATTCGAGATGGTGTGGACGTGAAAAGCTTTTACCGAAACCGACGGAAACAAAACCATGAAAAGCAGGAGGGGTTTTGCACTATCTGTAAAAGGAATCCATTGCCGAAAGGCCATCGGTATTTTTGTATGGAATGTTTCAGGACTGCTGAATCGGGGGAGATATCGCCGGAATTAACATTGCATTTATAAGGAGGGTTTTGAATGTGGAGCGATAAAAAACGAAAATTATGCACTTTGATATATCGCGAGAATTTCAATCATAATATTTAAAGTATCACAATTCCTGTTAAACAACCTTATAGTTCACATACTGGTAAGGTATCTGCAATCGAAACTCCGAGCCTTCTTTCTTTTAGGAACATTTGGAGGATTTTGTAATGAATAGAAAGCCAACCTATGAAGAATTGATAGAAAGGATCAAGGAGTTAGAACAGGAAGCCTTTAAGCATCAATATGAAGAGGAAGAACTGCAAAAGAGTCTGGGAATACTTAACGCAATTATTGATAGTTTACCCTTTGATGTTTTTGCCCTTGATTCGAACAACCGCTATTTTCTGCAAAACTCAATCTGTAAGAAAAATTGGGGTGTATTGATTGGAAAATGCCCTGAGGATATTCCCGTAAACAAAGAAACATTAAATTTGTGGACGAATAATAACCGTAGAGCTTTTTCCGGAGAAACAGTTGCTGATGAAGTGGAATACCATAGTTTAGAAGGAAAGAAATACTATTGCCACAACATAATCGCTCCGATCATAAATGAACAGAAAATATTAGGCATCTTAGGAGTACTGGTAGATATTTCAGACCGCAAACAGGTAGAAGAAGCTCTGAAAACATCTCTTATAGTAAAAGAAATACTTATGAGCGAAATACACCATCGGTGTAAAAAACAATTTTGAAATTATTTCAAGCCTTATCGATTTGAGCAGCATGAACACGGAAGATCGAGAAAATAAAAAACTATTGTCAGACATACGTTCTAGAATCTACTCTATGGCACTAATTCACACTCAACTTTATGAAAACAATCAGTTCGATCAGGTTGACATGAAAAGACATGTTCATAACATTTTGGATTGTCTATCGAATATATATGGTAGTAATGAGAAACCTATCAATTTTGTGGTAGATGCTTCCGAAATATATCTTTCTGTAAATCAAGCTATTCCTTTTTCTTTAGCATTGAATGAAATAATTACAAATTCTTTTAAACATGCTTTCAAAGAGAATAAACAGGGAACTATAAGTATTTTCCTCAATAGTCCAACCGAAGATACTATTTTTATGACAGTCAAAGACGATGGTATTGGCATTTCTAAGGAAATCGATTTTGACAACACCAAAGGAGTTGGGTTAAATCTGGCTAAACACTTGATCAAAAAACAACTGAAAGGAAAAATCTTTGTCAATCGCGATGATGGAACAGAAATTAGCGTGGAGTTCAAGAAATTAAAATTATAGAAAAAAACATGAATAAGATACCTGCCTTTTTTAACTTTTGATACCTGCAATATACCACAACCAATGCCAAATCTGAGATACGGAATGGATGTCTGAAAAAACTCAGTCCATTGATATTTTTGGCTAAAAAACCTACTATGCCCTGAGCTACTTCATTATCCCATTATTTGTAAATTTCTGGTAATCCTTTCCGTGTGACAAATAAAGATTTTTTTATACTCTAAAGTAAGTTAAATGGCATGTATTAAATCTCAAGCATGTGACCAAACCCAACAAATTATCTGATATGTTTAGATTATTTTAATAAAAAGACCTCTCTATACCTATCTGCCTGAAGGGTATTTCATACAAAGTTTAGGCTGAAAATAATTCCTCTATTTACTAATTCTTCAATTAATCAAACAGTTATAAAAATGGCATGCTTATTGCTAATATGAATAATACAACGTGGTATATTGCGATTGTTTCGGTTTCTAACTATGAGAGAATATGAAATTTACCCTACCGATAGAGATTTTTTTGAATACCATGGTAGCACTGAGATTCTACAAATCCAAAAATTAAATAGAATGGACCAGTCACTAAAATTACTAATAATTGATGACGACAAGCATATTCTGGGCAAGCTTTGCTATTTTCTTAATGATAAAAAGTACGATGTCACCTCAGCGTCTGATGGTTTGGAGGGACTAAAATTATTTGAAAATGATCAACAAGGATTTGACCTGGTCATAACAGATATTGTTATGCCGCAAATAAGTGGAATAAGCCTTATTTCAATAATTAAGAAAAAATTCCCTGACACACCCGTCATCGCAATAACTGGATGGGGGGAATATCCTGAAGCGTTTGCTACAGAATCCCAAGCAGACAAGGTATTATCAAAACCATTTGAACTTTCTGAACTTGACAAAGCAATCAATGAACTAATTTCTTCTAAAAAGCATAAAGTTCAGGATTAAAAAATCATGGCAACCCCATTAATTGGAACATGCGAAAGCATCGAGAGAAGCAGAGAACTGATCGAGTACGTTGCAGATACAGGCTTACACGTCATCATCACTGGGGGAAGTGGTGTAGCTAAAAAAATTAAGGTTATGATTAGTCTGCATGTATATCAATGGAGCGAACAGCTTTATTATTGTAGTCTGATATTCGAGAATACCGACACTCTCTTTTCAGAAACAAATAAGTTTGTGAGATTGATAACCACATAAAGGAAAAGGCTGAAATGGAGCGGGACAGAAGAGCATCTGATTCTCTTAAAGCGCTTAACAAATCGGTATTACCTGTTTTGTGTCGACGGTTTTATGATAAAGGACTGATGCCCATTGAAATTAAAAGGGTTATCAGAGATATTTTAAACATCATCGGCAATGGGGGTTTTTATAACGCCAGAATTTTGAACAAGAAGCTGGAAGGTTTGGGGTGGGGAAAAAATATCGTGGATAACTATATTTTTGAGCTGATACTTTATTATTTTGAATACGAAGGAACATATAAAGTTGAAGTTTATATTGAAAACCCTGTCCGGGAATGTACGCATAGAAGAAACCGAGAAGCACCACCTCATTGAAGTGCTTGATAAATGCCAGTGGAATAAAAAGAAAGCCGCTAAAATTTTAGACATCGGCCGGAGTACTCTGTAAGTCAAACTCAAAAAATATCAATTGGCCCCTCCTAACTATCATTAAATTTCATCGAATGACCTCATCCCCAAAAATTGATTCAGTTTTTAAGTTAGAATTATGCTAAGAACTGAGATCAAACGAAGGAGGTCAGGATGAGACAAAAGCGATTTGCCCCTGAAAAAATAATATCAATGCTACGCGAGGCTGAAGTTGGTTTATCTCAAGGATTGACGGTTGGAAAGGTTTTTAAACAGGCACACAAGATATTGGAGTGTAGGGGGTTGGTGTGAAACCGGTGATACCTCCAACTTATCGACCAAAATTAGAGGCTCAAAAAACCTGTGATATCATCCATCCCAGTTCTTAGGGCTGAATTGCATGTTTCTGCAATGAAAATGTAAATATCAGAGGTCGAAAATATTTGTGATATCGTTTTTTCATAAGAGGCAAATTCATTTCACTGGATTTGCCTTTTTGATTTTTTGTGGATTTTACGATATATGTAATCGGAGTTGATCAACTTCGGGTTGTCTTTATGGCAAGATATCTGTAAGCAAGATATCTGTAAGCAAGCGCACCTCCTTTTTTATCGATTTACCCCACCGTTAAATATCACAAAGGGTCTTAATTTTTATGAATGCCGAGTTTTTTCATTCTCGAATTAAAGGTTGATCGAATCATTTTGGCATCTTCGGCGGCACGGGTGATGTTCCATCTGTTTTTATTCAGAAGATAAAGAACATAATCTCTTTCAAGTTCTTCCCATGAATACCCTGAGAACGGAGATTCATCGCCTGAAGAAATACTTTTGGCGGAGAAAACTGGTTCTTTACGAGACAGAGATTCTCTGACGGCAACGTCTTTAGGACGTTCATTTTTGAAATGATCGGGGATATCATTGATGCCAACAATGTTATTTTCAACCGCGCTGAGGATATATTTGACAAAATTCTCGAGTTCTCGAATATTGCCTTCCCAATTGTGGTTTTCCAGATGTTCCAATGCTTTTTTTGAAATTTTTTTGATGGGAACCCCGAGTCTTAGGGATTCTCTCTTGATGAAACAATTAAGCAATAATGGTATATCTCTTTTTCGTTTCCGAAGCGGAGGAAGATGGAGTGGAAGAACATTGAGGCGATAGAATAAATCTTGTCTGAAACCTTTTTGGGCGATCGCCTTAATCAAGTCTTTGTTCGTGGCGGAAATGATCCTTATGTTGATTTTGCTGGTTTTGGTTTCCCCCAAGGGCTTAATTTCGCTGTTTTGGATGACTCTCAGTAAACGCGCTTGAAGGTGTAGAGACATGTCTCCAATTTCATCAAGGAAAACGGTTCCGCCGTCGGCGGCTTTCAATATACCGATTTTGTTTTCTATTGCGTCGGTAAAGGCGCCTTTTTTATGTCCGAAAAGCTCACTTTCCAACAGTGTATTTGGAATCGCACTACAGTTTTGAACAATAAACGGTTCATGCCTCCGAGAACTTAGATTGTGCAAAGCCGTTGCGATGAGATCTTTGCCTGTTCCGCTTTCTCCCGTAATCAATACCGGGAAGTCGGTTGGGGCATAGTCCCGGACCTTTTTCATTACATCGAAAAAAGCATGACTTTGACCGATGATTTGTTCATCACTGCGCATCCCGGCCAGGATCTGCTCGAGTTCAAGATTTTTTTCAACCTGTTCGGTATGGCTTAACGCGTTGCTCAAGGCTGTAGAACCTATATCGATGATACTTTTTAGAAGACCAAGATATTTTTTATCAACATTGAGTCGATTTGCATCTTTACTGGTATCGATAAGTTGGACAACGCCATACACTTCGCCGCTTTTCAAGATCAGAGGAAAAGCAAAAATCAGGGCACTCTTTAACTTCATGCCTTCTTCAAACTCCCTGTAATGACGAGGATCTTTTCCTGCTTCTGCAACCGTCATTTCAGCGTTTTTCATCACCCAGCCGACGATACTGGGCTGTTCCACAGGAATGCTGGCGCTTTTGATAATGTCCTTATCTGTCGGGCTTCCCAGAGATTCAACACATACATACCGGTTGTCTTGCTGGATCCAGATAGATCCACGTTCAACATTTTGAACCCTCAAAAGCAGCCTTAAAAAACGCTTTCTAATATTTTCCGGGTCGAGGTCCTCGAAGAGTATTTTATAAAAATCAAAATCTAGCTCATCCATAATTCAGCCATAACCTAATTTTATTGGAAGCTTTTCAAATCCTTATTCTCATGTTCAGCAGTTGTTTTAGGAACGGCTCAAAATGAAAACAGACCAAGAGTCTCGTACATTATTGCAGCCCTGGTTCTTTGATAGATGGGTTTCGCAAAGATCAACATGTACTCGAATATATCTTGAGATTTAAAAGGTATTTCCATAGACTTTTGATATATAGATATTATTGTTAAAAATCACAAAATTAACCAAGTTACAAGAAAAATAGTATATTTTGATTGGATGTGAGAGCATCATTGCAAGGAGATTTCTTCAGATCTGTTAATATTTAATCAAAATTATCATATATCAACAATATGTTTAAAAATGATCATTTTCATAAAGAAACTTTTACATGGGCACGGTTAAACATTTATTTTATTTGATGTAATATCAATTAGATGGAGCTGAGCAATATGCCTTTTAGATCATTGGCATAATCATTGCTTTTAAATTAATCAGTTCTAATTACAGCTCTAATCCCATAAACAAAGGAGGTGAAAGATGAAATATAATTATGAAGAAAAAGTAAATTTTATAATTACTTTAGCATTTTTAAGTATTTTTGGATTGATGTTTTTTTGCACATGGATCAACACTCTGTAGATGGTCGTGATAAATTGAGCCAAAAATGGTCATTTTAAACTGAGCCACCTGGATAGAGATCTGAGTTTAATTATATAGAAAGAAATTTAAACTCAGCATTAGATAACCAAACATATACAAAATTATAGGTGATCTTGATATGGAACTAAGATACAAGCCTCATACACCTCGGCTGAAAATCGTGGACAACTATATAAGAGAGTTATTTAGAGATGAGTTACCAAGCGACATTAAATATCATGATGCCGATCATACAGTTCATCCTACCAAAGGGATCGTTGCTTCTGCCGATAGAATTGCAATATCTGAGAATATCTCCGATCATGATAAAGAATTGTTAATTGTCGCAGCCTATTTTCATGACACGGGTTACATTAGAGAATATGAAAAAAATGAGCCGATTGCGGCACGATTGGCAGGCAGAATCCTTAAATTGATCGGTTATAAACCAAACGAAATTGTAAAGGTTCAAAAGATGATACTATCAACTGACCTTGAGTGTGAACCGAAAACACATCTTGAAAAGATCCTTTGTGATGCCGATCTCGACCACCTTGGCAGAGAAGATTTTTTCAAATTGGATGGAAAAGTAAGAGAAGGACGGCGTGCAAGAGGAATAGATGTCAGTGATGAAGCAAAATGGTACAAAGGCACCCTCGAATTTATAAAAAAACACCAATATTATACTGAATCTCAGAAAAAACTGAGAGAAAAAGGAAAGCAAAAAAACATCAAGCATCTTTTAAGAAAATTGGAAAATATTGAAAAAAAAGACGAGGCCAAATATAATCCCGTACTTCTTTTTCAATAACAGCAGCTATAACTAAACCTGCGATGTCTGCAATAAAAAAAGCTATCAGTGGCCGATTCTTTTTTGCAATTTTGTAAGAAATAAGAGTACCATAACCTATCGATATCATATTTATTTTTGTTGACAAAAGCTAATTTTATAATTTATCGAGTTAGGACATTTTATCTTCTGAATTTTGTATTATGTCTTGATTCAGTTTCCATTATTTAACATTACAGAATCTGTTGAGCCCTTTCTCTGATTGTTGCTTACATTCTTTTTTTCAATTCAAGCCTTTAACCTTTGTTCAGGAGGTTATTCTGATGGAGAAACCCCTCAAAGTTTGTCTTTATTCATTGAACGCCCTTTGTGGATCATTGATATGAGCACTAAAAAAATCCTTGTTGTGGATGATGATTTAACCCATCTGAAATTAATGAGAAAATTGTTGGGGAAACTTGGTCATATAGTTATTACGGCTGACAGTGCGGAAGAGGCCGAACATATCTTGAGATATGAAGAACACTTTTCATTGATAATTACAGATCTGAGGATGCCCTGGTTAAATGGCTTAGATTTTTGCCGTAGGGTGAAAATCTTAAAACCTGATTTAAAGATATATGCCTTGTCCGGCTGGGTTTATAATTTTGACATGAATGAATTAGAAGATGCGGGCTTCGATGGGATTTATCAAAAATCAATTAGTAAATCGAATTTAGAAGAAATTTTAAACGACGATATATGAAAAATAAAAAATACGATATATGTACCGAAAATTAAGATTTTTAGACCTGTGGTCTTGGCAAGATATCTTGAATCAAACACATCCCTCTCTGTTGTCGAAACATCCAAACCATCACCGCCACAATGTGATACATGATTGAATAATATTTATTAAAATAATATGTAAATTATGTAATAAATATTATGTAATTTACCCCACAATTACATAGTTTTTTCTTTGATTTTTCATGTCTGTTTTTCACCTAATTCATGTAACTGAATGATAATCCTATCGAACTTAAAAACCACCTGAATTTGTATGATTTTTGCATATATAAATATGTTATTCTTTGCATTTGTCCTTCCATGAAAAAGCCAATAATCGAAGATATAAGAGGACGAGATATGTTAGGAAAAATTACAATTTGGATAAAGACAGGTGCTGTATGTGTAGGCGTT
>Ga0307417_10000934_pt1 | contig 11995 bp, 10 predicted proteins | sample SalMarWE160210MG_2_FD_202514 | JGI IMG/M metagenome (GOLD analysis project Ga0307417, IMG submission 202514) | Salt marsh sediment microbial communities from the Plum Island Ecosystem LTER, Massachusetts, United States - WE1602-10 | ecosystem: Environmental > Aquatic > Marine > Intertidal zone...
CGTGACTTCATTCACTCGCAGACCGAACTGGTTATCCTGGTGACCCCGGTTCTTGCCTCGACGGGCGCCCCTGTCGATCTGCCGACCGATCATATCACCTTCGCCGGCGACGCCGAGGCGATCTTCCTCGGCCACATGCAAAGCCTATACGGCGTTGGCGGCGCCAAGACCGGATCCTATTCGGGCAGCTACGGCTTCGTGCTCGACTAAACCGGAGTTCAATTGCGCGGCGGACGCATGTCCGCCCGCCAAGGAGTGGAAGTAATGGACAAGTCCGATACCGACATCGAGGACAAGAAAGTCGAGGCGGTTCCGACCGACGAGGTTGCGCCTGGCGCCCGCCTGTTGCCGCGGATCACCATTCAGGCCTTTTGCGAGCACTCGCAGACCGCCCAGCTTATCGAGACCGCCGTCCATGACCGGCGCATGTCGAAAGTCGCCCTGACCACCCATAATGGCGGCATCGAGGCGGCGATCGAGACCTATCGCTCCAACCCGACTCCCAATCTCATCATCATCGAGGCCCATTCAGACGCCGAACAGCTGCCCCACGACCTCGAGCGCCTGGCCGAAGTTTGTGACGCCTCGACCCGCGTCGTGGTTCTGGGTCACGTCAACGACATCGTGCTCTATCGCGAACTGATCCGCTTCGGCGTTTCCGACTATGTCGTTCTGCCCACCGCGCCGGCGGACATCGTCACCTCGATCACCGATCTGTTCGTTGCCGACGGCGCCGCCCCGATCGGGCGTACCATCGGCTTCGTCGCCGCCAAGGGCGGCGCCGGTTCGTCCACGGTCTGTCACAACGTCGCCTGGGCCATCGCCCAGGACATCCGTCAGGACGTGCTGATCGTCGATCTCGATCTGGCCTTCGGCACCGCCGGCCTCAACTTCAACCAGGACCCGCCGCACGGTCTGGCCGACGCCGTCTTTGCCACCGAGAAGATCGACGCCGTCATGCTCGACCGGCTGATGTCCAAGGCCGCCGCCAATATCTCGCTTCTGGCCGCCCCGGTCCTGCTTGACCGCACCTATGATCTCGAGGAGCGCGCCTTCGAGCAGATTGTCGAGATCACCCAGAAGACCGTGCCCATGGTCATGCTCGACATTCCCCATGCCTGGACCGGCTGGGTCCGCCACATCCTGACCACCATCGACGAGATCGTCATCGTTGCCGAGCCGGACCTGGCCAATCTGCGCAATGCCAAGAGCCTGGTCGACGCCCTCAAGGCGCTGCGTCCGGCCGATTCCGAACCGCATCTGGTGGTCAACCGCGCCGGCATGCCCAAGCGGCCGGAGATTTCGCCCGGCGAATTCGCCGCCTCGATCGAGTGCCGGCTGACCGGCCAGATCGGTTTCGATCCGGCCACTTTCGGCACCGCCGCCAACAACGGCCAGATGCTGGCCGAGGTCTCCGCTAGTCACAAGGCCAATGAGGCCTTCCGCGCCGTCGGTCGCGCCGTTTCCGGCCGCGCCAAGGTCGAGGCCATGGGCAAGGCAAATAGCCTCAAACTGCCCGGCGGCCTGACCAAACTGCTCAAAATCGGATAGTAACTGGGACGAAAGAGTATCATGTTCGGCAAGAGGACCAGTTTCGGAGGCAATACGGCAGGCGCGGCTCGGGCGGCGGCACCGCCGCCCAAGCGCGCCGAGCCCGAAGCGCCCCCGCCCGCCAGCAAGGCGCCCGCGCCGGCGGCCAAGCCGCGCTCCGAGGAAGTTGTCGATGTTAGCGCGCCGGAAAAAGCCGCCCGCGCCGACAGCTATTTCTCGACCAAGCAGACGATCTTCTCGGCCCTGATCGACAGTATCGATCTGAGCCAGCTCGCCACCATGGACACCGATGCCGCCCGCGAGGAAATCCGCGACATCGTTGCCGAGATCATCGGGTTGAAATCGATCGTCATGTCGATTTCCGAGCAGGAAGACCTGCTCGAGGACATCTGCAACGACGTCCTCGGCTATGGCCCGCTCGAGCCGCTTTTGGCCCGCGACGACATCGCCGACATCATGGTGAACGGTTCGCAGAAGTGCTATATTGAAGTCAACGGCAAGGTGAAGCTGACCAATGTCCGCTTCCGCGACGACAGCCATTTGATGAATGTCTGCCAGCGCATCGTCAGCCAGGTCGGCCGTCGCGTCGATGAATCGTCGCCCATCTGCGACGCCCGTCTACCTGACGGCTCCCGCGTCAACGTCATTGCCCCGCCTCTGGCCATCGACGGCGCCGCCCTCACCATTCGTAAGTTCAAAAAGGACAAGCTGACCCTTTCCCAGCTTGTCAAGTTCGGCTCGATCTCGCCCGAAGGGTCCGAGGTCTTGCGCATCCTGGGGCGGGTGCGCGCCAATATCCTGATCTCGGGCGGTACCGGTTCGGGCAAGACGACGCTTTTGAACTGCTTGACCGGCTTTATCGAACGCGACGAACGCGTCATCACCTGCGAGGACTCTGCGGAACTGCAATTGCAGCAGCCCCATGTGGTGCGTCTGGAAACTCGCCCGCCCAATCTCGAGGGCGAGGGCGAGATCACCATGCGCGAACTGGTCAAGAACTGCCTCAGAATGCGTCCCGAGCGCATCATCGTCGGCGAAGTCCGTGGCCCGGAGGCCTTCGATCTCCTCCAGGCCATGAACACCGGCCATGACGGCTCGATGGGCACGCTGCACGCCAACTCGCCGCGCGAGGCGCTTTCCCGTCTTGAATCGATGATCACCATGGGCGGCTATTCGCTGCCCTCGCGCACCATCCGCGAAATGATCGTCTCCTCGATCGACGTCATCGTCCAGGCGGCGCGCCTGCGCGACGGTTCGCGCCGCATCACCCACATCACCGAGGTGATGGGCATGGAAGGCGATGTCATCGTCACCCAGGACGTCTTCGTCTACGAAATCACCGGCGAGGACGCCAACAGCAACCTTCTGGGCCGTCACAAGTCCACCGGCATCACCAAGCCGCAATTCACCGAACGCGCCCGTTACTTCAACGAGGAAGCCAATCTGGTCGAAGCCCTGGAACGCTCCAATATCGAGCACCAGGCCATGATGGAATAGGCCTCAGATGTCGCCGATTATCCTCGCCGTCCTCGGTTTCGTCAGCGTCGGTGCCATCGCGCTGGCCTTCGCGCCGGCTTTCGCCGGCGGCGGCCGCGCCGAAAAACGCCGCAAGGCGCTGCAGAACGACATCAAGCTCAACCGCCAGGTCGCCCAGGCCGACCGCCAGAAGGAGAGCCGGCGCAAATCGGTGCAGCAAGCCCTCAAGGCGCAGCAGGAACTGGCCGAAAAGCGCAAGAGGCGCATTCCCTTGCAGATGCGCATCTTCCAGGCCGGCATGAAGATCAAGCGGGCCGACTTCATCCGCAATGCCGTCATCCTCGGCGTCGTTGTCGCCGTCGTCGCCTATCTGCTCAACACCCCGATCTTCTTCGCCCTCGTTTTCGGTGCCGCCGCCGGCTATGTCCTGCCCATGTGGTACCTCAACCGCCGCAAGAAGAAATACCAGGCCAAGTTCCTCGACGAATTGCCCAACGCTGTCGAAGCCATCGTCCGCGGCGTCAAGTCCGGCATGCCGCTCAACGACAGCATCAAGGTCGTCGCCAAGGACGTCAAGGAGCCGGTGCGCTCCGAATTCGCCCGCGTCCTCGACCAGCAAGCGGTCGGCAAGACCATGACGGAAGCCATCCTGATCCTTTACGATCGCGTCCCGACCCCCGAGGTCAATTTCTTCGTGGTCGTCATCGGTGTCCAGCAACAGGCCGGCGGCAATCTCTCGGAGGCCCTCGGCAATCTCAGCCGGGTCCTGAGAAACCGCAAGAAGATGCAGGCCAAGGTCAAGGCCATGTCCTCCGAGGCCAAGGCCTCGGCTATGATCATCGGCTCGCTGCCCTTCGTCGTCGGCTGTCTCGTCTCTGTCGTCACCCCGGGTTATCTGATGCCGCTGTTTGCCTCCAATGTCGGCCTGATGTGGGTCGGTATCGGTGCCGTCATGATGAGCCTGGGCATCTTCGTGATGAACCGCATGATCCAGTTCGACGTTTAGTAAGAGGCGGCCATGGACAGATTCATCGATACCGTCACCTCCTCGAGCTTTCTGGTCGCCCTGTTCGCGGCGATCGCCGCGGGCGCCATCGTCTTCACCTTCGGGGCCCAGTTCTTCGACCGCTCCGACGCCAAATCGCGCATCAAGCGCGTCGCCCTCGAACGCGAGCGCCTCAGGACTGAGGAAATGGCCCGCCTGCGCGGTTCCGGCAAAGGGGGAGGCGACGAAAAGCGCACCATCCGCAATCGCACAGAATCCAAGCCGTTCGTCTCCTCAATCGTCGAACGGTTCTCGCTGCAAAAGGCCTTTGTCGACGAAAACACCGCCGCCCTTCTGATCCAGGCCGGCTATCGCGGCCAGGGACACCTGACGACCTATGTCTTCATGCGTTTCACCACGCCGCTCCTCCTGTTCGGCCTTTCAGCGCTTTATCTGCTGTTCATGGCGCCCGGCGACCGGCCCGTCTATCTCAACCTGCTCTATGCCTTTGCCGTTGGTCTGCTTGGCTCCTATCTGCCGCTGCTTTTGCTCAAGAACTCCATTCAGAAGCGCCAGCAGTCGATCCGCCGCGCCTGGCCGGACTGTCTCGATCTGATGCTATTGTGCGTGGAAGCGGGCATGTCGGTCGAGCACGCCTTCAAGCGTGTCGCCAAGGAGATGACCGAGCAAAGCCCGCAATTGGCCGAGGAACTGACCTTGACCACCGCCGAACTGTCCTTCCTCGAAGACCGCAGCCGTGCCTTCGAAAATCTCGGCAAGCGCACCGGGATCGACGGCGTCCGTTCGGTCATGACCGCCCTCATCCAGTCCGAGCGCTACGGCACCTCGGTCGGCCAGTCCTTGCGCGTCATGGCCGAGGAAGGCCGCGAGCAGCGCATGAACGACGCCGAAAAGAAGGCCGCCGCCCTGCCGCCGAAACTGACCGTGCCGCTGATTCTGTTCTTCCTGCCGGTCCTGTTCATCGTCATCATGGCTCCCGCCATGCTGAAGATCTTCGGCCCCGGCGGCATCTATGGCGGCTGACCCCCCATTCGATACGATTGAACGCTTCCAGGAAAAGTGGTTCCCGCTTTTCCGGTTCGGAAGCGCGACAATTCAGTAGTTCAAAGCTCGGCTTCCGAGTCCGTCAAAAGCCGAAAAGCTCTGAATGAAGAAGGGCCCCGCGGGGCCCTTTGTCTTATCGGGAAAAGGGAAAGGTTCCGGACCTATTTGTCGCCCTTGATCACGTCCCAGCGGTTCTGCTGCGTCAGAAGGGCCCTGATATAGGCCATATTGCTTTCCACCTGCTGGGGTGGCAGTTCGCGGGAATAAAGCGCCCGCGCCTCGTCGAACCGGCCCTGTAGACCGATAACCAGCGCCAGGTCCTGCCGGATGATACTGGAGGCCGTCGGCATGCTTACCGCCGCGCGCAAATGCTGCTCCGCGCTCTGCAGGTCATTGGTCATCGCATAGGAGAGGCCGAGATTGGCCTCGAGCGAGGCCTCGTTCGGGGCGATGAGTTGCGCCTGTTTGTAAAGGTCCCGCGCCTCGGCATTCCGTCCCATCTGGTCGAGAATCGCCCCCTTGACCGACAGGGCGTTCCAGTCCGGATGGTCAGGATGGATCGTCCCCTCGATCACGTTCAGCGCCTGATCGAACTTGCCGTTCGCCGTCAGCGCCTTGGCATAGGCGATCCTGACATTCGGATCGTCGCCGGCAAACGACATGATCTGTTCGAGAACCGCTACCGCCTGCCCGGACTGGCCCGCTGCGCGCAAGGCGGCGGCGAAGTGGATGGCGGTGCCCGTGTCGCGCGGATTGGCCTTATAGCGGTTGCCGAGCTCGATGACCGCCTGCTGGGTCTGGGTCGCGCTGAGCCCGGAATAATCCGGTGAGCGCATGCTCGGCCCCGAATTGACCGCGCAGGCGCTTAAAAGCGCCGCCGTGATCCCGGCAAGAGCGACCTGACGCAGCAAGGGAAAGGGGAGGGGTGAACGAACAAGCACTTTCGGACGAATCCCATAACGGCGTTCGGCGCGTCGGCGCCAATGCACCGGCAATAATTCATTAACCCTAACGCCCGGTTAATATGTTCTGCCGCCCGTTGCCTTTCCCCGTTCTGACGGCTTAGCGTCGCGCCGGCAACCAGATCAGGAAACCGACAATGCCCAGCCCCCGCAAATCCACCGCGTCCGAGCCTGTCCGCATCCTCTGTGTGCCCGAGGGCAGGATCGCCAAAGCCAGGCTCGACAAACGCCACGCCGCCTGGGCGGCGGCCAATGGCTTTTCCGGCGAGGCAGGAGCTTTGCTGGCCTTGCCCGGCCCGGATGGCGGCATCGACGGCTTTGTTTTCGGCCTCGGCGCGCCCGATCCGGCTTCGCCGCTAGTGACCGGTCTCGCCAGCGCCGCCCTCAAGCCGGGCGCCTATGCCCTTGAAGGGCCTTTCGCCGACCCGACCGTGGCCGCACTCGGCTTCCTGCTCGGCGCCTATCGCTATACCCGCTACAAAAAACCCGCCGATCCGGTCACCCTTGCCCATCTCGACGGCGCCGACACCGGACTGGCCAAGCGCCTTGCCGATGCCGCCTTCATCGCCCGCGATCTCGTCAATACCCCGCCCAACGATCTCGGCCCCGACGCCTTCGAGGCTGAAATCCGCGCTTTTGCCAAGGCCCGCAAGATGACGGCGACCGCCATTGTCGGCGACGATCTGATCAAGCAGAATTTGCCGATGATCCATGCGGTCGGCCGCGCGTCGGCTGAGGCGCCGCGCCTCCTGGATCTGAGTTGGGGCAGCGAATCGCATCCCAAGGTCACCCTGGTCGGCAAGGGTGTGACCTTCGACACCGGCGGCCTCGACATCAAGACGCCCTCGGGAATGGCGCTGATGAAAAAGGACATGGGCGGGGCGGCCAATGTCCTCGGTCTCGCTCATGCCATTGTCGATGCCGGGCTGAAGCTGCGCTTGCGCGTCCTCATCCCCATCGTCGAGAATGCCATTTCAGGCAGGGCCTTCCGCCCCGGCGACGTGCTGCCTTCGCGCGCCGGCCTCAGCGTCGAGATCGGCAATACCGATGCCGAGGGCCGGCTGATTCTTGCCGACGCCCTGGCCCTTGCCGACGAGGAAAGCCCGGACCTCGTCATCGACATGGCGACCCTGACCGGTGCCGCCCGCGCCGCCCTCGGTCCCGACCTGCCGCCGCTCTATACCGAAAACGATGAGCTGGCTCGGGACTTTGTCGCCGCCGGCCAGCGTTGGGGCGATGCGGTCTGGCGCATGCCGCTCTGGCCGCCTTACGACAAATGGCTCTCTTCATCGATTGCCGATGTGTCGCACATTTCGAGCCAGCCCTTCGCCGGTTCGCTCACCGCCGCCCTTTTCCTCAAGCGTTTCGTCAAAAAGGCCCATGCATGGGCGCATTTCGACATCTATGCCTGGGCGCCGCAGCCCCGGCCGGGCCGCCCCGCCGGCGGCACCGATCAGGCGATCCGCGCCTGCTATGACCTGCTCGCCCGGCAATATAGTTGATTAAGTCAACTAAACCGGCCAATATGGCCCTTCCAGGAGGAGGAGGCCGCCATGGGCCGGGTGTTGCAGGATCGCGTTGCGGCCGTGCGCGAGTTCAACCGCTTTTATACCGGCGTCATCGGCCTTCTAAACGAACATATCCTCGATTCGCCCTTCACCCTGCTTGAAGCGCGCGTGCTCTATGAGCTTTTAAGCCGCGGCGCCACGCGCCCGGCCGATATCGCCCGCGATCTCGGCATTGATCCCGGCCAGCTAAGCCGGCTCGTCACCCGCCTGCGCAACCTCGATCTCGTCGATTCCCAACCCAATCCCGACGACCGCCGGGCCCAGCTTCTGCTTCTCACCCCCGCCGGTCGCGCCGCCGCCGAACGGCTTGACGCCGGTTCCGCTACCGAGGTCGCATCCCTGCTCGAAACCCGCCCGACGATCGCCCGCGACCAGCTCGTCGGCGCCATGACCACCATCCGGGCGCTTCTGGCCAGGGATCGTCCCAAGCCGGTCTTGCGCCCCGAAGGAATCGGCGATCTCGGCGAACTCATCGCCCGCCAGGCCCGGGTCTATCACGCCGAATTCGGCTGGAATGCCGAATTCGAGGCCCTGATCGCCCGGATCTATGCCGATTATCAGGCCGCGGCCGCCGACCCGCCCAAACGTTTGTGGGTCGCCGAGATCGCCGGCGAGATCGCCGGCTCGATCTTCATCATACCGGCCGGGAACGCCGGCATGGCGCAATTGCGCATGCTCTATGTCGAGCCCTGGGCCCGCGGCATGGGCCTCGGGGCCCGGCTCGTCGACGAGGCGGTGGGTTTCTCTCGTGAGGCCGGCTACCGGGGCGTCATGCTCTGGACTCAGAGCCTATTGGTCGCCGCCCGCCGCCTTTACGATGCCGCCGGTTTCCGCCTCGAATCCGAGAACCGCCATCATTCCTTCGGCAAGGATCTCACCGGCCAGTATCTGCGGCTCGATTTCGCCTAGAGCATGTTCAGGAAAAGTGGAGACCGCTTTTCCGGTTCGAACATGCGACCACTCAGGGACCTGGAGCATGTTCAGGAAAGGTGGAGACCGCTTTTCCGCTTCGAACATGCGACCGCTCAAGGGCTTGGAGCATGCGTTTTGAGTCTGTCAAAACGTGGCATGACCTAATAGCCGCGCCCCCGATCGACCACATTGGGCAGCGGCGCCCCGGCCTCGTGCGCCTTGATGATCGCGGCGAAATAATCCGCCCCCGCACTTGGATCGGACACCGCCGCCACATGCGGCGTGATGAAACAGTTCTCCAGTCCCCAGAGCGGACTTTCCTTCGGCAACGGCTCGATTTCGAACACATCGAGGCTCGCCGCCCCGAGCGTGCCGTCCCGGAGCGCCGCGACCAGATCGCCGACGACCAGATGCCCGCCGCGCGCCGCATTGATCACCGCCGGTCCGCCCGCCAGCACCCCGCGCCGCAGTTTCTGGAACAGCGCCTTGTCGAGAATGCCGCGTGTATCCGCGGTCAGGGGCAGCAGGCACACAAGGATATCGGTTTCACCGAGAAAGGCCTCGCGTTCCGCCGCCCCCGCATATGTGCGCATCCCGGTCAGCGACTTCCCGGTCCGGCTCCAGCCATTGAGCCGGTAGCCGAGCGGCCTGAGCTTTTCCGCCGCCGCCTGGCCCAGAACCCCGAGCCCCATAATGCCGACGCCGATCTCCGGCGCCGTCCCCGGCGCGATTTTCTGCCAGCGGCGCTCCCGCTGGCCGGCCTGATAAAGCGTCGTCAGCCGGTGATGCAGCAGCACATTGGCCAGCACGTATTCGCTCATCCGCCGGCTGAGGTCGGCATCGACAAAACGCACCACCGGTACATCCGGCAGATCGGCATACGCCATGATCCCGTCGACCCCGGCCCCGAAACTGAGGATCGCCCTAAGCCCGCCAAGACCGTCGAACGTCTGCGGCCCGGGCCGCGCGGTGAAGACATAGCGCACCGCCTTGCGATCATAGGCCTCGCCCCGCCGCCAGACCGGATAGCCGCCAAGCCGCGCGGCGAATTGGGCGACCCATTCCGCTTCGCTCTCGTCGCCCTGAAGATCGATTACCAGCCCCATCGCCGTCCTCACCTTAAGAAAAAGGCCGTCCCCTTCCGGGCACGGCCTTGCTGTACGCCACGAAACGGCTTGCCTACTGCGTTGACGTGGTGTCCCCGCTGGCGGCCGGAGCCGCGTCCGCGGCCGGCGCGGCATCGGCAACCGGGAAGGGGACGGGCGACGACGACAGCGATTGCAGATAGGCCAGGGCATTGGCCCGGTCCTTTTCCGATTTCAGGCCGGCAAAGGTCATCTTGGTGCCCGGCGCATAGGCCTTCGGCGACGTCAGGAAAGTGTTGAGCTCGTCATAGGTCCACACGCCTTCCTTGCTCGCCAGGTCCTGCAGTGCCTGGGAATAGGTATAGCCCTCATGGCTGGCGATCTTCCGCCCGACGACGCCATAAAGATTTGGACCGGTCTTGTTCGGCCCGCCCTGGGTGAAGTCGTGGCACGACTGGCACTTCTTGACCACTTTCTCGCCCTTGTCCACCGAAGCATCGGCCAGAAGCACCGGCAACGGCGTCGCGACCGGCGCCGCGGGCTTGCCCGCCTCGCCCGATCCCTTGTCTGGCATCGGCAGGGCATAGCCCGGCGCGCCGGCATTGATCGGGGAATAGATCGCCTCGGCGACGAAACCGATACCCATAACGAACAAAAGCGTGCCGAGGATCGCCCCGATGATCTTGTTCAGTTCAAACCCGTCCATATCGGTCTCTCCGTACCGTCCCCGCAACATGCCCGGCGCCGCGGCACCTGCCGGCCCCGATTCGGGCCGGTCTGCCGTGTCCCGCCAGCGCGGGCGGAACATATATTTTCACCCCCGCCCGCGCAACCGGCTTTGCCGCTCATGCGACAATGCGCTGCGCGGCAGGCGCGATGCAGGCGGAAGCGACCCCGAAGCCGCTGCCCATTTGACAGCCCCCATGCGTGGTGACAAGAGTTGCGCGCCAATTTTCTTGGGGACTTTCATGGTCAAGCGTATCGCATTCCAGGGCGAACCCGGCGCCTTCTCCCATCAGGCGGCCGAAGCGCTGTTTCCCGGCGAAGAACCCATGGCATGCACCACCTTCGAGGATACGATCGGCGCCGTACAACACCGCACGGCCGACTATGCCGCCGTCCCCATCGAGAATTCGCTTTACGGCCGCATTGCCGATATCCATCACCTCCTGCCCGAAAGCGGGCTTTACATCGTCGCCGACTATTTCCTGCCCATCCGCATGAACCTGCTCGCCGTGCCGGGCGCCACGCTTGCCGACATCAAGTCGGTGCAGTCGCTTTCGGTCGCCCTCGGCCAGTGCCGCAAGTTCATCCGCGAGCACAAGTTCAAACCCGTCTCGGCCATCGACACCGCCGGGTCCGCCCGCGAGGTCGCCGAACGCGGCGACAAATCGGTTGCCGCTATCGCCTCGCTTCTCGCCGCCAGGACCTATGGACTTGAGGTCCTTGCCGAAAATATCGAGGACGCCGCCCACAACACCACTCGTTTCCTCGTCATGTCGCGCGACAAGGTCGAGGCGCCGCCGGACAATGGCCCGGTCAAGACAACCTTCGTCTTCCGCGTCCGCAACGTGCCAGCCGCACTCTACAAGGCCATGGGCGGTTTTGCCACCAACGGCATCAACATGACCAAGCTCGAAAGCTACATGGTCGACGGTTCGTTCACCGCCACCCAGTTCTATGCCGATATCGAAGGCCATCCCGCCGAACAGCGGGTACAATTTGCCTTCGAGGAGCTCGAGTTCTTCACCGACTATTTCAAGGTCCTTGGCGTCTATCCGGCCGCACGCACGGGAAAATAGCCGTCAGCCGACCGGCACCACGTCGACTGCCTGCTGGCTGGTATGGGCGCCGGAACTGCGCAACATGCCCTTGACCGGAGCGACGTCGGAATAGTCGCGCCCCCGCGCCACCACGATATGGTTCTCGTTGACGAATATGTCGTTGGTCGGATCGTATTCGACCCAGCCGAGCGCCAGTCCGCACCACGCCCGGACCCAGGCATGCATGGCATCGGCGCCCTCGAGCCGCTCCTGCCCCGGCGGCGGCAGGGTCCTGAGGAAGCCGCTGACATAGCCTGCCGGAATGCCGATGCCCCTGAGGCAGGCGATCATGATGTGGCTATAGTCTTGGCAGACGCCGTGCCGGCCGGCAAAGGCCGACTCCGTCGGCGTGTCGACATCGGTCGCCTCCGGATCATAGGTCATATCATTGTGGATCGCCGTCCCGATCGCCGCGATCGCCTGCATCACCCCGGTGCTCCGCGCCGTCGCCGCGCGGGCGTAATCGGTCGTCTCGCCGCCGACCGGCACCCGGTCCGACGGTCCGAGGAAATGATGTGGCGCATGGGCCGAGACCGACGGCGATGCCGCGATATCGTCGCCGAGCCCG
>Ga0307417_10000935_pt1 | contig 11995 bp, 11 predicted proteins | sample SalMarWE160210MG_2_FD_202514 | JGI IMG/M metagenome (GOLD analysis project Ga0307417, IMG submission 202514) | Salt marsh sediment microbial communities from the Plum Island Ecosystem LTER, Massachusetts, United States - WE1602-10 | ecosystem: Environmental > Aquatic > Marine > Intertidal zone...
GTTGAGACCCTTCAGTGTCGCCCCACCACCGAGGAAGTTCTCGACGAACTCGCTGGCGGGCTGCGCCAGAATACGCTCCGGCGTGTCGAGTTGGGCGATCACGGACTGCTCCTTCAAGATGGCGATACGGTCTCCCATCTTGATGGCCTCGTCGATGTCGTGGGTCACAAACACGATGGTCTTCTTGAGCTCCGCTTGGAGACGCAGGAACTCGTTCTGCAGCCGATCCCTGGTAATGGGGTCGATGGCCCCAAAGGGCTCGTCCATGAGCAGTACATCCGGATCGGCTCCGAGGGCGCGGGCCACTCCGACCCGCTGCGCCTGACCACCCGACAGCTCCTTGGGATAGCGGTTCCGATAGATAGCCGGGTCCATCCCCACCATTGCCAGCAACTCGTCCACCCGTGCCGGGATGCGGCTCTTCTCCCAGCCGAGGAGGGAGGGAACGGTGGCGATGTTCTCGGCGATGGTTCGGTGCGGGAACAGCCCGATCTGCTGGATGACGTAGCCGATCCGACGACGCAGAAGGTCGGGGTTGACACTGGTGACATCCTCGCCTTCAAAGATGATCCGGCCGGACGACGGCTCGATCATGCGGTTGATCAGCCGCAAAGTGGTGCTCTTGCCACAACCGGACGGTCCCACCAGTACGAGAATCTCGCCGACGGGCATGTCCATCGTAAGCGAGTCGACCGCAGGCGTTTCGGTCCCCGGATAGATCTTGGTGACCTCATCGAGATGGATGAGGGCTTCTCGTGGTCGAGTTGTCACGTCAGGGACTCCTTGCTAGTCATCTGATGCCTGCGGGGGTTGTGAGTTTGCGGATGACATTGATGGCCGCATCGAAGACGAGGGCCAGCACGATGGTAAAGACCACCCCGGTCCACCCTGCCTCGACCGAGTTCGGCAGCGGGTAACGGTTGAACGAGTCCTGGATGTAGTGCCCCAGCCCACCGCCGCCAACGAGAACCGCAATGGCGGCGATACCCGTGGTCATCAGCACCGACACCCGGATACCGGCGACGATCACCGGCCAGGCCAGTGGGACCTCGACTTGCCACAGTCGCTGCCGTGAGCTCAACCCCATTCCCTTCGCCGACTCGAGCACGGCGGGGCTCACCTCGTTGAGCCCGGTCACCGTGTTGCGCAGGATCGGCAGCAGCGCGTACATGAACAAGGCGACGAACGTCGGCCAGAAGCCCAGGTGCAACAGCGGGAGGAATATGACGAAGAGGGCAAGTGACGGAATCGTCAGGAACACGGCAGTGACGCCGAGTGCGATCTCCCTCACGATGGGACGGTGGCGAACCAGGATGCCCACACCCACCGCGACTATCACCGCAGCAATCGCAGCCGAGAGTACGTACCAGCCGTGCTGTAACGTCAGCCGGACGATCTCACCCGGCCGGTGTCCCATGTACCGGAACCAGCTGGTCAAGGAGTCCACTATCGATCCGCTCCTTTCGTACTTGCCGGGGACCGGGGCGGATCGCCCCGGTCCTCTAGCAATTTGTCAGTCTCACATGAGTCCGGCCGACGTGAGGTAGTCACGGGCCACAGCTGAAGCGTCCTCTCCGTCGACGGAGACACGCCGATTCAGCTCGGCCATGGTGTCGTTGTCGAGTCCCTCCAGCAGCATGTTGGCGATCTTGTCCCACTGGTCGGGGGCCTGCTGGTAGACCTCGTCGCGCATGGTCAGCGAGACGTTGTAGATGATCATGATGCCGGGATCATCAACGATGGACAGCTCGAGGAACGGGATCCGCCCGTCCGTTGTGAAGATCTCACCAAAGTCGCAGTTGCCATTTGCCGTCTCGTTGTAGATGACGTTGGTATCGAGGATGTTGGTCTGAGATTCGGGCACCGTGTAACCGGTGGCGTTCTCGAAGAGGATCAGACCGTCGGGACGGCTGGGGAACTCGGATTCCATGCACACCGTGGCGTCGGGGTTCGCCGCCAGATAGTCGGCCATGCCCTGCATGTCGAACGGCCCGCCGTTGGAAGCGGTGAGATCCGGACCGGTGGCGAAGCCGTAGGTGTCGTTGAACGGCGATTGGCCCAGCCAGTCGATGCTGTTCTCCTGCAAGTCCATGGCGCGCACATCCGAAGTGAGTGTGGTCGGATCGTTGCTCGGGTTCTCCTGACCGAGGTGGAGAGTCCACCCGGTGCCGTTGTACTCCATGTACACGTCGATGTCGCCGTTGAGCAGCGCTTCCCGGGCAACCGCAGTGCCACCTGTGTTGGTCTTGTCGGTGACGTCGGCGCCGGCCGCCTTAAAGGCTTCGACCATGAGCTCGCCGAGAACAAGCTGCTCGGTGAAATCCTTCGAGCCCACCGTCACCGATACGCCGGAGAGATCGACGTTGTCGGCGATCATCATGCTGCTGCTGTCACCAGACGCCGCGGCGGTGGTGGTCGTACCGCCCGAATCGGCCGCGGTGGTGGTCGTCGTCGTCGTGTCGTCTCCCCCGCACGCCGCGATGATTAACGCAAACGCCATGACGACGAACGCGAGCCGTCGCCAGGTCTTGAACCTGATCATATTGTCCCTTTCCCTTGTCCTATTCAGCTGATGTCCGTCGAGTGCACGGTGTGCCTCCGACTCACGGAGCTGCGAATTGGGATTGCCATCCAAACGCCGCGGCGACCTAGGTCGCCTAACACGCACGAATCACCCGTCTACGGCGCCGAACCGGAGCAGAACTCGAGCTCAACAGCGCTGCCGGACGCAAGCGTTGTGCGCAGCGGACGCATCCGCTGTCTGGCTACGACCATAGCCAGTTGCCCCGCGATCCGAAACCAGATCATCGGAGGTTTGCAGGGAACCCGGTGATACCCCGGCGACGTCTCACCGGCACACAAGTCGTAAAGGAGAGGACTAATGAATAGGCTCATGGCTCTGATCGGTGCGCTCGTCCTCGCCGTCGCCGCCTGTGGTGGTGGCGGTGACGACGCCGCCACGGGCGACCTACCGCCGAACAACGACGGTGGCACCCAGGCCCTCGGTTCGACGTGTCTGGCAGGCGAATCCGACTGCAACGACATCCCGGGAGCGAGCGAGCCGCAAGAGCTGCCGGATAGCGAAGACACCTCCACCAACGGAATGGCAGTTGATGGAGGGCTCACCGTGGCAGAGGCGCTGGCGACCGATGCGACTGGGGTACTCGCCGTCAAGGGCTTCGTCGTTGCCGACGGCGACGAGGTGCGGCTCTGCGATGCGCTCCTCGAGTCTTACCCCCCTCAATGTGGCGGCGACTCGGTGGTGCTCGATAGCCTCGAGGTAGTCGACCCCGATGCGCTTACCGCCGAAGGTGCCGTCACCTGGACCGACTCGCCGCAGACCGTCTTCGGCGAACTCGCCGACGGTCTACTCACGACGACGGCGTTGAGCCAGTAGCCGCCCGTCCCCGGCGATTCCTCCTCCCCAGTCCGTGGATCCAGGCTCCGCCGATCAGCACGATGTGCACCTGGCGGGGCCCGTGCACACCGAGCGTGAGTATCGACTCGATGTCGCCGGTGCGGCTCGGCCCGGTTATGGCAACCACGTTCGACGTGTCGACATCGCGGACGGCGACCAGCGCATCGTGCAGGGAGGGAACTATCCGGTTGACCGGGAGGAGAACCAAGTGTGTCTCGACCAGGAGCGACGCGGCCCGGGGCCGACCCGGGCCGTGGGCCAGCACAACTGTTCCGGTCGCGGCGATCGCCACGTCGGCGCCTGTTATCCCGACCTTCACGTCTCCGACCCGCGCGAGATCAGCCGTTCTGGAGCCGGTGCCGACCGTGGCGTCGACCCGCACCCAACCGCGCCCGTTCGCCATCGCGTCCCAACCGGGGATGAAGGCCTCGAGGTCATCCCAACCCACATAGGTGCGGTCGTCGCCGATGACTTCGCCGATGGCGTCTGCCACCTGCTCCGAGCTCTCCGCCCGGGTCACCACGGTAGCTACGGCCTCAGCCTGCTCGACAAACCGTGTCACCGGACGGTCGAAGCGGATCTCCGGTGCGGCCGACGGACCTTCACCGTCGGGGAGGACCGCACCCCGCAGTGCGGCATGGACCCGGCCGAGGAACCGCTCACGCTCCACGTTTCCTCCACCAGTCATGGAATGTCTCCGGCGCAGGAGCGGGAAGGTCACGTTCCTCCGTCCACCCTCGCAATACCGGGACCCGGCGCATCCACCCGTCGCGGCTCCACAGCTTCCCGACCCACGTCGCCAGACGGGTCACCAGCCGGAACAGCCACGGCCGGGTAGTGACCCCGGCGTATGCGGCAAGACCGCGCCGGACCCCCGCCGGCACCGTCCCGGTGCTGCGGCGGCGGAGCTCCACGAGAAGGCTGGGGATGTCGATGCGCACCGGGCACACCTCCTGGCATGCTCCGCACAGCGACGACGTCGCCGGCAGCTCGTGCCACTCCTCGAGACCGAACAGCGAAGGGGTGAGCACCTTGCCGATCGGCCCGGGGTACACCGAGCCGTAGGCGTGCCCGCCGACATGCCGATAGACGGGGCAGGCGTTGAGACAGGCGCCACAGCGGATGCAGTAGAGGATCTCGGCGACCTCTGAACCCAGCGTGGCGCTGCGGCCGTTATCAACAATGACAACGTGGAACTGGTCGGGTCCGTCGGGCTCGCCCGATCGGCGGGGTCCGGTGACGATGTTGGTATAGGTCGACAGGGCCTGGCCGGTCGCAGACCGAGCCAACACCTCGAACATCACCGCCAGATCCTCCCGGTCGCGGACCAGCCGCTCCATGCCCACGACGGCGACGTGAATGCGGGGAACCGTCGTACATAGCCGGCCGTTGCCCTCATTGGTCACCAGGGCAATCGCCCCGTCCTCGGCAACCGCAAAGTTGGCTCCGCTGATACCCATCTCGGCCGTGAGAAAGCGCTTCCGAAGATAAGTGCGGGCGATGTCGTTCAGCGTGCCCGGATCGTCGGTGTAATCGACACCGAGCTTCTCGGCGAACAGCTCGCCGATCTGATACCGATCCTTGTGCAGCACCGGGGCGATTATGTGCGACGGTCGCTCCCCAGCCAGCTGCACGATGAACTCGCCGAGGTCGGTCTCGACGGCCTCGACACCGGCCGCAGCGAGGGCGTCGTTGAGGCGGATCTCCTCGGTGAGCATCGACTTGACTTTCACCGCCCGGGTCACTCCCTCCTCCCTGGCGAGGTTGACGATGTACTCGTTGGCCTCGGCGGCGTCGGCAGCGAAGAACACACTGCCGCCGTTGCGGATCACCGAGTCGGCGAACCGGCGCAGATGAACGTCGAGCTCGGCAATCACCTCGGCGCGGATCCGGCGCGCCCGGTCGCGCATCACCTCCATCTGCGGGAACGCGGCGGCCGCCTCGAGACGGTGCTCGTAATGACCCCTGGCGCCACGATCGATGGCGATCGGCACACCCTCGGCAAAGGCCCCCTGAATCCGTTCCCTGAACGTCATACGACGTCTCCGGCAAGGATCTCGGCGAGGTGCTTGGTGACGACCGAGCTGTTCCTTCGCCGGAGCCCGCCGCCGATGTTCATGAGACAGCTCACGTCGACACCGACGACGACATCGGCGCCGCTCGCCTCGATCCTGTCGATCTTGGTGTTCATCATCGCCCCTGAGACCTCAGGAGCCTCGATCGAGAACAGCCCGCCGAACCCGCAGCACTCGTCCTCACCCTCGAGCTCTACGCGGTCAACCCCTGCGGCATCGAGAAGTGCCTTCGGCTGCTCCCGGATACCGAGCCCGCGCAGAGCGTGACAGGAAGCGTGATAGGTGGCAGTGCACCCGCCGCAATCGGTCGTCGCAGGCTCATATCCGGCGTCCTCGACGAGGAACTGGGTGAGCTCGCGGGTGCGCGCCGCTACCCGCTCTGCCTTCAGCCGGTACCTGGGGTCGTCGGCCACCAACTCGGGGCTGTGGTGGATGAGCATCGCAGCGCACGAGCCGGAAGGGACGACGATCGGCCCTTCGGTTGCGTCGAGCACATCCAGAGTCTGCTTCGTTTGCGCCTGTGCCTCGGTATCGAAGCCTCCGTTATAGGCCGGCTGTCCACAACACGTCTGATCGACAGGGAACTCAACCTGGTAGCCCGCCCGCTCGAGCAGCGCGACGGTCGCCTTGCCCACGTTGGGATAGAGGCTGTTGACCAGACATGTGACGAACAGCTGAACGCGCATCCCCGCCAGGCTACAACGCTACCTCATGGCATTGGCGGCGATTGCTGATGACAGGAACTCGGCCAGGCCCTCACCCGCCTTGTCGATGTTCTCCTTGAACCTGACGTCGGCCAGGTACATCTGACCGAGCCCGGAGTGGATCTCCTTTGTGCAGTCGTAAAACCACTTGGTGATGTGGAGCCGGTGCCGCTCGGCAAGGTCCATAGCTGCCGGGTCTCCGGCGGGAATGCCGGCCGCCATCAGCTTCAGAAAATCCTGGTTGATTGCATCGGCGTCCGCCTGCATGGCCTTCCAGTCGTCCTTGGTGTAGCGGGAGACGCGCCGGGCCGACTCCCTATAAGCGTCGGTGTCGCCCCAGCGTTCCTTCGTCTCTTCTTCGTATTGTGCCGGGTCGAAGTCGCCAAAGACCTCGAGCATCTCTTCGTTTGTCATTGTCACTCCTGTTCGTTCGGCTGCGATGGCCCGGTCAACAGCGTCGATCATGTCGATCACGTGCTCGGCGCGAGCCTCGAGCAGCTCACGCTGGCGCCGGAGCGCCGCCGCCCGGGTGTACTCCTGCCGCCCCACGACGTCACGTATCGCCTCGAGGGGAAACCCGAGCTCGCGGAAGAACAACACCTCCTGGAGGCGCTCCACTTCGGGCGGTCCATAGGTCCGGTATCCGGATTCGGTTCGTCCTGCCGGCACCACCAGACCGATGTCGTGGTAGTGGTGCAACGTCCTCACCGTCACACCGGCGAGACGGGCAAGCGATCCCACTGTCAGCTCACTCATGAGCCCTACTCTAAAGCCTCACGTTACGTAAGGGTCAAGCGTCTTTTTGGCCGCCTAGGGTGGATATGTCGGTCCGGGAATTTGCGGCGGCTTGGCTGCGACGCTGAACTACCCCACTGGAGGCAAGCCATGCTGGCGTTCGAATCACTACACAAGCGCTTTGACGACGTGACCGCGCTCGACGGGCTGAGTTTCGGCGCCCAACCCGGTCGCATAGTCGGGTTCCTCGGCCCGAACGGCGCCGGCAAGACCACTGCGATGCGTTGTGTCTTCGGGCTGGTCACCCCCGACTCGGGCAGCGTGACCTGGAACAACAAAGCCATAGACGAGCCCACCAGGCTCACGTTCGGCTACATGCCCGAAGAACGCGGTCTTTATCCCAAGATGAAGATCGGCGACCAGATCACCCACTTCGCCAGGCTGTCGGGGTTGGCGGCCAAGGATGCGAGAGGCGCCGCCGAGCGGTGGCTCAGAGACCTCGATCTCGGTGACAGGCTCGATTCCAAACTCGAAGAGCTCTCGCATGGAAATCAGCAGCGGGTGCAGCTGGCGGCCGCCCTGGTCCACGATCCGGTCGTTGCCGTTCTCGACGAGCCATTCGCCGGTCTCGACCCGATCGGTGTCGACACGATGGCCGATGTCCTGCGCCATCTGTCGGCGAAGGGCACCGGCATCGTGTTCTCCAGCCACCAGCTCGACCTGGTCGCCGACGTGTGCCAGGACGTTGTGATCATCGATCATGGCCACTCTGTGCTCAAAGGCGAGGTAACGGAGCTCCAGCGCTCCTCACCGACCCGCTACCTCGAGGTCGACGTCGACGGCATACCCTGGACAAAGGAGCTCACCGGTGTCGCCTCTTCTGCAGGCAACGGGCGTCATCGCTACGTGCTCGGTCGCAAGGCCAACATCGGCCCCATCCTGGACCAGGCGGCGCGGGACGGTGAGGTCACCCGATTCTCGTTCGAGCCACCCCACCTGACCGACCTGTTTCGAGAGGCGGTACGGCGATGAACTCGATACAGAGAATCTTGCAGCTGGCAAAGCGAGACTTCACCCAGAGGCTTCGGAGCAAAGCCTTTGTCTTCTCGATGTTGCTGATAGTCGGGCTCGTGCTGATCGCCGGTCCGATCATCGCAGCAGCCTCGGGCGGCGACGAGATCAGCGTCATCGCCCTCGTCGGCGACCAGCCGGCCGGATCTGATCAGGCGATCCAGCAGCAGGCCGGGCTGCTCAACGTCGACATCGAGCTCCGGCATCTCCCCGACCTTGCTTCCGCGGAAACGGCGCTCAGCGACGGTGACGTCGCCATGGTGGTCAACGGGACATCGGAACTCGTATTCGACAAGGAGGCCGCGCCACAGCTCGCGGCTGTAGTAAGCGGCGGAATCGCGACTGCCCAGCGTCAGATCAATGCGGCCGAGATGGGCCTTTCTGCTTCCGAGGTGGGCTCGCTCCTGGCCCCGGTGCAGTACACCGAGCGCACCCTCGAGCCGGCCAACTCGGAAAAGGACAACGCGAGGCAACTGGCCGCGTTCGTAGCCCTGATGCTGCTGTACATCTCGATTCTCATCTTCGGCCAGTTCGTGATGATGGGAGTGATGGAGGAGAAACAGAGCAGAGTCGTCGAGGTGGTCCTGTCCCGCGTGAAGCCGACCGAGGTACTCACCGGCAAGGTGCTCGGCATCGGCCTACTCGGGCTGATCCAGGTTGTGGCTGTCGGGGCGGCGCTGGTGTTCACCGTGTCGACTGCTCACCTGGCGAACCTCGACTTCTCCGGGATCGGTCTCCCGCTGCTGGGGTCTCTGGTGCTCTGGTACCTGCTCGGCTACGCCTTCTACAGCTTCATGTACGGGGCACTGGGATCGACTATCTCGCGTCAGGAGGACATGCAGGGTGTCGCGATGCTGCCGGTGCTGATGATCTTGCCCGGCTTCTTCCTGGGACAGATGGCGTTGCTCGAACCGGACGCGACTTTGGCCCGGATCGCCTCGTTCATACCGATCTGGTCGCCAATGGTGATGGCCACCCGATCGACCGCAGGCGACGTGCCGGTTTGGGAGGTGGCGGTGGCGATCGCCCTGATCGTGGCTACGACGATCCTGCTGGTGCGACTGGGTGGCCGCATCTACCGCGGTGCCATCCTGCAAACCGGCAAGAAGACCAAGCTGCGCACCGCCTGGCGTTCGGCAAACCACTGACCCGACGCTTCTTGCGTCGGAGACCGGAATATGTTCCGGTCTCCGACGCCAGAGCGCGGCCGCGCAGCGTTCACACCACCGGGTGTCCAGCACGGCACGACGTCGAATGCTCGATGACACGGTCCGGCGGCCGATATCGCTCATGCGGGGCGGAGTTCGGCCAGTACCTCCAGATAGTGGGGGTTGTACATGAAACCGAGGATGTTGCCAAAAGGGTCCACAACCGTCGCGGTGATGAACCCGTGGCCGCGGTCCTGCATCGGCTCCAACTCCTGCGCACCCATTCCAACCGCACGATCCACCTGTGCGGCAACGTCGTCAACGTGCCAGTAAACCACGACTCCGGCACGCTGTTCGTCGCTCTGCCTCCCCGGAACGTAGCGGCTGTCGATGATGCCCAGCTCCTGCTGGAAATCGCCCAGCCTGAACTCGACATAGCCCGGGCGTTCGAAGTATGGCCGGCTACCGACGAACTCCGAGTACCACTCAACGGCAGCTTCCAACTCGGCAGCGAAATAGCTGATCGTGCTCAGACCACGCAGTGGTGATGCGTCCTTCATCGTGCGTTCCTCTCTCGTGTGCGCCCGGGTCCTGCGCCCGGCCGCTCAACCGTCAGGCTATGACACATTCATGACAGTTTTTGACCGGAATGCGGATTAACCTCGGACAATGTCCGACACGACCGCACGAGTGCTCGATCTTCTGGGTTTGCTGCAGACGAAACGATCCTGGAGCGGAGAAGAGTTGCTGGGACGGCTCGGGGTGAGCGAGCGCACGTTGCGGCGTGACATCGAGCGCCTGCGCGATCTCGGGTACTCGGTGGTGGCGAGACGTGGCCGGCACGGTGGCTACCGGCTCGAGGCGGGCGTCGAAATACCACCGCTGCTTCTCGACGAGGAGGAGACCGCGGCCATCGCAATCGGTCTCCTCACTGCGGCGGGTGGGACGATCCGCGGAATCGAAGAGACGTCGCTGCGTGCTCTCGCCAAGCTGGAACAGGTGCTGCCCACCCGGGTCCGGCGCCGGGTGACGGTGTGGCACACCGCGGTCACGGCCCAGGCACGACCGTGGATCAAGGTGGACGGCGACACACTCGCCGTACTCGCCCAAGCTTGCCGCGACAACGAACGAGTTCGCTTCGCGTACAGGACACGGGAGGGGGCCACTCGAGAACGCCACGTCGAGCCACACAGAGTGCTGGCGCTGTACCACCGCTGGTATCTGCTGGGATTCGACAGCGACCGCGCTGGCTGGCGCACCTTCCGGCTGGACCGCATGAGCACCCCACGAACCACCGGGCGCATTTTCCGTCCGCGCCCGATCCCGGGAGGCGACGCGGTCGCGTACGTCGAGAACAGCCTGCCCGCTCGCTACGAAGCACTGGTCACCCTCGACGCTCCGGCTGCCTATGTCTCGCGCCGCATGCCTCCCGGTGACGCCACAGTCGAGCCGATCGACCACGACCACAGCCTGCTGCGGCTGCGGGGAGACTCGTTGGATTGGATGGCGATCAGCATCCTCTGGTTCGGTGTCGGCTTCCGGGTCGATGAGCCCGAAGAATTGGTCGACCATCTGCGGGCGACCTCACACCGACTCATCGCAGCGTTGCCCGCCGCCAGGTGACCCCCGCGGCCAGCCGTCGACAGCCGACGATGCAGCAGCATCGCTGCCCGAGACACCCATAGCCGATACGATGCGTGTCCTCAGCTCAACCGGGGACACTTGGACGACGGCACCGACACCAACGCACCGAACGGGACGCATAGGCGCCTCCCTGCCGGCGTCGCCGATGCCGCCTTTGCTTCTCTGGCAACCTTCGCCGCAGGGTTGAGCGCGGTCAACCTCTTCAGCGACATCGATCGTGGCGTGTATGCGATCTTCTTCACTGCGTTCGGTCTCGGGGTGGTCCTGCCCTGGGAGCTCATCTTGATCCCGGCTGAGGTCAACGCGGTTTCATTCCCAGTGCCAGATCGGATACGCCGGGCCCGCGACACTTTCCGTATGGGGTTTCCGGCGGCTCTTCTCGGATCACTGGCCATCTTCGTCGCGGCGCTCCTGTCGTGGTCGCTCACCGATTCGAACGTGATCTGGGGGCTGACCATCACAGCGGGCATCACCACCGTTCTCTCCCCGCTCCAGGACCACATGCGCCGTCTGCTCCACATCGCCGAACTCAACTGGCAAGCCGCAGCCGTGTCCGCGGTGCAGTTCGCCGGGGTGGTCGCCGCCCTCGGCGTGATGCTGCTGGTCGACGCACCTGTGGCGATCATGCCGTTCGGTTCTCTGGCAATCGCCAACGCGCTCTCGCTCATCGTCGGGTTCATCCTCGGCGACGTCCGTCACCAGAAGCCGCTCGACGAGCCGCTCCGCTTCCGCGCTCTGGCCCACCAGGGGCGATGGCTGCTCACTCAGGCGCTCGCACCCAACATCGCCCACTTCGCCGTGGCCGCACTCGTTGCCGCGCTCGCCGGCGCCGAGGTCCTCGGCTACGCCGAGGCGGCCCGGGTTGTTGCCCAGCCGGTCCTGGTGCTCGCTACCGGGCTGACCGCCGTGCTCGCCCCGAGAGCGATGGAATCGGCGATGCAACACGATCTCGCCGCGGCCCGACACAACCGCAACGTCTACATGCTGGTCATGGCTGCCGGAGGCGTTCTCTATCTGGCGGCAGCTGCAACGCCCTGGGTGCTCAACCCTATGAAATACCTCGTGCCGGCTGCCTATGTGGTGACGGGGTTGGTTGCGCTCACGATCGTCGCCAACTTGATCTCGGCAGCGATGTTCATCGAGATCAACGAGTTGCTGGGTGCTCGCAAGGCGCGGCCGATGGCAGCGATCGCCATCCTG
>Ga0307417_10000936_pt1 | contig 11985 bp, 15 predicted proteins | sample SalMarWE160210MG_2_FD_202514 | JGI IMG/M metagenome (GOLD analysis project Ga0307417, IMG submission 202514) | Salt marsh sediment microbial communities from the Plum Island Ecosystem LTER, Massachusetts, United States - WE1602-10 | ecosystem: Environmental > Aquatic > Marine > Intertidal zone...
AGCGTCGTCTTGCCCGCACCGTTCGGACCGATGATCGAATGCAGGGCACCGGCCTGGATCTGCATCGAGACCCCGTCGACCGCGGCGAGTGCACCGAACCGCCTTCTCAGATCCTGAGTTTCGAGGATGACATCCACGAGCACCCCTGAAGATAGTTGTGGGGGCAGCAGAGCTGCCCCCACAATTGGTGTTGTTAGGAACCGCTGAGCGAACCCACCGGGAGGTCCCCGCAGCGTGTCACGTAGTCGCCCTCGAGCAAGCACGGTGGAATCGGTCGCACGGTGGCGACGTTCTCGTAGTACTTGAACTCGGGATCGTCCAGATTGACCAGCTTCACGACGTACATGTCCTGAATGGCCACATGATCCTCGGCGCGAATGTCGATCGTGCCCTTGGGTCCCTCGAAGGACATGCCCTCGAGCGCCGCCTTCAGGGTATCCGCCGACGCATCGCCACCGGTCGCCTTCAGCGCGTCGATCACCATCAGCGCCGCGTTCATCCCGTCGGCGTCGAACAGGTCGGGGGGCGTGCCGAACACGGCAGTGTCCTGCGCGACCAGGTAGTCGTTGGCGGCGTTTTGCGGAGCCGTGTAGGTGTACAGGATCACCGACGTCGTACCGATCGCGTTCGCGAAGAAGACCGGCATCAGGACGTTGTCGATGAACGGCGAACCGAGAACCGTCTTGTCATCGATGACACCAAGGTCGACCGCCGCCTGATACAACGGCACGAAACCGCCACCGGCCCAGGTCACGAGGAACGCGTCCGCGCCGCTGTGTGCAATCGGCTGCAGATACGGCGTGAAGTCCGTCGTGTCCGCGGGGGCGAAGATGTCATCGTGGATGAACTCGCCACCGAAATACGTGCACGCATCCTTGTACGCCTGTGCACCGCCGTACCCGAACGAGTAGTCGGGTGCAATCTGCACGAACGTCTTGTACCCGTCGTTGTTCACGAACTGGTCACACAGCGCCATCGCATCCTGGTAGTTGCTTCGGCTGGCACGGAACGTGTTGGGATCGAAATCCTTCCCCGTGATGTCCGTCGCTGCGGCCGGAGCGGCGATCAGGATCACATCGTTCTGGGCCGCCAGGCTTTGCAGCGACGCTGTCACACCTGACGACACCGTACCGATGATGATCTTTGCACCGTCGACCTCGATCAACTCGCGGGCCGCTGTGGCGCTCAGCTCCGGATCGGACTGATCGTCCTTGTAGATCACGTGGATCTCGCAGTTGTCCAGCTGGTAGGTCTGATCCATGGTGTCGGCTGCACTCGTCACCTCACTGCCGGTGCCATAGGCAAACCCGACAGGGACGCCTCGCATCATGTGCGCGCCGTAGATCGCGAGCGGTCCGGTGACGTCGGTAATGACCCCGACGACGATCGGCTCGTCACAGCTCACTCCGGCCATTGCCTCGGTGGTGGTCGTTGCCATTCCCTCCGTGGTTGTGGTCGCCATCCCCTCGGTTGTCGTCGTGGCGGCCGTTGTGGCCGTCGTTGTGCTGGTCGTGCTCGAACCGCAGGCCGCGAGCACCAACGCCAGTGCCACGAACAGCGCCACCCATGTGTACCTTCGCATATTTCTCTCCTCCGTTTCCCTTACTTGCCTATGTGCGCGTGGAACATCTCATTGAACTCGTCGGGCTTCTCGATGAACGGAACGTGGCCGCAGTCGGCAATCATCTGCTCCGTGTATGAGCCGCCTGCTGCGGCGTACCGATCGAGCATCGTGCGAATCTGGCCGAGCATCGGCTGTGCCGGGTAGACGTCCGCTCCCGGGTAGCCGGGGATGAGCCCCATGCCGCCGAGCGCACCCGGATCGGCCATCGCTGCATCTCCCACGAGCAGGTCGTTCTCGCCTCGTATCCAGAGAATTGGTGGCTTCGAGGCGGCTGCTGCGACGCCGTCCGCGAGGTGGTAGTACTTGGGTGAGAGGGCGTTGTTCGACCCCCAGACCCCCGGGCCAACACCCGGCCACAGGCTCGAAGGAACGGCATCCCCGGGGTAGTCCTGTTCGCCCAGGTGGACTTCGAGCATTGCCTCCACCAACTCGTCCTCCCGGGGTGGGATGAAGGGTGGCTTGACGATGAGCTGCCGGATGGCCGACCGCGCCGTGTATGGACTGTCGACCGATCGATCCTTGGCGGCGAGAAGCTTGACGACTTCCGGGTTGATGAGGCCGGCACCCGATCCTGAGTACTCCTCGTTGGTAGGTGTTCCATCAGCATCTTTGGTGGCCGCATAGCCGAACGGCGACCCCGGGTCGGCCTGAGTGACGGATAGCCACCGTTCCGAGTGCTCGGCAAGCAAGGCCCACACCACGCAGCCGCCGAGCGAGTTACCAACGAGGTGGGCACGTTCGACGCCAAGGTGGTCGAGAAGCGCGATCGCGTCGTCGGCGAGATCGCCCATCCCCCGAGTGGCATCGATCTTCGCTGCTGGATCTGCGTCTCCGTAGCCACGCTGGTCGGGAGCGATACCCAGGAAGCCGGCCGGGAGCGCGACCATTGTGTCCTCCCACCATGTGGCCGATGACAGGTTGCCATGGAGGAACAGCACAGGGACACCGTCGTCAGGACCGTGGAAGAGGACACGGGTGGCCAGTCGGCTGGTGGGGATGGTTCTCGCCGTGGTGATGGTTGGCACGCTCATGATTCGCCTCCTGCGAGGAGCTTCTTGTCGATCTTGCCGATGGCGGTCTTGGGGAGTTCGGGAAGCAGCACCACGTGCTTCGGCAGTTTGTACTTGGCGAGTCGTTCGCCCATGAACGAGAGAAAACCGGCCTCGTCGAACGCATCGGCGTCATCGACGACGAGACAGGCTCTTCCGACCTCGCCCCACTGTTCGTGCGGTACCCCGACGAGAGCCGCCTCTGCGATTCCCGGGTAGGCAAGCATCACCGATTCGACCTCGGCCGGGTATACGTTCTCACCGCCCGAGATGAACATGTCCTTGGAGCGACCCTTGATCGTGAAGAACCCCTCGTCGTCCTTGACGGCGAGATCGCCGGTGTGCAGCCACCCGTCGCGGATCGTCTCGGCGGTGGCCTCCGGCCGGCGCCAGTAGCCGGGAGTGATGTGCCGGCCCTTGATGAGGAGTTCACCTGTGACGTCGGGCAGGCACTCGTCGCCGCTCTCGTCCACGATCTTCATGTCGATGTGAAAGATCGGGAACCCGACCGACGTGGTCTTCTCCCGAACGCGTTCCTTCGGCAGCCAGAAGTTGTTGCCAGAAGCTTCGGTGAGACCGTACCCCATCTTGAAGTCGACGCCCCGATCCCAGAACTTCTGCATGATCGGCAAGGGACAGGCGGCTCCTCCGGAGATCACCAGCTCCAACTTGGTGAAGTCGGCCGTTTCCCAGCGGGGGCTCGCTTGGAGCATCTGATACATGGTGGGAACGGCCACGTAGTGGGTGATGCCGGCGTTTTCGATCATGTCGAATGTCTCGTCGACGTCGAACCCCTTGCACAGGATCGTGGTCCCACCGGTGTGGACGAGCGGGACCATGAAGATGTTCGGACCGCCGATGTGGAAGAACGGAAGCTGTAGTGGGGCGACGTGGTCGCCGGTGATACCCCACGAGGTGATCGTGTTGACGCTGTTCCACGTGATGTTGCCGTGGGTCATGATGGCGCCCTTGGGGAGACCCGTGGTGCCGCCCGTGTAGTAGATACCCCATGGATCATCCATGTCCAGATCAGGTCGATCATCGAAGGTCTCAGGGAACGAGTCGCGCTCTCCGAATGAACGGTCGCCGGAGGCCTGTTCGTCGAGAGCGACCACGTGCTCGACGGTAACGAACGAGGGTCGCAGCTCGTCGGTTTGAGATTTCCAATCGGTTCCGTAGATGAACACGATTGGATCGGCGTCGGCGACGATCGGTCGCAGCTCGTGCACGGTCAAGCGCCAGTTGAGGTTCTGGAGGATGCAGCCGACCTTGGTAGCCGACCAGAACAGGTCGAGGTACTCGGGCCGGTTCGATGCGTAGACGGCAACGACATCGCCTTTGCCTACCCCGAGCGAGCGGAGGTAGTTGGCTGTTCGGTTGACCCGCTTGTTCCATTCGAGGAAGGTGATCTTTGGTCCGCCCGTCCCTTCGACAAGGGCAACTCTGTCGGGCGTCAACTTGGCCCGCTTGTCGAGCCAGTCGGCCACGAATGTCGATTGGCTCATTGCGGCGCTCCCCACTGGACGATGGCGGCTCCCCAGACGTAGCCGATGCCGGCGCCGACGATGACCATGAGATCCCCCGGCTTCAGACGTCCGGTTCGTTCGCCTTCGATGATCGAGATGATCGAATCCTGCTCTCCTATGTGACCGAAGCTGCTGAGGTAGACGGATTGCTCGTCGGAGAGTCCGAGCAGGTCGGCGATCTGCTTGTGTGCGGACGGCTTGACCAGCAGCATGTTCATGTAGTCGATATCGCCTCGGGTGTACGCACTGCCGTCCAACTTGGTGCCGGAGAGTCGCAGCGCTTCGTCGACGCATGCCATCCAGTTGTCGACGCTCACCTCATTGAGCCTGGCTTTCATGGCTTCCGGTTCGAGAAGATCGAACTTGAAGCGGCCTTCGGCCACGGCCTGGTCGGTAGGGAACTCGACGGTGCCGCTGGCAGGAACGAGGACGTGGCGGGTCATCGACCCGTCGGACATCAGGTGTGTGCCGAGGACATGGTTCACGGGCCAATCCCGCTTGACGATCATGGCTCCGGCGCCCGCACCGATGTTGAACAGGAATGACGTGCGCAGGTTCGTGAGGTCGATGAACTCGGAGATCGTGTAGCCGCCACCAATGAGCACTGTGTTGATCGTGGGATCCTCGCTCATCAACGCCTTGGCGAGCTTCAGGCCGGCAATCGAGGTCGCGCATCGCATGTGGATGTCCATGCCCCACGCGTTCGTCGCTCCAATCTGCTCGGCCAGATCGATACCGGCCGTCCAGAGCAGGTACTCCTTCCACTCCTCCGTGGTGCAGAGGACGACATCGATCTCGGTTGGATCCATGTCTGCCTTCTCGAGTGCTTGGCGTGCAGCCTCGGCAGCCATGGCGTTGGGGTGAAGTCCGGGTTTCGCAACATGCTTCTGCCGTATTCCGAGCTTGTCCCTGACCACCCACAACGGAAGTCCGCTCGCTTCCGCAATCTCCTCGGCGGTCATCACCGTATCTGGAACAAACATGCCGGTGGAGACGATGCCGGCCGCGACACTCACTCGTGGACCTCCTTTGCGCCCATCCCTCGAAGGATGAACGTCATGAGCTGATCGAATGCCGACTGTGGTGGCAGTTCGTTCTCCCAGACAACCATCTTCATACCCATGAACTCGGCGATACCCATGAGGATGTAGGCGAGCAGCTCCGGATCGATGTCATTGGCGATCTGCCCTGACTCCATGGCGTTGCGAAGGCCGTCGGTATAGGGCTCTGCCAGGGTCCGGTAGTGGGAACGATGGACGTCCGTGTCCACAAACTCCGACTGCCGGATGATCTGATACACGGACGGCTCCTCGAGCACCCGCTTGAAGAACGCCCGGAATCCGGCGCGCTCCATCGCTGCACGGTCGGTGAGGCCTTCTGTGGCCCGGGAACCCGTCTCTCGAACCTCATGATTGACATGGCGCACGAGTTCGAGGAAAGCGGCCTTCTTGTCGGGGAAGTGCACATAGAAGGTGCCTTGGGCAATGCCGGCGCGTCGCGTGATCTCGGCGACCGACGCCCGTTCGTAGCCGAACTCCGCAACGGTTGCCTCGGCGGCTTCCAGAATCGCCCTCCTCGTGGCCCGTCCGCGTTTGGTCACAGGAAGGCTTGGAACGTCAAAAGAAGTTGAGACCTGACTCATCTCTCATATTCTCGCTCGAGCCACCATATCGCCTCGACAGGCCGCGTGCCTGGAAAAGGGAAGGATTTCTGGGCGGGCCCCACGCCTCTTCAGTCTTCAGTCGTCAGTCCTCAGCCAGAACGCGGCCTCGAAGAAGGCGACACCGCGGGGCGATGCCGTTTCTCTCCCCCCACCGCTCGCCCTGCTCCCCAATCTCCGGCAAGGACACAGCCGGAACACCACGAGATCGCGGGGCGACCTTTTCACCGAACACTGAGAACCGGCTCGCTGAGCGAGCTTCACCTCACTCGTTCTTGGGCGGCCCATCGGAAGAACATGACCGCCAGCGTGCCCCAGATGATCGGGACCATCCCGAGCTTCATGGTGATGCCGGCCAGCTGCTGGTCCTGAAGGGCGGTGAGGCTCCCGACTCTCGGAGCGAGTTCGTAGGTCGAGTACAGCGGATAGCTGGCGAACGTGAGGAAGCTGGCAGGAACGATCGGCACGATCCCCGCGGACACAAACAGGTACACCATCTTCGCGGCGAACGAGTGCGTGCGCCGTTCCTCGATCGGGTTGAGAATCGGCATCCACAGGATGATCCCGGACGCGAGCCATGACATGTCCATGGCGAACGATCCGAGCTGGGACGAACGCAGCGTGTCGACGCCGATCGGCGAGTGGGTGAGCACCAGCACGACGTTGAAGATCACCCCGGAAACCAGTAGTCGCTTGGAAAGCCATTCGTTCACCCGGGTCAGGTGCAGCTTGGCAAGCATCCCTCGTGCCATCCACTCCGGGGTTCCCAGCAACATCAGCGGAGCGACAGTGAGGGTGTAGAGGACGTACTGAAGCATGTGGATACTGGCGAGATAGCCGGCGCCAAGCGTGCCTACGGGCCAATCCGATGATGCCCAGAAGACAAACATGGCAGCAAGGAACGTCCAGATCAGTTTGCGGTCTGTCTCCCGGTGACGGCGAACAGCAATCAGGTAGGCGATTGTCGGCAGCAGGACCGTGAGCCACACGCCGGGATAGGCGATCCAGTGCCAGCTCCACGGCTTGTTCAAAGCTGAGCACCAGAGCTTCATGACTTGTCCATGATGAGCGGCAGGTCGTGCACCCACTGAGTCTGGCGCGTTCCATACGGGTACTCGGTGTAGGCGAGTCCGTCGGGCGCATAGGCGATCACCTGGCTCGCGTGGCCCATCGAGTAGCCGGCGCCATCACCGATCTTGACGGCAACCGGCACACCGGCAGCGCGCTGTGCCGCCTCCACCTGGTCGACGGTGCCCGTGAGCCCGACGAACGTGGAGTTGAAGTTGTCGAGGAATGCTCTGATGACCTCTGGCGTGTCACGTTCAGGGTCGACCGTGACGAACACCACCACGGTGTTCCGTTCCACATCGGGAAGCCTGTCCATCACGGCGGCAAGCTGGGCGAGCTGCACGGGACAGATGTCGGGACAGAACGTGTACCCAAAGTACAGCAGTGTCAGTTTGCCTTCCGTCTCGGTCGCAAAATCGAACGGCTGCCCCTTCGTGTCGGTGAGAACGAACTCGGGTTTCGGCTCCGGCGGCTCGAGCACCGTCCCGTCGAACATCGAGGTCGACGTCGCAGTAGTTCCGGTGGCAGCACACGCCGCTGTTGTGCCAAAGAGGAGGGCCACAAGGCCGGCAAGAGAGAGCACCTTCCGCACGATTCGTCATGGTAGGAAGGGGTGGAGCTATGCGGGAAACCAGACTCTGAGTGGTCAGTGGGCGGGTGCTTCCTCCCCGCCCACTGGTCGGGGACTACCGGAACACCCAGGCGGCGAGCGGGATCGGCGACGTACTCATCACTGAAGCGTTCACTGCTCCTGCCACGGCAAGTCGAAGGTCGACCACCAGGTAGGAACCGTCGCCCATGTCGAGGATGCGAGCAGGATCGAACTCCTGCCAACCGGACGTGTCGCCGAACGACGCTATCCAGTTGCCGATACCCTCGCCGAGGAGCACGGCGAATTGGACTTTGCCATTCCCGACGAACGGTGCCAGGTTGCCGGCCGTCTCAGTGTCATACCCGACGCTGCTCGATGCCGATCCATCGGCGTTGAACGCGTTCGGGAAGACGTCCTTGTACAGCGCGAAGCCCGCGGGAATCTGTGCCTTGGCGACGGCCCTGCTGTCCTCGCTCACCTTAGACGTACGCCTTGTTCTGGATACCCGGAGCGGGATCAGTCTCGAGACCTCTCACCACGATGTTGACGTAGTACGCGCATGTGCCCCGACGACCCACGTCCCGTGAGGGTTGTGGGTGTTGATGGCCGGGCAGATGAACACTGGGTACTCGTTGCCACCGGGTGGCGCCGCGCTCGCCGCTACCGGCAGCGAGGCCACGATCGAGACGACCGCCATGAGCAGTCCGATCATTCGTGCACGCATCACACCTCCTTTGGTTGCGTGGGAACCTTCTGTTCCACCCACAGCAACACGAGACTCGCGCTCAGATGACCGGAAGTGTCGTCTGGCCGACGATCTCAGATGGGGCGATCCTGCATGATCGCCAGTGGGTGCCCCTCAGGATCACGGAAGAACGCCATCCATAACTCGGTGGTCTCCGTGCGGTTGATGACGTGCGGCTGACCAACCAGTTCGACCCCAGCCGCACCGAGGCGTGCGTACTCGCGCTCGATGTCGTCCACCGTGAAGTAGAGCAGCGGGTGGGAGGAGAAGTCGGGCGATTCCGCGGGACCGAGGTAGAGGCGAACACCGTTGACGTCGAAGAAGGCCATCTGCTGGGCCGGCACGTCGAAGAGGAACGTGAGGCCGAGCGTGCCGCGGTAGAACTCGATCGCCTTGTCGATGTCGGCAACCGTGATGTGTATCTGTCCAATCGAAGTGATCACTGGTCCTCCTCTCCTCTCTCACTGTCTAGTCGGTGGGCGGAGGAAACCACACAATCGACCTTTCGCAGCGTGGCGGCCGGGGACCTCCCGATCGGCCGCCGCTCGGTAGGTAGCCTCGATGACGAACGCGAGGGCGACCAGCGAGTCGATAGAGAAAGGATTGAGATGTCGGGTGACCAGCCACGCACGGTGAGGATCGAAACGGAGTTGCGGTTCCACACCACGCCGGGACGGCTCTTTCGGGCCCTGACCGAGGAGACCCTCGAGTGGTTCCCCTTCAGCTACGGAGAGGAGCGAACACGGGCGGTCGTGATGGAACCGCGCGTTGGCGGCGCCCACTATGAGGACTGGGGCGACGGCATGGGATATCTGTACGGTCACGTGACCATGTTCGACCCTCCCAAAGCCTTCTCCACAAGAGGACGGGTCACGGCCGGAACCCTCCTGGACACCCACTACCGCTTCGAGAAGGACGGGGTGGAGACGATCCTCAAGATGTCCAAGGTCGCCGTCGGCCCGATGACCGACGACGAGGCAGTCTCCATACGAACGTACGGTGACATCGCCAACTTCGAGGATGCGCTCCGTACGCTCGTCGAGTCCTCGGGACATCGTCGCTAGTGGTCGGCGTGCGGTAGCGTGCCGTCCGGCGCGAGAGGAGACGGGATGGCGAGCGACCTGGAGAACACGCTCAACCTGTGGGATTACCGGCGCCGCGTCGCAGACATCTACGCGAGCGTACGCGAGATGGATCCGACCGACGGATGGGCATTCTGGGTGTCGGCTCGCAACGATCTCTTCAGCAGCCACCCGCAGAGTCCCCTGCCGGCAGAAGGACGGGAGTCCTTCACCGGTCTGCACTACTGGCCGTACGATCCCCAACTTCGGGTGAGCGCCGCGGTTGAGCCGGCATCACCCACCGAGATCCTGCTCGCTCACAGCGGCGACGGCGCCACGCCGGCCACGAGCTTCGGGAGGGCAACCTTCCGCCTCGGATCGGAGGAGCTGTCACTCGTCATGTACTGGCTGGATGACTACGGCGGCGGCGTGTTCATCCCGTTCCTCGATGCGACGAACGGGAAGGAGACGTATGGCGGTGGGCGATACCTGATCGATTCGGCCAAGGGGGCCGACCTGGGCCACGAGGGAGGTCAGGTGGCCCTCGACTTCAACTTCTCGTACCACCCGTCGTGCGTTCATGACACGCGGTGGTCCTGTCCCCTCCCCCCGGACGGGAACCGCATTCCCATCCCGATCCGAGGCGGAGAACGGCTGACGCGGTAGCATGCGATCGTGGTTGATCAGGACAGAGTGGATCGTCTGGACAGACTGCTGAGATCGGCGGCGCGCGCTCACCATGCCGAATTCGGCGGGCCCAACCCCGGCTGGCCCGAGTGGTACGCAGCGCATGTCCACCCCGAGATCGGTGCGATCGTCGGATTCGAACCCACCATCGAACAGGTGGCGGAGTGGCTCCGCCAGGCAGATGAACTCCACCGAGCCGAAGCACCAGACGACCGCTGGCCCCCCTTCTACGCCCGCTGGATCCTCGAGTCGCTCGAGGAGTAGGGCACCTCTTCGGCTGTCCATCGCAGTCAGGTTGCCGACAACTGACCGATCAGGACCAGGCCATGCTCTGCGACGGCTGGTGGCCAATCGTCGACCACCCAGCAGAGCCACTCAACCACGCTGCTAGGGGCACCGACGACCACGCGCGGTGGCCCGGAGAGGTGCTCAACAGCAATCGCCGGCTTCCTTACCGGCTTCCCGTCGCGATCAGAGGCAGTGAACGGCTGGGGCGGTAGCATGCCGTCGTGGTTGATCAGAACACAGTGGATCGTCTGGACGGACTGCTGAGATCGGCGGCGCGCGTACACCATGCCGAATTCGGCGGGCCCAATCCCGGCTGGCCCGAGTGGTACGCAGCGTACATCCAGCCCGAAATCGAACCGATAGCCGACTGGCTCCCGACGGGCAGATGAGCTCCACCGAGCCGAAGCGCCCGACGACCGCCTACCCCCCTTCTACGCCCGCTGCCGACCGCCACGCCCGGACGCTATCACCGAGCGCTGAACGCTCTAGCTAGAGAGGAACTCATGACAACCAGATTCTTCGACGACCTGACCTCGGAAGTGGACATCCCTACCGATGGCACGTTGAGTCGTGTTCTTGCGAAAGAAGGCTCGGTCCGGTTGGTCGTCTTCGCCTTCGATCGGGGCCAGGAACTCACCGAGCACACCGCATCGGTACCTGCAGTCGTACAGGTGCTCTCCGGATCCCTGACTGTGGAAGCAGCCGGCGAACGCCACCGACTCACACCCAACTCATGGCTGTACCTGCAAGCAGGCGAACCACACTCCGTGTTCGCCGACGAACCCAGCCGCATGCTGCTCACCATGGTCCGCGACGCCTGAACCCTCCTTCGACCAGGGGCCACCGCCTTCGGTACCGCCGCAAAGCCCGTGCCATGCGAAGGTTCCTCGGTAACCCCTCGACATGCTGTCTGAGTTGCTGAGTGGCAGCGCCTCGGACGAGTTCGCACACATTCTCCACCACTTCGAACATCCCCGACGGCCCCCAGACGACCGACTGGATATCGCCTCGAGATCGACCAACTCCTTGTCGATCTCGTAGACGATTTGGTAGGCCCCAATCAGTGGGAGTGAAGTCCGATCATCAGATCGCCTGGCAGTGGCTTGCCAACCCGGTGTGGGTTCTATAGGAGAGGACCAGACGAGGTAGTCAACTACCGCCGGGGAAATCTTCGCGGGAGCCGGTCAACGGCATATCCACCCTGATCGGGCTGCTGGCATCCTCAATTCCCGGTATCCGAGACCGGTCTTTCATGTCGATCCGCGTAGTCGATGTGCCATGACGGGCCAAGAACCACCCCTGAACAGGGATCATGCAAGCTCCGGGGGTGAGACTCGAACTCACAACCTGCGGATTAACAGTCCGTTCACCCCCAACCCCCTCACCAGGCAAAACACACAGAAGTATCCCCTGACCAGCCGTTTCGACCCTTCACCAGTTCGCACCACCTTGCAGCACCAATCACCAAAACGCGTCCCCAGCGCGTCCTGCGCAGGGCCGATCGGCTAGGTCTTGGACGCCGGACTATCAGGAGTACAGCGCTCCCGAATGCGGAGCGAACTCGGAAAGCCCGGCCTGCGGGTTTAGCCGGTTGATCTGAGTGCGTCGAGTGGGTCGGTGCGGGCGGCGCGGATGGCTGGGAGGAGGCCTGAGACGAGTCCGGTTGCGACACCGATTGCGGCGGC
>Ga0307417_10000937_pt1 | contig 11983 bp, 7 predicted proteins | sample SalMarWE160210MG_2_FD_202514 | JGI IMG/M metagenome (GOLD analysis project Ga0307417, IMG submission 202514) | Salt marsh sediment microbial communities from the Plum Island Ecosystem LTER, Massachusetts, United States - WE1602-10 | ecosystem: Environmental > Aquatic > Marine > Intertidal zone >...
CGCTCGGCACCGCCCGATTCTGCTGCTTGCGCCGCCCGCTTCGCGCGAGCGGCGGGATCTGATCGACTCATGACCGTAACTCTGACACCTGTTGAGCGCGACCTTCGCCGCCGGCGCAATACGCGGGTTCGCCCGGTTGGAAACACCTGCGCCCGGTTTGGGTGCAGGCAGACCGGGCCGTAGTCTAAGCCCTACAGCGGGCCGTTGCCATGCCCGGGGGCGCCCGATAGCGGGCCGCCTCGCGCCCTAATGCAGGTGCGCGCCGAGTGTGCGCAGAAAACTGCGATGGCGCGACGCGGTCCGGTCGAACCGGCGATAGACCGACACCTTGGCCGCGTCGGTGACCAGCGACCAGACGATTGAATAGCCCCACACCAGGCCGATCTCTTTCCAGCTGATAGGCGTGACCAGGCCGAAACCGTAGAGACACAGCAAGGTGGCGGCCAGCTTGGTGGACAGCGCGGCCCAGATCATAACCGGGGCCGGCCAGGGACGCGCAAAGTACCAGCCGCGGCTGCGGGAAACAAACAGCGTCAAGTGGCCCGCCACCGCCATTTTCAAAAAGATATAAGTTTGTACCTTGGGAATACTCAGCTGCAGCCAGTCCACCGCGAGGTACAGCATCAGAAAACTGCCCAGCGTTCCTATCACGCCCATGACGGTCGACACGGTAATGACCCGGTGCATGTTCCAGCGCACCGGTCTGCGGTCCAGCCCGGTGTTATCGTAAGCGATGGCCATAATTGGCACGTCATTAAAGAACGCCAGCAGGATGATCATGATCGCGGTGATCGGATAGAAGTCGAACACAATCATGGCCAGCACCACGAAGATCATGATGCGGATGGTCTCGGTGATACGGTAAATGGCGTAGGAATTCATGCGTTCGAAGATGCGCCGAGCCTCCTCGACGGCGCTCACGATGGTGGACAAACCGGGCGCGGTGAGAATCAGGTCGGCGGCGGCGCGCGCCGCGTCGGTGGCGCCCGAAACGGCAATGCCGACGTCGGCCTGCTTGAGCGCCGGGGCGTCGTTAACACCGTCGCCGGTCATCGCCACCAGGTGGCCGCGCTCCTGCAGGGCCTTGACGATGGCGTACTTGTGCTCGGGAAACACCTGGGCAAATCCGTCCGCAGCTTCGATGCGTTCGGCCGCATCCGCCGGCGCACCACCATCCTCGCCGGTGAACAACGCAGTGGCCGGCTGGATGTTTTTCCCCAGGCCGAGCTTGGCAGCGATCTCGCGGGCGATAGCGGCATTATCACCGGTGACCATCTTCACCGTAATGCCGTAGCCCCCGGCCTTGCGGATAGTCTCCGCCGAGTCCTCGCGCGGTGGATCGAACAGCGGCAGGATACCGAGAAATTGCCAGTCGCCACCTGTATCCATGCGCGCCACGCCCAGGGTGCGGTAACCCTTCGCGGCGTGTTCATCGATGAGCGCGGCGGCGCGTTCGGCGGTAGCCTGATCGACCTTGCACAGCGCCAGGATGACCTGCGGTGCCCCCTTGGCGACTTTGAAAGACCGGCCGTCGCTGCCGGCGATCTCGCCCTCGGTGCGCTTGCCTACCGGATCAAACGGCACGAAGCGGGTCTGGGTGTAACCCTCCAACACCGCACGATCGCTCAAACCGCCGATCACGGCGAGGTCGATGGCGTCCTGGTCTTCAGCCCTGGAAGCCAGCGCCGCGGCCAGGATCAGCTCCTGTGCGTCGTGGGCTGCAAAGACCCCGGGTTCGCCCAGGGTAAGCTGGTTCCGGGTCAGGGTACCGGTCTTGTCCGAGCACAGGATATCGACACCGGCCATCTCCTCGATTGACTGCAGGCGCGAAACGATCGCCTTCATCTTCGACAGCGCCAGCGCCCCGACCGCCATGGTCACTGACAGCACGGCGGGCATGGCGACGGGAATGGAAGCGACGGTGAGGATCAGCGCGAACTGCACCAGATCAAGCAGCGGCGCGTGGCGGAACAGTTGCACCACCATCAGTATCGCCACCAGACCCAGACTCAGGTAGATCAGGTAGTCACCGATGGCCAGCACCGCTTTCTGGAAATGCGACACGGCGCCGGCGCTCTCCACCAGCCTCGCGGTGCGACCGAACAGGGTGTCGGCGCCGGTGGTGGTGACCACCGCGACCATCTCACCCTGGCGGGCCACCGAGCCGGAATACACCAGCTCGCCCGTCTGCCTGTTGACCGGCAGCGACTCGCCGGTCAGCGCCGACTGGTCCACGGCGAGGTAGTCGCCCTCGATCAGTACCGCGTCCGCGGGAATGATATCGCCCAGGCGCAGGCGGATGATGTCACCGGGCACCAGCTCGACGGCGTCGATCTGACCCCAGTGCCGGTCGCGCAGCACCCGCGCCCGGAGCGCGAGCTGTTGCTTCAGAGCTTCAAGGGCGTTGGCAGCCTTGTATTCCTGCCAGAAGCCGACCGCGGCGTTGAAAATCAACAGGGCAACAATAATGACGAAGTCGTCCCAATGCCGGACCAGCGCCGACAGAATCGCCGCGACCTCGATCATCCAGGCGATCGGCCCCCAGAAATAGCCCAGGAAACGCCTCAGGAGACTGTCTGTCTTCTCCTCCAGCGCATTGCGGCCATACTGCACCAGACGTGCCTCGGCATCGGCCGAGGAGAGCCCTGCCCGGGCGCTTTTCAGCTGTTCGAGGAGCGCGTCAACATCCTGCTTTTCAGGGCTCGGGCTGTCGCTGGTGCTGTCCATGGCGCGGCCCTCCCCGGGGGCGATCACTGCGTTGTCGATACAGGTCTCAGTTTAGCTGAAGGCGATACGCACACTCGGCACGCCGGGTCGTCGCTCCGGAGTACGCCCTCAGGCGGCATCCAGGGGCTGGCCGAGCCGCCTGATTCCCGCCGCTACGAAATCCCAGTTGACCAGTTTCCAGAAACCCTGCAGGTAGTCGGCACGCGCGTTGCGGTAGTCGATATAGTAGGCATGTTCCCAGACATCGCAGGTCAGCAGCGGTGTCTGCCCCACGGTCAGCGGTGTACCCGCGTTACTGGTGTTGACGATCTCCAGCTTACCTGCGGCGGTGCCGGCCAGCCAGGTCCAGCCGGAACCGAAATTGGCCAGAGCGGCCTGGGAAAACGCCTTCTGGAAGGCCTCCACTGAGCCAAACTGGCTGTTCAGCGCATGCGCGAGCTCGCCCCCCGGTACCGTCTTGTCGGGGGTCAGGCACTGCCAGTAGAAAGCGTGGTTCCAGGCCTGCGCCGCGTTGTTGAATACCGCGTCCGGTTTCCCGGACTCCTCGACGCTCGCGCGCACCAGCGCCTCGAGCGACAGGGACTCCAGGTCGGTTCCCTCGATCAGCCCGTTGAGTTTGCTCACGTAAGCCGCGTGATGCTTGCCATAGTGGTAATCGAGCGTCTCGCGCGAGATCCAGGGCTCCAGAGCGTCGTGAGGATAAGGCAGTTCAGGTAAAGTGTGCATGATCGTGGTTTCCTCCGTATTGCTGGTGCCGGCAAACACCGTCACCCGGTACCCGATCATTTAGCAGGAACGATGCCAGACCATACGCTACCGGTTTTGCGCCGACGCTTCAGCTAACACGCCTGGCAGGCGCCCCGCCGTTACGCAATATTCACCAATCGGTGTGGAATAATACGCAGCGCGGCCGCGGCAAGCACCGACGGGATCAGTCCGAGCGCTTGATATTGTATTTTTCGATCCGGTAACGAACCTTCTCGCGGGTTGTCTTGAGCACCCGCGAGATTTCAGCCACGTTGTTGCCGTGGCGTTCCAGCATGGTTTCGATAATCCGCCCCACCATATCATCGAGCCCGAGCGAACCGTCCATCGGCAGGCACAGGCAGTCGCCGCGCACAGCCTGAACCTGTGAACCTGCCGTCAACTCGGGAGAACCCAGCTGCAACCATTCGAGCGGAAAGCGGTGATCGGTTGCGAACAGCACGCAGCGTTCAACGACGTTGCGCAGTTCGCGCACGTTACCCGGCCAGCTGTGCGCCTGCAGGCGCTCCCATACAGGCCGTTCAACCTCGCGGACCTTCTTGCCGGCGAGTGCGTTGTACTCTGCGATGAACAGCGGCACCAGCTCTTTCAGATCGGCAATGCGTTCGCGCAACGGTGGCAGCTCCAGGCGAAACACGCTGAGCCGGTGATACAAGTCGGCGCGGAACTCGCCATTGTGGATCTGCTCTTCCAGATTCTGGTTGGTCGCCGCCAGAACCTGTACGTCGACCTGGGTCTCGCTGTCGCCGCCCAGACGCCGCACCGTCCGGTCCTCGATGACCTTGAGCAGCTTCGCCTGCAGGTCGACGGGCATCTCGGCGATCTCGTCGAGAAATACGGTGCCACCATGCGCCTGCTCGATGAGCCCGCGCCTGCGGCCTTTGGCCCCCGTGTAGGCGCCGGCCTCGTGACCGAAAAGCTCGGATTCCAGCAGCTCGCGCGGCAGCGCGGCGCAGTTGACCTCGACCAGTGGCCCTTCGGCGCGCGGCCCGGCGTGGTGCAGAATGCGTGCCGCCAGCCCCTTGCCGGTACCCGTTTCGCCGGTAATCACCAATGCGCTGAACGGCACCTGGGTCAGTTTGCCGAGCAGCTCGCGCACCTGCTCTGCCACATCGCTCGAGCCGGAAAACGAAGCCGGCGTGTAGCGCCGCGAACGGTTCTCGCTTTCCTCCCTGATACGCCGCTGGGCGCGGGCGCTGCGCGCCGCGCCCTGCACAACGATATCCAGGCGCTCCTGGTCACAGGGCTTGGTCAGAAAATCGAAAGCCCCGAGGCGCATCGCCCGCACCGAATCGGGCACGTCACCGTAACCGGTAAGAAACACCCACTCGCCTCGCCCGCCCTTTTCCCGCACCTTGTCGAGAAGGTCCAGGCCGCTGCCGTCCGGCAGATTGATATCCGAGAGCACCACCAGCGGCCCAAGCTCACGCACCAGCAGCGCTCGCTGCGCGTCGGCGATGGTCTTTGCCCAGGCCACCTCCCAGCCGGCGCGTCGGTAGTGGCGTACCAGTTCCGAACCGAGCAGCTGCTCGTCTTCAATGATCAGCAATGAGTCAGACATCGACCCGACCGCAAGGCAATTCGAGCGTCACGCAAGCTCCATGAGGTTCACGATTGGAAAGTTTCACTTCTCCTCCCTGGGCGCGGACGAACCGCTGCACCATGGAGAGTCCCAGGCCCATGCCGTCGGCCCGGCAACTGACAAAGGCGCGTATTCCGGCATCGAGCACATCGGCGGAAAATCCCGGGCCGTCGTCGCACACGGAAAGGTTGAGCATGCCTTGCCCGACACGCCCTTCCAGGGCGATAGTGCCGTCGCTTTCGCCGAGCGCGTGGCGGGCATTGAGTATCAGATTCAACAGCGCCTGGCGCAGCATGGCATCCGGCAGGCGGCAAACGAGTTCATCGGGTATATCCTGGCGCAGCACGATGCGCGCGGGAATCTGGTAGCGCACCAGCGTCAGCAGATCGGCGACCGCCCGCCCCACGTTGATATCGCGCAAGGGTTCGGGATTCTGGCGCGATTGATCCAGCAAGGCGTTAAGCACTGCAATGATACGATCCAGTTCTGCGGCGATAATGTTAACGCGCTCGGTGTACTCTTCCGACTGCGACTCCTGCGCCATTTCCCTGCGCAGATTGCCGAAGGCCATCTTGACGCCCGCGAGGGGATTGCGCAACTCGTGCGCGATGCGCGCCATCGTTTCGCCCACGGCAGCCAGGCGTTCGGTATCGGCAAGGCTGCGTTGTTGTTCGAGCAGGGTCTGCGTCGCGTTGCTCACCTGAGACTCAAGATGGCGCTCGCGCGAGGCGTGTTCGGCCTCCAGTTCGGCGAGCCTGGTCACCATGGCGTTGTAGTTTTCCGTCAAGGGGCGTAACAGCGGGTCGACCGATTCCACCGACGCCTTGGTGTAGTCACGGCGCCCGAGCAGCGTCATGAGAAAACTCAGGCGTTCCAGGGGCGCCAGGATACGCCGGCGCATCAGGTACAGCAGCAGGGCCGCACCCACCGGAAAAAGCACCAGCGTGATCGCACCGATGCGCAGCTCCAGGGCCGTACCGCGATCGATCTTGCTCACCAGCGCCTGGTGTGCACGCGCCTCGAGATCGACGGCTTTGCGTGTCTGCACCAGCGCCAGAATCAACGCCTGTTTCGGGCCCTTCGAGAGGTCGGTCAAGGCCTCGAGCGCCGCCGATACCAGCGCCCCTGTATCGTCCGACAGAAGCACATTGGCATCCAGGATCGCTTTCAGATCCGCGGCCATCTCGCCGCGCTCGGCGGCGGTAAAGTCACTCTCGGCGCGCAGATTTTCCACCAGTTCCCGCTGCAGCTCGATGTTGACGGCCTGCAGCTTCACCATCTGACCAATATGCCGGCTGATGGGCTGGAGGCGCTGGTGAGACTGCCAGGCCAGCACGAACTCGGTTCCCAGCGTCACCACCAGCAGACCGCCGAGCAGCGCCGTCGGCAGCCACAGAGAACCATACACCCATGTCCTGTAGCCGGCCGGATAGTTGTTCCATTCAGCCACGATCGCCCCTGCCCGGCGTGAGTCGCCGGTTAAGATAAAACACGCGAATCCTTCTGCTGCGCCGATGTTTCACCGTACTCGCAGATGACCTTCCCGCCCGACAAACGATAGTGATAACCGTTGTACACCAGCGTAAATACCGGCATACCGCCGGCGGCATCAGGTAAGGATACAGGCTGACGGCAAACCCCGCAAAAGGCAGCACACAGAGCACCAGCCTCGCGACGCAAGGCGCGCGATCGCGCGCGGCGGGCCGTTATGCCCGCAACACTCAAACCGGTCGCACGGCATTCCGGCGCGACATACGGGGCGCCACCAGGCGCCCCGCCCGGACGCTTACAACACACTGATCATATCGTCCAGCTGTTGTTCCAGCGCCGTATACAGCGAGGGTCCACCGCTGTCCGGCCGGGCACTCAGCGTGTCAACGCTGCCACGCAGTTTTTCTATCTTTTGCTGATAGTCACCCGTGGCGGCATCCCCGCCGGCGGCTTTTGCAGCCTGACCCAGCAGCTTGTCGGCTTTGCCGAGCTCTTTCCTGGCCATGTCGGTTTCCTGCCCGGTGAACAGATCGATCCGTGCATTCGTCAGGTGCAGCTTCGCTTCGATCAGGTCAGATTTGAACGGATGACCCTCGGCGCGATACCGCTCCCAGCCAGTGGTGAGATACTCGACACTGCGGTCGGTGTAGGCCTGCACCCGCTCCAACAGCCGGTGGAATCCGGCACTGACAGTAGTGCCGGATTCCAGATCCGCCATGAGTGGCTGCGCTTCCTGCAACAGTTGCCCCGCGGCCTCCCGGGTAGTGTCATCTCCGGACTGTTTGGCCGCCCGGAGAAAGTCGATGGCGTTCTGAAAATCGGCCTTCGCCAGATCGTCGTTCCCCGCGTCCATCGCAACCACCCCTTGATACAGGGCCGCCTTGGCGGAAAACAGCGGCTGCTGAATACCCACGGAGATAAACACCACGGCATCCTCGGCCGACTTCAGTGACTTGTCGGCGTCGTCAAACTTGTTGTTCCTGAGGTCGGCCTCGGCCTGCGCCACCAGGCGGCGCGTGGTACCGAGCGGCAGGTCGATCTCGGTATACTGCAGCGCGGCATCGGTTTCTTCCAGGGCCTTTTTTGCCTTGGCCTTGTCGCCTGCCTTGAGCCGGGCCCTGGCCTGGTCCAGGTGCTGCCTGGCGGCCTTTACCGGCATGATATCGGTTAGTTCATCCAGCGAGCTGTAGATGGGAATCAGGTCGGGCAACACCTCCTCGGTGTTTTCGTATTCCAGGTGCTTCTTGGCCACCCAGATGCGATCCTTGACCGAGGTTGTCGGCAACGCCTGGTGGATGATATCCAGCAGCTTGTCGGCCTGACCCAGTTCGGTTTGCGCCGCCTCGGCATCCTTTTTGTGAATCCCGGCGCGGGCCTGGGCTATGTGACGCAACACCTTCACACCGGCCGAGGAAATGACCGCCTCTTCGCTCGGGCTGATGGTCTTTTCCGGGCTCACCGACACCTTCTCGCGGATCGCATCGGCATACAGCGGCGTGGACAACAGGGCCGGGCCGGCACCTGCAAGCAGGACGGCCAAGACGACAGATTTCAGTTCGGGTTTTGACATGATCGTTACTCCTCTAGCGTGACATTGGGTAACACCCCTGCCAAGCCTTCAGCACTGACCGTGCCAACTGAATAGCATCATTCACATCAGCGAGTTACCAGCCGCTGCCGGCACAGGCGCGGGCAATATTCCCATCACTGGTTAGAATCACCCATTGTCCGGCAGCCGCCGCACCCATCGATCCGGCGCTTGCCGCGCTATACTGACCCACACAACACTGTCGCAGCCCCCGCAAACGAGGCCCAAAGGCATCCGTCACCGAATCTCGACACATGAACGGCGCAGCAGCCGACACAAAAGCAGGTAAGCCTTGCTGGAACATTTCCTCACACTCGCCAAACCGTGGTTCGACCAGTACGGACTGGGCGTGCTGTTCGCCTCGGTTTTCGTCGAAGGTTTCGGCATTCCAGCCCCCGGGCAGACGTTCATGATCGGCGGTGCGCTGCTCGCACAACAGGGCGAGTTACACCTTGGCGGCGTCGCCGCCGTGGCCTGGGTCGCCGCCGTGTCTGGCGACAACCTCGGCTATGTCATCGGCCGCCTGGGCGGTAACCGCCTGCTGCGCCGCCTGCACTTTCCACAGGCGCACCTGCAAAAGGTTGAACAGCAGTTTCGGCGTTACGGTATCTGGATGGTGGCGTCGGCGCGTTTCTTCGAGGTACTGCGCCAGCTCAACGGTGTCGTCGCCGGCAGTCTGGAGATGCCCTGGCTGCGCTTCCTGGTGTTCAATGCCATCGGCGCATCGCTGTGGGTGTCCCTGTGGGTGCTTGGGGTGTACTTTTTCAGCGGCCGGATCGCACACCTGCTGGACACTTTCGGCAAACTGCATGCAGCGGTCGCGTTTGCCAGTGGCCTGGCGGCTGTCGCTACACTGCTGTGGCTGGTTCGCCGCTGGCGCAGACAGTCAGCCGACGCTACCGACACATCCCCACTCGATCACTGAAGGCTGTCGGCACGCGTGTTTTCGCTCACAGCGCCACCTGCAGGCCGATTTCCAGCACCCGTTCCTCCGGCAAACGATAGTAAGCAGTGGCCAGTCCGGCATTGCGCGCCAGCCAGCTGAACAGCACTTCCTGCCAGTACGGCAGGCCGGGCACATCACGTTTGGGTATCAGCGTTTCGCGTGCGATGATGTAGGTGATCGCGTCGGGGTCAATCGGGATGCCGACGTGCTCTCCGAGCTTGAGTGCCAGCGGAATGTTCGGTGGTTGAGAAAAACCATAGTGGGCGCGCATGCGCACAACGCCCTGGCCGAGTTTTTCGAAGTCCAGCCGTTCAGCGGCCGGCACATGCGGGCGATCTTCGGTGGCCACAGTCAACAGGATGACCCGCTCGTGCAGCACGTGGGTGCGCGCCATGTGATGCAGCAGCGCGGCCGGCACACACTGGTCGTAGTGGCCGGTAAGCACCACCGCGGTCCCCGGGACACGATACGGCGGATCGTCGTTAATCTGCTTTAGAAACTCATCCTGTCGCATCGCCCGCTGCCCGATGCGCGTGGCGAGCAATGCCCGGCCCGCGCGCCAGCTCGACATGATCACAAAGATCAGTCCAGCGATCATCAGCGCGTACCAGCCGCCGTCGGGAATCTTTGCCAGGTTGGCACCCAGAAAGGCGCTGTCGATCAACAGGAACACCGCGCCGGCCAGCAGCGCCACTTGCGGTCGCCAGTGGAAACGGCGCGCTACCGCGACGGCCAGTAGCGTGGTCACCACCATGTCCAGAGACACCGCCACCCCGTAGGCCGAGGCCAGCGCATCCGAGCTGCCGAAGCCGACCACCAGCGCCAGGCAGGCCGCCAGCAATAGCCAGTTGACCAGCGGCAGGTAGACCTGGCCGGCTTCTTCCGACTGGGTGAAGACCACCCGCATGCGCGGCAGCTGGCCCAGCTGGATCGCCTGCCGGGTCAGCGAGAAGGTGCCGCTGATCACGGCCTGCGAGGCGATCACCGTGGCCAGCGTGGCCAGTACAACCAGCGGCGCACCCGCCCAGCCAGGGGCGAGGTGAAAAAACGGGGCATCGATGGCTTCCGGCCTGTGCATCAGCAAGGCGGCCTGGCCCAGGTAATTGAGCACCAGCGCGGGGAATACAATCAGGAACCAGGCGCGGCGAATCGGTGCAATGCCGAAATGTCCGAGGTCCGCATACAGCGCCTCGCCACCGGTGACCACCAGAAACACCGCGCCCAGGGTCAGAAATCCCGTGATCCCGTTGGCGGCGAAGAAGCCGATGGCGTAAGCGGGATTAAAGGCCGCAAACACGCCCGGTTCCATGAGCACGCCGCGCAGCCCCAGCAGCGCCAGCACCAGGAACCACAGCAGCATGACCGGCCCGAACAGTCGCCCGATGTTGCCGCTGCCGCGCTTTTGCACGGCAAACAGCGCAACCAGAATAATCACCGTCACCGGCAGCACGAAGGCATCCAGAGACGGGGCCACGACCTGCAAACCCTCCACGGCGCTCAGCACCGAGATCGCCGGCGTGATAGTGCCGTCGCCATACAGCAGACAGGCGCCGAACAGCCCCATGAGCATCAACACATGGCGCGGCTCGCCGGGCCTGCACCGCCAGGGATTCAGCAGGGCCACCAGGGCAATAATTCCACCCTCCCCCTGGTTGTCCGCCCGCAGCACGAACAGCAGGTACTTGATCGATATCACCAGGATCAGGGCCCACAACACCAGCGACAACACGCCCAGCAGGTCCGCCGGGTTCAGCGCAGGCGCGCCGGCGCCGCCGAAACTTTCGCGCAGCGCATACAACGGGCTGGTGCCGATGTCGCCGAAAACCACGCCCAGTGCAGCCACCAGCGCACCAGGCTCTGTCGCCGCACCAGGCTCTGCCGCCCCGTTTCGGGCCGCTGCCGCTTGTGTCATAGTGATACTGCCGTCGTTGCTATTTCGTTGCCAGATGCAGGGGATGTCGGGATTGCCGTCGCTGGCGTACGGCATACCGCAGGATAATAAAAATCAGCTCAATTACAAACAATTGCCAAACCGATCGCGACACGGCGGCGCATACCCCGTGGCCTGTGTCAGGGCCTTAATTGACCTGAATCAGTAAGTTTTTCCAGCCGGGTGGTATACTTTTCTGCCAAACTGACAGTGTTTGATCGACAGAATGACAAGCAGTGCTCCATGCCCCATAGCCTCGCAAACCTGAGGTATGGGTTGCACAGGAAGTGTAACCTGGCGTGGTTTTTCAACCAGCAGCAGGTAGCAAAATGACGCCGAACAGTCTCGACCCGATACCCGGGGGCGCAGCATCTCATGCGAGTGGCAGCATGACCCCGAACGATCTCAACCCGCTCCGTGAGTACATCGCATCTCACGTTATCGGCCAGCAAAACCTGATCGATGGCATGCTTGTTTGCCTGTTGAGCGACGGCCACATGCTGGTGGAGGGCATGCCCGGGCTGGCCAAAACGACGGCTGTGAACACCCTCTCGCAAGGCATCGAGGGTGACTTCCATCGCATCCAGTTCACGCCGGACCTGTTGCCATCTGACCTGATCGGTACCGACATCTACCGTCACGAAAAAGCCGAGTTCGAGTTTCGCCCCGGCCCCCTCTTCCACAACGTCCTGCTGGCCGACGAGGTCAACCGCGCGCCGGCAAAGGTGCAGTCGGCCCTGCTGGAAGCCATGGGTGAACGTCAGATTACCGTAGGCCAGAAGACATATCCCCTGCCCAGGCTGTTCATGGTCCTCGCGACCCAGAATCCGGTGGAACAGGAAGGCACCTACCACTTGCCGGAAGCCCAGCTGGATCGTTTCCTGATGCAGGTGGTGGTCGACTACCCGAGTCACACAGAGGAATTGAAAATCCTCGCCCTGGACAATGACCGCC
>Ga0307417_10000938_pt1 | contig 11983 bp, 8 predicted proteins | sample SalMarWE160210MG_2_FD_202514 | JGI IMG/M metagenome (GOLD analysis project Ga0307417, IMG submission 202514) | Salt marsh sediment microbial communities from the Plum Island Ecosystem LTER, Massachusetts, United States - WE1602-10 | ecosystem: Environmental > Aquatic > Marine > Intertidal zone >...
TTTACACATCCCCGCCATTGCCCGCGAAGCAGGCATTGAGGTGGGCGTGGAGCTGTTTGACCGGATTTCCAGGGAGACGCCTCACCTCTGTTCCATCATACCGGCGGGGCCCTACGAGATGGCTGACGTGGATGTGGCGGGAGGTATTCCGGCTGTGCTGAACCGGCTTCGGGATGCACTAAAAGACTCGCCCACGGTGAACGGGAAGTCCATAGCACAGATCGCAGGGGAGGGGAAGGTCCTGGACGAAGAGGCAATAAGACCACTGGATCGACCATACCATTTCGAGGGTGGAATCGCCGTACTCAGCGGAAATATAGCCAACAGCGCCATCATCAAACAGACGGCGGTCGGTCAGGACATGTTTGTTCACACGGGGCCCGCAAAGGTTTTCTATTCGGAACATGATTTGCTGAATGCCATTGAGGCCGGAAGCATAGCTGAAGGGGATGTCCTGGTTATACCGTTCCAGGGCCCGGCCGGTGCACCGGGCATGCCCGAGATGTTGACTCCGACCGATGCCATAAAGGGGGCGGGATATAAAAAGGTTGCCCTGATTACGGATGGAAGATTTTCGGGCGCAACGACCGGCCCGTGCATCGGCCACGTGGAGATGGAGGCCTATAACGGAGGGGCGATCGGGGCCATAAAGAATGGTGATGTGATTGAAATCGACATTCCTAACAGGTCCTTGAATGTTCGTCTGAGCGACGGGGAGATTGCAGGGAGACTGAAGGAGACCAAGGTCCCGGAAAGGCAACTGACGACGCTCCTGGAATCCTACAGGAAGAAGTTCCTTGGAAAGAATTGCTACGGGTGGTAGGCCCAGGGTTTCTCACCGATCTGCGTCGCAAGGGGGCGCTTTTTGTCCCAGGCCTTTCAAGAATCTCTCAGGCAGGTTATCAAACCCGCCGTTGGACATGAAGAGGGTCACATCTCCGGAACGGGCTTCAAGAACCAGGTTTTCGAGCAACCGAACATGGGTGTCGAAATAGGAAGCGGCTACGCCTTTTTTCTGGAGATCTTTCGCCAGGCGATCGGCTGAAAAGCGTTCCCCATCGGGGACTCTTTCCATGAGCGGGGGTTCGGGAATCATGACCCTGTCCGCCCTTTCAAAGGCCCCTGCATAACGCTCCTGGAAGATGCTACGCCGGCTGGAGTTGGAGCGGGGCTCAAAAACGGCCACAAGACGACGCTCCGGAAACCTTTCCTTGACCGCGTGGATGGTCTCAAGCACGGCGGTGGGGTGGTGGGCAAAGTCATCGAGCACCAGGACCCCCTGTTGTTCCCCCAGGATTTCCTGCCTGCGTTTGACACTGCAAAACGAACCGACAGCCATTGCCAAGTCTTTGTGAGACACCCCGAGGAAATCCGCGAGCACCACTGTGGAGAGGAGGTTCGCCATGTTGTGACGTCCATAGAGGCGGGTTTCGAGGTCCAGGAACGGTGCGCCTTCTTTTTCGATGGTCAGGCGGGTCATATCGTCGTGTGCCCTGATATGGACCGCTTTCCATCCCGGGCTTCCTGAAAGGCCATAGGTCCGTATGGGGCAACGGGCCCGTCGGAGTTCAGGGACCACCCTGGGGTCATCGGCGTTGGCGATCAGGAGTCCCTCAGGTGGAATGAGATCAATCAGCCTGCGAAAACTCGACAGGACGTGTTCAAGGTCCCTGTAGATGTCCGCGTGGTCGAACTCGATGCTGGTCAGTATCACTATCCGGGGCCTGTAGTGGAGGAACTTCGGGCCCTTGTCAAAAAAGGCGGTGTCGTATTCATCCCCCTCGATGACGAAATAGCCCCCCTCGCCCGTCTTGAAATTCTTCTTGAAATTGATGGGAATGCCGCCGATCATAAACCCCGGGTCAAGGCCGGCACATTCCAGGATCCAGGCGGCCAGGGCCGTAGTGGTTGTTTTGCCGTGGGTTCCGCTCACGACAATAGATTGTTTGCCTTTCATGGCAAAATGGTTGAGGGCCTGGGGAAAGGATAGATACGGGACCCTGAGGTGTGAGAGTTCGACGGCTTCAGGGTTCATGCGGGTAATGACGTTCCCGACAATGACGAGGTCGGGGACGGGATGAAGGTTGCCGCCATGGTAACCCATCCGTATGGGGATGCGCAGGGCTCGCAGAAAATCGCTCATGGGAGGGTAGATATCCTGATCTGAACCGGTGACCCGATACCCCTTTTCCTTGAGCAGCCCGGCAAGGGAAGCCATGCCCGTCCCGCAGATTCCCATGAGATGAATATGTTCCAGGCTGGAAGGCCCGTAGTTTGAAGCAGGAGACAGCCTGGCGGCCCCGCTGGTGTTCGCCGGTGAATGGAGGTCTTTTTGCGTATCTTCCATAAAATTTCTTGCTTTCAGAAATAATGTTGGCTATAATAAAAAATTTGAATTTGATCTAGCCCATAAAAAAACTCAGGCCAAGCCGAACACAAGGCCTGCAGTATAATGAACAAGGAGAACTTCCATGTCAAGAGTGTGTGAGATCTGTGGTAAGGGTCCCAGGACCGGCTTCAATGTCAGTCACGCCCATAACAAAACCAAGGCCCGCTGGTATCCCAATCTTCAAAAAGTCAGGTGCATCCGGGAGGGACAGGTCAAGAGGATAAGAGTCTGCACCAGCTGTATAAAATCGGGCAAAGTGGTCAAACCGGAGTCTAGACCCGTTCCACCATCATGACATTCCTGATCCTTTTCATGGCCCCCATGATGTCCTTGAGCTGTTCGTAATCAGTTACCTGGATAGTGAAAAACAGGATCCCCTTTTGGTCAATTGTTGTCTTGATCTCGGCGTGGATGATGTTGGTGTCCAATTGCGCCAGCACCCCTGTTATGTCGGCGACAGTCCCTCTTTTGTCCAGGGTGGTGATCTTTATGACGGCCTGATAAGTCTCGTCCTTCTCTGTCTGCCAGATCACTTCCACCAGACGGTCTTTTTCAGTCTTGAGAATATGGGGGCATTTACTGGCATGGATCGTCACACCCCTTCCGCGCGTAATAAAGCCGACAACCGGTTCCCCTGGCAAGGGGTGACAGCAGTTGGCAAACCGTATCAGCATATCACTGATTCCCTTCACCCGAATGCCTTTTTCCCCTTTGTGGCGCGTGATCTTGTGAACCATTTTGGTTACTAGACCGGGTGGTTTCTTATCTTTTATGCCGAGCTTGGGCTTGAGCCGGCCGATGACCTGTTTTGCGGAGACCTTTCCGAACCCGATTTCAGCGAGAAGATCCTGGATGGAATGAAAAGACAGGTCCTTTGCTATGGATGAGACCTGGTCACTTTTCAGGATATTGGGCAGGGTAATATGTTCCTGTTCCAGAAGTTTTTCCAGGATATTCCTGCCCAGATTGATGCTTTCTTCACGTTCCTGGCTCTTGATCCAGTGCCGGATCTTGTTGCGGGCCTTGGGTGTCTTTACAAATTCGAGCCAGTCCTTACTCGGGTGATGCCTTGCGGAGGTGATAATTTCAACAAGGTCGCCGTTCCTGAGCTGATATCTGATGGGTACCATTTTCCCGTTCACTTTCGCACCCATGCATCTTTGACCTACATCTGAATGGATGCTGTATGCGAAATCAACGGGCGTGGCACCCTTTGGAAATTCCTTGACTTCCCCTTGCGGTGTAAAAACATAGACTTCATGAGGGAAGAGGTCCATGGTGACCGATTCGATGAATTCCACGGGGTCTTTCAGGTCCTGCTGCCATTCCTGGAGCTGGCGGAGCCATGCAAACTGTTTTTCATCTGTTTTCTTGAGGGCAGACTCTTCCTTGTATTTCCAGTGGGCCGCGATGCCTTCTTCAGCAGTCCTGTCCATTTCCCGTGTGCGGATCTGAAGTTCCATTCTCTCAGCAATGGGGCCTATGACTGTCGTATGGAGAGATTGGTACATGTTTTCTTTAGGCACGGAAATGTAGTCTTTGAAGCGGCCGGGGACGGGTTTCCACATGCCGTGTATATAACCCAAGATTTCGTAGCACTCCTTTATGGAACTGACGATAATCCTGAAGGCCATAATATCGTAAACCTGATTGACGGTCAGGTTCTGGTTCAGCATTTTCTTATAGATACTGTAATAGTGTTTGTGCCTTCCCTTGATGCTGGCCTCGATGCCCACTTCTTCAAGCTTCCTGGCCAATAGCCCTTGAATATCCCGGATGAATTTTTCCTGTGCACCTTTTCTTTGGGCTATCTCCGCGTGAATATTCTGGTATATCTCCGGTTCCAGGTAATAGAGGCACAGGTCCTCCAGGCTTGATTTTATCCAGTTAATTCCCATCCTTCCCGCAAGCGGTGAGTAGATGTCCAGGGTCTCTTTGGCAATGCGTCGCTGTTTGGTTTCCGTGTGGAACCCCAGGGTTCTCATGTTGTGCAATCTATCGGCAAGTTTCACAATGATGACGCGAATATCATTGGACATGGCAAGGATCATCTTGCGAATATTTTCCGCCTGCCGATGCTCTCGGCTGGTAAATTCTATCTTGCTGATCTTGGTTACGCCGTCCACAATATCGGCCGTTTCCCGGCCGAAGATTTGTGTGATTTCCGAGAGTTGCGCATCAGTGTCTTCTATGGTGTCATGGAGAAAGCCTGCAGCGATGCAGACGACATCCATCTTCATCTGTGCGAGGATATAAGCTACTTCCAAGGGATGGGAGAGGTAGGGTTCGCCTGAAAGACGGATCTGTCCCTGGTGGACCTTTGCTGAATAGACATAGGCCTTTTCCACGAGGCTGATATTGGCCTTGGGGTGATAGGTGAGAATCTGGGAGGTAATATCATTTAGTCGAATCATGGAGCAGCCGAACCTGGTTCAGGACAATGTCCACAGCATCCTTCAGCAGGATGGATTGGGTTTCCTTTTCAGTCCTCAATTTCATCTCGACCTCGCCCTTCTTCACGCCTCGTTTCCCCACAGTGACGCGAACCGGGATGCCAAGCAGGTCGGCATCCATGAATTTGACCCCTGCCCGCTCATCTCTATCATCCATGAGGACTTCCACACCTCTTTCAAGCAACGCATTGCAAATGGTTTCGGTTGCCTCAACGACTTCTTTTTCATGCATCTGGAGGGGCAGCAGGATGACCTCAAAAGGGGCGATGGGGATGGGAAAAATGATGCCGTCCCGATCGTGATTCTGTTCGATGGCAGCAGCAACCGTTCTTCCCACGCCAATGCCGTAGCACCCCATGACCGTGAGTTCTTCCTTCCCCCGCTCGTCGAGAAAAACGGCGTTCATGGCCTTGGAATACTTGGTTCCCAGCTTGAAGACATGCCCGACCTCGATGCCCCGTTTGAATTCGATCTCGCCTCCACACTTTGGGCAGGGGTCGGAGGGGGTGATGGTCCGGATATCGCCGAACTGCTCTACCTGGAAGTCCCTGTCCAGGTTGACGTTTTTCATGTGAAAATTCTTACGGTTGGCCCCTGCGACAAGGTTTGTCATGGTCTGAACGGAGCGGTCCGCAACGATTTTCACCTTGAGTCCCATTGGACCGGCGAATCCCGTCGGTGCACCCGTTGTCTCAGACACCGTTTCGGGACCAGCAAGTTCAACCGTTTGTGCCCCCAGGAAATTTCGGAATTTTGTCTCGTTTATTTCGTGATCCCCCCGCACGAGGGCGGCAACAATCTCCTTTTCGTCCACGAGATAGACAAGGGTTTTGAGGAGCCTATCCGGAGAGGTTGAGAGAAAGGCCGCCAGTTCATCGATGGTCTTGATATCAGGTGTGTGCACCTCTTCCAATTCAAGGATATCGGGCGCTTCAGCGGGCGTACCGGTGGGGCCCGGGCTGACCTCAGCCCGCTCAAGATTGGCCGCATATTTGCACTGGTGGCAGCTGACGGTCTGGTCTTCCCCGCTGTCTGCCAGGACCATGAATTCATGGGAATAGCTCCCCCCGATAGCCCCGCTGTCCGCTTCAACGGCCCTGAATCTGAGGCCGCATCGCTGAAATATCCTGATATAGGCCTCGTACATTTTTTCGTAGCTCCGACCCGCACCTGCTTCATCCACGTCGAAGCTGTAGGCATCTTTCATAATAAACTCACGGCCGCGCATGAGGCCGAATCGCGGACGTATCTCATCGCGAAACTTGGTCTGAATCTGGTATAAATTGATGGGGAGTTGTTTGTAGGAGTGTATTTCTTTCCTGACCAGGTCAGTGATCACCTCTTCATGGGTCGGCCCGAAACAGACATCCCTGTTGTGGCGGTCCGTGAATCGCAGGAGTTCCCTGCCATAGAAATCCCACCTGCCCGACTCCTTCCACAGATCAGCCGGTTGCACCGCCGGCATGAGGACTTCAATGGCGCCCGCACGGTTCATCTCTTCCCGGACGATTTGTTCCACTTTCTTCACGGACCTCAACCCCGCCGGCAGATAGGTATAGATGCCCGATGTCAGTTTCCTGATCAGGCCTGCCCTGAGCATGAGTTGATGACTGATGATCTCGGCGTCAGCGGGTATTTCCCTGTAGGTGGGAATGAAATAGCTGGAATATCGCATGGTCGGTAAGCACTCCTTTTTCTGAATTTTCTCCCAACGCGGGGCATCCTCGCAAGATTTCTTGTCATGGCGTTAGGTTGGCCGTGCAGAAAGTCATCCTAAGCATATGGACAGACTTCTTTCGCCTCCATCCATTATAAGCTGCAGTTGCGACGGGGATTGGATACGGCAAGGTATCAGTTTAAGCGAAATACAAAGGATAAGGCAATACTTTTGTCTGCTGGAACAGTGAACTGACCTCATTCGGTCATCTTTCGGAGTTCCTGGATCAACTCATGGGCGAGTTCGGATTCGGGGATCTTACGAACTAGCTCTCCCTTTTTGAAAAGGATCCCCTGGCCCCTTCCCCCGGCGATACCGATGTCCGCTTCACGGGCTTCTCCCGGTCCATTCACCACGCATCCCATGATCGCCACCTTGGGGGATGCGATCATTCCCTCCAGGGATTTTTCAACACGGTCCACCAGCCCGAATAAGTCAATTTCGCAGCGCCCGCAGGTGGGGCAGGAAATGATTTCAGGCCCGCGGTGCCTCAGGTCCAGTGCCCTCAGAATTTCATAGGCCACCTTGATTTCGTCTACGGGATCACGGGTGAGCGATACGCGAAATGTGTCTCCAATACCGTTTGCGAGCAGATAGCCAATGCCGATTGAATTTTTTACGGTCCCTGAAATCAGTGAGCCGGCCTCGGTGACACCCAGGTGGAGGGGATAGTCCACTTTACGGCTAAGGATTTCGTACGCTCGAATGGTCTTCCTCACACTGGAGGATTTCAGGGAGATCTTCATCTGTTCGAAACCCAGGTCTTCGAGCATCGCGATGTGTTGGAGGGCGCTTTCCACCATGGCCTCGGGTGTGGGACTGCCGTATTTGGACAGGATCTCTTTTTGGAGGGATCCTCCATTGACCCCGATGCGGATCGGGACACCCCGGTCCTTCGCCTCTCGAACAACAGTTTCCACCGCCTTTGGCGAACCGATGTTTCCCGGGTTGATCCGCAAGCCGTCTGCACCGGCCCTCAAAGCCTCAATGGCGAGACGATGGTCGAAGTGAATATCGGCGATAAGGGGGACATCCACTTCCGCCTTGATCTTTTTCAGGGCCAAAGCCGCCTCATTGTCTATGACAGCGAGCCTCACAATCTCGCATCCAGCCGCGCTGAGACGGTTGACTTGTTCAACGGTTGCCGGGATATCCCGTGTATCCGTATTGGTCATGGATTGGACGGCTACAGGGGCTCCCCCGCCGATGGGCACGGTACCCACGTAAATCCTGCGAGTCTTCTTTTTCGTCATTGCTTTTTCCTCAATCCAGAAAACCTCTGCACTTGGTATGGGTTTCAATAAAGAAACATGGGTTTTCCGCCGGCGTGCCGCACCTTGGGTCGATAGGCATCCACATCATAAAGTTCCCGGACGTCCACGCGCTTCTGGCCAGTGGTGATGGTGCTGAGAGGTATGTCCGTATAGATACCGCGGCTTAACGCAACGAGACGACCGAAGTTTCCTTTCAAGAAGAGGTCTATGGCGATATTGGCAAAATTGACCGCCACCATGAGATCCAGGGAATCGGGCGCTCCGCTTCTCATGAGGTAGGAAAGCCTCTGGTTGAGGATATCCTCGCCTGTCAATTCCTTGAGAAGCGCTCCCGTTTGTTCTCCGATACCGCCGAGACGCTGATGGCCATAGGCGTCCACATCACCACCCATAAACATCTCACCGCCCGCCAGCTTGGCTCCTTCGGAGATGGTGACCATAGCATAATTCTTTGGATTGGCGCGTTTGTCTTCCATGATAAGATCGGCCAGTTTTTTCGGGTCAAAGGGGACCTCGGAGATGATCGCACGGTCCACGCCGGCAAGATAGGCGGATATGAGTGAGGTCTCTCCGCAGTAGCGGCCGAACAATTCTATGACGGCGATCCTTTCGTGGGAACCGGTGCAGGTCCTGAGGGCATGGATAAAACTCACACCCCTTGTCACGGCGGTGGAAAATCCAATGCAGTAATCGGTTCCGAAGACGTCATTGTCCATGGTTTTCGGTATGGCGATGACGGGGAACCCTTCCCTGTGGAGTCTCTCGGCAAAACTGAGGGTGTCGTCCCCGCCGATGGGAACAATGGCATCCACCCCCAGTGATTCCAGATTTCTGATCACGTGACCGGTAAAATCCCTTTTCTCCTCATCGGAATCAAAGGCATCCTTCAGATGTGCGGGAGCGTCTTTCTTCCTGACTGAACTGGGGTTGGTGCGCGCCGAGTGAAGATAAGTCCCCCCCGAGCGGTCGATCGTCCGCACCTGTGCAGGGTCGAGGGGTTGGATGCATTTTGGTGAGGCCTCGGGATCCTTCGAATCGTAGCCCAGAATGCCGGCCCAGCCCCGTCTGATGCCCAATACCCGGAGGCCTTCGCTTGCCGCCCTGTAGACCAGGGCCTTGATACAGGGATTGAGGCCAGGGACATCTCCGCCGCCCGTTAAGATGGCAATGGTTGGATGTTTTCCTGCTGGCTTTTCCATGTCTCCCCCCTTTGATCTCGCATTTGAAAAAAACCGACACACCTATTTCTAAAAATAAGTGATCGAACCGGAAACTGTCAAGGCGATTCTAACCGGCATTTGTCCCCGCCTTGCGATCCCCGGCCCCGGAAACAACCAACTCGCCCCTTTTTTATTGACAAGCTTTATTAAAAAGGTAAGCTTATTCCTCATTGATGAATGAGGAGGTTGAAGAATGCCGATTTCGGAAAAGATTCGTGCTTCAATGGAAAGATCGTCGTGGATCCGCAAGATGTTTGAGGAGGGAATCGAGAGGAAGGCGAAGTTCGGCCCGGAAAACGTCTTCGATTTCAGCCTGGGGAATCCTGATCTTGAGCCCCCGTCAAAGGCGCTGGACGTCCTGGTAGAAGTGGCAAAAGACACCACCCCTGGACAGCATGCCTACATGCCGAATGCGGGATTTTCTGAAACAAGACAGGCCGTGGCGGACTACCTGAACACCTTCAACGGTTCAAGGTTTTCATCAGGCGATGTCATCATGACCGTGGGGGCGGGAGGCGGTCTCAATGTCATCTTCAAGGCCATCCTCAATCCCCAGGATGAAGTGATCATCCCGAGTCCCTATTTTGTGGAGTACAATTCCTATCTGGACAACCATCAGGGTGTGCCAAAGGTCGTAGCGTGTCATGCGGATTTTTCCCTGAATCTCGAGGCCATATCAGAGGCCGTTTCAGAAAAGACCAGGGCCGTCCTGATCAATTCCCCGCATAACCCCACGGGCAGGGTATACCGGAAAGAAGAGCTGGCCGAATTGTCCAAACTCCTGGATCACCACAGTGCCAAGTTGGGAAAGCCCATTTACCTCGTCTCGGACGAACCCTACAGAAAAATCATCTATGACGGGATCGTTGTGCCCAGTGTCTTTGACGCCTACAGGGAAAGTATTGTGGTGACTTCCTTTTCCAAGGATCTTTCCCTGCCCGGCGAACGTATCGGCTATATAGCCGTAAACCCGGAGATCGCGGACAAGACCCTGCTGGTTGGTGGGATGGTGTTCTGCAATCGTATCCTGGGTTTCGTGAACGCCCCTGCACTGATGCAGCGGGCCATTCGCCACCTGCTGGAAGAGAGTGTGGATATCTCTATCTATCAGAGAAGAAGGGATATCTTCTGTGAAGGTCTGGAGGCTGCAGGGTATGAGTTTCAGAAGCCGGAAGGGGCCTTTTATCTCTTCCCCCGATCGCCGGTGGCGGACGATGCCGAATTTGTGAGGGCGCTCCAGGAGGAAAATATATTGACGGTGCCGGGGACGGGTTTTGGCGGCCCGGGACATTTCCGGATTGCCTACTGTGTTGAAGATAAGGTGATTGAAAAGGCATTGCCCGGGTTCAAGCGGGTTATGGATAAGTACCGGTAGATAAGGATTGGGAGTGAGGTATGTAAGATGTATTCGAAAATAATTTCCCTGAGATTCCCAAAAAAAATCGCCCATGAGCCCATTGCCGTCAATCTTGTGAGGGATTTTGACTTGTCGTTCAATATCCTCAAGGCCACCATCTACCCCAGAAAGGAAGGACTGATGGTCATGGAGCTGAGCGGGCATCGCAAGAACTTCCAAAAGGGGGTCCGATATCTGAAAGGCCTCGGGATCAAGGTTGAGAGTATTGCCCAGGAGATCAAACGGGACGATGAGAAATGCTTCCATTGCGGGGCCTGCACGGCCGTTTGCCCCACCGGAGCCCTTCATATCCACAGACCGGATATGGAGGTCCTGTTCGAAAAGGAGAAATGCAGCGCGTGCGAGTGGTGCGTTCCCGCCTGCCCTGCCAGGGCCATGGAGGTCAAAATGGACCGGGCGCTCGTGTCCTAGCCTCCATTTCCAATTCCATTTTATTTTCCCATGCCGTCATTACAAAAAGTCTTTTGTCTTTGATCAATGACACCTTTGAGATCGGATAAGCCCGGAGGGGTCCTGGTTGCCCTGAGCGGCGGAGTAGACAGCGCCATGGCGGCCTGGTTCCTCAAGAGGGAAGGGCGGAACGTCAGGGGCGTCCACTTTCTTCTCCCGGGAGATGAGGCAGCACAGGCGGCAAAGATCGATGCGGTCAAGGCGGTTTCGGGGCGGCTTGAAATCCCTCTGGATATCGTGGACATACGATCTGCTTTTGAAGAACAGGTGATAAAGCCTTTTGTGGATGCCTACTGCAAGGGCCTTACCCCCAATCCATGCGTACGGTGCAATCCCCTCGTCAAGTTCGAATATCTGGCACGTACTGCGGACAGACTGGGTATCCCCCTCATCGCCACCGGTCACTATGCCCGTCTGACAGAGTTGGGAGATGGTGTCGGGAAGTCTCTCCTAAGGGGAAGCGACCCCGACAAGGACCAATCCTACTTTCTTCACCGGCTGGATCGGGAGAACCTTCAAAGGGTTGTTTTTCCGCTTGGAAATTTGACCAAGGCCCAGGTACGCATCCGGGCAAATGAACTGGGGGTGCCGTCCCATTCGGCCCCGGAGAGCCAGGAGATCTGTTTCCTGCCGGACAATGATTATCGGCGGTTCATAGAGCAGAGGAAGAGGAATGGGGAAAGACCCAAAGGCCTTATCGTTGACGAAGCGGGCACTGTCCTGGGGGAACATCTCGGGGCGCACCGCTATACGATCGGTCAGAGGAAAGGCCTTGGAATCGCATCATCCCGCCCCTATTATGTAAAGGAACTGCGGCCGGGTGCTGATGAAGTCGTCATAGCCAGGAAGGAGGCGCTCTATTCCAGGGAAGTGACGGCCGTTGGTTTCAAATGGATTGAAAGTGTTTCCCACCAGGGCGGGGAGTTGCAGGCACAGATCCGGTACCGCCACAGGGCCACCCCGGGCACCCTGGAAATCATCTCCCCTGAAAAAGTCCGTTTCGTTTTTCATGAACCTCAATGGGCCGTTGCACCCGGCCAGGCCCTGGTCTGCTATGAAGGAG
>Ga0307417_10000940_pt1 | contig 11978 bp, 9 predicted proteins | sample SalMarWE160210MG_2_FD_202514 | JGI IMG/M metagenome (GOLD analysis project Ga0307417, IMG submission 202514) | Salt marsh sediment microbial communities from the Plum Island Ecosystem LTER, Massachusetts, United States - WE1602-10 | ecosystem: Environmental > Aquatic > Marine > Intertidal zone >...
GCCCTCTCCAGGATCTCCCGGTCCTCATCGCCGAGTGCGGCTATGCGACGTGCCAGGTAGGCGGTGCGCTCCCGCCGGCGCTCTTCGAGGACCTGACGACCGGCTTCGGAGATGATCACGATCGCCGAGCGCCCGTCCTCCGGATCCCGCTGTCTCTCCACCAGCCCCTTTTCGACGAGACGGCCCACGATGCCCGTGACCGAGGGCTTCGAGATGCCCTCATGGTCGGCGAGCCGGCTCATGCTCATCTGCCCGTGCTTGTCCAGCGTCGCCAACACCGAGGTCTGCGACGGTGTCAGCCCCCCGAGCGATTGCTGACGGAGGCGACGCGCCAGTCTCCCGATCGACACACGAAGCGTCTCCGCCAATGGGAGGGTAGTTAGCATACCTAACTAATCTAGCGGCCGCCTCGAAATACATCGCCCAACTCCTCTAGCCTGACGTCTAGGGCGGGAGCGAGCCCTCGATGTCGGACATCTTCCCGTTTTCGAAATGCCCTCGTAGCTCAGGGGATAGAGCACCGGTTTCCTAAACCGGGTGTCCCAGGTTCGAATCCTGGCGAGGGCGCTGCTGGAATCCACTTATAGATCATGGGGTTTCGGCTTCTTGGGTGCGCAACTCAACCACCTCAGATGGGCCGACTGTCCGTCTAGTGTCCGTCAGAGTCCGTGTCCGAGCGGCATCCAGACGGTCGGCAAGGGCCTCAGCATCGGAGGGAAAAAGGTGTCCGTAGCGATCCATCGTGACCGAGATGGACGAGTGACCCAGGTGCGCCTGGACAGCTTTGGGGTGTGCATTCTCGGCGATGAGGAGAGCAGCGCAGGTGTGTCGGAGGTCGTGCGGCCGGATGTAGTCAAGGCCGGCCGCCTCGAGAGCAGGTCGCCAGAGGCGCCGGTTGAAGTTCCCCCTCCGCATCGGCTCTGCGCCAGGCGAGGCGAATACGAGGGCGTCCTCCTGCGGCTCAAACTCGGCTGCCAGGTGCTCAGCCAGGAGGTCCCGCAGGAAACCCGGTACCACCACGGTCCGGCGTTGATACGTCTTGGTCGGCCCGAACAACAGACCCCCTGAAGTCTCCGAAAGAGCTTCCACAACGTTGAGCCTCGATCGCAGCAACTCGCATCGACCCCGGCGCAAGGCAGCCGCCTCGCCCCATCTAAGGCCCCCGTAAGCCAGCGTGTAAATGAGCACGCCATACGGCTGGTGGATGGCCGACGCCAGCGCCTCGACCTCCTCTGCGGTGAGGAACCGCATCTCGGGAACCTGCATGCGAGGGAGCTTGACTCCCACGCAGGGACTCTTGGTCAGGTAACCCGACTCCACTGCTGAGCGGAGGATCTGCCCTACGAGGAAATAGGCCTGGCGGATGCGGGATGCCGACAGGCCGGAGCGATCGAGCTCTGATACCCATTCCCGGATGTCGACAGGCTGGATGCTGCCCAGGGAGGATTGCGCGAGCCGCGGGAACACGTGGACTCGGAGCAGGCTTTCGTACCCGTCGCGGGTGTAAAGCTTGAGGTGCGCTGTGGTTCCCCACCACCGCTCGGTCCATTCTTCGAAAGTGATTCTGGAGAGACGCGGATCGATCCAATCTCCGCGCAGCTTGTCGGCCTCGACTGTGACGAGGAATCTCTCTGCATCGGACTTCCGCGGGAAGTTCTTGGACCGCTCCCGGCCGGAAGGGTCCACGTAGCGGACCTGCCACCGACCCTTTGCGTTCGGGTGCCTTCTGATATGGGCCATGTGGACCTCCCTCGACAGCCTCAGACCGACCTTATCCGCCCCCAACGACACGTTGCTCGGGAGGCAGGTTCATTCCCTCGGGGAGGATCCAGATCGGAGAGTCTCGTCGTGGAGCCGTCCATCGATCCAACGTTCAACGTCAGCCCACCGAAACCGAACATGCTTGCCGACACGAAACCCTGGAGGACCCACGTCGCGGTACCGCCAGCTGTAGATCGTCGCTACCGGCACCTCGAGATAATCGGCCAATTCCTCGGTTGTGAGCAGTTGATCGGCTTGATCCATCGTCCGATGCTGCGACAGCACCCTGTCATTTGGTTGCCATAGGGCCTGTCACCGGTGGGCCAGGTGTTGCGGTCGGTTACGACAGCTCGGTCAGTGGAGCCCTCTGTGACTCGCCGAGAATCGTTTTCCAGACATTGGGTTTGACACTCTGCTGAAAGGGTTACTGACACTCTGCTGACAGGGTTATTGACACTCTGCTGAAAGGGTTCGCTGGTCATTTGGCCGCTATGCACCGTTTCCGACCGGGACACCGACGGGGCCTTGTTGACACTGGCGGCTCACATGCCCCCTCCCTTCTCATCGTCAGGAGACCGCTTCGGAAGCGCAATAACCCGATCACCGCAACGAGGCTCAGGAAGAACGGCCCCCCGTGCAATGGCTGCCAGGAGTGCGAGGACCTGTCGTGCCTCGTGGAGCGTGAGACTCCTCGGCGGTTCGCGCCTGACCCGCCACGATGGGCCATGGGCGCGGATAAGGATTCTGAGAACTCGCCAGCTGCCTCCCAACCGTCGAACTCGCGCATCCACGACCGCCCTCCGAATCCGATCCCCATTCTCCTTGTCAATCCTCAGCTTCAAATGCCCTCGCTCCAGATCAACTCGCATGGCCAATCCCGCCGCAATCGCCAGCTCAGCGCGATCGCGCACACGACCCTGTCAACAACACACGCACATGCAACAAGTTGCGGCCAGTTAACTGGTTAACCCCGGAGGAGGAGTTGATGGCCCTGGATCGTGGAACATTGGCGAAGATCGACCGGCGAGTGTTCGCTGAGTTGGATCACGGCCGTGGTGTCCAGACGGTCAAGGTCCCGGTAACTGATGCGGTTTGGTCCACGTGGCATCGCTACTGCGAGGCGTTGGGGTTGTCGATGGGAGATGGAGTGGCGGGCCTCATTCTCGATGAGCTCGAGTCCGTCATAGACGCCGACAGCGCTCGCAACCAGGTGTTCGCCGAACAGGCATCAAGGCAGGCGGAGGAAAGGACCGCAAAGCTCGACGGTCGGCAGCGTGCCCTCGATCGTCGAGCCGAAGCCTTGAAGAGGAAAGAGGGACACCTCAGGGAATGGGAGCGAAGAATCGGTACTCCACGAGTGGGAGGCGTTCGCATCCAAAACACCGCGAAAGTGGGGCGCAACGATCGATGTCCCTGCGGCTCGGGCCTGAAGTACAAACACTGCCACGGACTCCCGGGACGTTCGGGTTAGCAGCTATTCAACCCCCCTCTCGCCCATTGGACCGCTCGTTACGGAACCGCCCGGGATTGCTAGATATGCCTGTAATCCACTTGGGCTTTCGCGATCATCCTGGGGGGATGATTTCGAGGGCTGTCGACCGGACGTTTTGCGCTTTGGGATATTTGCGCCGACGGCTACGGGTGCGTCGGGTCATCCAGGTCCGTCAGTTCGGGTTACAACGGCGACGGCCAGGTCGCTTCGGCACGCGAGCGGAACCCCAGTGAGATCCCCAGGATCGCCGTCCCGACGTAGACCAGAGCCGGAATCGCCACGCCGATCAACTCGAGGACGAGACCCCCGAGCCCGAAGATCACCAACACCGTTCCGAGCCGGGTGATCCCCTCCTGTATGACAGCTATCCCGAAAAGGGCCAGGGCGACCAACCCCAGGAAGATGAATGCGTCGATCAAGCCCTCTCCGAACAGATAAAAGCCTTCGTAGGAGTCGGTGATGGCTTCCATCGATGTCTTGTCGCTCATTGTGGCGACCGATCCGTGGGCAGCGGTATCGGTATTCATACGTATTGGGACGACAAACCAGACGGGCCATCCGCCCACGGTCAACGGGAGACGGTCGCCGGCGCGGGGGTAGGTTCCCCCCATGGCGACGACGGAGGATCTGGCTCGGCGAACTCAGCTGCCTCTGATCGGTCGCGACCAGCAACTGCAGTCCGCCGGCGAAGCCATGACCCAGGTGGCCGGTGGCGAGGGCCTGGCAGTGGTGATCTCGGGCGACGTCGGCATCGGCAAGAGCCGCTTGGCCGGCGAGATCGGGCGACTCGCCGATGAGCGAGGTTTCCAGGTCGCCCATGGTGCGGCCTACCCGGCCGACAAGAGCCTGGCCTATGCCCCGCTGATCGAGGCCTTGGGTCGGATCCTGAGGGAGTTGGAGCCACCGCAACAAGCCAAGCTGCTCCGCGGCCTGGAAGCCCTGGGTCTGATCTTCCCCGATCTGGTCATGACCCCGCCATACAGCCTGGGAGATCCTGCTCTCGAGAAGACCCGGCTGTTCGAGTCGATGACCCGGCTGCTGGATCGTCTCTCGCGGAGTGACCCGATCGTGCTCTTCATCGACGACCTCCATTGGGCAGACCAGGCGTCGCTGGAGCTGATCGGTTACCTGGGGCGTGATCTTGCCTCATTCCCGCTGATGCTGGTGATCACCTACAGCGCCGGGTACCTCGACGAGACGCCCTCTCTCGGGTCGGTCCTGGACACGATACGTCGCAGCGGGCGTCTGATCGATCTCTCCCTGGAGGGGCTGACCTCAGAGGAAATTACTGCGTTGGTCACCCAATCCCTGGGAGGTCACGTCACCGCGCATGACGCCAGGCTGATCTTTGACCAAACCCGGGGCAATCCGCTCTTCGCAGTGACTCTGCTCGAGGAACTCGTCGCCAAGAAGCGGCTTGTCGAATCGGAGGGGCACTGGACCCTTCTCGACCGACCCGACGTCGTCGTGCCGCCGGTCGTCGACGACATTCTCACCGAGCGTCTCGATCGCCTGGAGCCGTCGCAGCGTCGTCTGATCGAACTGTTGGCAGTAGGAGGGGGCGAAGTTCCTCACAATGTCTTGCGATCGGTCGCCGGTCTCGCCGAGACGGACATGGCGCGACTCGTCAAAGATCTCCAGGCCATCGGCTTGGTCGTGAGTCAGGATCACACAGGAGCTGTCAGCTACCGATGCTCCCATTCGCTGATCGCCAGGGTGGCTCTTGCCCACATCCCACCGGGGATGAGGAGCCGGGCCCATGCCACCTTCATCGAGGTCCTGGAGTCTTCGGGCGACCCCGAATGGGAGCAGCTGGCCTGGCACTACCGACACGCCGGAGACGACGTAGATCAAGACCAGCGACTTCGTGCCCTGGTTGCGGGTGGCAAGCGGGCGTTGGAAGTCTATGCCAACGAGATGGCCGTTGAGACGTTGGAAGTGGCCCGGCGTCTGGCCGTCGACCTCGGGAAGACCGCCGTCCTGTTAACGGTGTTGGAGCGCCTCGGTGAGGCCCGAGGCCGGGTCGGGGACGATGGCGCCGCCCGGGGCGTCTGGGAAGAAGCTCTCGCCCTGACAAAACGAGATGGCGACATGGAGACGGCGGCTCGAATGCTCCGCAAGCTGGCTCACGTCGAATCCAACCTGGGTCGGTTCGAGGCAGCTGCTGCTCATGTGTCGGCAGGGCTCGAGGTACTCGGCGACGATGGCATCGAAGAGCGGATCGAGCTGATGAACGCGGCGGCGCTCAACCACTTCCGACGTGGTGACGTGGCGGCCGCCACCGACTCTGTCGAGGAGATCGTGATCGTCGCTGCGGACCTCGACTCCCCCCGGGCAGAGCTGCGGGTTGCGCTGCTCAGGGCCGGCGCCCTGTTGGAGAACGCCGACTACCAACGGGCCGGTCCAACCCTGTCCCGATCGGTCGAGATGGCCAGGGAAGCTCACGACCCGGTTGCCGAGCAGATGGCACTCGCCTTTCGCGCACTGGTGGACCTGTCGATGGGCAACCTGGTCGAGCTGGAGCGTGACCTGGAGGCCAATCGGGAGCTGACCGACCGCGTCGGGATTCCGCTGCGGGAATACCGGATTCGGCTCTACCAATTCGCCGGCGAGATCTACTCGGGTCGCTGGGATTCGGTCGAGGAAGTCTCACTGGAGGCGGCGTCGCTTAGCGAACGGGTCGAGATGCCACGTAATCGAGTGGTCACCCAAGTGATGCCGGTGATGTTGGACTCCTACCGGGGTGACTTCGAACGGGCCGAGAAACGTCTCGCTGCTGCCAGGGACTCCCTAGCCAGAGAGGCTCCGTGGGGAGTTCCCACCTCCATCGTCGTGGACATTATGGCGGCATTCTGCGCACTCGAGCGGGATCGATCGGAAGAGGCGAGGGCAATCATCGAGGGTCTCAACGGCTACTACCTCCTCGGGCTGCTGCCCCCGTGGGGGATGCTGGTGATGGCTGAGACCCTCGCCCGATGTCGTGATCCCAAGGCGACCGCGGCCGCCGACGAGTTGGCGTCATTGGGCCCCGACGACTCCCTCCCCGCAGCGTGGGCCCTCCGCATCCGGGGTCTGGCGGCACAGGTTGGAGGGGATGCTCCCGAGGCGGTCACCTTCTACGGTCTGGCCGCCGAGCGTTTCGAAGCCCTCGGGATGCCCTTCGAGACGGCCCGCTCCAGGCTCGAGCAGACCGAGGTTGCTCGCGACTCGATGTCTGTCGAGTCGGTACGGGCCTCCTACGAGGTCTTCACCGGCTTGGATGCCCGCAGTTATGCGGATCGGACGGCTCATCTGCTCCGGTCGATGGGGGAGACGATTCCGCGACCGACCACGGCCGGAGCGTCCGGTCTCACCACCCGTCAGGCCGAGGTGGCCCGGCTGGTCGCCGAGGGTCTCACCAACGCGGAAGTGGCCGAACGTCTCTTCATCAGCCATCGAACCGTGACCACTCACCTGGAGAACATCTATCGGGAGTTGGGGCTCGGCTCCCGGACCGCTCTCACCCGGTACGTAATCGAGCGTGGGCTTTGAAGCGCCCTGCCGGCACCAGGCGGGGGCGGGCGAGGTTGACTAGCGATACGTAGGTCTACCGATAGCCGACAACCGACGTGGGGGGGACACTCGAATCAGTCGAGTCAAGGAGAGACAATGCCCCAAGCCGAGGCATCCATTCACATCGATGCGCCACCCGAAGTCGTCTTCGACTTCGTCGCCGACGCTCCCCGGATCCCCGAATACGTCCATTTCGTCAGGGAGATCCTCGGGGTCAGCGACGGTCCGATCGGCGCCGGCACGATCATCAAAGAACGAGCCAAGCCCGGTCCCTTCGAGAGGATCACGCAGTGGGAGATCACCGAGTTCGATCGACCGCATCGCCAAGTGTGGGACGGTGTTGACGCCGACATGAGGATGACCCTGACGAAATACACCGATGCGGAAGAGGGCGGCACCCGGTATCGCCAGGTGATGGGCTACACCATGCTCCCGAACTTCCGACCGCTTGGCTGGCTGCTCGAGAAGCTGGTCATGGGGCGCAAGATGCAGAAGGAGTTCGCCGGGATCACCGAGGGAATCAAGCGGATCATCGAGACCGAGCACAGCCCCGTCGAGAAGACGCAGACCGGCTGATGACCATGCAGATCGTCGGGTTGAACGAGCTCTCCAGAAGCGATACCGATCCTGCCGGAGTCAAGGCCGCCTATCTCGGTGAGCTGATGAGGGCGGGGTTCGACGTTCCCGACGGTTTTGTGGTCATCCCCGATGTCGATGCGGGGATCGACGGTGGAATGGACGACTCGGACATCGAAGCAATCGTTGCCGCACGAGCCCGTCTCGGCGCGGACCTGGTTGCGGTCAGGTCCTCGGCGGTCGACGAAGACCTCGACTCGATGTCATATGCCGGCCAGTACCAGACCTTTCTCGGCGTGGCCGACAACGACGAGCTGATTAAGGCCATCGAGAAATGCTGTGCCTCCGCGGGCAGCGAACGGGTCGCCGTCTACGAGGCCGTCTACGAGGATCAACGAGGCAGGCTCGGTTCGGGACGGATCGCGGTTCTGGTTCAACGTCAGGTTCCTGCCAACTCGGCGGGCATTGCCTTCACGGCGAATCCGGTGACCGGAGACCGGTCCGAGACGGTGGTCAATGCGGTCAGCGGAACCGGCGAGCATGCAGCGTCGGGGGAAGCCACCCCGGAGCAGTGGGTCATCCGGGCCGACGGCAGCCTCGAGTCAGATGGCTTCGGCACGCTCACAGAGACACAGGCCATCGCCGTTGCCCGGTTGGCCCGCCGGGTAGAAAGCCACTTCGGCGCCCCACAGGACATCGAATGGGCAATCGTCGGGGACGAGTTGTGGCTGCTCCAGGCGCGACCAATCACCGCACTCCCGCAACCGATCCACCCGGTTCCGGTCGAGGTTGAAGTGCCGGAGGGCTACTGGCAGCGCGACGCCAGCCACGCCCCCAAGCCCAACTCCCCGCTGTACCGCTCATGGGTGTTGCCCCACGCCAACGAAGCCGGCAGGGTCTGGTTCGACGAATACGGGTATCTTTCCGACGGCCTCCAATGGAAGGAGATCGGGGGTTGGCAGTACATAAGTCTCCGTCCGCTGGGTGGCAAGGACCGCAAGCCCCCTCCGGCCTGGCTCATGCCACTTCTCGTTCGACTGGTCCCACCCCTGCGAAATCGAATCAAGAGCTGTGTGGCAGCGGCCCGCACCGACCGGGCACAACACAACCTGACCCGCTGGCACCAAGAGTGGAAGCCCGATCTTCGTTCACGGGCTGAAGCCCTGCTCGAGGTTGGGCTGACAGAGCTGTCGGATACGGGTTTCGATGGGCATCTCGAGAAGGCATCGCAACTGATTCGGGATGCCCTCCGGGTGCATTTCATTCTGCAAGGTGCCGTCTTCTCACACCTCGCCGAACTGGTATTCGCCTGTCGCGACCTGCTCGGCTGGGACGATCGGGAGACCCTGGAACTGCTTAGCGGGCTGTCGGGAACCTCGACCGAACCGGCCGCCAAGCTCACCGAGCTCGCCCAGCAGGCCGCCGCCAACCCACAGCTCCTCAACCACCTCCGAGCCAATGGCCAGATCGACCTGGAGCTGCTGACCCGACTCGACGCGTCATTCGCCGAGGCCCTTGAGCGCTATCAGAGGAGATACGGATTCCGGGCCTTGCGTTACGAGTTGACCGAGCTCACTCTGAACGAGACGCCCGAGCTGTTGATTCGCCTCATCCACGATCAGGTCGCCTCCGGGTTCGATCCCGACGAGGTAGCTCACGAGGTCCGTCAGGCGGCAGAACTGAGACTGGGACAGGCAACCGCCACTCTCGGGGCTCGTCACGGTGACATCGAGGTGTTCCGTCGGGCCCTGGATCGGGCTCAGGCCGCCTACCCGGTCAGAGAGGACAACGAGTTCTTCACCATCAGCCTTCCGTTGGGGGTCACACGGATCGCCGCACTCGAGCTCGGTAGGCGTTTAGCTCAGCGTGGCCAGACCGATACCCGGGACGACGTCTTCTTCCTCGAGCTAACCGAGGCCCGGCAGGCGCTGGAGTCGGGAGACTCCCGGCACTCCCTGGTCGGGCGTCGCAAGGGGGAGCTTGCCTGGGTGAAGGCTCACCCCGGCCCGGGCAGTTATGGGACCGACCCGGGACCCCCTCCTTCTTTCGCGGCCCTGCCCGCAGAAGCGCGTTTTGTGATGGAAGCACTGCTCTGGGGGGTGGATCGCGCCTTCGAGACCGAGCGAAGCGCCCAACGTCAACGCGGAGGCAAGGAGCCGATCACGGGCGTGGCGGCGTCTCCCGGCAGCTACACCGGCCCTGCTCGAATCGTCATGGACGAGTCCCAATTCGGGAAGATCCAACCGGGCGATGTCCTCGTGTGCCCGATCACATCCCCGGTCTGGTCGGTCCTCTTTCCCAGCCTCGGCGCTCTCATCTCCGACACCGGGGGGATCCTCTCCCACCCTGCGATCATCGCCCGCGAATACCAGATACCGGCCGTGGTCGCCGTGGGCAACGCCACCCAGATCCTCACCGATGACCAGTTGGTCACCGTCGACGGCTCAGCGGGCGTCGTCGAGCATCAGGCTTCGAAACGATGAGCCACCACCGCGGCTTCGCTCCGGAACGGTTTGACTTTCTGACCCAGGCGGCGTGGACCGTCGAGGCCGTCGAGGCCGCCCACCAGCTCGGTGTGTTGCAACATCTCGAAGCGGAACCGGTGACTGCCGAAGCCCTCGCAACTCACTGCGAGCTCAACCCAGGTCACAGCCGGCTGCTCCTGACGGCCCTCGTGGGTCTGGAGATCGCCAAAGTCATCGATGGTGGGCTCTACTGTGCCGCAGCCCCCGGCTTTGCGGATATGGCCTCCCAGTTGATGCCGGCAAATCGCCTCGGCTCCGTACTCAACGGAGCTGCGCCGAGACACGCTGCAGACACGGCAGCCGGGTCGACCCAGCTCTACCCCGATCTGGTCCGTTTTCTCGCCGGGGTCTTTGGGCCGGCGGCGAAAAGGGTGGCCAACCTGGTGGGGGACAGCGAGATCCGGGTACTCGACGTCGGTGCCGGAGCGGCTCCCTGGAGCCTGGCGATCGCTGCGCAACACCCGGGAACGCATGTCGTGGCGGTCGACCTGCCGGAGGTGATCGACGTCACCGAGGCTTCGGTCAAGGACGCCCAACTCGAAGATTGTTTCGAATTCCGATGCGGGGACATCTTCGAGCTCGACTTCGGCCTCGAGACGTTCGACCTGGTAATCGCGGGCGGTCTCTGCCATCTCTTCGACCCGGACCGGTGTGCCGACCTCGTCGACCGACTGGCCGGCGTACTGAACCCAAGAGGGACGTTGGCGATCATCGAACCGCTCCCCAGTGAGCCGCCTGACGGGTCTCTTTCGATAGCCCTGTACGCCCTCGGGCTTCTGACTCGGACCGCGACTGGTGGGGTCTATCCCTTCTCCACCTACGTCGAGTGGCTGCGCAGGTCAGGGCTGGACGTGATCGATCGCGTCGACCTGTCGAGCGCCCCGCCCCTCAGCCTCATCATCGCAAAGCACGACAACGAAAGAGACCCCACATGACCAAGACCCGCAACAGCCTCCCCGCGACCGGATTCTGGGGGCGACACGGCTGGAAGATCCTGCTCGGCTTGGTAGTGGTCGTCGGCTTGTTCGGGATCGGTGACTTGTTGAACGCCATGGACGCCGACCCAGCGATCACCGTCGGTATCAGCGGTCTGACTCCCGACGAGATCCGTGCCACGAACATCGAGGTCGCCGGGTTGATCGACTGGCAGGTCCGATCGGGAGGACTTCACCTGATCGTGATGAGCCTCGTTTGGATTGTCATCTTGGTGATTCCATTCCGTCGCGGTGAGCGATGGGCATGGTTCGTCATGTGGGCTTTCCCGGTTTGGTCGCTCGCAGTCTCGGCGTCGTTCCTGTTCATCGAATTGCAGCCAGATGTGGCCATACCTCCTCCGGCGATCTCGGGGTGGATTTTCTTCGCCCTCACCGGGCTCATCCTGTTGCTCTCGCGCGGTGCCTTCACTCGGACATCAACCGTGTCGACGCGGCAGGCGTGACCGGCATCCAAAAGGAATCATCCGTCATTCGGCCAGGTCGATCGAGCCGTGCTTCCTCCCGCCCTCCGAGAAGAGTCGGAATCCGACCATCGCCAACAAGAACCAAGCACCAGTCCTGACTGACCAGAAGACTCCGCCGTTCGAGGGCATTCGAGCAGTATGCCAGCCAGGCCCAGTGTCACGCTGGCCCGCTCACCTGTCCGTCAAGTGTCCGTCACGCACTGCGAAATGACGCTATCCGACGCGAATCTCGCCAAGGGTCCATTCGCCAATTTCTCCTTATGACACAAGGGACATCGCGCGCCAATGAGCAACAACGCCAATCGACACAAAACGCCTGCACCGGTTTCCTAAACCGGGTGTCGCAGGTTCGAATCCTGCCGAGGGCGCAGCACACAGCGAAGGTCGGGAGCCATCTGACCCGCTTTGGATCGTAAGCGCCCCCGATCACCTGGACCGATCCTGAGAGGCGCTCAGCATCGTCGATGTCGCCTCGCCTAGGTTGTCCTGGGTCGAGGAGGCAACTTGGAATCGAGCGAAGGTGTGACCGGATCGATGTTGTTCCGCTTAGGTGGCCTGTCGGCCGTCATCGGCGGAGCCTTGCTGGGCCTGGATGTGGTGCTCCACCTGTTCG
>Ga0307417_10000941_pt1 | contig 11977 bp, 11 predicted proteins | sample SalMarWE160210MG_2_FD_202514 | JGI IMG/M metagenome (GOLD analysis project Ga0307417, IMG submission 202514) | Salt marsh sediment microbial communities from the Plum Island Ecosystem LTER, Massachusetts, United States - WE1602-10 | ecosystem: Environmental > Aquatic > Marine > Intertidal zone...
TAGGGCTGTTTGCGGCCATCTGGCTGGCGAGCCTGCTGGTGCCGGAAAAGGCCAGCGCTCACCTGCCACTGGACCACAGCCCGCTGCGCGAGGTGCTGAAAAAACCGGCCGTGTTCGCGCTCTTGCTGGTGTGTTTTCTCGTCCAGGCCAGCCATGGACCCTACTACACCTTTTACAGCATCTACATGTCCGACAACGGCTACAGCGAGAGCCTTATCGGACAGCTGTGGGCGCTCGGGGTGGTGGCCGAAATCGTCGTGTTTCTGCGCATGCCCCGCTGGCTGCCGCGCTACGGCGCGCGCAGGCTGATGCTGGTGACCACGACGCTGACCGCGTTGCGCTGGCTGCTGATAGCCTGGTTTGTCGACAACATCTGGGTGATGATCATGGCTCAGACGCTGCACGCGGCCAGTTTCGGCCTGTACCATGCGGTAGCCATTCATTTGATACACCGGCACTTCCGTGGCCGCCACCAGGGACGCGGCCAGGCGCTTTACAGCAGTCTGAGTTTCGGTGCCGGTGGTGCGCTGGGCAGCTTCGGCGCCGGTTACCTGTGGGAGGGTGTGGGCGCCGAATGGATGTATATCGCCGCCGCCGTCATTGCCGTAGCGGCGGGCGGAATCGCCTGGTGGGGTGTGCGCGATGTGGACTGAGGCGCGCGCGCGCGGCGCAAACGCAGTGACAACGCTGCGCGCCTGCATCTGTCTGCTGGCCCTTTTTCCGTTCGCCGCCAATGGCTACGACTACAGCCTGTCCGGTTTTGTCGGCGCCGAGTCGCGCGTGTTTGCCGAGGATGGCCAGTTTGCCCACCAGTTCGATACCTTTCAGGAATCGCTGCTGGTCCAGCCGGAGTTCACCTGGCTGACAGACAGCGGTGACGACCAGTACAGTTTTATACCCTTCGTCCAGGTGGACAGTCAGGACAGCCGACGCACCCACGCGGACATTCGCGAAGCCTACTGGCGCCATGTCAGCGGGCCCTGGGAAGTCCTTGCGGGCCTCAACCGGGTTTTCTGGGGCGTGACTGAATCCCGTCACCTGGTGGATATCATCAACCAGACCGATCTGGTCGAAGCCCCGGATGGTGAAGACAAGCTCGGTCAACCCATGCTGAAAGTGTCTTCGCAACGCGACTGGGGAACGCTGGACCTGTATCTGATGCCCTGGTTCCGGAAGCGCACCTTTCCCGGCAAGCATGGCCGCCTGCGCTTTCCGCTGGTCACCGATGGCAATGCCGACTACCAGTCCAGTGCCGGCCAGCATCATCTCGATGCCGCCGTGCGTTATTCGCATTACCTGGACGACTGGGACTTCGGTGTCTATTACTTCAAGGGCACGGGACGCGCGCCCCGCCTGGTGCCGAATGCCAACGCCAGTCGCCTGGTGCCCCAATACGATCTCATCAACCAGGTGGGCACGGATGTGCAACTGACACGCGGGGCCTGGCTGTGGAAATTCGAAGGCCTGTGGCGCGCCCAGCACGGTGAGCATTACGCCGCGGCTGTGGGCGGTTTCGAGTACACCCTCTACCAGCTCATGGCCTCCGATGCTGACCTGGGTCTGCTGCTTGAATATTCCTGGGACGGGCGCAGCAGCGATCCGGCGCAGCAGCCACCGGTGCTCTTCGACGATGATTTCTTCCTGGGCGCAAGGCTCGCGCTCAACGACGTGCAGAGTTCGGAGCTGCTGGTGGGTTTTGTTATCGATCGTGACAATCACTCGTCCCAGCTGTCGCTGGAAGCGGCGCGGCGCCTCGACAATCACTGGCGCGTTGAGGCCGAGAGCCGCTGGTTCCTCAGCAGCGGTACTAACGACGTGCTGACCGCCTTCAAGGATGACAGCTACCTGACGTTGCGCCTGTCGCGCTACTTCTAGCCCGGGCAGACGCCTGAGAATTCACTTTAACATCTATATAAAAGATAATAATATCAATATTATAAAATATACTATTAATGTTAATAATAGAAATATTCGAAGTGGGTTTGCCGGCATGCGCGGGGCGATCGGCACTGGCCGGGTGCTCGACGTCGCGGTAACCTGAAGCACGCGGGCCCGAGTCGGCAGTGTGGGTCCGGCTTCCGCGGTCCTGGGTTGGCATCGCCTGCTAATGGGTGGCACACGCGCTGCGCACGAGCGCTTGTCCGGTTTAGTGATCGGCAATACGTAGTGTATATTCTCAACCGTCAATCTATGGATTCAGTTGTGCCGGGAAGAAGGGGACTCAAGTGCCAGTGACCAAGTTGTGTTTACGGATTGCGCTGAGTGCCGGCGTTGTATTGTCATCCGCCTGTACCACACTGGGGCCGGATTTCAAAACGCCGCCGGCTGACCTCGAAGCAGTCTGGAACCAGCAAAGCCAGGCGCTTGACACCAGCCGGGTATCACAGGATTGGTGGACCATTTTCAATGATCCCGTACTCGACAAGCTGGTGGAGTCGGCCTACCGGCAGAATCTGCCCCTGCAGATCGCCGGTCTGCGTATCTTCGAGGCTCGCGCCCAGCTGGGTATTGCCATCGGCCAACAGTATCCGCAGAGTCAGCAACTGAACGGCAACCTGACCCGTGTGGGCCTGAGCGAGAATTCGCCCAACTTTGTTTCCAGCTTTACCGATGACAGTTATACCCAGGCCAGGCTGGGCGTCGACGCGGCCTGGGAAGTGGATTTCTGGGGTCGCTTCCGCCGTGGCGTCGAGTCTGCCAGCGCCAACCTGGGTGCGTCCATTGCAGACTATGACAGCGCGCTGGTGTCGTTGACCGCGGAAGTGGCGCGCACCTACATGGTATTGCGAACCCTCGAGGAGCGCCTGAAAATTGCCAGGGACAACACCGTCACCCAGGCGCGCAGTTACAAGATTGCCGATGTGCGTTTCCAGAACGGCGCGGTCAGCGAGCTGGACCCGGCGCAAGCGCTCAGCCTGCTGAAGTCAACCGAGTCCACCGTGCCTCAGCTGGAGAGCCGCATCCGCCAGTCCAAACACGCGCTCAGCACGCTGCTCGGCATGCCTCCCGGCGACCTGCAGGATATTCTCCAGGGGACTGGCAGTCTTCCACAACCCCCTGCGGCAATGGATGTCGGTATGCCGGCCGAGCTGTTGCGCCGGCGGCCGGATATCCGCCGTGCCGAGCTCCAGGCCGCCGCGCAGAGCGCATTGATCGGTGTCGCCAGGTCGGATCTCTACCCGCGTTTTGCCCTGGTCGGCTCACTCGGGGTATTGACGTCGAACACCGGTCAGAGTGATCTCGGTGATTTGTTCGACGGCGACAGTCTCGCCTATAGCTACGGTCCTTCGGTCTCCTGGAATATCCTCAACTACGGTCGCCTGAAAAACCACGTGCGTGTTCAGGACGCACGCCTCGAGGCACTGATCGTCAACTACCAGAACACCGTGCTGGAAGCGGCGCGCGAGGTGGAGGATGGGCTGAGCAACTACGTTGGCAGCCGGCAGCAGGGTGCGCGCCTCGCCGAGAGCGTCGCGGCCGCACAGCGTGCCGTGGACCTGGCACTCGTGCAGTACCGCGAGGGTGCCGTCGATTACCAGCGGGTGCTCGACACCCAGCAGACTCTGTTACGGGTGCAGGATGCCTATACTACCGTTCGCGGTGAAGTGGTCAGCGCCCTGGTCGCGGTATACAAGGCGCTGGGCGGCGGCTGGGAGATTCGTGCCGGTCAGCCTTTTGTCCCGCAGGAACGCCAGAAGGAAATGATGCAGCGTACCGACTGGGGACGCCTGCTGGACGAGGATGCCACCAACGAGCTGCCCGCAGCGCCACCGACCGGCAACGCCCAGCCGGTATTGAACCCCCCGCTCTGGTAGGCGCTTTGGGTGCTCCCGGTGCTCCCGGTGCAACCGGCGCGAGAAACATGGTGCGGGGAATGCGTCACTCCGTAAACCAGGGTACCGAACGAAACCGGTGCATTGTGGCACCTCACCCGGCGCTCGTGTGTCCGCAGGCGGTGACCGCCTGTCGGCAGGTTCAGATCGACGCCGTATAGCCGGCTTCCTTGACGGCCGCGATCAGCGCTTCTGCGCGGGCATTGCCCCGGACCGTGGCGCTGCCGGGTTCCAGGGATACGTCGACGACCTCCTCGACACCGTCAACCGCGGCCAGCGCCTTGCGTACCGCAGCGACGCAGTGCATGCAGGTCATGCCCTCGACTTTCAACTGAATTGTTTCACTCATCATTTACTCCACGGGTTTGAACAACCGCAAGCGGTTGGCATTGCTGACCACGGTGACCGAAGACAGCGCCATGGCGATGCTGGCGAACACCGGGCTGAGCAACCAGCCGGTCACAGGATAGAGGATGCCGGCGGCCAGCGGGATGCCCGTGACATTGTAAATGAATGCCCCGAACAGGTTCTGCTTGATGTTTCGCACGGTGGCGCGCGACAGGGCGATGGCGCTGGCGACACTGGCGAGTGAATTGCCCGCGAGCGTGATGTCGGCGCTTTCGATAGCCACGTCGGTGCCGCTGCCGATGGCAAATCCGACATCGGCCTGCGCCAGCGCCGGCGCGTCGTTGACGCCGTCACCGACCATACCGACGCTGCGTCCCCGCGACTGGAGATGTTTCACGACATCGGCCTTGTGTTGCGGCATGACGCGGCTGTAAACGGCGTCGATACCCAGTTCTGCGGCTACCGCACGCGCGGTATCGGGGTGATCGCCGGTACACATGACAATTTCAATGTCCCGGCGTTTCAGCGCCTGCAGCGCCGCCAGTGTGTCCGTGCGTACCGGGTCACGCAGAGCGAGCACCGCGACAGCCCGCTGGCGGTCGCCCAGCCAGATGGGGGTGGCGCCTGCACCGGCCGCGAGCCGGGCCTGTTCAAGCAGGGCCTCGGCGCAGGGGATACCCAGTTCCTCAAGCCATTCCTGGCGCCCCAGGAACATCTCGCGGTCTTCCAGCCGACCCTGCACACCCTGGCCGGCTTCGGCATGAAAATCCACCACCGGCAACAGCGCGATGTTGCGTGCCTGCGCGGATTCGATAACCGCCAGCGCCAGCGGGTGTTCGGATTGTTTCTCCAGGCTGGCGGCCCAGCCGAGCGCCTGGTCGTCCTCGACGCCCGCGTCGCAATAGACCTGCGTAATGCGCGGCCGTCCTTCGGTGAGCGTGCCGGTCTTGTCCACCACCAGGTGGGTGATACCGGCAGCCGACTGCAGGGCATCGCCGTTGCGGATGAGAACGCCGAACTGCGCGGCACGGCCCATACCCACCATGATGGCAATCGGTGTTGCCAGCCCCAGGGCGCAGGGGCAGGCGATAACCAGCACGGCGATCGCCGTGGTCAGTGCATAGGGCAGTTGCGGCGCGGGGCCCGCGGCATACCACGCGGCGAAGGTGAGCACGGCGATCAGCAGCACCACCGGGACGAACACAGCGGCGATACGGTCCACCAGCCGGCCGATGGGTGGCTTGCTCATTTGCGCCTGCTTGACGGCCTGAATGATGCCCGCCAGGGTGGTGTCATCACCGACGCGCTCGACGCGCACCTTCAGAGCGCCGGCCTGGTTGATCGTGGCGCCGGTGATCCTGTCCCCGGGTCCTTTGGCGACCGCCAGGGGTTCGCCGGTGAGCATGGATTCGTCGACGTTCGAGGCGCCCTCGACCACTGTGCCGTCGGTGGCGACCGACTGGCCGGGTCTGACCAGGAACAGATCGCCCCGCTGCAACAGCGAGACCGGCAGTTCGAGTTCCTCGCCGTTGTGGATCAGCTGCGCGGTTTTCGGCGCCAGTTCGACCAGCGCCCCGATGGCCCTGCCGGTGCGCGCCCGGGCGCGGACTTCCAGGGCATGGCCGAATTGCAGGAAGGCCAGAATCAGCACCGACGTCTCCAGGTACAGGTGGCGCTGTGCGGCGGGCACAAAGTCAGGCGCCAGAATCAGGAGCACAGAGGCCAGCCAGGCCGCCGCGGTACCCACGGCGACCAGCGTATCCATGTTTGCCTGGGCATGTTTGAGTTGTTTCCAGGCGCCCACGTAGTAACTGCGGCCGCTATAGGCCATGGTGAACAGACAGATCAGGGCGGTGACGAGCCAGAATCCGCGGCCACTCAGATCCGTGAGCGCGGTGCCGGACTCGACCCCGGGCAGCACACCCGCAAGCATCGTCGCCATCAGTCCGAAACCAACCAGTCCAGCAAGCGTGGCGCGCCTGACCGCCTGGCGGATATTCAGCCGGGCCTGTTGTTCCTGCGCGAGGTAGGGATCGTCAGTCACTTCGACGAATGCCGCAGGCATTCCGGCGCGCCGCAGCGCCAGCAGGTAGTCGGCGGCGTGGGCGCGGGCGGTCAACCGGCCGCGCCGGTTGTCCTGCCAGTCGATCGTGGTTGCCGCGGCAACGTCCTGCAACAGGGTTTCCGCCCGTTGCCGCGCATTGTCGGTCAACGCCTTGTCGAACACCAGTGTCGCGCTGCCACTGACGCTGACGGCGGCTTTGCGCGCCGGATAGCCCTGGTCGACGATGGCGTCAACGACCTGCTGCGGGTCGCCGCCAACGACGTAGGCGGCACCCTCTACCAGGTTGGCCGACGCGTCCTGGACGCCGTCCACGCCCAGAACAGCCTTTTCGACCCGCGCCACGCAGCTGGCGCAGGTCATGTCGTCGATGTCGATACGGTAACCGCCCTGTGCGGCCGCCGAGCCGGTCTCTGGCGGCGCCGCGGGCAGCTCGCAGCTTTCGGGTTCCCGGGCGCGCGGGCGCGCGCCGTACCCCGCGGCTTCGACCGCGGCGATGACTTCGTGGGGCAGTCCGCCGCTAACGGTGGCCCGGCCGGCGTCCAGTTGCACGTCGGCGGACACCACGTCCGGTACGGCGAGGATGGCGGCTTCGACGCGCGCCACGCAGTGCTGGCAGGTCATACCGTCGATAGACAGCTCGTAGCTGTCCGGCGTCAGGGACGAACCGGATTGTCGGGTTTGGGTAGACACACGGACAGTATAATCAAGTCCAGGGGCAAGAAAGCGCAGCGCTGTTGCGTAAATCGCTTCCCGCCTGTCAACCGACCCGATCCGATCAGCGCATGAAGGCCCGCCGGATCCAGTAGTCCATGCTGAAAAAGCGCCCCGCGCCAATGAAGAACAGCACCAGCAGCATGATGAAATAGGTGGCGGCGAATTCGATACCGTTGTTCAGTACCACGAAGCTGCCGTTCTGGGTCAACCAGTCATAGTTGCCGTGGGTTTGCAGGATTTCCTTGGCTCTGTCGAGGCGTTCCACCGCGCCCATGGTGCGTTCGGTGGCGAACGGACCGCTGCCTTCGGCGATGGCCAGCCAGCCGTTGGGCCAGTGCACGGTGACTGCAGCGACGACCATGGTGACCATCATCGGTACGGAAATCCAGCGTACCGCAAAACCGATCAGCAGCAGCACCGCACCGCCGGCTTCGGTGAGCGCCGCGGCCCACGCCATGATTTCGGGAAACGGCAGGCCCAGGCCCCAGTCCGGGTTGCCGAACCATTCGATGATGCTGTCCATATCGGCCAGCTTCTTGGTTCCGGCCATCCAGAAGACGGGTACCAGGTACAGTCTCAGGGCCAGCGGTCCGAGGAAATCAAAAGCGCGCGTGGTGTCGAGCAGGCGTTGCAGTTGCACGAGGGGATACATGCGGTGTCTCCTTGCTTGTTGTTACTTTTCGGGGCTGTTCGGACTGATGCCGCGCACGATGTCCAGACGGCGCCACTCATCGAGGATGGCGTGGCCGCTTTGAATGACCAGTTCGGGGTCGGGGTGCCGCAGCTCGGCGGCGATCTGCTGCAACTGGGCGCGGCCGCTGTGCCCGGGCTGTTCCTGCAACAGCGAGAACAGGCGTGCGCTGACCGGATTCAATTCGATGAATCCCACTTCGTCCCGCGTATCGCGGTACACCAGCAGGTAGGTCGGTTGTGGATCAGGCTCCCGGGGCTGGAAGTCGGGGCTAATCCGGTGCACCGGGTACTGATAGGCCAGGGGCCAGGCGAGCGGAGACAGCAACGGTGGACCGGCGAGCAGGTCACCTTCTACGGCGACCGGCGCGCCCTGGTCGTTCTCGGCGACGGACAGCGCGAGTTCCACCCACTCGTAATGGGCAAGTTCGCGCATGAAAGGCAGGTCGGTTCCCTGCTCGTCACGTTCCTCGTCGAGGTAGTCGAGGAACTCGCGCGGGATGTCCAGAAACAGCGGCGAGTGACACCGGTGGCCGGCGAAAAAGTCGCGTGCCAGGGCGTGCCAGCTGTGGTCATCCATCAGTTTACGCAATACGGGAAAACTGCTGGCGAGAAAGCCTTCGACATTGTTGAAGAACAGTTCCCGATAGATGCCCATGCGGCGGTCTTCGATGCCGGCCGGAGCGGCATTGTGCCGCGGGTCGCGGATATGCGCCGCAAAGGCATACTGCTGCTGAATAAAGGCCGGTTCAGCCATGGCGGACATGGGCTGCGGTTTTTGCTCCGGTATGCCTGTTCTGGATGTCGACGATGCGGTCAACTTCGGTCAACAACTGCGGCAGGGGCGGTATGTTGAAATCGCGTTCCAGCAGCGTCGGCACCACGCCGAACCGGGCATACGCCTTGTCGAGCAGGTTCCACACCGGGTCGATGACATCGGCGCCGTGGGTGTCGACAATCAGGTCTTCGGCCTCGTTGTAGTGGCCGGCGATGTGAAAATACACCACCCGCTCGGCGGGCAGTGCGCAAAGGAATTCTTCCGCGTCGTAGCGGTGGTTGACACTGTTGACGTAGATATTGTTGACGTCGAGCAACAGCTGGCAATCGGCTTCTTCGAGCACGGCGTTGAGGAAGTCGATTTCCTCCATCTGTTTGCCGGGTGCCGCGTAGTAGGAAACGTTTTCCATGGCGATACGCCGCTCGAGGATATCCTGGGTGCGGCGGATACGTTCGGCCACGTGCCTCACGGCTTCCTCCGTGAACGGGATCGGCATCAGGTCATACAGGTGCCCGTCATCGGCGCAATAGCTGAGGTGTTCGGTGTAGGTGCTTATCCGGTGTTCGTCGAGAAAACGCTTGAGGCGGTGCAGAAAAGTTTCATCCAGTGGAGCGGGGCCACCGATCGAAAGTGACAGGCCGTGCGTGACGAAGGGGTGACGCTCGGTGAAAGCGCGCAACTGCTTGCCAAGTCGTCCGCCGACACCGATCCAGTTTTCCGGTGCGACTTCATAAAAGCCAACCTGATCTGCCGGTTGGTCCACGAGCGGACCCATGAGGGTCCGCCGCAGCCCCAGACCGGCACCATGAACGGGATAGCTTGAATCCGTCATGGCAGGCCTGAATTACTTGCTTGCGCCGCACTTGCCTTCAGCGGGTTTCTTCTCGCCGCCGCACTTGCCCTCGTGGGCTTCGCGCTTGGCACCGCACTTACCTTCACCGCACTTGCCTTCTTTGACGGTTTTCTTGGTTGCACCGCACTTGCCTTCGGGCTTGGCTTCTTCAGTAGTCGCCTTGCTCCCGCCGCACTTGCCTTCCTCGGCGACCATATAGCCGCTCGACAGCTGGGACATGCCGAAGGGGTTGTCAGCGGCGCTGGCAACTGTCGTGCCGGCAAGCGACGCGACAAATGCAGCACCGATAGCAACGGACAGGGGTTTCACTAAGGTTGTTTTGGTCATTGGGGACGCCTCCTTAAGGCTCTATCTTGGTATGCGGTACCCTCGGTACCAGGTAAACCGGCATGTAACACCATCACCCGTGGCGGATGACAGCTTGTCTGACAGGCCGGGATCGAAAAAGTTTCCGCGACAAGGCGCCCCGGCAACTGAAACGGTGCGGGGAGAGGCTGAAAAGCCCATATTCCGAACGTCTCATTGCTCCTCCTTGGCAGTGGCACCGATACATTCCAGGTAACGTTGTTCGTCCGCGGGTGCGCCGTCGCGTTGCGCCTGCCAGATCATCTCGGCGAGACATTCCATCAGCCGGTGTTCCAGGCTGTGGGTGTCGGGGTATCCGGCCGCGAGGCGGCGGTACAGCGCGCGGATTCCGGCGGGCCGGTCGGTGCTGACCTGCTCCTGAATGGCCAGGTGCATGCCCATATGCAGAAACGGGTTGGTCTCACCCAGTTCCGGCAGATATTCCCGACCCAGCGCCCGTTCGGGGTTTTCCAGCAACGGCTGGTATTCCGGGTGGCGCTGGATGACAGCAACGATCTGCGCCTGCAGCGGCTCCAGCGGCTGCCCCTGCCGTTGCAGCTGCCAGGCCTCGCAGTAGACCCTGCGCAGCTGGTCGCGATCCTGTCCGAATAACATAGCTCAAGCCCGTCCGGTGGAGACTATCCAGTAAAGATGATTCTGTACGAGTTTTCATCTGTCGCCAATTGGCGTCAGTTTTCGGTTTTGTGGCGGTACTCGCACAGGTCCTCGATCACGCAGCTGCCACAGCGCGGTGTGCGCGCCACGCAGGTGTAGCGACCGTGCAGGATCAGCCAGTGGTGGGCATCCCGCTTGAATTCGTCGGGCACGCACCGGACCAGTTTACGCTCCACTTCCACGACATTCTTGCCGGGGGCGATACCGGTGCGGTTACAGACACGGAAAATGTGCGTGTCCACGGCGATGGTGGGTTGTCCGAAGGCGGTGTTCAAAACAACGTTGGCGGTCTTGCGGCCGACGCCGGGCAGGGCCTCCAGCGCGTCGCGCCGGTCGGGTACCTGGCCCTGATGCTCTTTGACCAGGATAGCCGCCGCCGCCATCAGGTTTTTCGCCTTGGTGTTATACAGGCCGATGGTCTTGATATAGGTCTTCAGCCCGGTTTCGCCCAGCCTGAGCATCGCCTGGGGTGTCTTCACCTTTTTAAACAATGCGCGGCAGGCTTTGTTTACCCCGACGTCGGTGGCTTGCGCCGACAGGGTGACGGCGACCAGCAACTGGTAGGGGTTGCCGTACTCGAGCTCGGTGGTGGGATGCGGGTTTTCATTGCGCAGACGGCGGAAGATTTCGATGCGTTTTTGTTTGTTCATGGATCATCTATGCGGGGCTCTCGATTTTTGCCGCGGACACGAGTGCGGCGCGTTTCTCCTTGCGTCCGTCAATAACGTTCTTGAGCGCAATCAGCAGTCCCAGACCCATAAACGCGCCGGGCGGCAACACGGCCAGCAGGAAGCCGCTGTAGTCATCGACGAAGGTAATGGTCCAGGCGCGTGCGGCCTCGCCGAACATCAGGTGCGCCTGGGAGAACAGGGTGCCCTTGCCGACGATCTCGCGCAGGCCGCCAAGCGTTGTCAGCACCAGCAGAAAACCCATGCCCATACTCAGGCCATCGGTGAAGGCGCGGCCGATGTCGTGCTTGGAGGCGAAAGCCTCGGCCCTGCCGATGATCGAGCAGTTGGTGACAATCAGCGGGATGAAGATGCCGAGCACCTTGTAGAGTTCGTAGAGGTAGGCGCTCATGCTCAGTTCGATAATCGTCACCACCGAGGCGATTACCAGTACGAACACCGGGATGCGGACTTCCGGTCTTACCAGTTTGCGTATCAGGGAGACAATCACGTTGGAGGTGACCAGCGTTACCAGCGTCGCCAGGCCAAGACCCAGGCCATTGATAAATGTGCCGGTAACCGCCAGCAGCGGACACAGGCCCAGCAGCTGCACCAGGCCGACGTTATTCGACCACAGACCGTCGCGTACAATGTCTTTGTAGGCTGTCATGACTGCTTGTTCTCTTGTGGGTGTTGCTCGAACAGCTTGTCCCCGTTTGCCCGATAGTATAACAGCGTGTTCTTCACGGCTTTGACTACTGCGCGCGGCGTGATGGTCGCACCGGTGAACTGATCGAAGGCGCCGCCGTCGCGTTTGACTTTCCAGTGGTCCTGCTTTGGATTGTTCAGCGATTTGCCGGTGAAGCCGCGTATCCAGTCGGAACGATCGGCTTCGATATTGTCGCCGAGACCGGGGGTTTCGCGGTGGGCGAGCACGCGCACGCCGGCCAGCGTACCGTCCAGCCTGATTGCGACCAGCAGGCGGATATTGCCGTTGTATCCATCAGG
>Ga0307417_10000942_pt1 | contig 11973 bp, 5 predicted proteins | sample SalMarWE160210MG_2_FD_202514 | JGI IMG/M metagenome (GOLD analysis project Ga0307417, IMG submission 202514) | Salt marsh sediment microbial communities from the Plum Island Ecosystem LTER, Massachusetts, United States - WE1602-10 | ecosystem: Environmental > Aquatic > Marine > Intertidal zone >...
AGCAAGTCCGCGGCCGGAGGCTCAAGGTGCGGGGGCGAATTCCCGGACATCCAGCACCTGGCCGCTGCGCCGGCCTTCCACGCTCTCCTGGTAGCTGGGCGCGAAGCGGGCGGCCGGCATGCCGCCGGCGGTGTCCATGCCCATGATGCGCATGGTCTCGGTGGCGAATATGGGGCTGACGACGTTGATGCGCACCCCCCTAGGCATCTCCAGGGCGGCGGCGCGCACGAAGCCTTCCAGACCGGCGTTGACCATGCTGATGGCCGCGCTGCCGCGCATGGGCTCCCGGCTCAGCACACCGCTGGTGAGCGTGAACGAGCCCTGGTCCTTGACGTAGTCGAGGCCCACCCGTACCAGATTGACCTGACCCATGAGCTTGTTGGCGAGACCAAGTGCGTAGTCCTGGTCAGTGAGGTCCCGCAGGGCACCGAAGCGCGCGACGCCGGCGGCGGACACCACCGCGTCGAAGGGTCCCACGGCCTCGTAGAAGGCCTCGATGGACGACTTGGAGGCGATGTCGAGCTGAAAGTCCCCGCTGCTGTGTCCGACCGTGACGACCTCGTGCCGGCCTGCCAGCAGCTCGACCACGGCCCTGCCGATGGTTCCCGTTGCCCCAACCACGATGACTCTCATTTCAATCCCCCTGAGCCCCAGTCTTCTTGAGGTGCTTGTCGAAGAAGGCCAGGGTGCGGCCCCAGGCCAGCTTGGCGGCTGCGGCGTTGTAGCGGGCCGGGTTGGTGTCGTTGTTGAACGCGTGCTGCGCCCCCTCGTAGGTGTACAGCACGTAGGGCTTGCGTGCGGCCTGCAGCGCCTTGACATAGGCCGTCGCCCCGGCATTGATGCGCTGGTCCAGGCCCGCGTACTGCAGCAGCAGCGGTGCCTTGATGTCGGCCACGGCCGAGAGCTCGGGGGAGCGGCCATAGTAGGCGACGGCGGCTGCCAGGGAGGGCGCATGGGCGGCAAGCTCGTTGGTCATGCCGCCGCCCCAGCAGAAGCCCACACAGCCCACCTTCCCGGTGCAGCGTGGGTCATGCTCCAGGTAGCGCAAGGTGGCCTGCAGGCTTGCCAGGGCCGCGCCCCGATCCAGCGCCCCGATCATCTCTCTGGCCTTGTCCTCGTCGGCGGGCGTGCCCCCCAGGGGTGAGAGCAGGTCGGGTCCCACGGCCAGGTAGCCTTTGACGGCCAGGCGACGCACGACATCCTGAATATGAGGATTGAGGCCGCGATTCTCGTGGATGACGATGATCCCGGGCAGCTTGCCCGTGGCATCCGCCGGGCGGGCCAAGTAGCCGTGCAGCTGCGTGCCCGCCCCCGGATAGGTCACGCTCTCGGCCCGGACGCGAGGGTCGTCTGGGGCGATCTCGGCCGCCTGGGCGTAGTTGTTCTCCAGCAGTGGCAGCATGGCATAGGCCGCGGCACTGCCGCCGGCCAGCCGCACCAGCCGCTTGATGAAATCCCGCCGCTTCAGCGGCACATGGGTGTATTCGTCGTACAGCTCGATGATCTGCTGGGGGAGAGGCTCGGGGCAGCCAGTCCAGCCGTCCAGCGTCGTATCCGATGTGGCCATCTCCGTCTCCTGTAGGTTGAATGGTGCCGCCGCCAGGACTCAGGCCCGGGCCAGCCACGGGATAAGGTCATCCCAGGGCAGCGGCCTGCACAGATGATAGCCCTGTGCCTCGTCGCAGCCCATTTCCGTGAGCAGCTCCACCACCCTGGCGCTCTCCACGCCCTCGGCGATGACCTTGAGCCCCAGATTGTGGGCCAGGTCGATGGTGGAGCGCACGATGATGGTGTCCTGCGGATTGTCGGGCATGTCCATCACGAACGAGCGGTCGATCTTGAGCGCGTGGATGGGCAGGCGCCGCAGGTAGGCGAGGGACGAGTAGCCGGTGCCGAAGTCGTCGACGGCGATGCGCACGCCCATGCTCGCCAACTGGTCCAGCAGCGCGGTGGCGTAGTCGGGATCATGCATGAGGGCGGTCTCGGTCAGCTCCAGCTCCATACGGCTCCACGGCACCCCGTGGGACTCCATGGCCTGCGCGAGCTGGGCCACGAAGCGCGTGTCGCGCAGGTTGCGTGCAGAGAGATTGACGGCCACGGGCTGGGGATGGCCCAGGGCCTCCAGCTGGCCGATCTGGGTCAGGGCCAGGTCCATCACCCGCCGGGTAAAGTCATGGATGATATCGCTCATCTCCGCCAGCTGCATGAAGGCCTCGGGCAGCAGCAGGCCCAGACGTGGATGGTGCCACCGCACCAGGGCCTCGAAGCCGACGATGCGCCTGCTGGACAGCTCTACCTTGGGCTGATAGTGCAGCAGCAGCTGGTCGCCGGAGATGGACCCGACCAGCTCCGCGGCCAGTGCCAGGCGCGCCGGACTGTGGGAGTCCAGACTGCGGTCGTAGACCGCCACCCCGCAGGCTCCCTGCTTGGCCTGGTACATCGCCACGTCTGCCGCGCGCAGCAGCGCATGGCTGTCGCTGCCGTGGTCGGGATAGTGGGCCAGACCCACGGTGGCGCCGATCTGCAGCGCCATGCCCTCCACCAGGAAGGGCCGCTGAATCGCCTCGACCAGATCCTGGGCGATGGCCCAGGCCTGCTCGCCGCCCCCCACGGGCGAGATCAGCACGGCGAACTCGTCCCCGCCGAGGCGGCACACGAGCGCGCGCTGGCCTTCCAGGGAGTGGGCCAGACGTGGCCCGATCTGTGCCAACAGCTTGTCTCCCACATGGTGGCCCAGAGTGTCGTTGACGTCCTTGAAGCGTTCTAAATCCAGCAGCATGAGCGCCGGATGGGCGCCTTCGGCCTCGGCGGCGACGAGGTGCTCGCCGAAGGTCTCGTGGAGCAGGGAGCGATTGGGCAGGCCCGTCAGACTGTCATGCCTCGCCTGGTACGCGAGACTCACGACATGGCGCGCATTGATGGTCGCCAGGGCCAGCGTGTTGCTGAAGGCCACCAGAGTCTCCAGCTCCACGGCGGCGAAGCCTCGATGCTCGGCATAGACCAGATTGATGCTGCCGAGCTGCTTGTCGTGATCGATCATGGGCAGAACTACGCCCGATCGGATTCCAGCGGCCGCCAGCGCGGCCCGCACCCGGGGCTCCACCCGGTCGTCGGTGGCCACATCCTGGGTCACCAGTGGCCCTCCGCTCGCCAGGGCCAGTCCGCTCAGGCTGCCATGCAGAGGCAGAGTCTCGCCGGTCTGCAGCATCTCCCGATCGAAGCCATGGCTGGCCGCCAGGCGCAGCCGGTCTCCATTCGGCTCCATCAGGTAGATGGCCACGTGGGGCGCGTGGCTGAGGCCCCGCAGCGCCGCGACCGACTCCTGCAGTATCTCCTCCATGTCCAGGGAGCCATGTAGCCGGCCGGCAAGCTGGTTGATGAGATCCAGGCTCTCGTTTCGCTTGATGAGGGCGCTCTGGGAGCGGGCGAGCTCTGCCTCCGCCTCCTTGCGCTCGCTGATGTCGCGCACGGTGGAGAGCAGATGTGGCGCCCCGGCGATCTCCACTAGGCTCAGGCTCACCTCGGTATCGAAGGGGGCGCCGTCGTGACGCAGGTGGCGCCATTCGAAGTTCTGCTTCTCGCCGCGGAAGGCCGCGCTCATGTGCTGTCCCAGCAGTGTCCGCGAGCTGCTGCCGTCGGGTTGCTGCTGCGGTGAATAGCGCAACGGGGTGGCGCCGACCATCTGCTCGCGGGTGCAGGCGAACATGCCCAGGGACGCGGGATTGCAGTCCACGAAGTGCTCGTCCTGAATGAGGAAGATGCTGTCGCCTGCCCCTTCGAACAGGGTGCGGTAGCGGGCCTCGCTGTCCCGCAGGTCGGCCTTGGCCTTCCGGTGCTCGGAGACATCGGCGGCGATGCCCATGAATCCGCTGATGCTCCCATCGGCCCCGCGCAAGGCCGTCACCGACAGGCGCACCGGCAGGCGGCTGCCGTCTGCGCGGACGTAGATCCATTCTCGCTCGTCCGCCCGTCCCAGCCTCGCCTCGGCCACCAGGACGTCGAAGCCGGGGGCCAGCGCCTGGCCGAGCTCGGTACTGAGCTCGGCTGCACGATCGGCCAGCTCCGCCGGGTCGTGCAGCCGCTCGGCATTCATCCGGCCCAGCACCGCTTCGGGGGTATAGCCCAGCATGCGCCGCGCAGCGGCATTGAAGCTGACGATGACCCCTTGCCGATCGGTGGAGATGATACTGTACTCGGCCCCGTCCAGCACCGCCTGCTGCCAGGCGGAGAGCTGCATCACCGCGGCATCGGAGTCCCGCTGTCTCGCCAGCGACCGCTGGTAGGTCCACAAACTGACGACCAGGAAGCCGAGCAGCAGCAGGGTCGGGACCACCAGACGCTGGACCCACTTCAGGAGCACGGCGCGCACCGGTGTAATCACCGCCGCAAGCAAGCCGTACTCCGGGATGCGGGCAAATGCCACGTAATGCGCCTCGTCGCCTTCGCGCAGGCCCGCCGGGGGAGTGAGCTTGCTGGAGCCGCGCACGCCTGCCAGCTGTCGCAGAATCCCGCGGCCCACGGGCTTGCCGTAGTAGCTCTCCAGCACCTGCTCTCGCGGCCCCGGGGGCAGGGGGTGGAAGTACTGGAAGTAGCCGTCGTCACGCAGCAGAAAGGCGTGGGTGCCTTGCGGCAGGTCGGAGTGCGCCCACTGAGCGGTGCCGCCTTCGATGCCGTAGCCCGAGGCCATCACCGCGACCAGCCCGCCACCCTTGCCGTAAATGGGAACCCGCACCGGGACGACCCAGCGGTGCAGCACCTCAAAGTAATAGGGCCGCCCGGGCTGGATATGGCGGGTGGCGATGCTCTTCTGAAAGCCCTCGCGAGACTGTGATATCTGCAGCAGATTGGGCAGTGCGCGGTCTGCGGGCACACCGCTGACCAGCACCAGCCGGCCGTCGGGGCGGGCCAGGCCGAAGCCTGCCGTGCCTGGATCGATGGACTTCATGCGCTCGATGAGATCACGGCCGCGCTCCGGCTCGCTCAGGGCGCCTTGGGCCACTAGCTCGCTGCCCAGTCCGCGCAGGATGAGCTCGTGGTTGGTGAGCGTGGCGCGGGTGCTTTGCACCAGGATGCTGCGCATATACACGAGAGCCGTCCGCGCGTTGTGCAGCGCCTGGTGCCACTGCTGCACCACTGCGCCGCAATAGACGAGCAGCAGGAAGCCGATGAGCACGCTGAACAGCCCGCGCAGGGCTCGCGGGTTGTCCCGCTGCCGCGGCGGGAGACTGGTGGACTGGATTTGGGCGGCCACTGTCTTCCCTCAGGGCACGGCAGGGTGCGCGCGGGGCACCTTCGCCAGCCGCAGCCCGACCGGCGCCATCACAGCGTCCCCTTCATTGGTCGTGATGCGTCCTGGGCCTCACGCTAGCATCCGGCCGGCGGATCTGCAATCTCGGCGAGGCGGCCGTCGGAGCTCGCCGGCTCGGCTGCCAATGAGGCGGCATTTGCCTCGCCTTGTGGCGTGAGCCGCGCATTATGCAAGGCAGTTTCAGCGCGTGGCTGGCGTTGCATCTACGGTCCGCGCTCGAGGCCGGTCGCTGGACAGGACGCGCAGATCGCGCCCCTGGCGTCTCGGCCGTCGCGGCCGAACGGCACCGTCTCGCGGTCATCACCACTGCGCCATCCTCTTGATATCAGGCCTGCCCTACTGGGGTACAGCACCGGAGCAGCGCACACGCTCCGGGCCTCCCGCGCGCCTGCCGGAGCCGCCTCATGCCGCCCTCCGGAGGACCGAAAATTCTGGTTGGCCCCGATAATGCAGAGATAACGGCCAGAAGGCACGGGCAATGCACCCGTGCAGGGCTCCGGCAGTGATGAGGCCGCCTGCTGATTCGATATCCGCACTCGGCGCATCACTGCCAGAGGCAGTACCAGAGGATCGGAGGCAAGTACCTCGATCGCATGATCGAAGTCAGCCCGCGGAGCGGGAGGAAGCCATGAGCGCAGTCATCAAAGAGTACCCCATCCACGCTGCGGAGCCCACGATCAGGAGCGTGGGGCGCCCGGGTCTAGTGATCGAGGAGCTCAATTACAACCGCAAGGCCCATCGAGTCAACATTCCACTGGTCGTGGAGATCGAGGGCACGCAATATCGCGCCTTCGACTGGTCCGTCGACGGTGTGGGCATTAAGGATGCGGATCTCTCCCTGGAGGTCGGTGCCAAGGTGCCGGCGCGGTGCATTTTGCCCATGCCGGATGCGCAGGTGGCGGTTCAGGTCACACTGGATTTCCGCGGCACCCACGGTGCCGTCGACGGCTTCCGTTTCGTCGACATCCCCGCGAACGTGCGCCGGCTGCTGCGCCACTATATCGAGCTGGCCGTGGGCGGGCAGCTCACCAACATCGAGGACCTGGTCTCGGTCGTGACCACGCCGGGCGTGGCCTCTCCCATCCGCGACCCCCTGAACCTGACGGATCTGGAGCGCGAGGGTGTGCTGCGCCACTTCAAGCAGAAGAGCGCGGTGTCCATCACCGTGGGCGTTCTGTTCCTCCTGACGGTCATCGGCGTGCTGTTCTACAACACCACCTATCGCATCGCCGCCACCGGATTGGTGAGCGGCAATTTGGAGCAGGTGACGGCGAACACCAACGGCGTGCTGGATCGGCTGCTGGTCACCACCGGGGTGCCGGTGACGGTGGGGACGCCGCTGTTCGTGGTCAGAAACCCCGACGACGAGCAGCGCCTCGTCGCGCTGGGCAAGATGGTCGATGGCATCGCGCTGCAGCTCGAGCAGGTGCGCCGGCGGGGCGAGGCCATGCTGAAGGTGGCTCTGCAGCCCGCCCAGGCGCTGTTGGAGCAGCGCAAGACCGAGTTCGATCGCGGCCAGGCGCTGTACGACCAGAAGATTCTGCCGTTTCGTGACTTCACCCTGATGCAGCATCAGTACCAGGCCGACAAGCTGGAGCTGGTGCGGGAGCGGGCACGTCTGGAGGCCGACCAGCAGTTCCGCATCTCCGAGCTGGAGCAGCGCCGGCGCAACCTGCAAATAGAAAAGGAGGGATTGCTGCAGCGCATGGAGGCCGCCGCCATCCATTCCAAAGTCAACGGCCGGGTGATGCACATCGAGTATCAGGAAGGCAATTACGTCACTCGCAACGATCCAGTGGTGCTGATCGAGACCGACACCCGTCCCTTCGTGCTGGCGAAGCTGCTGTCCCGGGACGCGCTGAAGATCCGTATGGGCATGCCGGCTGACGTCTATGTGCCGGAGACTGGCGGCAACTACCAGGCCACGGTGTCGGCGGTCGGCTATGCCGCTGCGGACAGCCGTGCCACCGTGACCATGGAGGCCAGCCTCAACGAGACCGTGGTGCGGCTGGAGCTCGCGGACCACGGCGTGCGTCTGCCGGCCAACAGCCGGGTGCGCGTCTGGATCAGGACCTTCTGAGATGCTGAGACGCTACGGACCCAAGGAAGGACTGCTGTCGCTCATCACGCCGGCGGCCTTCTACTCCACCCTGGCCTTCGCGCTGCTGTACGCGATGTGGCCCTATTTCTACTACGTCAAGAACGAGACCCTGATCACCATCGGCGTGTTCGCGGCCTGGCGCTACTCCTGGCAGATTCTCAACTTCCTCCGCTCCGTGGTGTACTCGCGCCTCTACTACCCGCGGCTGAAGCGAGTGGTCGCCGCGCTGCCGCCGGAGCGGCGCTTTCCCGACACGATCTACTTCGTCATACCCTCCTACCGCGAGGCGCCCTGGGTCTCGGTGGAATGCATACAGGCGCTGATGTCCAACATCGCCGCCATTCCCAGCAAGGCCTGCGTGGTCATCTCCACCGCCGGCGAGGAAGACGATCGGGTGATCCTGGCCGCTTACAACGCGCATCCGGCGCGCTTCAAGACCGAGCTGGTTATCCAGCACCAGCAGCACGGCAAGCGCATCGCCATGGGACACGCCCTGCGCGCCGTGGCACGGCGCTACGATCTGTCTGCCGACAGCGTGACGGTGTTCATGGACGGCGACAGCTACATGGAGTCGAACCTGCTGCAGCGCACCGTGCCCTTCTTCGCGGCATTCCGGGACCTGGGTGCGCTGACCACCAACGAGGTCGCCTACATCAACACTCGATCGCGGCTCTACCAGCACTGGTTCAACTTGAAGTTCGGCCAGCGCCACATGCTGTTTCAGTCCCATGCCCTGTCCCGCAAGGTGCTGACCCTGACGGGCCGCTTCTCCATGTTCCGAACCGGCATCGTCACCGCCGAAGACTTCATCACCATGATGGAGAACGACACCCTCACCCACTGGAACCAGGGCAAGTTCCGCTTCCTGATGGGCGACGACAAGAGCTCCTGGTTCTACCTCCTGAGACAGCGCTGGAGCATGCTGTATATCCCGGACGTGCTGTGCTACTCGCTGGAGAGCCGGGACGCCGACTTCTTCGCGGTCAGCATATCGCTGCCCTTCCGCTGGTATGGCAACACCCTGCGCAACAATGCGCGGGCGCTGGCCCTGGGTCCCCGCACCACAGGTCTGTTCATTTGGGTGGCCATCCTGGACCAGCGTCTGTCCATGTGGACCGCCCTGGTAGGCATCACCGGCGCACTGCTGCTGGCCGTGTTCAAGTCCTTTATCTACTTTCCCTTCTACCTGGGCTGGGTGCTCATCGTGCGGGTGGTGCAGCTCAGCTGGATCGCGGCCCGCGGCCACCCGGTGAGCATGTACACGATCCCCTTGATGCTCTACAACCAGTGGATCGGGGCGCTGGTGAAGATCCGGGCCAATTTCCGCCTGGCCGACCAGCGCTGGTCCAAGGGCGGACAGTCGGCGCAGAGTGGAGACACGATTCCCGTCGCCCATCCGCTGGCGTCGAAGATGCCTGTGTACCTCATGCTGCTGAGCTACGGCATGTTCTTGTTCGCCCTGCTCCTCGCCCAGGGGATCCTGGCGCTTCCCGGGCTGGCCTTCTTCGAGGCCAAGCTGGCGCGGCTCGCGGGGGGCGGCACGCCGATGCATGTCGTCACCGACGATGGCTTGGACGATTCCGGCAGCATCAACGCGAGCCTGCGCGCCGCCGCCCAGGGCGCCGTCCTGCGACTGCCCTGCGGCGCCGTCGACCTATACCAGCCGGTGCTGCTGCGCAGTCACGTGACCCTCGCGGGCTGCCAGGGCGGGCACACGACCCTGGTCTCGCATCTGAGCACCCCCGCAGCCGCCGCCCTGATGCTGCACGGCGCCATGACGCGGATGCCCGCTCGCCTGAGCCGCGACACGGTGCCTGGCGAGCGCCGGCTCTCGCTCACCACCACCATCGGCATTCGGCCGGGCGCGCTGCTGCTGCTCAAGATGCCCAATGACGAGCGGCTGCTCGCCGAGCTGGGCAGCGAGCGCTGGGACCGGCGCTATCCCTACCTGCGCCAAACCATCGTCCGGGTGACCGCGGTGGCGGCACAGGCGGTGGAGCTGGAGCACCCGGTCGGCCTGGCCCTGTCGGCCGGGCTCACTCGCATCGAGCTGCTGCGCCCGCTGCAGGACGTCACCCTGGCGGACTTCACCCTCACCCAGGTCATCCCGGGCGCTCACGGCGAGTCCGCCCGGTTCCGCTACGAGAATCTCCATCCCGAGGCGGAGGTCGACCTGGTGAGTCTGCAGTACGCGGCGGACGTCACCCTGCGCGGGCTGCAGCTCATCGACGCCGGGCGCCATCCGGTGGCGCTGGATCAGGTCTACCACGCAGACCTGGACCGGCTCGACATCGACGGCGCCTGGAACAAGGGCGCCGGCGGCAACGGCTACGTGAAGCTCGCCCGCACCTACCACAGCCGCTTCCACGACAGCCGGGTCACCCACCTGCGGCATATTACGCTGCAGTGGAGCTCGGCCTTCAACCTCATCGAGGGGATAGACAGCGGAGTGGACATCAACCTGCACGGCGGCTACACCCACGACAACGTGATCCAAAAGATAGGCTTCCACATTCCGCCGCAGCATCCCTGGAAGGGCGTGGTCCACACGCCGCCCACCGCCCACTGGGCGCCGCCGGACGGCGACAACCGAATCGACGCCGGCAGCATCGTCTACGCAGCCGATTGAGGCGCGGGGCCCGGCGGCTGCCCCGGAGGTGACGCCCATGGGCGGTGGCACCGAAATGGTGCGCGAGCTGGGCCGTCCGGGGCGTGGACCGCGAGACCCGAATATCTTCGCCAGAATACCGCCTTAGGAGACGCCGCCGACGACGGTACTGGTGCGGCAGCCTTTGCCTGTGGAGTGGCAGCCGGCGCCGCGCGGCCCAATTCTGGTGTAACGGCAGGCGACGCACTGCCATGGTGCGAGTCCATGTGACGATCTGGTGCGTCCCGGCGCGAGATCTCGAGCCAGCGGACCCGAAGGAGCGATCGGCCTGCGAACCTCGGGCGTCCCGGGCCCCGGTCACGCAGGGTCCTGATTTCACGGCGGCGTGTATCGCCCTGGGCGCTCGCATCACGGTCTCTACGCAGCCTCTGCGCCCGAGCGCGGGCACGAAGCCGCGGCGGCTGCACCCCTCTGGCATGGCGCTTGCTGAGCCCAGGCATAGGCGTCCGTGTGTTGGTACCCGCGGGTCGAACAACATGAACAACGGATACGGGACGACGCTGAACGGATCGCTCTGACCGAAGACCGCTAGCTTCAGGAGAGGTGCGTCATGGGCATTTTCCGCCAGTATCTGTCTCGCTACGAAGAGGCGAGGGAAGAGGAGCTCACGCTCCGGGAATATCTGGACATCTGTAAGGCGGATCGCACCGCCTACGCCACCGCGCCGGAGCGCATGCTGATGGCCATCGGCCAGCCGGAGCTGATCGACACCCGGCTGGATCCACGGCTCAGCCGAATCTTCTCGAACAAGCTCATCCGCATCTACCCGGCGTTCCGGGAGTTCTACGGCATGGAGGAGACCATCGAGCAGATCGTCTCCTATTTCCGGCATGCCGCCCAGGGACTCGAAGAGAAGAAGCAGATCCTCTATCTGCTCGGTCCGGTCGGCGGTGGCAAATCCTCCCTGGCGGAGAAGCTCAAGGTCCTGATGGAGCAGGTCCCCTTCTATGCCATCAAGGGATCTCCGGTCAACGAGTCGCCCCTGGGCCTGTTCTCTCCCCAGGAGGACGGCACCATCCTGGAAGAAGACTACGGGATCCCCAGGCGCTATCTGAAAGGCATCATGTCGCCCTGGGCGGTGAAGCGCCTGCATGAGCTCAACGGCGATATCTCCCAGTTCAAGGTGGTGAAGCTGCGCCCCTCGGTACTGGAGCAGATCGGCATCGCCAAGACCGAGCCGGGAGATGAGAACAACCAGGACATCTCGTCCCTGGTAGGCAAGGTCGATATCCGCAAGCTTGAGCAATACGCCCAGGACGACGCCGACGCCTACTCCTATTCCGGCGGCCTGTGTCTGGCCAACCAGGGGCTGCTGGAGTTCGTGGAGATGTTCAAGGCGCCGATCAAGGTGCTGCACCCACTCCTGACCGCCACCCAGGAAGGCAATTTCATGGGCACCGAGGGGCTCTCGGCCATTCCCTTCGACGGCATCGTGCTGGCGCACTCCAACGAGTCCGAATGGCTGTCGTTCAAGAACAACCGCAACAACGAGGCCTTCCTGGACCGCATCTACATCGTCAAGGTGCCTTACTGTCTGCGCAGCTCCGAGGAGACCAAGATCTACCAGAAGCTGCTCAAGAACAGCTCGCTCTCGCAGGCGCCCTGTGCGCCGCACACCCTCGACATGATGGCCCAGTTCGCCGTGCTCTCGCGGCTCAAGGAGCCGGAGAATTCCAACGTCTTTTCCAAGATGCGGGTCTACGACGGTCAGAGTCTCAAGGACACCGACCCCAAGGCCAAGTCCTATCAGGAGTACCGGGATTTCGCCGGGGTGGACGAGGGCATGACCGGGCTCTCCACCCGGTTCGCCTTCAAGATTCTCTCCCGGGTGTTCAATTACGACCACCAGGAGGTGGGCGCCAACCCCGTGCATCTGCTGCACGTGCTCGAGCAGCA
>Ga0307417_10000944_pt1 | contig 11955 bp, 8 predicted proteins | sample SalMarWE160210MG_2_FD_202514 | JGI IMG/M metagenome (GOLD analysis project Ga0307417, IMG submission 202514) | Salt marsh sediment microbial communities from the Plum Island Ecosystem LTER, Massachusetts, United States - WE1602-10 | ecosystem: Environmental > Aquatic > Marine > Intertidal zone >...
CTGTATTCCTGTCCGTCCGTTAATCCCATATCCTGGTAGAACTCGCTTCCGCCGCCTACCGAATCAATCAAAACGCCGTCCCGTTTAATCTGAATATTGAAATCGGATGATAGGAGGGTGTCGCCGCCGCTAAGGTTTGTCGGGTCAGTCCAGGATAATAGCATAGAAGTCGGCGTTGCATAATCGCTATACGCTATAAAATCAGTTGGTTCGGCGGGGTCTAATGAATCCGCATATGCTATGACTAACATAACGCTATTAAATACATTAAGCCGTCCGCCAGAAACTGTAATTCCCTGCAAACTTGGAATTGGATCCGTACCCATGAGGATCCATTCTTTGAATAGAAGTGCCATTGGACCGGGATTGTTTTTGTAGCCTTGAATAAGGCTTGAATTAGCAGCGCCATATAGCAGAGCTATTGCTCCTGCTACGTTGGGCGTAGCCATGGAAGTACCGGTTAAGGTTCCATACTGATTTCCGGGCAGGGTGGAAAGTACATTCGTGCCCGGTGAACCTAAATCGATAGTGGTAAGCCCATACGCAGCGCCGCTGTTTTTCACATCATTATGCGTGGTATTTGTTACCGATATTAGCCAATCGCTTGGGCAGGCAGTCGGTACATCGCCCTGGACATCAATGTCTATATTTAAATTTGCGGTTGCAGCACAACTCAGAATGCCTGCGGCTCCCATGGAATCATACATGGCGCACCAGATGGGAAAATTAGCCGGATCACCATAATCAACCCCAAAAGATGAGTTTGTAGAGACCACAAAAGCGCCCGAATCCCCGTCAGTTTCATTGTATTTAGCGCGCATTTCCAAAACATAACCATAGGCTTCTACAACAATGGATTCCGTACCGGATGATCCGGCTACAGGCATAATCTTAGCGCCCCAATTCACGCCAGCAACGCCGGTATTGTTGTTTCCAATTGCACCGGCGATTCCGGATACGTGTGTTCCATGATTATCGGAGGGGACATTTCCATTGCTATTATAGGCATTCCATCCATCGTAATCATCAATGTATCCATTATGGTCATCGTCAATGCCATTGTTTGGAATTTCAAATTTATTTTTCCAAAAGTCCAAATCCTGGTGATTTAAATCTGCCCCACCATCAACAATGGCAATAATGATCGTGTCTCCCTGAGCAGTGATCCCACCGGTTGAATGATCCCACGCCTCCGGCGCATCAATGTCTGCATCAGGCGTACCGCCGGTTTGCCCGGTATTATCCTTATCCCATTGATTGGGGAATTGAGGGTCATTGGGATAAGTTTGGCGCATCTTAACAAAATGATTAAACTGAGCCAGTATGACATCCCGGTTTCGCAGAACCGAGCTCAATGCTACGTCGTCAGAAAATCTTTGCTGATCGTATTTATACAACCAAATATTCATTCTTTTTGAAAGCAGCTTGACCGGCTCCATGCCTATCAATTGCATATCATTCTGAAATTCCTGAATGTCACTGCGTTTATCGATTTGGATGATTATTTCGCCCGGCTTATAAGGGGCTTCATCGGCAAATAGTTGGAAACTAATGGCAAGCAAAAAACAGAGGACTATCGTATAAAGTGACCTCATGCTGACTCCTTCCTGGATTAATAGATTGGATTTGATAAGTTTTAGGCAAGATTGGATTGGTTTGCAGAGAAATGATCATAAAATTAATAAAACAAAAATGAGAATATTAATATAAGAGAAAATCACAATTTTTCACAATCATTTTTTTGATTAATTAATGGATAATCTCTTTGACAAAATACCCTCACCTATTTAAATTAGATTTTTAAAATTTAACCGAAAAGTAAACCGAAGGAAACCACAGTATGGCTGAAATTAATCCCTATATTTTTCGCGAATATGATATTAGAGGCGTTGTAGATAAAGACCTGACGCCTGATGTAATCGAATTTATAGGGAAAGGCTTCGGAAGCTACATGAAGCGAAACGGAGCGAAAAAGATCAGTTTGGGTGGTGATATACGACTTCATACTGAAAAATTGCGCGAGGGCATTATACGAGGAATAACCTCCACCGGGGTTAATATTGTGAATTTGGGAGCCGTGCCCACGCCGGCGCAATACTTCTCTCTTCATAAACTGCCTGTTGACGGGGGTATGATGATAACCGGTAGTCACAACCCGCCTGAATTCAACGGATTTAAAATGTCATTGGGAACAGCGCCGGTATATGGCGAGGCGATCCAGGAAATCCGGAAGATTATTGAGTCGGATGATTTTGAAACCGGGCAGGGGAGGGTTGAGGAGTATTCTATTCTGGATGAATATATCAATGATGTTGCCGGACGATTAAAACTTCAAAAGCCAGTAAAAGTCATTGTGGATTGTGGAAATGGCGCAGCATCCCTAGTAGCGCAAAAACTATTTCAAAAATTGAATGCCAATGCCACTATGCTTTTTTGTGAGCCCGATGGACGGTTTCCCAATCATCATCCTGATCCGACGGTTGTAGAATATATTCAGGATTTGATCCAAAAAGTCAGGGAAAGCGATGCGGAAATTGGAATCGGTTTTGACGGCGATGCCGACCGAATCGGAGTTGTGGACAATAAAGGTGACATTATTTGGGGGGACCGGTTGTTGGCTATTTTTGCCATGGAATTGTTGGAACGTCGCAAAGGCGAGAAAATAATTTTTGACGTTAAATGCTCGCAGGCGCTTCCGGAGACAATTGAGGCGGCAGGCGGTATTCCGGTGATGTGGAAAACCGGCCATTCACTTCTAAAGAAAAAAATGAAAGAGACCGGAGCGCTGATTGGCGGGGAAATGAGCGGCCATTTATTTTTTGCAGATAATTACTACGGTTACGATGATGCAATTTATGCCGCCGCCCGGTTATTGGAGTTGCTATCCAAAACGGATAAGAATATTAGTGAATTACTGGCTAATGTCCCTCAATATTACTCGACGCCTGAAATACGCGCCGAATGTGCCAGTGATGAAGAGAAGTTCAGCATCGCCAAAAAGGCGGCAGATTATTTCAAGCAAAATAACGATGTTATCGATATTGACGGCGTTCGTATTCTTTTTGGCGACGGATGGGGCTTAGTTAGACCCTCAAATACCCAGCCGGTTATCGTAGTTCGTTTTGAAGCAAAAACGCCCGAAAGAAGGGATGAGATTAAAAATTTGGTGCTCAATAAATTGAAAGAATTTGGCGAAATTAACTTTTGATCCTTGAGGACAGACACTCAAATCAAAACATAATTAATTAATAATAACTGATACCACTTCAATCCTTATTATATTACCCTTTTGCGAGCATAATGCCTCAACAAACGGAAAATTTCATTCAGGTTGCTAAGGAAGCTGCAACCATTTCCGGGAAATTTTTAATGGAAAATTTGGGAGGAATAAGCGCCGCTGATGTCGAAGAAAAGTCCATAAATAGCTTCGTCACCCATATAGATAAACAGTCCGAAAGGATGATTATCGATCACATAAAAAAGGATTTTCCCGACCATGCCATTGTTGCCGAAGAAAGCGGCATTCATAAAACGAACAGCGAATATCGCTGGCTCATTGATCCTCTGGATGGGACAACCAACTTTATTCAGGCACTTCCTCATTTTGCGGTTTCAATTGCCGTGCAGCATAAGCAGAAAACAATCGTCGGCGTCGTTCTAAATCCGAATCAGAATGAGATGTTCTATGCAGAAATTGAAAAAGGTGCATTTTTGAATGACAACCGACTTACAATTGGGGAAGAGACGGATTTTAGTCGAGCAATTCTGACGACGGGTTTTCCGCATCAATTAAAGCGGCATCTACCCCGCTATTTGCCGGCCTTTCAGGAAATAATGCTCAAGTGCTCCGGAATTCGGCGTTGGGGATCTGCGGCGTTAGATTTGTGTTACACTGCATGCAACCGCTTCAATGGATTTTGGGAATTGGGGCTAAGCCCCTGGGATATCGCTGCAGGAAGTTTGATTGTACAGGAAGCCGGTGGTATTGTAACCGATTTTTGGGGCGCTGGTGGCTATTTGAATAACGGATATATTATAGCAGGGAATAAGCATATTCATTCTCAACTCCATCAAATTTTAAATTTTCATTTTAAGCTTCAGGTTAAACCAAAAGAGAGGTTTATGAAATGAATGGAAACCGTGGTATGTTATCCGTCATGGCTTGTGATTCTGGGAGAGAGCTTGCGAAACGGATTATGGCTGAGTTGAGACGCAAGGCTGCTGATGAGGACGATGAAATTAATTCGGAATTAAAAGATACCGAAGATGTGAAATTTCCCAACGGTGAATTTAAGGTTGTTATTAATGAAAATATACGCGGGGATGATATTTATATTGTCCAGTGCTTTGAGGATCCATTATCGGATCGAACGGTTAACGATAACCTTATGACCTTAATCACGGCAATTAATGCTGCTTATCAATCCGATGCTGATCACATTACCGTTGTCATGCCGCAATTTGCTTATTCCAGGCAGGAGCGGAAAAAAGATCGCGAAGCCATAACCGCCAAACTTGTGGCACACATGCTGGAAAATGCCGGGGCTCAAAGAGTGATTACACTAGATATTCATGCTGAAGCAATTGCCGGATTTTTTAAAAGCGCCAGGATGGAAGATCTCCATGCCTCTACAGTGATTATTGATCATTTGATGAACGATATGCATCTTGACACCTCAAATCTTGTGGTTACCGGCCCCGATGTGGGCAGTGCCGAAAAAGCGCGCCATTATTCAAAAAGATTAAATGCGGGATTGGCGATTGTAGATAAAGCCCGTGGGTATGATAAACCAAGCACTGTAGAAAGCATGCGATTGGTTGGTGATGTGGATGGCAAGGACGTGCTAATTGTTGATGATATGATCAGCACTGGCAATACGCTTGCAAAGGCAATTGAACTGTTAGGAGATGAAGGCGCACAAAAGATTTATGTCGCCGCCAGTCTTTGTTTTTTCAATGATAAATGCGTTGAAAAATTAGGCAGGTTATATCATGATAAAATATTAAACCTGGTTATTGGAACTGATGCGATATTTCATGGCAAGGAATTTATTGAACAGACTCCCTGGTATCACGAAATTAGCATTGCTCCTCTATTTGCTCATGTAATCTACAACATAAATAAGAAGCGTTCCGTAAGCAAATTGCTGAGATAATTATGGCGGTGTCGAGGGGGATATATGGTGCCAAGAGATCCTTGTTTTTTGCAGGAAGCTATTGCAGTTTTGGCGCCATGGAATCGCAGCGGAAGTTACCTTTCTTCAAATTGAAGTAACCGAATGCCTTCTCTGAAAATCAAAAACGCCAAATTTATTAAGAGTATTCTTGACCGGATCTCCAAACCAAAACCGGCGCTGCCGGAAATAGTTTTTTCCGGACGTTCCAATGTAGGTAAATCCTCCCTCATCAATTGCCTGGTCAACCAGCGTAATTTTGCCCGGGTTAGCAAGAAGCCTGGCAAAACTCAAACTATCAATTTTTTTAATATTGATAATAAATTTTACCTGGTGGATTTGCCCGGATATGGCTTCGCTCGGCGCTCAAAAATGCAGCAAGACAGTTGGGACAAAGGCATCGAGGATTATTTGCTGAACAGTCCGGAGTTATTAATTATCTTGGTTTTAATCGATAGCAAGGTTGGGGTGAAAAAAACCGACCAGCAACTAATTGAGTGGCTGGATTTCAATCATATCGCCTTTCAGGTTGTGGCGACTAAAGCGGATCAAATTTCCCGAAGTCAGCAAACTAAGCAAGAACAGCGGATTCGGAATGATCTGGGATTGGCGGCGACATATCCAATATTATTTTTCTCCTCAAAAGACCGCACCGGCAGGCAGGAGCTGATACGATTACTCGATAATCTTCTTTCACAAATCTAAATGATTTGTTTTAAATCATAAGAGAAGTAAAATGAGTTCAAACCAAAAAAATGACACAAATGTGGATATTGGACTGTGGATTGACAATTTAATGGACCGGGTTAGAATAGAGGAGCATTTGAAAAGAAAAGGATTTTCCTGTGAAAAAATTGCGGAGGTCCATGCTGCCTTTCAATTCTTGCAATCTAACTCCGATACCATTCTAATCATTGATCTGCAAAACGGTTCATTGGATTTTGAAAAAATGCGACAGCTTTTCGGCACCCGCCCGGAATTGATGAAACGGATTGGATCCTATTTCCCTCATGTTCAGATCCATCTCAAACAGAAAATGCAGCAATTGGGGGTAACACAGTTATTTCCCCGCTCAATGTTTTTTGCGGATAGCGCTGCTATCGTTCAAAAAATCGTTGAGGAAAACGCTTAGTTATTGTCAATATATTTATGGTTGCATCAACGCCCACCCCCAAATATATTTTCAAATGCCTTTTTCTATATTAAACATCCCATTAAACGAAGTTCAATTATGTTTATAATCCACTAAGAATTCTTTGGTAGGAGTTTGTATGAAATCATTAACTATTCTCTTCTTACTCATAGGAGCAATTTTGTCAATGGCACAGCAAAAAAAGCAGTTAACTGTTGAAGATATTTACAAAACCGGCTCGAAACTTAAAGTACAAAAACTGCGGAGTATAAGATGGCATCCTGATGGCACAGGTTTCACTTTTATGAAGAAGAATCCTGACACTAAATTGTATGATATTTATCTGCATAGAATTGACAATGGGGAGGAAAAGAAGCTATTTGACGGATCAAGCTTTTTCTATGACAATGAACCTATTTCTATGAGTGATTATCAATGGTTAAAGAATGGGAAATATCTACTGATCAGGGGACAAAAAACCGATATTTGGCGGCATTCTAAAAAGACGCCCTTTTACGTTTATGATATCAATAAAAAATTTATCATGGCTCTGGCGGAGAACAGTTCCGAAATACAGAATGCTAAAATTTCCCCGGATGGAAATCTTGTCGCTTATATGAAAGATCATAATCTGCACGTTGCTAACATCCAAACCGGGAAAGCCAAAGCACTCACTACTGACGGAGACGCTAATATTTTGAATGCTGTTTTTGATTGGGTGTATGAGGAGGAATTCGGCAGCGCCGATGCTTACCGCTGGTCGCCCGACGGCAATAGGATTGCCTTTTGGCGGTTGGATCAAAGCCCCATACAATCCTTTCATTATAATCTGGATCAAATGCCCCGCTACAATATAGTTCATGATGTAAAGTATCCCAAAGTGGGTACGCGGAATTCCCTGGTACGGATTGGAGTTGTCGATGTGCATACCGGCAAGACAGCCTGGATGGATATTGGGCAGGATGCCGATATTTACATTCCGCGAATTTATTGGGCAAATTCATCTGACACGCTGATTATTCAGCGGTTAAACCGCAAGCAAAATAAATCAGAGCTGCTATTAGCAAATGTGAATTCAGGCGCTTCCACAGTAATTCTCACCGATACCAATCCGGATGGGTGGGTAGAAGTTACTGATGATTCCCACATAATGGGCGCAGATCAATTTGTTTGGACATCAGAGAAAAGTGGATTCCGGCATATTTATTTATACGATTATGCCGGCAATTTAATCCGACAAGTAACTTCCGGCGATTGGGTCGTAAAAAAAGTGTTTGGATTGGATGAGAAAAACGGATGGGTTTATTTTACAGCGAACAAAGAAACGATATTGGAAGATCATATTTACCGTGTAAAAGCCGATGGCACAGGCTTGCAGGAGATTTCCCGGGGAAGCGGACAGCACAACCCGGCATTTTCTCCGGATTATAAATATTTTATTGATACCTTTTCCAATGTCAAAACACCTGATAGCCAAATCCTTTGCAAGGTAAGTGGTGAGATTCTTCGAACCGTGAAAGAAAATAATTTTGGCTTGAATGATTACGATATGACGTATCCTGAATTTTTAACATTCAAAACAACTGACGGCATTGAATTGAATGCTTATATGACAAAACCAGCAAACTTTAATCCTGATAAAAAATATCCGGTTATTGTGTATGGTTACGGCGGTCCGGGCTCTCAGCAGGTGAGGAATGTATGGCATGGTTCACGCGGCTTATGGCATCAAATGATGACTGGCATAGGTTACATAATCTTCTGTCTGGATAACCGCGGCACCGGCGGACGGGGCAGGGAATTCAAAAATCTGGCTTACGGCGATATTTCCAAATGGGCAATGCACGATCAAATTGAAGGTGCAAAATATTTAGTGGGCTTGCCTTACGTGGATGCTCCCCGAATTGGTTTTTGGGGCTGGAGCGGCGGCGGCTATTTAACCTGCATGTTATTAACTCACGGCGCAGATTATTTCAAAACCGGTGTGGCAGTCGCCCCTGTTACCGATTTTCGCAATTACGATACCATCTGGACGGAAAGGTATATGGGGCTCTTGAGTGAAAATGGTCAGGGGTATGAGGATGCCAATGTGTTGAATTACGCCAATTTTCTAAAAGGCAACCTGCTTCTAATCCATGGTACAGGAGATGATAATGTTCATCTGCAAAATACGATTCAATTTGTGCAAAAATTGATTGATGAAGGCAAGCAATTTGATTTGATGGTTTATCCCAATAAAAGCCATGGGATCAGTGGCGGCAATACACAGGTGCATTTGTTTACTAAGATAACTAATTATTTTTTGGAGAATTTGTAAATTTAGATTCTCTTTTATTCTCGGAGATATCTGAAGCAATGACTTTCAGCGTTATGGCTGCTGTGGATGATATGAAAAATTAAGAATATGAATCTAAGCAAGGCAAATTCGAATTCGTTCTTTAACCTATATTCTCCCACCGCGAGGCTCAGGAAGCCGCTGGTATTCCGGCTTGTTATGTATTATGTTAATGATGAACTCATAGAGATTAAGAATTTTCGCAGAAGCGGGATTACCTTCTGGCAGGGGAAAATAAAAACTAACTTCCTTCTCAAAGTTTTCAAATTTGGCTTTTATGAACTGGCGGCCGGGACTGGGAATTATTTGAGTTATAATACTGTCTCCGGCCGTATATGTCGCAATCGTATCTGGCAAATTTACAAAGTCGTTGTCTTTCAATCTATTAACAATGCTTTCCTGTTCTTCCGTCGTTAGCCAGAAATCAACTGTCATGTAGCCGTCAAGGATTAAATCTTTAGTGAAAGTCATATTGTAAGTGTTTAACTCATTGCCGAATCCATAACGGAAATGCAGTTTTACAAACTGCACATCTGGAGTCTTCATTTCATGAATAGCCGAATTCTTTTCACAGGAGATAAAAAGAAACACTTGCACGATGACAAAGATTAGAACCTTTTTGCTCAGTGTCATTTTCATGATGAGTCAACTCCTATAGTTAATTTGGTGTTAATATAAGCATTTCAGATAAAAGTATGAAACATCTTTGATTTTTCTTGAAATAGAAATACTATTTTTGGAGAAACGCTCATACTGAACCTTGAATTCTGCTCTTATTTCATGTCCCAATAACAGTGCCCAAAGAATTTTTCAATTTACTTGGATAAAGAGAATGCATTTGCTTACTTTCCAATCGTGAAATATGTCGCAGAATAAATAAAGAGTAAAGAACTATGGCATCTAAATCATTTCAAGCAACATACTGGTCAACCATCGGCAAAAAGATCGTTATGGCGCTGTCGGGCTTGTTCCTCATTCTATACCTGATCATTCATCTTGCCGCCAACCTTACTATTCTTACCGGAAATCCCGAAGTATTAAACAAGTATGCACATACTCTGGAAAGCTTTGGCTGGCTTCTATATATAATTGAAGCGGTATTGGCGGCGGGCTTCCTGATCCATATTATTTCGGGCACAATGGTGTGGTGGGAAAATCGCAAAGCAAGACCGGATGGCTATATAAAGCATCGCAGTAAGGGATCGCCAAGTCGACAAACGATTTCCTCGCGCACAATGATTTATACCGGCTTGGTAGTTGCCGTTTTTGTTGTGATCCATGTAAGAAATTTCAAGTATGGAGATATCCCTGAAACAGTTGTGGACGGCGTTGCCATGCGGGATTTTTATAGCGTCGTAATGAATGCGTTCCACGATACCTGGACAGTTGTATGGTATGTGGCGGCTTTTATATTCCTTGGGTTCCATCTGCGGCATGCCTTTTGGAGCGCTTTTCAATCGCTGGGGGCGATGAATCCGCGGCTTACTCCAATTGTCTACTCGATAGGCGTTATACTGGCAATTGTCCTTGCGGTTGGATTTATTTTTATTCCCATCTGGGTTTACTTTTTTAGTGGAGGCGTATAATGGCAAACAATGGCTATTTTAAAAATGGTGAAGAATTAAAAGCAGCAATACCCGAAGGCCATATTTCTGAAAAATGGGACAACCACAAGTTTTCCATAAAAGTGGTTAATCCTGCCAATAAGCGGAAGTACACGGTAATTGTTGTCGGAACCGGCTTGGCAGGCGCTTCAGCAGCAGCCTCTATGGCGGAGTTAGGATATAATGTAAAAAACTTCTGTATCCAGGATTCACCAAGAAGAGCGCACAGCATCGGCGCTCAGGGCGGAATCAATGCAGCGAAAAATTATCAGAATGACAGTGACAGTGTCTGGCGGCTTTTCTACGATACAGTGAAAGGTGGCGACTTCCGCTCCCGGGAGGCTAATGTTTACCGACTGGCGCAATCGAGCGTCGATATTATCGACCATTGTGTGGCGCAGGGAATCCCATTTGCCCGGGAATATGGTGGCTTGCTTGCCAACCGTTCCTTCGGCGGCGCATTGGTCTCGCGAACTTTTTATGCCCGTGGACAAACCGGACAGCAATTGCTGCTGGGCGCATATAGCTCTTTGATGCGCCAGGTGGATGCTGGAAAAGTGGAACTACTCCCGCGCCGTGAGATGCTAGATTTGGTTATCATTAATGGTAAAGCGCGGGGCATTGTGGTCCGCAATTTGATTACCGGCGCAATCGAGTCTCATAGCGCAGACGCGGTAGTTCTATCTACAGGCGGCTATGGAAATGTCTATTATCTTTCCACGAACGCCATCAACTCCAATGCGACTGCGGCATGGCGTTGTTTTAAAAAAGGAGCTTATTTTGCCAATCCGTGTTTCGCGCAGATTCATCCTACCTGTATTCCTTTTAGCGGGGATTACCAGTCCAAACTGACCTTAATGAGCGAAAGCCTGCGCAATGACGGACGGATCTGGGTGCCCAAAAAAGCCGATGAAACCCGTCAGCCTAATGAAATTCCCGAAGATGAGAGAGATTATTATTTGGAGAGAAAATATCCGACTTTCGGAAATTTAGTGCCTCGCGATGTAGGCTCTCGTAATGCCAAAGAAGTCTGCGATGAAGGCAGGGGAGTAGGCGATATGGGGCGCGCCGTCTATATGGATTTCTCCGATGCTATTAAGCGAATGGGTAAAGATGTTATCGAGGATAAATATGGCAACCTTTTCGATCTGTATGAAAAAATCACCGGAGAGGATGCATACGAAGTTCCTATGAGAATCTACCCTGCCGCGCATTATACCATGGGTGGATTGTGGGTGGATTATAATTTGATGAGCAATGTTCCCGGGTTGTTTGTTTTGGGAGAAGCGAACTACTCAGATCACGGCGCTAATCGGTTGGGCGCCAGCGCCTTGATGCAAGGGCTGGCTGACGGCTATTTTGTGATCCCCTATACGATTGGCAATTATTTAGCCGGGACGAAATTTGAAAAAGTATCTGCCGATGCCCAGGAATTTAAAGATAGCGAGCAATTGATCAATGATTTCACCAAACGGCTGCTATCCATTAAAGGCAATAAAACCGTGCGGGAATTTCATCGCGAACTGGGGCAAATTGTTTGGGATAAAGTTGGTATGTCCCGCAATGAGAAAGGATTGACGGAAGCCATTGAGCAAATTCGGGAACTGAGGCAGGATTATTGGAAGAATGTTCTGGTAACCGGTGATGCGGACACGCTGAACAAATATCTTGAGTTTGCCGGCAGGGTGGCTGATTATTTCGAACTAGCGG
>Ga0307417_10000945_pt1 | contig 11917 bp, 7 predicted proteins | sample SalMarWE160210MG_2_FD_202514 | JGI IMG/M metagenome (GOLD analysis project Ga0307417, IMG submission 202514) | Salt marsh sediment microbial communities from the Plum Island Ecosystem LTER, Massachusetts, United States - WE1602-10 | ecosystem: Environmental > Aquatic > Marine > Intertidal zone >...
TCAATTCTCAGGATTACAAATGAAGTAACCTGGCATTTTTTACGCAGTAAATAAGCACGTTACGAATTGTAATCCTGAGAATAAATAAAGAAGGGTGCCTTTTGAGACACCCCCCTTTCCACTCGGCATTCTGAGGATTCATACTAACGGGTCTCCACGACGGCGTATCTTGTTTTCTTCCAGAATTTTTCAGGTTGTGTGATCTTGATGTACTCCACGATGCTGTCATTGCTGACCACCTGGTAAGAACCTACCGGGTGATTGGAGATGAGTTCAACCTTTTTTGCATGGACATCGATTCTGTCAGTCTGACTGATACTGATCTGGTCGAATTCGTTGTCAGAAAGTTCTGCGGGGACCACCTTACTTTTACCGAGGCCCAGGAATCCGCCCTCTTTAGTAACGACGCCTTTCTCTTCCAGTTCCTTGTAATTACCGGATGCCAGGTAGGCTTTGTCAAGTTCAGCCTGATTCTGGCTGATCAATGCATCTTTCACCTGAATGGTTTGTTCCCTTTCCACCACTTCTGTATCGAGACTGTCGATCACAGTATTGAGCTCTGCCAGCTTGAAGTCGCGTGTCACCAGCTCCGATTTTAACACATTGATGCTGCTATCACGCTGATCGAGCGATTCCTGGAGGAGTACCATTTTATCCTCCAATGCGGCAATCTTGAGTCCGGATGCCTTCAATTTTTTATTCAAGGATGTGACCTTGGCCCTGTTCTCTTCCAGCATAGTATTCATTTGCTTGATCTCGCTCACAATGCGTTCGCGAACATCATTGGTAAATTCAGGATCGTCCACTGAGGTGGCCAGCAGGTTCTCTTGTTCCCGCACGATATTCATATCTTTTTCGATTGAGTTGAAGGTCATCACAAGGTCATTGATAACCGAATCCCGGTGTTCAATGATCCCGTTAAGGTTTTCATGAACCATTTCTGCTTCCGTCCGCTGCACCTTGAATTTGTTCTCACGCACAAAAAAGACAACCGCGAACACTACCAACAGGGTAACTGATACCGCTGACAGGATTTTTAAAGATTTCCTGTTGCCTCCGGTCCCCTGATTTTTGTTGATTTCATTTTCCATTTTGATATCCTATTAATATGAATAATTGATTGATGTGTATGCATATGCCAAAGGATGTGCCAGAAAGAGATAATTGACATATGATATTGTAAACCAGGATAATAGGATATTAGGGAAAGTGTATTTCCTTTCTCACAATGAGAATCGATTCTCAAAATGAGTCATTTTTCAGGTAGATTTCTGTTCTTTCAGCATGCGGTAGATGGTGGCCGCTCCGATATCAAGCTTTCTGGCGACCACTTTCACATCATTGTCGAATTTATCCAGGTAGGCTGTGACGATCCTGCGTTCATATTCCCTGAGCGTAAGGTCCTCAAGCTGTGAAATATCGATGATCCCATCTTCTCCAAAAACGATGTCTCCCGCTTCGATCTGATCACCATCGCTCAGCGTAACAGCCAGTTCCATCACAGATTTCAGTTCCCGGACATTCCCCGGAAACGGATATTGCCTGAGCTTTTGGATGGTGTCAGGAGCCAGTTTTTTGGCCGGCAGCCTGTTTTCCTCGCTGAAAGTCCGGGCAAAATGGGTGGCCAGGATCAGGACATCGTTACCCCGTTCCCTGAGGGGGGGCAGTTCAATGGACAGGCCCAGCAGCCGATAGTAGAGATCTTTCCGGAAGTTACCCTTCCTCACCTCATGGGCAAGGTTTTTATTGGTGGCTACTATGATACGGCAATTGATACTGATGTTCTTATTGCTGCCCACCCTTGTGATCTCCTTTTCCTGAAGGGCCCTGAGCATTTTGACCTGAAATGCCATGTTCATTTCCCCGATCTCGTCCAGGAAAAGGGTACCATTGGAGGCTTCCTCGAATTTTCCCTTACGCTGGTAACTGGCTCCGGTAAAGGCCCCTTTTTCATGACCGAACAACTCGCTCTCCACCAGTTCCGCCGGGATGGCGGATACATTGAAGGCCACGAACGGACCGGACCTGGAGACTGAATTATAATGGATGGCTTTGGCAACCAACTCTTTCCCGGTCCCTGTCTCGCCGAAAATGGATATGGTGATATTGGTGGTGGTTGCCCTGGATACAAGTTCCTGGACCTTTTTAATGGCTTTGCTTTCACCGATGACCAGGTGGCTGAAACTGTATTTCTTCTGAACTTCTTTTTTCAGCTCGGAGATCTCCTTCTTCAGTCCCAGGTTGTTGCGGACATTCTGGACTGTGTTGAGCAGGCGCTCCCTGATATCATTGGTTTTGATAATATAATCGTACGCTCCCTCTTTCAGAAGTTCAACAACCACATTGATTTCTGACTGTTCAGAGATCATGATCACCTGGATATCCGGATTCAAGTTTTTAATCCTCCTGAGTACATCAATACCGGTCATATCGGGCAGGCGGTAATCGAGGGTGATCACATCCGGTTCCCGGTCCAGGTTATCCAGGCAGTCACCCCCGTTCCGGAAACTGTGAACCACATAGTCAGGGTTCAGGGAAAGGGTATGCACCAGAAGCTGGTTATACCAGTCGTTATCCTCAACTACAAATACCTGGAACTGCTTTTCACTCATTGGGATCTCATCATTTTTATTTCATTTGCCTGAACTGTTCATGGAGGCTTTTTCCGGCTGCGGAACTGCTTTTCCTGGCCTGGCTGATCAGCTCCCTCAGAAGCAATTTGTTGCCACGCGGAGCCTTCATTTCAATTTGCCTGAGCTGCTCAAGCAGTTCTGATAGTCCCAGGTGCCGGCCAGGAGGCATCAGTTTATGAGCCAGGTCCCTGACGGTCCCGAACCGGCCCTCATTAACCGCAAGTTCCATTTCATCAAGTCCTTCAAGGGTGGTCTTTTCGAACTGGATGATCATCTCTTCCACAAATCCCATATCGTCCCCGGCCATACGGATCAGGCTGGTAAGGTCGCCATGGTGCCGGTCCGGCTGAACCACTACCAAATCGTCCTGTTGGCCGGACTGGCTGCTTCTGTGCCCCAGTACATCAGACACCACCCTGGCAAGCTGCGATTCCGTAAATGGTTTTATCAGGAATGCGTTGAAAAGTTTCCCTTTTCCTGATTTGGCTTCAAAGGAGGTATCAGCGGTGATCCCGAATACAGGGAGCTGTTTTTTGGACTTTTTTAGAGTCTCCCTGATGAATTTTGTGGCATTAACTCCGCTGATACCCGGCATCCTCAGGTCCATCAATACGATATTATATTCATTGTCACTTAACATATGGACCGCATCGATCCCGTTCCTGGCCACATCATACACTGCCTTCCATTTATCCAGGATCGTTGTGATAAGCTTACAATTGTATTCCTCATCATCGGCCACCAGAAAACGGAATCCTTCCGGAAGTTCTATCACGTGCACTTCAGGATGGCCGGACACCATCTTCGTCGCTTCCCCAATCTGGAACTGCAGATTGCAGGTTACCAGGGTCCCGATCCCCTTGGTGCTTTCAATGTTTACACTTCCGTTGAACATTTCAGCCAATTTTTTCACAATGGAGAGTCCCAGGCCGGTACCGCCGAATTTTACTGCAGTATGCTCGTCCTCCTGGGTGAAATCCTGGAATATTTTATCGATGTTGGATGGGTCTATCCCGAGACCATTATCCTTTACACTCACGGTCAGACCGGCTGATTTGTTGTCTGCAGGGTGGACCAGAACAGAGACTTCAACCAGACCGTTTTCAGTAAATTTCAAAGCATTGCTCAACAGGTTATACAAGATCTGCTGGAAACGCTGTGCATCCCCGAAAAGGATGGAGTTCTGCGTATTTACCACATTGTACCTGAGTGTGTTACCATTCTTTTCTGCCATGCTGGTAAGAAGGGTGCATACATTTTTTACCTCCGTTGCGGGATCGAAGTGCAGATTGTTCAGTGTAAGCTTACCTGCCTGCAGTTTCGAGAAATCGAGCGTGTCATTGGTCAGCCGCATCAACTGGTTGCTTGCAGAATCGACAATCTCGATCTTTTCCCTGACCGCTTCCTCCAGCGGCATTCCCAGTATCTGTTTGATGAAGCCGGAAATGGCATTCAGGGGTGTACGTATCTCGTGGCTTACATTGGCCATAAAGAGTTCTTTGGCTTTTACCAGTTCCTCTGTCTCCTTGCGGGAACGGATCAGCGCGTTATTATATGACCTGTTCTTTCTGGAATAATTGATAACCAGGAATAGTACCAGGATAGAGAGGAGGGTGCCGGACAGAGAAAAGATACCAAGCAGTATATAGGTCTTTCGGGAAAGTTCGCCCGCCTTTTCATACCTGGCAAGATCAAGCCCTCTCTCATAGGCCTCCAGCCGGGACATTAGGGAGAGAAATGCCTCATTGAGGGAACTGCTGGTCCGGGTCAGTTCGGTCTCTTTGGTCTGGAGCTTCAAACCTGTCTCCTGTTCAGTTTTCTCTATCTCCCCCAGCAGTGCCAGGATCTCTTCATTCTGATAGGTGGGAACTGCCTCTTCTTTCTTATCCTTTCCAAAGATCCTCCTGAAAAAGCCCTCTTTCTCTTGCTCTATCTCTAACGTATCCGGTTCCATAGCCTGGAACCGTTTGGTCAGGTCGGAAATGGCGTTCCTTGTGGAATCATATTGCCAGATGGAGATCATCTCCCTCCAGACCCGGATCTTCACATCTATCAGTGCATCGATCGTATCGATCCTTTGGGAGAACCATTCATCCTCAGGATACTGGTTGTACAGTTTGTCGATTACGGAATCGATCCCGGTGATCAGTCCGTTATACTTGTTCAGGTATTTGTCTTCCCTTGTCAGGCCGTAAAGCCTGACATTGTTTTCAGCCCGGTCGATGGTGGTGGTAATGTCCCGGATGGTGGCCAGTCCTTCATCAGGGGTGTTGTTGCTGTATATCATGGTGACGACCGAGGAGATACTCTTGTATGAGAGATAGCCACTGAATACAATGATAACCACCCCGGCAAAAAGCAGGAGTGCTATTTTAAAGGGCAACGATACCTTGAAACGGGCCATATTGGATTTACACAAATAGCTGTATATTCCAAACAAAAAAAATCTGTATTTGTTGTGTAACTACCCTAAGAATCAAACATATTCGACCGGAGCAGCAACCACTTCCTCTACAATTCACCTCTTTACAATCCTCTTCAATCCTCTGATATTTTCCAGTTCGCTTTTCGCGACAATAAAGTAAACCCCCGGCCTGAGCCCGGACAGATCAATTTCTTTTTCTTCTATACCGGCTGTAACAGTTATTGATTGAACAGGTTTTCCGGCAATATCCAGGAGATCAATCCGGACAGTTTCTTCGGGGATGTCTCTGATCTTTATTATATCTGATGATGGATTCGGGAAAACCCTCAATCCTTCATATGGTGCGCTGAATGCAGAACCTTTACCAGTGCTTTTGTCAACGGTGATCGAAAGTTCCTCCAGAACCTCGTTATAAAAATCGTCTCCTGCATAAATGTAAACCGTATAATCTCCCTCTTCATCCGGGAGAATGATATTATTGACTCCTTCTGAAAGCCCTTTTTTTGTAATCCCACCGTCTGTGCTATACCAGGATCTTTTCAAGTATTCATCATAAACACTGACAGATGCGACTGCCTCAGGCAGATATCTTGCGCCATCTTCAAGCGTTGTCGTGATTACGGGGTCCGTGTTGTCTTTTAAAGTTAATTGCCAAAAATAAGGCAGGTTATAGACAATCTTAAAAGTTGGGACCAGGCTTATAATCTCATAATCAAGAAGTCTTGAAACCGGGTCTCCGGTATAGGGATTGTCAGGGGGGCCAATTACATAAAATAATATGTTATCCCCTTTTAAATTCCCTTCGCCCGGTTGAATATTAATGTTCCTGCTGAAATCCACGGATGTTTCCCGGGGTTCAACAATACATAAACTGCTCCACTCAACCAGGCTCTCTCCCAAAACAAAGGTGTTCATAGCAGAATAGGAAGTGGGCACATCAAAAGGATCTCTAAAAGTCAAAGCCACATATAGCACAGGAAGATTAAACCTTCCATTATCCGTATAATTATATTCATAACCCCCTGGCACTTCTTTTAAATAATCAATAAAATCCTGGGAGATTCCCCTGAGATTAATATAAAATTGTGTGCTGACCGTTTCAAATTCATCGGCTGAAGAAGGATTACTGCTACTCATATTTTCTGTACCATCTATGCTCATTGATTTTAAAATGACATCTTCCTGTCCGTGTCTGTCAAGTTTAGCATAGTACCAGGAAGGATAGAAAAAAGGATGTGTTGCCAGGTGATTATCAAGCATTGACTGGTCCGATTCATCAACATGGCCATCATAATTTAAATCAGCCCTGTCAAGAAATCTTGTGTCGGCCGAATCAGGAATATAAGTTCCATTTCTGTATTCCTGCAACATGGCCGCATCTTCCGAAGTAATCGTATCATCGCCGTTTACATCTCCCGATGCATAGAAATTCCCTCTTCCCGGGCCATCAGTTTCATCATAAATATCTAAAGGGGGGATCCAACTATTAACAACATATCTTTCCTGAGCGCCGGCGACAATTACGGAACCCAGGCCCACGAACAGAAGTATGCTGTTGAGCTTTCTCATTGAAGCTCTTTTAGTCTTTTGAAGAACAAGTTACAAGAAAAATATAAAAAAGCTCATTATTGCTATATTTATAGAATTGTCAAAAAGCTCTTCATGACAAAGGAGAATACAACTCATAAAAAGCGGAGGCGCAGGTATAAGAATATAATTACCATTACAGCGATCTTGATTGTGATCATCGGGATCCCATTGCTGTTTATCAATTATCAGGCCAACCGCAGCGGATTAAGCCGGAGGGATGTTATCAGGCGTATTCTGGGCAAATCAGAATCCGGTAGTGAGCAAGTTGATGACCGGTTGGAGAGTGCTACAGGTGAAGAGATAGATTTCCTGGATCCTGTCCCTGTCGGCCAGGAATTCACCTCCCCTCCGCTTATTGCACATGTCCAGGCCGTCGATCTGGACAATGATTCGCTTCTGGATGTGGTTGTCTGCGATGATAAGGGAAATCTCGTTTCATGGATACGGCAATATCCGGCCGGAACCTATACGGAATCGGTTCTTGCCAGTGACCTCATTGCACCGGCCCATGTGCAGATGATTGATTTTGATAAGGATGGCGATAATGACCTGATTGTGGCTGTTCTGGGAATGTTATTCCCCAACAATGATAAGATCGGATCCGTTGTGGTTCTAGAAAATGACGGCCGGTTTCAGTTCAGGAAGCATCTCATCGTTGAAAAGATAGCACGTGTCTCGGATGTCAGGGCGGGTGACCTGGACAATGACGGAGATATGGATCTTGCAGTGGCACAATTTGGCTATGACGATGGTGAAACCCGTTGGATAGAGAATCTTGGAAACTGGCAGTTTCAAAGTCATATACTGCAGTACCTGTCGGGACCTATAAATGTGGAGATTGTAGACATAGATAATGATAATGATCTGGATATCATTTCTTTAGTAAGCCAGGAATGGGAAGAGATTTACTGCTTTATCAATGACGGGACAGGGCAATTCCAGCCCAGCCTGATTTTTGGATCAAGTAACCAGGATTATGGTTCCAGCGGGATCGCCCTGTATGACCTGGACCAGGATCATGATATGGATATCCTGTATACAAATGGTGATGCCTTTGATTATATTCCGCCCCAGGGCCGTCCATGGCATGGCGTGCAATGGCTGGAAAATAAGGGAAACCTGGATTTTGAATTCCACAGGCTCTGCAACTTTACCGGTGCCAGCAATGTAAGGGCAGCCGATATCGACAACGACGGGGATATCGACCTGTTTGTGGTCAGTGCATTTAATATATGGGAGGATCCTGCATCCAATAGTTTCATCTGGCTGGAGAACAGAGGCGCGATGCAATATGTAAAACATGATATCAGCAAGAATCCGACACACCTGCTTACTTGCGAACCAGGCGATTTTAACAATGACGGAAAGATCGATGTGGTAACGGGAGGTATGCATACCTATCCTCCTTTTGACCGCATGGGTAGGATTACCTTATGGCTGAATAATGGCCGCCTGACTAATTCGAAGCCTTGAACTGACTGGCAATGGTTTCGAGTTCTGAGAGGTAAGCCGAAGAAAGATTTTCACGCCGGGCAAGGTTGATGGTCATACCGATGACCTGCCTGGCACCCGGCAGATCTCCGAGTGCTGCATCTGCAATGGCCAGGCTCCTGCCGGCAGATATCAGAGTGATGGAACGGCTGGTGGTATGAATAAATGCCCTTTCTGAATACTCTTTTCCCTCCTTCAAATCTCTGAGGTCCGGGTCAGGACAGGTCACAAGCAGGGTGCCCAACCGCTCCAACAGGTAAGGATCATTGGCATGGTATGCCAGCGACTCCTTATAATGCCTTATGGCTTTGTCCCACATTTTTTGCCTGATCAACAGGTCTCCCAGGTGCCTGATAGTGGTTATTTCCTCATGGTTGCCTTCTATGGATTGTTCATAGAGGCTGATTGCCTCATCGATGTTCCCATTTTTTTCAGCCAATCCACCAGACATTTTTAAGACTTTTGGCTGTGCGGGAGCAATTCTTTTCAATCTGGTTAACTGAACCGTTGCTTTCTCCTCCTCGCCAAGATCGAACAACAGGCTGGTAACGTCTGCAAGAATATCCGGGTTGTCATAATATTCATTGAGTAACGCATCCAGTATCTCATTCGTTTTTTGCCTCTCTCCCACCGTCCAGTAACAAATGGCCATACAGTTTTGAATCTCAGCATCATCCGGTTTCAGGACCAGCGCCCTGGTAAAATATTGAAGGGACTGGGGGTAGAGTCTTTTTTGAAAGAAGAGCATTCCCATATTATACAACTCGGTAAAATTGTCCCGGTAGTAAATGATGTGCCGATCGGTATATCCCGCGGCCTGCTGATCCAGATCCAGCATAAGGCATATCTTTATTGCCTTGGATATCAGGTATTTGTTGTCAGGCAGGTACTCCATTGCATGATTCACAAGCTTCATGGCCCATTCGGGATAAATACTGTTTTCTGCTTCATCGATCTTCTTTAGCAGGTACAGTTCAGATCTTGATACCAGCACCAGCCTGTCAACCAGCGTATCAACAGGTGGGGCAAATGCCACAAGATCATTTGCGCGAGTCGTATATTTTTTGCTAAGAGCCATATCACCGGATATACTGTATAGATTGCCCAGAAGCCTGTAAGCGGGACCAAATGAACGGTTGTCCTGGTTGATCTTTTTCAAAGTGCTCTCTGCAAGGTCCATCTCCCCCTTATCGAAATAGATCCTGGAAAGCTGGAACATGGCATAGGTGCTGAGCGGAAAATAGTCATACCTGGTGGGATTCTTTGGAGCGGAACTGTCCTTTTTCGGGTTCGTAATTTTTCCGAATGACATTTCTGCCAGCTCATTGTCCCTTAAATTCCTGTATTCCTCACCAAGATAATACCAGGCCAGGCCCATATCCGGATTCTTATCAATCACACTTTTAAAGTTCTCAATAATGGCATCGGCATTACCCATCTCCATGTTCAGGTATCCCAGGTAATAATTCCAGATCCATGCTGATTCATCTCGTTGAATGGCCAAATGGTAGCACTCTGTTGCCTGTTCATAATTGGCGCTTGAATGGTAGGCCATTCCAAGCATTCCCAGATTGTCAGCCGACGGAACGCGCTTTGCTTTTTTAAAAGCCTGCGATAACTGCTCCTTTACAGCCACAGACATGGAGTAAGAATCCGGGATGTCAGGGATTTGTGAACGGTATGTATTGTTGGAAATTAATCTCGCCAGGAAAACACTTCCAATCAGAACAATTGCTCCTCCAGCAAGAATAACAATCAACTTTCTTTTCTTATCCATTGGGTCTGAAAGTAGGTATTTTAAAAGTATAAAAAAAGATGATGAAACTGATCCCGACAGGGGATCTGGTGTGATACTGCCGGCCAGGAAATAGCTGGTAAATATTGACCGGGGATGCAAATCCTGATGTGGTTACAGGTAGTTGTTACCTGCCCTTAATGAGATACAGGGAAAGCAATTCCTCACCGGTGATTTTCGATTTCTCAGTTTCGAACTGGCCTCTGTGGATCAATGCCGGCAATCCACCAATTGAAAGGTAATGGCGGTAGTTACGAAAGTGTCTTCGACCGGCGACGATCTCGGCAAACAGGATCACCATCTTGTAGTACCATCCTTTAAAGGTACGTGGTTTGCCTCTGTGATAATCGATAAGCAGGATACGGCCATCTTCCTTGAGTACACGCCTCATCTCATTCAAAACCCCGGTACGCACTTCATCATCCATTTCATGCAGTACCAGCATACAAAGAATGAGATCAAAAGATGCTGACTCATAGGGCATATTTACCGCATCCGCCAGGATGAATTCTGCATTCTCCCCCAGCCTCTCCCTTGCCAGTTTGAGCATATGTGGGGAAGTATCCATACCATGCAGGCTGCAGCGATATCTCTGATAGACCTCAAGATGAGCTCCTGTACCGCAACCCACATCGAGGATAGACCCGCCTCTGGGTGGAATGAACATCCGGATCCCGAGCACCCTTAATCCTCTGTTCATCGACTCGAAGAACCTGTCATAAAGACCGGCAGTTCGTTTGTACGGATCCTTATTAATCGTATTATCCTTCACATGTTATCCTTTCACTGCAATATAAATAATTATCTTTATTGCGAAGAGTTCAAATCCACATGGCATTTCCGGGAGTAGTTATTATCATATTATTACTGGGACTGATCTTGAGTAAAAAGGTCTCGGCACTTTCCGCATTAACATGTGTTCCCATTATTATCGCATTGCTTGCCGGATTCGGCCTGGATACTTTCGGTTTTGCGGTGAAAGGGATCCAGAACATTGCACCCGTTGCAGCTATGTTTATCTTCGCCATCATCTTTTTCGGGGTGCTCACGGATGCAGGCATGTTTGATCCCATTATCAACAGGATCCTCCGGATGGTCAGGAACGATCCTGCCAGGATCACTGTAGGGGCTGCCCTGCTGGCCATGATCGTCCACCTGGACGGTTCCGGCGCGGTGACCTTCCTGATCACTATACCAGCCATCCTGCCACTGGTTGAAAAGCTGGAAATGGATAAACGCGTCCTGGCCGCTGTCGTGGCACTCGGAGCCGGTACCATGAACATGGTGCCCTGGGGCGGTCCCACCATACGTGCGGCCACTGCCCTTGGCGTTGAGGTCACCGATCTCTACCGTCCGATCATGATCCCGCAGATGGCAGGACTGCTATTCGTCCTCCTGGTTGCCTATTACCTGGGTAAAAAGGAACAACGTAGGCTGGGGATCAAAACAACCGGAGAGCCGGGGAAGACTCATATCAGGGAACTGACGAAGGAGGAGAAGGAGTTGAGAAGACCCAGGCTGTTCTGGTTCAATCTCCTGCTGACTTTAGGGACCATCGGTACGCTCATCTCCGGCGTCATCCCCCCGGTGATTGCCTTTATGATCGGTACGATCCTGGCCCTGATGGTTAATTATCCCAGGCTGAAGGAGCAGCGAGAAAGAGTGGATGCACATTCCAAAGCCGCTATTCTCATGGCCAGTATCCTGCTGGCAGCAGGTGTCTTTACGGGGATCATGAAGGAATCAGGAATGATCTCGGCCATGGCCAATGGAGCAGCTGAACTGATACCTCAGCGGTTGGGTCAGCATGTGCCCGTGATCTTGTCGGTGATCAGCATGCCACTCAGTTTCTTCCTGGATCCCGACTCCTACTATTTCGGTTTTCTGCCCGTTATGGCTGCTGCAGGGAGCGGACTGGGCGTGGACCCTCTCTCCCTGGCCCATGCATCACTGATGGGACAGATGACCACCGGATTTCCGCTG
>Ga0307417_10000946_pt1 | contig 11911 bp, 13 predicted proteins | sample SalMarWE160210MG_2_FD_202514 | JGI IMG/M metagenome (GOLD analysis project Ga0307417, IMG submission 202514) | Salt marsh sediment microbial communities from the Plum Island Ecosystem LTER, Massachusetts, United States - WE1602-10 | ecosystem: Environmental > Aquatic > Marine > Intertidal zone...
GGGGTCGCCGACGAAATCGCGATAGGCGAAAAACAACAGCTCGATGATGTCCCAAACCGGCTCTGCCGGGGCCGGCGATACCACCGGGCGCTCGGCCAGGCTGCTGGCCGTCTCGGCGATTTTGGCGCTCAGCTTTATGTCAGCCATGTTGACATATTTTGTTCTTATGTTACAAAAACGCTGCCGAAGACGAAAGGATCGTACCGAAACGGCCCTTTCTTTGCAGAATGCGCCTGCGGGGCAGTGATAGGGCCGGTCCGGACCCATTCATACCGGGTGTTGCCCCCAGACGCAAAGTGTTGGAATAGGCACGGAAAATGCGCCATCAAGGCGGCAGCGCCGGCCGCCGCAAAATCAGAACAAGAGCGGACGAGGCGAAGGAGGAAGTCATGGCTGCGCAGTCCTATGACCGGCTCGAAGGGGTCATCTGGTACGACGGCAAGCTGGTGCCCTGGGACCACGCCAACCTGCACGTGCTCAGCCACGGCCTGCACTACGCGAGCTGCGTGTTCGAGGGCGAGCGCGCCTATGGCGGCCAGATCTTCAAATGCACGGAGCACTCGGAGCGGCTCAAGCGCTCCGCCGGCATCCTCGATTTCGAGATTCCCTATTCGGTCGCCGAGATCGACGCCGCCAAAAAGCTGGTGCTGGAGAAGAACGGCAAGAAGGAAGCCTATGTGCGGCCGGTGGCCTGGCGCGGCTCGGAAATGATGGGCGTCTCGGCCCAGAGCAATGCCATCCACTTGGCGATCGCCAGCTGGGAATGGCCGAGCTATTTCGATCCCGAGCAGCGGCTCAAGGGCATCAAGCTCGACCTCGCCGACTATCGCCGGCCCGATCCGAAGACCGCGCCGGTGCGCGCCAAGGCGGCCGGCCTCTACATGATCTGCACCATTTCCAAGCACGCGGCCGAGAAAAAAGGCTATGCCGACGCCATGATGCTGGATTGGCAGGGCCGTGTCGCGGAATGCACCGGCGCCAATATCTTCTTCGTCAAGGACGGCAAGATTCACACGCCGACCGCCGACTGTTTCCTCGACGGGCTGACCCGGCAGACGGCGATCGGGCTAGCGCGCAAGCGCGGCATCGAGGTGATCGAGCGCCGTATCCTGCCCGACGAGCTCAACGATTTCTCCGAGTGCTTCATCACCGGCTCGGCGGCGGAAGTCACTGCGGTGTCGGAGATCGCCCAGTGGAATTTCAACCCGGGCGGCATCACCAAGACCTTGATGGACGACTACACGGCGGAAGTGAAGCCGAAGGCACACGCGGCCTGACGCTCACACCGCCGGTTGCGGCTCCTGCGGCCGTAGCAGCGTCACGTAGCGCACGGAATAGCGCGCAAGAAAGCGCTCCATGCGCTCGTCAACAACCCGGTGGTGGCTTCCCGACGCATGGCGCAACAGCAACGTGCCGTTGCGCGCGAAGGCGACAAAGCCGGTGTGGAAATAGTCCAAATCCGGCTGATGGCTTACGAAGCCGACGATATCGCCACGTTCCAGCATCGGCTTGTTGGCCAGGAAAACGGCGCGCGGAATGACGCGCATGGCAAATCGTCGCTTGCTCAAGCCCTTTTGTGAATCGACGGTTTTCTTGATCTCGACCGCACCATCCATCGCGATCCAGCGGCAGATTCCGTTTTCGACATTACGTTCGCACCATTCGAAGAAATAATGATTGCGCTCGCGCCACTCGACCACGCCATTGTGGTAGCGGATTTTCTTGAGCACGGTCTCGAAGTCGCCGAGGCTGCGGGCGTCGGCCGCGGCCAGCACGGTTTCGCAATAGGTGACGCAATCGAATCCGTCGTCGCGCACCACGAATTTCTCCGGCCGGCGCGGGCCGCCGATCAGCGTATAGCCGAGATAGCGTGTGCCGCGCAGCGCGGCGGAGATGAAATCGATCCGCTGTGAAATCTGCGGATAGACGCGCGCCTGATAGATCAGCCGCTCGATATGCGTTTCGCGGGCCGTGGCCTGCCGCGCGCCGGCTGCCACGGCGGCGCCCGCAGCGAGCAGGCGCAACACGTCTCGGCGGCTGCCAATTGAATCGCACGTCATGCATGCATTCTGCCGCGGCCGGCTCCGCGGTCAATCCCGGATCACGACCAGGCGGTCAGTGCCGGATTCCGCGCCCCACAATTCGCCCGGGCGGCCGAGTATCTGGCGCACGTCGGCGCGGCGGCGGTTGCTCGGAAAGCTCTCGAACTTCTCGGTGGCCGGGTCGAAACGAACGATCGCATTGTTGGTCCAGTCGCTGAGCCAGACCTTGTCCTTGTCGTCGACAAAAACCGCGTAACAGCCGTGCTTGCTCTTGGGCAGCGCCCACACTTTCCAGGCCTTGGCAATCGGATCGTAGCGGCCGACTTCGCCGGTGTTCCAGAAGCTGACCCAGAGCACGCCCTTGGAATCCGGCCAGATGCGGCGCGGGCCGACGCCGGGTTTCGGCGGCGGCACCATCAACGCATCGCCGCTGACGGTGTCGATCTTCGCAATATGGTCGCCGGCGAGCGAGGCGTACCAGACGTCCCCATTGGGAGTCGTGGAAATGCCGTAGGGACCGACGCCCTTGGGCGCCTTCCAGGCCTCGACCTTGCCGGTCGCCGGATCGACGCGGCCATAGACGCCGTTCTGGCCGGTGAACCAGAGCACGCCTTTGCGGTCGAAGGTCGCGGTGTTGAGATTGGCGTCGGGGAAATTTTTCGGCAGCGGATAAAGCTTCACGGCCTTGGTCGCCGGATCGACGCGCGCGATTGCGTTCTGTCCGCCGTCGGTTACCCAGGCGGCGCGGTCGGGTCCGATGATCACGCCGTGCGGCGCGGAGTTGGGCCCGAGCGCGAACTGGGTTGCCTTGCCGGTCTTGGGATTGAGTACGCCGATAGCGCCCTGATGCTGCGCGGTGTACCAGACACTGCCGTCCGGTGCCGGGGCAACGTCGTGCGGATGCGCACCGCGCGGGACGGCGTAGTAGGACGCCTGCGCGGCCCACGCCGGTTCGAACGCGCGCGCCAGCACGGCAACCGCCGCGACAACGATCGGAACTATGGTGGCGGTACTGCGCACGCTTACTCCACAGTTTGCTTACGGCGCGGTGCGCGCCAGCGCTCGGCCGCCGCGTCGTCGGACGCCTTCGCGTCAACCCAAGTCTTGGTGATTGTTTTTCCGCTCGCCTTTTCGACCTGCTTCCAGAACGGCGCACGGGTCTTCAGATAGTCCATCAGGAATTCGGCCGCGGCAAAGGCCGCCTGGCGGTGGGCGGAGGCGGTGACCACCATCACGATGTCCTCGCCCGGCTTAATGCGGCCGTAGCGGTGAATGACGGTGACGCCGGCCAGCGGCCAGCGCTGTGTTGCCTCGGCAACGTGACGCTCGATCTCGGCTTCCGCCATGCCGGGATAGTGCTCCAGCGTCAGCGCGGCAATCGGCTCGCCCGCTTCGTCGCCGCGGCAGATGCCGGTAAAGGTGACCACGGCGCCGATGTCGGCGCGGCCGCGCGACAGCTTCGCCGCTTCCGCGGCGACGTCGAACGGCTCGCGCTGCAGAAGCACGGTCGATTTGGCGTTCATGGCCATTAATCTAGTGCAGTTTTCGCTCGGTTGGAATTGCGGCCGTCTTTAACCCTACCCGCCCGTCATCGGCGGGAAAAAGGCGATTTCGGAGGCCGCTCGGACTGGCGCGCCGGGCTGCACGTGGGTGCGGTCGATGGCGACGCCGATCACCTTGGGGTTTTCGAAGGCGTGGGCATATTCCTCGCCGCGGCCGGCCAGCCAGGTCATCAGCTCGCCCACGGTGGCAACGCCGGCCGGAACCTCGACGTCTTCCTCCGGCTTGCCGACCCGCTCGCGCACCCAGGCGAAATAGCGAAGCTTAGTGGTCATTCTTCGATCATATAGCGCAGGCCGGCGCGCATATAGTCATAGCCGGTGTAGAGCGTGAGCAGTGCCGACAGCCACAGCAGCAAGATGCCGACCTGGGTGATGCCCGGCACCAGGCGGTCGCCGGCCTCGCCGGCGATCAGGAAGCCGATGGCCACCATCTGCCCGGTGGTCTTCCACTTGGCGAGCCGCGTCACCGGCACGCTGACGTGCAACTCGGCGAGATATTCGCGCAGGCCCGACACCAGGATTTCACGGCAGAGGATGACGACGGCGGCGAGCAGCGTCCAGCCGCGGATGGTCTCTTCGGCCGCCAGCATCAACAGGCATGAGGCCACCAACAGTTTGTCGGCGATCGGATCGAGCATACGGCCGAGCGAGGAATGCTGCTCCCACATGCGGGCGAAATAGCCGTCGAGGACGTCGGTAACGCCGGCGGCGATGAAGATCGCGAGCGCCACCCAGCGCAGCCATAGGGCGCCGCCGATGATGCTCTGCCAATACAACAGCGCCACCACCACCGGCACGGCAGCGATGCGGCCATAGGTCAAAATGTTCGGCAGCGCCAGCGGGCGCGCCGGCAGCCGCGTGGAACTAAGGGTGTTCATGAGGAGACAAGGAACACCCCGGCCGCGGCAAGGTCAACCGCCGGCCGTTCCCAACTCCCCGCTGATTATTGGATCGGTGGCTTGGGCAGGCGGCTTTTGCCCGGTTCCATGACGAAAGTCTGATCGAGCGAATACCATTCCCCTTGAACGTCGGGCGCCGGCGCCGCCCCGTCGTGGCGGACATAGTTCCCGACCAGCGCGCGGGTGACGCCGAATTGCACGTCGCTGTCGAGCCGCGCGTCGTCATTGACGTAGACCTGCGAGATCAGCGTCTTGAAGCCGTCTTTCAAGATTAGGAAGTGCTGGTGGGCGGGACGGTAGTGGTGGCGCCCGGTGGCACGCACCAGGTCGCCGACCGGGCCGTCGATCGGGATCGGATAGCCGGCCGGCTTCACGCTGCGAAAGCTGAAATGCCCGCGCGCGTCCGTCATAAACTTGCCGCGCAGGTTCATCTCCGCCTGGTTGGGGTCCTGCTGCTCGTAGAAGCCTTCCGGCGAGGAATGCCAGACGTCGACCTCGGCGCCTTCGATCGGCTTGCCGTTGGTGTCCTTGATCCAGCAATCGACGAACAGCGCCGGGCCGGGCGTGGGCGAGCGCACGATCGAGGCACCGGTTTCGGTGCGCGGCGAGTTCATACGCCAGAACGGACCGAGCAGATTGGCGGTGGTCTCGGTCTGACCCCTGTTGCCGTTGTTGAGCAGGCAAATCAGCGTCGAAAAACCGAGCGAGCCGGACATCAGCACCGCCTCGTTGTGGGTATCGGTGGTCTTTTGCCCGAGGCGGACGACATATTGCACGGCCTGCTCGAACTCATCCTCGGTGAGATGTACCTCGCGGGCAAACGCATGCAGATGCTTGACCAGCGCGGTGAGGATTTCGCGCAGGCGCGGGTCCGCTGTGTTCTTGAAGGCGTCCAGCACCGCGTCGGTAACGTCTTCCTGCCGCTGGATGATCATTCGTTCCCTCTCCGACCTCTCAGCCGTGACGCTATTGCGCCGCCTGTTCGTGGAAGAACTCATATATCTTCCGCGCGGTCTCCGCATTAATTCCAGGCACCTGGGCGAGGTCGGGCAGGCTCGCCCGCTCGATCGCTTTCAGGGTGCCGAAATGGCGCAGCAGCGCGCGCTTACGGGTGGGACCTATCCCCGGAATTTCCTGCAGGCCGGCCTCGCGGATATCCTTTTTGCGCCGGGTGCGGTGCGAACCGATGGCAAAGCGGTGGGCCTCGTCCCGCAAGCGCTCGATGAAATAGAGCAAGGGATCGCGCGGCGGCAGCTTGAAGGGCGCGCGGCCAGCCATAAAGAAGGTCTCGCGCCCGGCGTCGCGATCCGGTCCCTTGGCGATGGCGATGAGCGGCACGTCGATGACACCCAGGCCGGCCAGCGTCTCCTGCGCCGCGCCGAGCTGCCCCTGCCCGCCGTCGATTATGACTAGGTCGGGCCAAGGGGACTCCGTTTGATCGTCCTCGCTTTCCACTTGCTCGTTTTCCCTCTCCCCTTGTGGGAGAGGGTGCATAGCGAATGCGGTAGCATTCGCGTTCTCTTGCGTTTGACGCCCGGCGCTTGGCGCCGGGCTATGCGGAGGCGAAGCCGAGCGAGGGCGGGTGAGGGGTTCAAGAGTCTCGTGAGCCAAAGACCCCTCACCCGGCTCGCTCGCGACTGCTCGCTCGCCACCCTCTCCCACAAGGGGAGAGGGTTGCGCCGTGCCGGCCCCTCGCGGCGCTTCCGCCAGCAGCCGCTTGAACCTGCGCTGCAGCACCTCACGCATCATGCCGAAGTCGTCGCCGGGGGTAAGATCCTCGGAGCGGATGTTGAACTTGCGGTACTGGTTCTTGCGGAAGCCCTCCGGCCCGGCAACAATCATGGCGCCGACGGGATTGCTGCCGGCGATGTGGCTGTTGTCGTAGACCTCGATACGGCGCGGCGCGCGTGGCAGTCCAAAAGTCTCGGTCAGCCCGCTCAGCAATTTATGTTGTGATGAGGTGTCGGCGAGCTTGCGCGCCAAAGCCTCGCGGGCATTGGCGAGTGCGTGCTGCACCAACTCCTTGCGCTCGCCGCGCTGCGGCACACTGACCTCGACCTTGCGTTCGCTCTTGACGCTGAGCGCGCGGGTGAGCAGCGCGCGTTCCGCGAAATCATGCGAAGCCAGGATCAGCCGCGGCGGCGGCTTGTCGTCATAGAACTGCGCCAGGAATGCGCTCAGCACCTCGCCGGGGCTGAATGCGCGGTCGGCCTTGGGAAAATAGGCACGATTGCCCCAGTTCTGCCCGGTGCGGAAGAAGAACACTTCAACGCAGGAATAGCCGCCGGCCTGGTGCACGGCGAACACGTCGGCTTCTTCGAGCGAGCGCGGATTGATGCCCTGGTGCGACTGGATCGCCGACAGCGCCGACAGCCGGTCGCGATAGACCGCGGCATGCTCGAAATCCATCGTCGCCGAGGCCTTGTCCATTTCGCGGCCCAGATCCTTCTGCACGACACGGCTGCGGCCGGAGAGGAATTCGTTGGCCTCGCGCACCAGTTCCGAATAGCCGGAAAAATCGATCTCACCCGTGCAGGGCGCCGAGCAGCGCTTGATCTGGTAGAGCAGGCACGGCCGCGTGCGCGCCTCGAAGAAACTGTCCGAGCAGGAGCGCAGCAGAAACGCGCGCTGCAATGCATTGATGGTGCGATTGACCGCGCCGGCGGAAGCGAACGGCCCGTAATAGCGCCCTGCCCGCATGCGCGCGCCGCGATGCTTGAGGATCTGCGGCGCCCAGTGGTCCGAGGTGATCAAGATATAGGGAAACGACTTGTCGTCGCGTAACAGCACGTTGAAGCGCGGGCGCAGGCGCTTGATTAGGTTAGCTTCCAGCAGCAGCGCCTCGGTCTCGGTCTTGGTGGTGACGAATTCCATCGTCACCGTGGCCGCGATCATGCGCGCGATGCGGGCGTCGTAGGCGGTTGGCCGCGCGTAATTGGTGACGCGCTTCTTGATGTTCTTGGCCTTGCCGACATAGAGCACCGCGCCGTTGCGATCGATCATGCGATAAACGCCGGGCGAAGACGGCGCATGCTTGACGGCACGCGTGATGGCCGCGCGGCCAGCTGCCAGCGTGCCGGGGGCCGCTTCCTCCGGCTCGAGTTCGGGCAGCGAGGATTCCTCGTCCTCTTCGCGCAGCTCGCTTTGCGGGTCGATGTCTTTCTTTGCGCCGTTCATGCCAGCTTAAATAGTAAGAGAAGCGCTATTCCGGAATGTCACTGTCGGGCGTGTGCCAGGCCAGATGCTGGCCGCCGTCGACCGCGATGGTAACGCCGGTGACGCTTTTCGCCTGCGCGAGATAGAGCACCGCGGCCGCGACGTCCTCCGGGCTCGGCCCCTCTTGCATTGGCAAGCTCGCCACCTGCTCCGCGAACTGCGCCTCCGTCTGCCGCGGGCTCGGCAGCGTCGGGCCTGGCGCCACCGCGTTTACGCGCAATTTCGGCGCCAGCGCCTGGGCCAGGGTGACGGTCGCGGTCACCAGCGCGCTCTTGCTCAAGGTGTAGGAGAAGAAATGCGGCGTGGGCTTGAACACGCGCTGGTCGACCAAGTTGACGATCGAGGCATCGGCGCCGTCCGGCGCCTGCGCTGCGAAGGCCTGCGCCAGGAACAGGGGCGCCGCCAGGTTGATGGCGAAAGTGCGTTGGAAGAATGCCTTCTCGAGACTGTCGATTTCGTCGGGCTCGAACACGCCGGCATTGTTGACCAGCAAAGTAAGCGGACCGAAGGCCGCGGCGGCGGGGACCAGCCCGCGCAACGCCGCGTGCTCTGCAAGATCGGCCAGCACCACCGAGGCGCGCCCGCCCGAAGCCTGGATTTCGCCGGCCAGCCGCTCGGCGCCGGTTCGCGAGCGATGGGCGTGCAGCACCACGGCGTAGCCCGCGCGCGACAGCGCGAGCGCGATTGCCGCGCCGATGCGGCGCCCCGCCCCGGTGATCAGGGCCGCGCCTGGCATTGATTGCTTGCTTTCGTCGGGCATCCCAAGTTCCCCGGCGGCTTGTCATACGCCGCGCCACCGGCCACCGCCACCCGTCGTTGCGCAGCATCGGGCAGTATTGCGGCGGGCGGAGAGCGGCCCGCAACCAGTTATGGTCAATAAAGACTGAAGCAGTGTCGTAACCGCGACCACGGAGCGGCGGCTTGATAAGACTCCCTTAGGGATAACGCCTGCTGATAGTTACCGATTCACAACCGCTTAACTTAAAATGCCCGATAAATCTTCCACGAAAACGTCGAACTTCCGCCGGTTCGCCGGCCCCGCCGCACCTTTTTTGCGCATTCAAGTCGCGCAAACAACAGCGGCAGCCTGCCACGGCGAAGCGCGACAGCGGGTTCCGTCAGCCGCGTCAGCGGCGCGCCGGGCGGGAGCGAGTGGAGGGTGTGATGAAAAATACGATGCGGGCGATGACCCTGGCGGCTATGGTGGTCGTCTCCGGCGCGGCTGTAGCAGCCGACATCCAACGCGGCCCGAGCCCCTATTATTCTCCGGCGCCGGCGTCCGGCTACAATTGGCGCGGTTTCTATGCCGGTCTCAACGCCGGCTACGAGTGGGGCGACATCACCAACAACGGCGCGGCACCTTCCGGTATCATGGGCGGCCTGCAGGGAGGCTATAACTGGCAGGCCGGTCAATTCGTCTTCGGCGCTGAAACCGACATCCAGGCTTCCGGCGCGGACGACACCTTCGCGCCCTGGAAGTTCTCCAACCCCTGGTTCGGCACCCTGCGCGGGCGCGCCGGTTTCGCGCTCAACAACATCTTGTTCTATGCCACCGCCGGCCTCGCCTATGGCGGCATTACCGGCGAGATCGGCGGGCTCGACGAGAACAGGAGTCATATCGGTTGGGCCGGCGGCCTCGGCGCGGAGGTCGGCTTCACCCCGAACTGGTCGGCCAAGGTCGAATACCTCTACATGGACCTGAGCGACCGCGCCTATTCGATCACCGGCGCAAACAATGGGCTCGAGGCCAACATGCTGCGCTTCGGCATCAATTACCACTTCTGAGCGGCGCACTCGCGCGTGGCGGAAAACCCCGGGCTTCGCGGCTCGGGGTTTTTCTTTGCGGTACCCGAGTTGTAGAAGTTCCATCTTAAACTTAAGTTCAAGTATTCATTTTGAACGTTCCTAGTCTTTATCAGGGCAAAAACGTGGCAATTCATCGTCACGATTAAGATATACATTTCAATAACTTGATTTTCGGTGTGGCTTCTACGCACTAGACATGGCGTTTTTTCCGAATACTTTGCCGCCAGCAATCGGGGCGGGGGCCTTGGTTCACGGAGTTTCGATGATGATGAAGCGCTTGGTTCTGGCGGGCATGGGTGCGCTCGCGATGGTGACGATGATGGGCGCGGCAAACGCAGCCGACCTGCCGCGCCGGCATGCCATGCCGGCCAAGGCGCCGGCCTATGTCGTACCCGGCTACAACTGGACCGGCTTCTACGCCGGCATCAACGGCGGCTACGGCTTCGGCCATTCGGAGTGGAGCAACCCGGTTGGCACCAGCGGCTTTGATATCGATGGCGGCGTGGTCGGCGGCACGCTCGGCTACAATTATCAGGTCAACCAGATCGTGTTCGGGCTCGAAGGCGACGTCGACTGGAGCGGTATCAAGGGCCAGACCAGCACCGGCATCTGCGTCGGGGGTACCTGCGAGACCAGCAATAACTGGCTCGCCACCGCACGCGGCCGCATCGGCTATGCCTTCAACCGCATCATGCCGTACCTGACCGCGGGTGCCGCCTTTGGCGACGTCAAGATGAACCTGCCCGGGATCGGCAGCGAGACCGACACCCGCGCGGGCTGGACCGCCGGCGCCGGCGTCGAGTTCGCACTCACCGGTCCATGGACGGCCAAGGTCGAATACCTCTATGCCGACCTCGGCAAGGCCACGTGCAGCGCGGCCACTTGCGGCGTTGCGACCAATGTGGATTTCAACACCAGCCTGGTGCGCGCCGGATTCAACTACCGCTTCTGATCCGACGCCAACGAAAGCAAAAAGCCCCGGAGCGAAGGTTCCGGGGCTTTTCATTTTGAAATGTCAGGCTTCGACCTTGGTTTCGGCGAATGCCGGCACCTGCGCGGCAAAGCGGTCGAGCCAGGCGACCAGCTTGGGATGATCTTTGCGCCACGCGCCTTCGAAACGAAGATCGCGATAACCGAGCAAGCAGGCAAGGGCGATCTGTCCTACGTCCGGCAGCGCCGTGAGCGTCGGCGGTGCCGCTTCGAGCGCCGCCAGCCCGCGCGTGACTTTGTCGGCCTGGCGGTCGAGCCAGATTTGCTCGCGCTTTTCCGGCGGCCTGTAGCGGCTTTCGTAGACGATCAGCAGCGAGGCCTCGGTCACGCCGTCACACAGCGCCTGCAGCCGCAGCGCCTCGAAGCGCGCCGGCCCCTCGCGCGGAATGATGCGGCCGCCGCCGGCAAGATGGTCGAGGTAATCCAGGATCACCCGTGAGTCGTAATAGGTGGTGCCGTTCTCGAGCACCAGCGAGGGAATCTTGCCCAGCGGATTCTGCACGCGGATCGAGTCGGCTGGATCGTTGAGATCGGTCTCGCGGACCTCGATCTTGCCGGCGAGACCGAGGAGCTCCGCGGCGATGCGCACTTTACGGGCGAAGGGCGAGGCGGCGGTGGAGCGCAGAATCATGGGGGTAACCGTCTCGCGGCGACAGCAGCGGGCGGGCGGCCCGCGCCGGCCAATGTCCGATGGAAGCTTGCGGGCGGCCGCGGCCGCCGCCGCTCTATTCGATCAGCCGGTGACCACCAGATTGACGGCTTTCGGGCCCTTGCCCTTCTTGTCGGGCTCGACGTCGAAGCTGACGTGTTGCCCCTCGTTCAGGCCTTTGAGGCCGGCCTGTTCCACCGCCGTTATGTGGACGAACACGTCGCGTCCGCCATCGTCCGGCTTGATGAAGCCATAGCCCCGCTCGCCATTAAAGAATTTCACGACACCGGTTTGTGCCATCGGGAACACTCCCCCTTCCCCGCACTGCTCCGCCGCCAGCCCCCACGGCGGCGGCTCGGCCGGACATCCACATTCGGGGAAAGCATCGGCCGCAAACTCTGATGCGGCCTCAGTCACTCCGCCGGCCCCCCACCTAAGGAAGGCGGAACGTCACTGCCACTGATGGAACTAGACACCAACTGGGTTCACCTGGAAAGGGGCCCGGTGTCACCGGGCGGCGGAGGTTTCGCCGACCAGCCAATCCAGCCGGAGCCCGGCTTGGGCCCACGGCCGAGGATTTTCGCCAGCGCCGGCAACAGGATGGCGAGCTCGCCTGCCAGGGCCCAGGGCGGGTTGCGCAGGGCTTGCGGGCTCGCCTGAAGGCGCCGCTTTCGGTGCTATCAACCGTCGCCGCGGCCGGTCTGTGCCGCAGTTGCAGGTTCAGCGCGGCTTGCCGCGCAGGCCGAA